>Ga0209253_10005728_pt1 | contig 10775 bp, 7 predicted proteins | sample FrelakmetBRP12BR_FD_187145 | JGI IMG/M metagenome (GOLD analysis project Ga0209253, IMG submission 187145) | Freshwater lake sediment microbial communities from the University of Notre Dame, USA, for methane emissions studies - BRP12 BR (SPAdes)... | ecosystem: Environmental > Aquatic >... | reverse complement strand
GCCCGTAGATGACGCCCGCGTTCTCGCCGGCGATTGCCGCCGCGCCTGGTTCGGCGGCGGCCAGACGCGCGGCCTCGGCGTTGCTGGCGACGGCGATGCGCGGCACGCCCGGCAGGTGCTGCGCGAGCCAGCGCACGCACTGCGCGAGCGACTGGCCGTGCGAATACACTTTGCGGACCGATGCGTAGTCCGGCGCGTTCGTCAGCAGGTTCTGCTGCACGCGCAGCTTGATCTCGCCGCAGACCGCGAGGTCGGTCGTGCACATGAGGTCGAGCGTGCGGCCGACCGCGCCTTCGGTCGAGTTCTCGACCGGGACCACCGCATACTCGGTCTGTCCGCTCTCGACGGCGCGAAAGATCTCGTCGAACGTGGGGAACGGCACCGCCTCGACCTGCGTGCCGAAGTGCTTCGCGACCGCCGCATGGCTGAACGTGCCGGCCGGGCCGAGGTATCCAACGCGCATCGTCTGCTCGAGCGCGCGGCACGCCGACATGATCTCGCGGAACACGCCCGTCACCGCCGCGTTGGGCAGCGGCCCGGCGTTGCGCGCGTGGAGCGCCGAGATGACCTGCGTTTCGCGTTCCGGCCGGTAGGCGCCACCCGCGCCCTTGAGCGCGCCGATCGCGAGCGCGTGCCGCGCCCGCGCGGACAGGCGCTCGAGGATCTCGCGGTCGAGCGCGTCGATCGCCGCGCGATGCCGCGCGAGCGCGTCGTCGCCGCCGGTCGAGGGATCGTCCGTCATGGGCAGCCTGCTCCCGGCCGCACGATCGGGTCAGGCATCGCCGGCCTCGCCGTTCGCGGCGGGCTCGCCGCCTTCGCCGTTGACATCGTCCGCCTCGGCCACGCGCTCGAGTCCAGCGAGCTTCTCGCCGTCGTCGAGGTTGATGAGCGTCACCCCTTGTGTCGAGCGGCTCATCTCGCGGATCGACTTCACCGGCGTGCGGATCAGCACGCCGCCCGTCGAGATCAGCATCACCTCGTCCTCCGGCCGGACCAGCGCCGCCGCCACGACCTGGCCGTTGCGCTCGGACTGCTGGATCGCGATCATGCCCTTCGTGCCGCGCCCGTGGCGCGTGTACTCGACGATCGGCGTGCGCTTGCCGTAGCCGTTCTCCGTGGCCGTCAGCACCGACTGCGCCTCGTCCTCGGCGACCAGCATCGAGATCACGGTCTGGCCGGCGTCGAGCATCATGCCGCGCACGCCGTGCGCGTTGCGGCCCATCGGCCGCACGTCGTTCTCGTCGAAGCGCACCGCCTTGCCGCCCGAGCTGAACAGCATCACGTCGTGCGTGCCATCGGTCAGCGCGACGCCGATCAGCGAATCGCCGTCGGCCAGGTCCACCGCGATGATGCCCGACGGCCGCGGCCGCGAGAATTCGGACAGCGGCGTCTTCTTCACCGTGCCCATCGCGGTCGCCATGAACACGAACTGGTTGTCCGTGAACTCCTTCACCGGCAGGATCGCCGTGATCTTCTCGTTGTCGACGAGCGGCACCAGGTTGACGATCGGCTTGCCGCGCGACGACCGCGAGCCCTGCGGCACGTTGTAGACCTTGAGCCAGTACACGCGGCCGCGGTTCGAGTAGCAGAGGATGAAGTCGTGCGTGTTCGCGATGAACATGCGGTCGACGAAGTCGTCCTCCTTCGTGGCGGTCGCCTGCTTGCCGCGCCCGCCGCGCTTCTGCGCGCGGTACTCGTCGACGGGCTGCGCCTTCATGTAGCCGCCGTGCGACAGCGTGACGACCATGTCCTGCGGCGCGATCAGGTCCTCCATCGACAGGTCCACGCCCTGCGCGATGATCTCCGAGCGGCGCGCGTCGCCGAACTGCGCGCCGATCGCCGTCAGCTCGTCGCGGATGATCGTCGTGACGCGCGCGGGATTGGCGAGGATATCGAGGAGGTCGACGATCTGCGCCATCACCTCGCGGTACTCGCCGGTGATCTTGTCCTGCTCGAGGCCCGTCAGCCGCTGCAGCCGCAGCTCGAGGATCGCCTGCGCCTGCGCGTCGGACAGGCGATAGCCCGTGCTCTGCCAGCCGAACTCGAGCGGGAGGCCGTCCGGCCGCGCTGCGTCGGCGGCCGCGCGCTGCAGCATCTCCTCGACGACGGTCGAGCGCCACAGCTTCGCCATCAGCGCGGCCTTGGCCTCCGCCGGAGTCGGCGACGCCTTGATCAGCGCGATGATCTCGTCGACGTTCGACAGCGCGACGGCGAGCCCTTCCAGGATGTGGCCGCGTTCGCGCGCCTTGCGCAGCTCGAACACCGTGCGCCGCGTGACGACCTCGCGGCGGTGGATCAGGAAGTACTCGAGGAACTGCTTGAGGTTGAGGACCCGGGGCTGGCCGTCGACCAGCGCGACCATGTTCATCCCGAAGCTGTCCTGCAACTGCGTCAGCTTGTACAGGTTGTTGAGGATGATCTCGGGGACTTCGCCGCGCTTCAACTCGATCACGACGCGCATGCCCGTGCGGTCGGACTCGTCGCGCAGGTCGGAGATGCCTTCGAGCTTCTTCTCGCGCACCAGCTCGCCGATCCGGCCGAGCAGGTTCGCCTTGTTCACCTGGTAGGGGATCTCGTCGACGATGATCGCCTGCCGCCCGCCCTTGTCGAGGTCCTCGATGTGGGTGCGCGCCCGCATCACGACGCGGCCGCGGCCGGTCCGGTAGCCCTCGCGAACCCCCTCGAGGCCGTAGATGATGGCGGCGGTCGGAAAATCGGGCGCCGGGATCAGCTCCATCAGCTCGTCGACGCTGATTTCCGGATTGGCGAGCACGGCGAGGCAGCCGGCGATCGTCTCGGACAGGTTGTGCGGGGGGATGTTGGTCGCCATCCCGACCGCGATGCCCGACGACCCGTTGACGAGCAGATTGGGCAGGCGGGAGGGCAGGACGGTGGGCTCCAGCTCCTTGCCGTCGTAATTTGGTGCAAAGTCGACCGTCTCGCGGTCGATGTCGGCGAGGAGCTCGGCCGCGATCTTCTGCAGCCGGCACTCGGTGTACCGCATCGCGGCCGCGTTGTCGCCGTCGATCGAGCCAAAATTGCCCTGCCCGTCGACCAGCGGGTAGCGCAGCGAGAACTCCTGCGCCATCCGGACGAGCGTGTCGTAGATCGCGAGGTCACCGTGCGGGTGGAACTTGCCCATCACGTCGCCGACGACCCGCGCGCATTTGACGTAGGGCCGGTTCCAGGCGATGTTGGCCTCGTGCATCGCGAAAAGCACGCGCCGGTGGACGGGCTTCAGCCCGTCGCGGACGTCCGGCAAGGCCCGGCCCACGATCACGCTCATCGCGTAATCGAGGTACGAATGCCGCATTTCGGCTTCCAGGCTGACGGGAAGGGTTTCTTTGGCGAACTGCTCCATGTGCGTGCTTTTTGTCCGGAAGTGTTGGGCGAAAGGGGGGTCCGCAAGCCTCCGGCCCGGAAAACTGCTCCGGAACCCGGCTTTTCCGTCGGCCGTGGCGTCCGGGAAGCCGTTGCGCGGCGCCGCAGACGGGCGGCGACGGTCTGGAGGCCCTTGAAAGTACGAAATTTTATCACGGCGTTGTATTGCCGCGACAGTCGATTGCCGACCGGCCGGACGACCGGACTTTTCTTTGCGGCGCGAAAACCCGTGTGCTATATTCGTCCGGGAGATAACGCATTTGACGCCAGAGCCACCGAGCTTGGCGCCCAAAACCGCTAGTTCTTAAGAATTTGTTCAAAACCAAAGCCAAAGGGGTGAAACAATGACTCGACGTCTCGTCTCCGGTGCAGTTGCCGGCCTGTTCGCCGCGGCGATCGCCGGCGGTGCGGTCGCGCAAACAAAGGGTTACGTTCCCGGCACCGCGCCGTCTCCCGGCGCGAACAGCGGCTACGTGCTCAACGCCTACCCGACGCCGACCGACGGTGTCGTGAAGAGCGGCGTGTACAACAGCACCGCAGGCCTGTCCGGCAACCTGTGTTACCGCACCGGTTACTGGACGCCGGCCATGGCGACCATCGAGTGCGACCCGGACCTCGTTCCGAAGCCGCCCGCGCCGGCTCCGGTCGTTGCGCCGCCGCCGCCCCCGCCGCCGCCGCCCGCGCCCGCCCCGGCCCCGGCCCCGGCCCCGCAGGTGCAGAAGATCACGCTGGCGTCGAAGGCGCTGTTCGACTTCGACAAGTACAACCTGAAGCCGGAAGGCAAGACCGCGATCGACACCGAAATCATCTCCAAGCTCTCGCAGGTGCAGAAGCTCGAGCTGGTGCTGGTGACGGGCCACACCGATCGCATCGGTACGCAGCAGTACAACCAGAAGCTGTCGGAACGCCGCGCCGACACCGTGCGCGACTACCTGGTCAGCAAGGGCGTGCCGAAGGACAAGATCGAGACGCTCGGCATGGGCAAGACCCAGCCGCTCCCGGGCGTGGTCTGCAATCAGAAGAACATGAAGGAACTGATTGCCTGCCTCGCGCCGAATCGCCGCGTCGAAGTCGAAGTCAAGGGCGAAATCATCAAGCGCTAAGTTTTACGCAAGCACCTTCGAAGCCCCGCCTCGCGCGGGGCTTCTTTTTTCCGGACGTCCGCCACGATGACCGCGATGCCAACCGTCGACCTGCGCATCGACGCGCGCTGGATCGTTCCCGTCGAACCCGCGGGCGTGCTCGCCGGCCATGCCGTTTTCGTCGATGGCGGCGCGATCGTCGCGATCGTTCCGTCGGAGGTGGCCGACGCAGCCTTCGCGGCGCGCGAGACACACGTGCTGCCGTCGCACGTGCTGATCCCCGGTCTCGTCAACGCGCACACCCATGCGGCGATGGCGCTGATGCGCGGCATCGCGGACGACGTGCCGCTGAAGCCGTGGCTCGAGCAGCACATCTGGCCGTGCGAAGGCCGCTTCGTGTCGCCGGAATTCGTCTACGACGGCACGCTGCTCGGCAGCGCCGAGATGCTGCAGGGTGGCGTCACGTGCTGCAACGACATGTACTTCTATCCGGACGCCGCGGCCCGCGCCTACGAGGACGCCGGCCTGCGCGCCCTCGTCGGCATGCCGGTCCTCGACTTCCCGACGCCGTACGCGGCGGATGCGGACGACTACCTCGCGAAGGGACTGGCCGCGCGCGATGCGTTCAGGCACGCGGAGAAGCTCGCGTTCGCGCTCGCGCCGCACGCGCCATACACGGTGAGCGACGCGACGTGGGCGAAGATCGTCATGTTCGCGCGGCAGGTCGACCTGCCGATAGAGACGCATCTCGCCGAGACGCGCGACGAAGTGGCCAGCGAGCGGGCGACGTCGGGCGGGTCGTCCTTGATGCGCCTGAACCGGCTGGGCGCGACCGGGCCGGGCTTCATCGGGATCCACGCGGTCCATGTCGACGCCGCGGATATCGCTGCGTTCGCCGCCCAGGGATGCCACGTCGTGCACTGCCCGACGTCGAACATGAAGCTCGCGAGTGGCATCGCGCCCGTCACGGCGCTGTTGGCAGCCGGCGTGAACGTCGCGCTCGGCAGCGACGGCGCAGCGTCGAACAACCGGTTGGACATGTTCGCCGAGATGCGCCTCGCGAGCCTCCTCGCGAAGGTCGCGAGCGACGATGCCGCCGCGGTCCCGGCCGCCGTCGCGCTGCGGATGGCCACGCTGAACGGTGCGCGCGCGCTGGGCATGGACGACCGCATCGGATCGCTCGTCCCGGGCAAGCAGGCCGACATCGTCGCGGTCGACCTTTCGGGAATCGCGACGCAGCCGGTCTTCGACGCGCTGTCGCACCTGGTTTTTGCCGCGGGACGCGACTGCGTGAGCGACGTGTGGATCGGCGGCGTTAGAATGGTGGCGGACCGGCGGCTCACGACGATCGACGAAGCCGCCCTGCTCGCGCGCACGCGCGCCTGGCAACACAAGATTGCAGCGCAGCACCTCTCACCCCGATGAACGCCACCTCCTCCAGCGCCACACCCAACGTCGATCCTGTCGAGCTCGCGAAGTTCTCGGACGTCGCGCACCGCTGGTGGGACACCGGCAGCGAATTCCGACCGTTGCACGAGATGAATCCCGTGCGCCTCGCATGGCTCGAGTACGCCGCCGGCGGCCTCGTCGAGAAGCGCGTGCTCGACGTCGGATGCGGAGGCGGGATCCTGGCGGAGTCGATGGCGGCCCGTGGCGCGCAGGTGACCGGCATCGACCTCTCCGAAAAGGCACTGGGTGTCGCGCGCCTGCACGGGCTCGAATCCGGCATCCGCGTCGACTATCGCCTGGCCGCGGCCGAGGCGTTCGCGGCCGAGATGCCCGCGGAGTTCGACGTCGTCACGTGCATGGAACTGCTGGAGCACGTGCCCGACCCGGCATCGATCGTCGCCGCGTGCGCGGCGCTCGCGCGGCCGGGTGCGACCGTCGTCTTCGCGACGATCAACCGGACCCCCACCGCCTACCTGCATGCGGTCCTTGGCGCGGAGTACGTGCTGCAGTTGCTGCCGCGCGGCACGCACGACTGGGCGAAGTTCATCCGGCCGGCCGAGCTCGCGGGATTTGCGCGGCGCGCGGGCCTCGATCTCGCCGCGATGACGGGTGTCGCGTACAACCCGCTGACGAAGGCCTTCCGCCTCGAGCGCGCGACGTCGGTCAACTACATCGCCGCGTTCCGCAAGCCCGCGCATGCCGGCTGACGCCGCGGCGCGGCCGCTGCCGGTCTCCGCCGTCCTCTTCGACCTCGACGGAACGCTCGCCGATTCCGCGGGCGACCTCGCGCTGGCGCTCAATCGCGTGCGGGCGGACGCCGGCCTGCCGCCGGTGCCCGTGGACGGGCTGCGTGCGCACGCGTCATCCGGCGCGCGGGGTCTTCTGCAGGCGGGCATGGGGATCACTCCCGGACACCAGGACTACGATGCGCTGCGCGAGTCGTTCCTCGCGCACTACACGGATTGCCTCGCCGAAACGACGCGCCTTTTCGACGGTGTCGACGCGCTGCTCGACGGGATCGAGGCGCGTGGCCTCCCGTGGGGCATCGTCACCAACAAGCACACGCGTTTCACGCAGCCGGTCGTGGCCGCACTGGCGCTCGCGCCGCGTGCGCGCGTGGTCGTGTCGGGCGATACGACGCCGCATGCGAAGCCGCATCCGGCTCCGCTCCTGCACGCGGCGCAGGTGATGCGCGTCGCGCCCGGCGCATGCGTCTACGTCGGCGACGACCTGCGCGACGTCGAAGCGGGCAACGCGGCCGGCATGCCGACGATCATCGCCGGGTATGGCTACATGGGCACGGCGGGCGACCCCGCCGAGTGGGCGGCAACCGGCACGATCATGCGGCCGCTCGACCTGCTCGACTGGCTGCCCTAGCAGGCTGTCGCTGCTTCACTGGCCTCGTTCCGAGGCGAAGCGACGAGGAACCTGCCTTTCGGCAAACCTTTGCGTTCGTGTGAACGCGGATTTCTCGCTGCGCTCGCAATGAGGCGGCGAAAGTGCCGGTGACGCGCCGTTCCACCGCCTGCCGGCGCCCGGCGATTGCCGCGCGGCGCGCGACGAATCATGCCGGGCAAGTGCCAGCGTTCAGCAGCAACCACTCGCGCGCGGTGCCGGCGCGGCTGCCGAGAATCCGGACCGAATCGCCCGCCGCGAGCGGCCGCAGCACCGCGCCGATGACGTCTTCCGGCGCGGCGAGCGCCACGCCGTTCGCCTGCTCCAGCCGGTCGCCCTTCTTCATCGCGAGCATCGTGATGAATCCGCTTTCGTCGCGGACCGCCAATGCACCGCGCTCTGAGGCGACGAGCGCCGTCCAGCTTTCCGGCTTGGCGATGATGCCCTGGAAGAGTTCGGCGTTGAGCCGCAACACCGTGCCCCTGAATCCGGCCGGGACCGCGCAGGCCGCATTGCGCACGGTGCGCGCTGCCACCGGCGCAGCGGGTTGCGTCTTTGCGGGCGCGTCGGCGCGCAGCACGATCCGGCGCTCGCCGCCGGCGTCGCGAATCGTGACGCCGTTGGGCCGGACCGCGACGAGTTGCGCACCCTGCACGATCTCCTGCCCCGTCGCAACCAGCCGCGGCCCGCTCGCCACGCGGAACAACGCGTAGCCCTTGCCGTCGCGTTCGGCGAAGACACCGATCAAGCGTGCGTCGCCCGCGGTCAATGCACCATCGTCCTTGGCGGGCGCCGCCACCGGCGCGGGCGCGGCGCCGCCCGCGAGCAATCCCGACACAAGGATCGCGGCCGCCGGATCCGCCGGGGTCGCGGGCACGATGCGCAACGGCGCAGGTCCGAAGGCGCGCCAGCCCCACCATGCAACGACGGCCGCGAAGAGCGCCAGCGCGGCCAGCGCCGCAACCGCCTGCGTGGCGCGCAGCGGCCAGCCGTTCAACACGCGCATCCCACAGGCACTGGGCACCCGCGCATACGCACTGGCCGCAGGGGACCGTGCGCGTGCGACGCGCCGCTATAATCGGTCGTCTCCGGCAAGGACCTTCCGCGTGAATCCCAGGCTCGCACTTCTGCAACCTTATCCGTTCGAGAAATTGCGCGCGCTGTTCGCCGGCGTCACGCCGGACCCCGGCAAGCGCGCGATCCCCCTGTCGATCGGCGAACCGAAGCATCCGACGCCACGGCTGATCGTCGATGCACTGCTGGCCGGCACGGGCGCGCTGGCGAATTATCCCACGACGCTCGGTTCCGCCGCGTTGCGCGAGGCGATCGCCGGCTGGCTGCAACGCCGGCACGGACTCGAGGCGCTGGACCCGGCGACGCAGGTGCTTCCGGTGCTGGGCAGCCGCGAAGCGCTGTTCGCGTTCGCGCAGACCGTCATCGACGCGACGCGCCCCGACGCGACGGTCGTCGTGCCGAATCCCTACTATCAGATCTACGAAGGCGCGGCGCTGCTGGCCGGCGCCCGTACCTACTGCGTGAATGCCGATCCTGGCGCGGCCTTCGCGCACGACTGGGCCGCCGTGCCGGCGGCCGTGTGGGCGCGCACGCAGCTCCTGTACGTGTGCTCGCCCGACAATCCCACGGGACGCGTGCTCGGCCTTGACGGCTGGCGCACGCTGTTCGCGCTCGCCGACCGCCACGGGTTCGCGATTGCCTCCGACGAGTGCTACTCGGAGGTCTACTTCGACGAGGCCCGGCCGCCGCTGGGCGCGCTCGGCGCCGCGCGCGCGCTCGGTCGCGACGGCTATCCGGGGCTCGTCGTGTTCGGCAGCCTGTCGAAGCGCTCGAATGCCCCGGGGCTGCGGTCGGGCTATGTCGCGGGGGACGCGAGGCTGCTCGCGGCCTTCCTCAAGTACCGCACATATCACGGGAGCGCAATGTCGGGCGCGATCGCCGCCGCCAGCATCGCCGCGTGGAACGACGAGGCGCACGTGCGCGCGAACCGGGCGGAGTACGCAGCCAAGTTCCGCCGCCTGCAGCCGCAGATCGCCGCGGTCCTGCCGTGCGCGATGCCCGAGGCCGCCTTCTACCTGTGGGCGCAGACGCCGGTCGACGATACCCAGTTTGCCCGGAGGCTCTACGCCGAGGAAAACGTGACGGTTCTCCCCGGCAGCTTCGTGGCGCGTGATGCGCACGGCACCAACCCGGGGCGGCAGCGGATCCGCCTGGCGCTCGTCGCGAACCAGGACGAATGCGCGGAAGCCGTCGCCCGGATCGTCGCGTTCACGCGCAGGCTGACGGCGGAACTGCTGACGGTCCGCGCCGGCTAGCCGCGTCCTGTCGGCGCCCGCGACGCCCGGTCGCCGCTTTCCCGGACGCATGCGCGCCTGACTAGAATGCCGCGCATGCCCCGACCCCTTGCAACGACCGGGAACGCAATCGTCGCGACGCTGCGTCGCGGTCTCGAAGTGCCGTGGCAGACGGTCCTGCTGCTGGCCGCCATCAACACCGGCATTGCCGCGATCCTGTGGCGCGAGGACACGCGTCCGTTCTGGCAGCCGCTGCTCACCGTCCAGTTGTACGGTTTCTCGATCGCATACTGCGTCAACGCGGCGTCGCCGTGGCAGAAGTCGCGGCCGATCCTTCGACTCGCGATCGCCGTGCTCATCGGCACGCTTGTCGGCGTCGCGCTGACGATCCTGAGCAAGGGGTACTCGCTCGACTACGTCACGTCGCGCGCGGATGCGTTCGCGTGGAACGTGTTCACCGGCTTCGCGAACGGCCTGTTCGTCGCGCTGTTCTTCTACGTCAAGAATCGCGAGACGCATGCAGCGGCGGCGCTGCACCGCGCGGAAGCCGACCGCCACCTGCTGTCGAAACAGGCGGTCGAGGCGGAGTTGAAGCTCATGCAGGCACAGGTCGAGCCGCACTTCCTGTTCAACACGCTCGCGTCCGTGCAGTACCTCACCGAGACCGACCCGCCGGCCGCAAGCCGGCTGCTCGGCCACCTCATCGAATACCTGCGCGCGGCGTTGCCGCAACTGCGGGCAAGCTCGACGACGCTCGGGCAGGAGGTCGCACTGGCCGAGGCGTACCTCAACATCCTGCGCACGCGGCTGGGAACGCGGCTCGCGTTCACCGTCGACGTACCGGCGGAACTCGCGCAGCATCCGTTTCCGCCGAATCTCCTCATTTCGCTCGTCGAGAACGCGATCAAGCACGGGATCGAGCCGTCGGCGACCGGTGGCACCGTGACCGTCCGCGCGTGCCTCGACGGCGCCGCGGTCGTGATCACCGTGGAGGACACCGGCCGCGGCCTTGCCGATGCGCCGCGCGGCCCCGTGGGCGGCGTGGGCCTGTCCAACGTGCGCGAGCGGCTGGCCGCGCTCTACGGCACACGGGGCCAGTTCAGCCTCGAGCCCGTCGCGACCTCGGGGACGCGCGCCACGCTGCGCATACCGCTTGCGG
>Ga0209253_10005727_pt1 | contig 10776 bp, 9 predicted proteins | sample FrelakmetBRP12BR_FD_187145 | JGI IMG/M metagenome (GOLD analysis project Ga0209253, IMG submission 187145) | Freshwater lake sediment microbial communities from the University of Notre Dame, USA, for methane emissions studies - BRP12 BR (SPAdes)... | ecosystem: Environmental > Aquatic >... | reverse complement strand
CGGCCGTTCGGTCATCTACACGGTCACGCTCGAGCCGCACTGGAAGCCCTGGTTGTTCGCGCTGGACCTGCCCGGAAGCCTGCCGCAGGTGGCGTCGGAGAGCGAGGGCGGCGGCTTCCAGACCGACGTCGATGCCCTCCTTACCCGGGACCAGCAACTGCTCGCGCGCGTGCCGGTGACGCAGCCGCTGCGATATCAGCAGACGTCGAACCTGCGTGACGCCTATCCGGCCGGAAGCGGCCGCGACGCCGATCTCGAGATCGCCGAGAGCCTCCGGCTGCCGCCCGAGGACGTGCGATCCAACCCGCGGACACTCGCGCTCGCGCGCGAACTGCGCACCGTCCACGCCGACGACGCCGGCTACATTCGCGCCGTGCTCGATCGGTTCCACAACGAGGCGTTCTACTACACGCTGGCGCCTCCGCTGCTCGGGGACAACCCGGTGGACGGCTTCCTGTTCGAAACGCGCCGCGGTTTCTGCGAGCACTACGCGAGCGCGTTCGTCGTGCTGCTGCGCGCTGCCGGTATCCCCGCGCGGGTCGTGACCGGCTACCAGGGTGGCATGATCAATCCGAACGGCGGCTACATGATTGTCAGGCAATCGGACGCGCACGCATGGACCGAGGTTCTCCTCGACGGGCAGTGGCGCCGTTTCGATCCCACGGCCGCGGTCGCGCCTTCGCGCATCCAGATGGGCCTCGGCGGCGCGATACCGGCCGACGAGCGGATCCCGCTGCTCGCCCGCCTCGACGACACGTTCATCAAGAGCCTGCAGCTGTCGTGGGACGCCATCAATCACGACTGGCGCCGCAACGTGATCGGCTTCAATTTCGACCGGCAGCGCTCGCTGTGGCGCGAGTGGAAACTCAACGTCCTCGCTCCGTGGCAGATCACGGGGATCGTCGCCGGGATCGCCGCCGTCTGGGTCGGCGCCCTGCTCGGCTGGCTCGCATGGCGCCGTCGCCGTCAGGACCGCGCACGCGCGCTTTGGGACGCGTTGTGCGCGCGTCTGGCGCGCGCGGGGCTGCCGCGCGCGGCGTACGAGGGGCCGCTCGCGTACGCCACGCGCGCCGCGGCGCGCTGGCCCGAATTCGCCGCCGCATTCGCCATCATCGGCGACTCGTACGCGGCACTGCGCTACGGACCGGTTGCCGTACACGCCGACACGACGCTCGAACGGGCATCGGCGCTCTGGCGCCTGAAACGCGCGGTCAACATTCTGCCCGCGGCCGCCGCATTGCGTTCGAGGGCGGCACCCGAACCGGGGTTCACAGCAGCGCTTCGCGATCGAGCCCCCGGCGCCTGAGTCGCGCGCGCAGCTTGTCGAGCGCCTCGGCCTGGATCTGCCTGACACGCTCGCGCGTCACGCCGACTTCGCGCGCGAGCTCCTCGAGCGTCGCCACGTCGCGGCCGTTCAGGCCGTAGCGCTGCTCGATCACGGTACGCTGGCGCTCGTTCAACTCCCCGAGCCACAGCCGCACCCAGGTCTCGATCTCGGTGTTGTGCAACACCAGCTCGGGCGAGAGCGCACCCTCGTCGACAAGCCCCTCGCCGATCGAAACGCCGGCGTCGCGATCGAGGGGCGCATCGAGCGACGTCATGCGCTCGTTGTAGCGCAGCACCCGGCGCACGTGCTCCACGGGCTTGTCTAGCAGGTGCGCCACATCCTCGGGCGATGGCTCGCGCCCATCCGGCTGGCCGTGCATCTCCAGGTATCGCAACGCGCGCAGCACGACGTTCAGCTCCTTGACGACGTGCGCGGGGAGCCGGATCGTCCGCGACTGGTTCATGATCGCGCGTTCGACTGCCTGGCGGATCCACCACGTTGCGTAGGTGGTGAATCGGAAGCCGCGTTCCGCGTCGTATTTCTCGAGCGCGTGGATCAGGCCGAGGTTGCCCTCCTCGATCAGGTCCGGAAGCGCGAGACCGCGGTTCGTGTAGTGCTTGGCGATGCTGACGACGAGCCGCAGATTGTGCTCGATCAATCGCTGCCGCGCCGCGAAGTCGCCGGCGGCCATGGCCCGTGCGAGAGCAAGCTCCTCCGCGGCCGGAAGCAGCAGGTGCTGGCCGATCTCGTTCAGATAGATCTGAGTGACATCGTTGACGATGTCGGCCCCGAGCCCGGGCGCCGGCTCGGGAAGCGGCAGTTCCTGGGTCCAGTAATCCGGCTCCGGCCGCGCCGACGACTCGTGGTCATCCGCAGGATCGTGCAAAGCGTCAGGTCCGGCCTCGTCCGCGTGCTCGATGCCGGGTAGGTCGGCGTGCAGGTCGGCGTCGTCGCGAACGCGCCGCGTCGGGGTCATGCCGGCGGCAGGTACCTGAGTGGATCCATCGGCTTGCCGTGCCGGCGAATCTCGAAGTGCAGCTTGACCTGGTCGGCGTCCGTATTGCCCATCTCGGCAATCTTCTGGCCCTTGGTAACCTGCTGGCCTTCCTTCACCAGGATGTCCCTGTTGTGCGCATACGCCGACAGGAACGTGCCATTGTGCTTGATGATGACGAGCTTGCCGTAACCCCTGAGCCCGGTGCCCGCATACACCACCTTCCCGCCGGCGCTCGCTGCCACGGGTTGCCCCGACGTGCCGGCGATGTCGATCCCCTTGAGGCTCGCGGCTTCCGAGAAGCCGGTGACGATCTTGCCCTTGGCCGGCCACATCCATTCGATCCGTTCGTCGTCGGCGTCGGCGCCAGCACCGGCCGCGGGCTTCGAATCCGCTTGCACGGTGACCGGGGGCGGTGCGGCCGCCGGCGGCGCCGCCGGCGTCGGTGCCACCGGCGTCGGCGGAACCGCCGGCGGTGCCGCCGCAGTCGGGGATGCCGGCGCAGCCGCGCGCTGCACGTCGCGCAACGCCTGCTCGGAATACGGCTCCTTCACGATCTTCGGGTCCCTCTTGAAGTCGTCGGTGGAGCGCGCGCCCGCAGTGCCGGGCTGCGGCGCAGGCGACGCGGACAGCGGCTTCGCGTCACCGGCCACGACGGGCGGCGGGGTCCTCAACGGTGCCGTGACGACGCCGGCAGTGCCCGCCGACGCGGCCTCGACGGCCGCGGAAAGGCGCAGCACCTGGCCTACGCGAATCACGTTGACGTTCTCGATGTTGTTCCACGCGGCGAGCTCGCGGTAATCGAGGCCGTGGTCGAGTGCGATCGCGTACAGCGTGTCGCCGCGCTTCACGGTGTAGGTCTGCGGCCGCCAGTCGGGTTCCTGTACCGCCTTGGCCGCGGGCGCAGCGGGACGTGGCGCGCGCTCCTCGACCGGGGCCGGCACGCGCGAAACGCAAGCGGCGAGCGTCAGCACCAGCGCAGCCACTGCGAACCGCAAACCCGCAGCACGCGGCGCGGAGGCGGGAATCGACGGGGGCAGGGTTGACGGCATCGGGAGTGGTGCAGGCGGATCCAGGGGCATGACCGTCAGGAAATCGCGCAGTGCAATCGATCGACGGACCAGCTCTAAGCGAGGCCGGGCAAGAGTGGAACGAATTTTACCGTATCGAACGTCTGCTCGCGGAAACCTTCGGCGGTGGCTTCGATGACCGTGAGGCGCTGCACGCCATCGCCATGCTCGCCGTGCTGCGCGAGCGGAAGCACCATCCGTCCTCCCGGCTTCAGGTACTTGAACAGGCCCGTCGGCACGTGCGTGGCGCCGGCAGTGACGATGATCGCGTCGAACTGCAGGTCCTCGCCCAGGTCGGCGGTGCCGTCGCCGTGCATGAGCCGCACGTTCTTCACCTTGAGTGCCTGGAGGTTGCGCCGGGCTTTCGCGACGAGTGCGAAGATGCGCTCCACCGTGTAGACCTCGCCCGCAATATGCGCGAGAACTGCGGTCTGATAGCCGCAGCCGGTCCCGATCTCCAGCACTCGCGCGAGGACGCGGCCGGCCCGTGCGAGTTCCGTCATCCGCGCGACGATCCACGGTTGCGAGATCGTCTGGCCACTGCCGATCGGCAATGGCGTGTCCTCGTAGGCGCGGATGGCAAGTGCCTCGTCGACGAAGATGTGCCGCGGGATCGCGTTCAACGCCTCGAGCACGACTTCGTCGCGGATGCCGTCTGCGCGCAGACGGTCGATCATCCGCGAACGCGTGCGCGTCGACGTCATGCCGATCCCGGACATCCTCCCGCCGGCAATTCCCATCGCGCCCGCCCTCCTACGCCGTCATTTCATGTGGGCCAGCCAATCCGCAACCGGCGACAGCTCGTCGTGGTTCGTGAGGTCGATCTGCAGCGGCGTCACGGACGCATAGCCGTGCTCGACCGCATGGAAATCGGTGCCCTCGCCGGCGTCCGCGGCGGCACCCGCGGCGCCGACCCAGTACACGGTTTCGCCGCGCGGATTCTTGGTCGTCACGACATTCTCGGCCTTGTGCCGGCGTCCGAGCCGCGTGATCCGGTAACCCTTCAGCATCGCGCGCGGCACGTCGGGAACATTGACGTTGAGGAGTCGGGCGCCGAGAGAAGACCGTTCATGCCGGTCGAGCAGCTCCAGCGCCACGGTGGCTGCAGTCTCGAAATGGATGGCGGCCTTCGACGCCAGCGAAATGGCGATCGACGGAATGCCGAGCAGATAACCCTCGGTTGCGGCGGCGACGGTGCCGGAATAGATGGTGTCGTCACCCATGTTGGCGCCAAGGTTGATCCCCGAGATCACGAGATCGGGCAGGTGCTCGAGCAGGCCGGTCACGGCGAGATGCACGCAGTCGGTCGGCGTGCCATTGACGAACAGGAACCCGCTCGGCGCGCGGCGGACGGTCAACGGGCGGTCGAGTGTCAGCGAGTTCGACGCGCCGCTGCGATCGGCCTCCGGCGCCACGACCGTGACCTCGGCGCGCGGTCTGAGCGCTGCGGCAAGTCGCTCGAGGCCCGGAGCAAAGTAGCCGTCGTCGTTGGATAGCAGGATGCGCATGGGGTCAGCGATTATAACCGCGGCACCGCGGCCGATCCGCGTCGGCGCCTATAATCGCCGCATGACGGATCGTCCGGAATTCAGGTCGAGTGCCATCGCGCCGCAGCACGGCGCGTCGCCACGCCGCGATGCGTGACGGCGGGCCCCTCGTTGCCGCCGCGGTGGCGCTCGCCGCGCTGGCGGCGCTTCCGGTTGCCGCGGTGCTGGTGCTGGGGCTCTCGCCGGGACACGGCCATGTCTGGGTCCATCTCGCGGCGACCGTGCTGCCGGGATTCGTCGCCAATACGCTCGCCCTCGTCGTGCTGGTCGGCGCCGGCGTGGCGTTCGGCGGAACCGTTACCGCCTGGCTCGTCACGAATCGGCGGTTTCCAGGCGCGCGCCTGTTCGAGTGGGCGCTGCTCCTGCCGCTCGCCATGCCCGCGTATGTGATGGCCTACGCCTACACGGATTGGCTCGACTACGCGGGGCCCGTCCAGGCGGCGCTGCGTCAGATGTTCGGCTGGTCGAAGGACGACTACTGGTTCCCCGATGTTCGCTCGCTCGGCGGCGCGGCGGCGATGTTCATCGCGGTCCTCTATCCGTACGTTTACCTGCTGGCACGCACGGCGTTCCTCGAGCGACCGCCGTCGCTGATCGAGGCGGCCCGGACGATGGGTCTCGACGCGCGTCGCGCATTCTGGCGGATCGACCTGCCGCTTGCGCGCCCGGCGGTCGCGGGCGGCATCGCGCTGGCATTGATGGAGACGCTCGCCGACTACGGCACCGTCGCCTATTTCGCGGTCGACACTTTCACCACGGGCATCTACCGCGCCTGGTTCTCGCTCGGTGACCGCGTCGCGGCGGCGCAGCTGTCGGCGGCGCTGCTCGCCTTCGTCATCGGGGCGGTATTGCTCGAGCGTTGGTCGCGCGGAGCGACCCGCGTTGGCGGCGGAAGCCGTCAGCGCAGCCAGAAGGTACCGCCGCAACCCTTGCTGACGGGCTGGCGCGCATGGCTCGCGACGCTGATCTGCACCGCGCCGATCGTTATCGGCTTTGCGCTCCCGGTGCTCTTGCTCGGACGTCTCGCGTTGTCCGAGCCGGGGTTGCCCGGCGCAGCGCGCTTTGCCGACCTCGCCTGGAACAGCTTCCGCGTCGCCGGCCTGACCGCGATGCTCGCCGTCGTCTTCGCGATCGTCGTCGCCTACGCCGTGCGGCTAGCACCCGGGACGCTTTCCCGCGGCACGAGCCGGCTGCTGGCGCTGGGCTATGCGGTCCCCGGCTCGGTGCTGGCGGTCGGTGTGCTCCTCCCGGTCGGTGCGGCCGATATCTGGCTGGCCCGGGTCGTCGAGGAACAATTCGGCGTGCGTGCCGGCCTGCTCCTCACCGGAACGATCGTCGCACTGATCTACGCGTACCTCGTCCGACACTTCGCTGTCGCGTGGAACGGGATCGAGCCGGGATTCGCTCGGATCACGCCCAGCATGGACGCCGCAGCGCGCGGGCTGGGCGCCGGCACGCTCGGGACGCTCACGCGCGTGCACGCCCCGCTGCTCGCACGCACTGCGGCCGCAGCCGCGCTGCTCGTGTTCGTCGACGTGATGAAGGAGCTGCCGGCAACGCTCGTGTTGCGGCCGTTCAATTTCGATACGCTGGCGACACAGACTTACACGCTGGCAAAGGACGAGCGCCTCGCGGAAGCCGCGTTGCCGTCGCTCGCCATTGTCGCGGTCGGCATCCTGCCGCTGCTGGTCCTCGCCCGGGCGGTGCGCCGGGGTATGACCGGCCGGCGGCATGCGCGGGTCGACGACCCATCGCTGCGCGCGGTGATCGGACGCCTGTGATGTGGCGCGCCGCCGGGGGCCTCACTTCCACCCGGCGCGATCGAGGAGCTTCTGCGCGGCCGGCGTGTTGCGGCCGAGTGTGGCGATCGGCAGCGGGTCCGCCCTGAACGTGCCCAGCGATTCCAGCTCGGGGTTCCTGGCCGCGGCTCCCTTCACCGCCGGCCACTCGTTGTTGCCGTTGGCGAAATACGCCTGCGCCTCGTCGCCCGCGAGATATTCGAGGAACTTGATCGCGTTCTCGCGGTGCGGGGCGCTCCTGAGCACGCCGGCGCCCGCGATGTTGATGTGCGTGCCGTAGCTCGCCTGATCGGGCCACACGACCCCCGTCTTCGCCGTCCATTCGCGCTCCTCGGGTTTCGTCGAGCGCATCAGCCGCACGTAGTAGTAGGTGTTCGACAGCGCGACGCCACATTCGCCGACCGCCACCGCCTTGATCTGGTCGGTGTCGCCGCCGCGCGGCGTGCGCGCCATGTTGGCAACGGTGCCCCTGGCCCACTCCTCCGTCTTCGCCTCCCCGTTGTGCGCGATCAGGGCCGCGACGAGCGACAGGTTGTATGGATGGCTCCCCGAGCGGGTGCAGACCTTCCCTTTCATCTTCGGGTCCGCCAGCGACTCGTACGTGGCGACGTCGGCCGGATTCACCGTGGCCCTGTTGTAGACGATCACACGCGCGCGGCTCGAAAAACCATACCAGTTGCCGTCGGGATCGCGCAGCGACGAGGGGATGCGATCCTCCAGCACCTTGGTCTTCACCGGCTGGAACAGGCCCAGCTGCTGCGCCGACCACAGTCGTGCCGCATCGACGATCATCAGGATGTCGGCGGGGCTCATCGCGCCCTCGCTCTTGATTCGCTCCAGCAACTGCTCGTCACCCGCCTCGATCCGGTTGATCCTGATGCCGGTGGACTTGGTGAAATTCCCGTACAGCGCTTCGTCGGTCTGGTAATGCCGCGCCGAGTAGAGATTGAGAACCGGTTCGTCGGCGGCGCGGGCGATCGGCGCACCCAGAGTCAGGGCGAATGCCGCCACGATCGGCGCGAAGGTGTGGAGCAGGAGGTTGCGTTTCATGGCGGTGTTTTCCCGGGCAATCGATGACTTCGATGATCACACGTCGGGCCGCGGCTGTCAATAATAATGAGAATGATTCGTATTTGTGCCCCATCAGTGGCGCCGCACCCCGGCAAGACGGGGGGCCGGCGCCTCGCGCATGCCCCGGCACATTCGCCGCGTCCATTGGAGCCTGGCTCGCCAGCGTGGCAGGAACCGGCCCCCTGCGTCCCGAGCGCCGGAGGCGCTCCGCCGCGTCACCTCGCCGCCGCACCGCGCGCGGCCCGGACCGCCTTGGCGAGCTCCCACACCGCCGCCGCGTAGAGACGGCTTCGGTTATAGCGGGTGAGCACGTAGAAGTTGTTGCACGCGATCCAGAAGCTCGCGCCCTCGGCGCCCCCCGCCTTCTCCTCGAGCAGCAGCAAGCCGACCGGGTCCGGTGCGAGACCCTCCGGCGGGTCGGCCATCGTCACCCCGTCCGCGGCCCACGCGTCCGCGGCACGGCGCTCCGACAGACCGCCGTCGAGCCGGCGCAGCACCTCGTCGCGCGTGCCGTCGGCGAGACGGGCCGCGAGCAGCACCGGCTGCCCCGGCTGCCAGTCGTGCCGCGCGAGGTAATTGGCAACGCTGCCGACGACGTCGGCGGCGCTCGTCCACAGGTCCGCTCGACCGTTGCTGTCGAAATCGACCGCGTAGCTGCGATAGCTCCCCGGCATGAACTGCGGTACGCCGAGTGCTCCCGCAAAGGACCCCTTGGCCGCGAGCGGCGAAATGCCGAGTTCGCGCGCGAGCAGCAGAAACTGCTTCAACTCGCCGCGGAAGAATGTCGAGCGGCGAGGGTAGTCGAACGCGAGCGTCGAGAGCGCATCGAGTGCGCGGTACTTGCCGGTGTTCCTGCCGTAGAAGGTTTCGACCCCGAGAATCGCGACGATGACCTCGGCCGGCACCCCGTAGCGCTCCTCGGCACGCGCCAAGTCGTCGGCGTGCGCGGCCCAGTACGCCGCACCCGCCTCGACGCGCGCGGGCGCAACGAACGACGGTACATAGTCGTACCACTTCGGTGGCGCGAGCAACGGGCGCTCCATCGCCGCGACGATCCCGGGCTGGAAGCGCACCTGCGCGAATACACGCCGCAACACGGCGCGGTCGAAACCCTGCTCTTCCGCCATCTCGTCGATGAACGCGCGCACGTCACCGCGTGCGGCATAGCGCGCAGGCGACGGACCCGCGCGCGCTTCCCCGCCTGCCGCCAGCGCGAGCACGACCAGGGCAATGGTGGAGAGGAGCGAGGGAAATCGGCGGGACACGGGATCGAGGCCGAGGACGCGGCGCGCGAATGGTATCATCGCGCCGCCATCCGATCGACGCCGTGCGTGTCGCGATGGCGCGACCCGCCGATGATCTACCCGTTCTTTCGACCGCTGCTGTTCACGCTCGACCCCGAGACCGCCCACGACATGGCGTTCGCGAGCCTCGACGTCGCGGCCAGACTCGGCGTCGCGCAGGCTTTCGCCAAGCATCCCCCGCCGTCGCCCGTCGTCGCGATGGGTCTCACTTTTCCCAATCGGGTCGGGCTCGCCGCCGGCCTCGACAAGAACGGTGCGCACATCGACGGCCTCGCGACATTCGGCTTCGGCTTCATCGAGTGCGGGACGGTCACGCCGCGGCCGCAGCCGGGCAACCCGAAGCCGCGGCTGTTCCGGCTGCCCGAGGCCGAGGCGCTGATCAATCGGCTCGGCTTCAACAATGGCGGCGTCGAGCGCTTTCTCGCCAATGTCGCACGCGCGTCGTGGAGCGGGATCCTCGGCATCAACATCGGCAAGAACTTCGATACGCCGAATGCTCGCGCGGCCGACGATTACCTCGCCTGCCTTCGCGCCGTCTACGCGCGCGCATCGTACGTCACCGTGAACGTCTCGTCGCCGAACACCAAGGGCCTGCGGGACCTCCAGTCCGAGGAAGCGCTCGCGAGCCTCCTCGCCGCGCTCAAGGCCGAGCAGCGGGCGCTGTCCGACAAGCACGGCAAGCACACGCCGATCGCGATCAAGATCGCGCCCGACCTCACGCCGCAGGCGATCGAGGGCATCGCGCGGCTCCTCATCCGGCACGAGGTCGACGGCGTGATCGCGACGAACACGACGATCGCCCGCGACACCGTCAAGGGCCTGCCGCATTTCGACGAGGCCGGGGGCCTGTCCGGCCGGCCGCTGCGCGCGCAGGCGACCGCCGTCGTGGCGAAGCTCGCGAAGGCGCTCGACGGCGCGCTGCCGATCATCGGCGTCGGAGGGATCCTCTCGGGTGCCGACGCCAGGGAGAAGATCGATGCCGGTGCGACGCTGATCCAGATCTACACCGGACTGATCTATCGCGGCCCCGACCTCGTGCCGGAGTGCGCGCGGGCGCTGGCGCCGCGTTAGCGCGCAGTCGCCGACCGCCTCAGGGCGACGGACTCTCGGTTGCCGGCCACCGCCGCCTAACTGCGCGCGTGGACGAGCATCTTCGCATCGGCGTCCGCAACCACCACCCCGTCCTGGTTGCGGCAGACGCCGCTCAACACGACCACGCCGCCACCGTGCTTGGGCTTGGCGTGTTTCGCGGTGATCGTCCACGTCGTGGTCAGCGTGTCGCCCGCGCGCACAGGCGCCCTGAAGCGCGCCGCGTGCTCGAGGTAGGCGATTGCGGTGCCATGGAAATACATGCCCACGGGCGCGCCCATCAGCGCGCTCGTGATCATTCCGTGCAGGATCCGCGTGCCGAAGCGCGACGCTTTCGCGAATTCCTCGTTCACGTGGTGCGGATTGAAGTCGCCGATCAGCCCGGCACCCAGCACGAGGTGCGTTTCGGTGATCGTGATCGAACGGGAAAACGTTTCCCCGCTCTTCACTTCGTCGTAGCAGCGCCCGCTCCCGTCCATGCCGAGACCCGGTGTCATTGCCGCTCGCCCTCCGGCGTGCCGCGGGGAACTTCGCCGGCGGCGGCTTCCCACCGGAATCCGCCCGCCTCGACCCCC
>Ga0209253_10005726_pt1 | contig 10777 bp, 10 predicted proteins | sample FrelakmetBRP12BR_FD_187145 | JGI IMG/M metagenome (GOLD analysis project Ga0209253, IMG submission 187145) | Freshwater lake sediment microbial communities from the University of Notre Dame, USA, for methane emissions studies - BRP12 BR (SPAdes)... | ecosystem: Environmental > Aquatic >... | reverse complement strand
CACCGACCCGGCGATCTGTACCGAGAAACGGAACAACGGAGACAGGCCCGAGAGGTCGTCCCACAGCCCCAAACCGGACATTATCAGGGCAAAAAGAGGAACCGCCCAAATCGCACGCACCCAAAATATCTCGCCCGAGGCGAGGAAGACCCAACTTGCATAGGACAGGACCGCCGCTGCGACCATTGCGATGCCGCCCATTCTCGGGGTGGGAACGGAATGGGAACTCCGTTCATTGGGAAAATCCATTACCCCGCACTTGTGGGCCAGGCGAATGGTAACCCAGACTCCCGTAGCGGATGCCGCCAGGGAGAAGGCGGCCAACCCGAATGTCACCGGGCCGAACGCTTGTACCATTCCACCGTCCTGGTTATTCCCTCTTCCAGTGAAAAAGGAGGAGTGAAGTTTATTTCCCTCACGAATTTCGCGGAGCTTACCCGAAACGACCCGGTGATTTTGCGGAAATCTTCCGAGAGCAATCCACCCAGGCGAACTGCCGGGGAGGGAACCGTCAAATACCGTGGTTTCTTCCCAAGCGCATCGCAGATCGCTGTATAGACAATTCTGGTGGAGTAGTCCTCCACGTCCTTCAGAATGTAGGTGGGAACCCCCTGTGGAGCTTTCCGGATGGCATGCGGGACGGCGTGCACCACATTTCCCACGTAGACCATACTCCGGAGATTCTCGGGGTGAAACAGGGGAAACGGCAATCCATTGTCCGCCCAGCGGATCATCCGGGGCAGGTTTCCAAGATTCCCGGGGCCATACACCATCGGCAGGCGGAAGATGACGGCCCTGATACCGCTTTCCTCCGCCACGCATCGTACCACTTCTTCGGATTCCAGCTTGCTGATCCCATATGGGGTCGAAGGTTTGCACGGGGAATCCTCATCGAAGACGGCTTCACCGCCTTCTCCCGTGGCTTTCACCGAACTGAAATGGATAAACCATCGCGCCCCTGCCTGGACCGCCGCCCGAATAACATTCCGTGTCCCCTCGACGTTCACTCGACGATATGCCGACAGCGGATCTTTCTCCGGTTCCTTCAGGACGTGATTTCGGGCCGCGAGGTGGACCACGCCATCGGACCCTTTCAGGCCCTCCGCCAATCCTTCTCCTGAAGTAACATCCACGGGAAAACATTCCACTCCATCTCCTCCCGACCGCAAACCCGGTTCCGTCAGGGCAACGCATCGATACCCACGGGAAGAGAGCAAGGGGAGGAGATGGGACCCGATGAACCCGGTGCTGCCCGTTACCGCAACTTTCATACGGGAACAGGAGCGAACAGGCCGGGAAATTTCCCGCCGAGAAGTTCGTCATAAACCGAGAGGGTGCTTTCTACGACCTTCTCGATCCTGAACTCCTTGATCGCCATCCTCCGGCTGTTTGCGCCCATTCGGGCCCGTAACTCCGGATCCTCCACAAGGCGCCGTATGGCTTCCGCAAGCCGGACATGATCCCGCGGTGGAACCAGATAACCGTTTTCGCCCTCGTGGACCACCTCCCGGCATCCCGGGACGTCCGTGGCAACGATAGGGCGCCCCACGGAGGCCGCCTCCTGCAGAACTCTGGGTAATCCCTCCCTGTACGAAGGAAGTACCACGATCGCTGCTAGAGGCAGTACCTTTTCCATCTCCGCCCTTTGGCCCCACCATTCCAGGATTCCTTCGTTTACCCAGGAAGATAGTTCCTCGATTGTAACCGTTGCCGGATTTCCGGGGTCCGGTCCCCCCACGAGTACCACACGGCAATTCACCTTCCATTTGCGTAAGAGTCTGGCAGCATCGACGAATTCCACCACGCCCTTGTCCCTAAGCATTCTCGACGCGAGCATGACCACCGGGACACCGGGTGGTTCAGAGGTATTCTTGAACAACTCGACGTCGACACCGGATCCCCGAATTCGCGCGGTTAATGACCTCTTTACCAATCCCCTTCCGACAAATTCCTCGATATCATCCGGGTTCTCAAAAAAAACACGAACCCGTTTTCCCGATAGGGCAACTTTGTAAGGCAACCATAATGCTCCGCGCAATATCCGCGCCTTCACTCCAGAAGATATGAAGACATACCCAAGCCCCGAGATTGTATTCACAATAGCGGGTTTCCCAATGAACCGGGCCACCAAAGAGGTATAGAGGACCGGCTTAATCGTTATGTTATGAACAAGATCAGGCTTTACATCCGCAAGAATTCCGGAGATGGCTCGCAATGTACGGATTTCCCCAAAAATATCTTTACCGCTCCGGCGGAAAGGGATTGGAACGAAATGGAAACCTTCCTGGGCAATCAGGTCTTCTTGTCCCGTTGGAGAACCAGCAACCCAGACTTCTGCACCCCGATTTCTTGCCGCCCGGGCGAACGGCAATCGATGGGACAGAAAAAACCAGTCGACATTCACGACAAAGAGTATGCGTGGGAATGGATTATCGCTCAATCAAATGTTCCGGTTCGCCCATCAGGAGTTCGACATCCCCATCGGGTCCGCGTTGGCGGCACAGAGGAATTATTCCAGAATCCGGCCATCCCGCACATGGGATCAGGTTCGTCCGGCTGCCTCGAGAAGTAATCGATGCAGGCGGGGAGCGGTTACCTGGAGGCAATATTTTTCCTCCACCATTCGCCTGCCGTTGGCCCCCAGGGTCTTACGCAACTCCGGATCCGATTTCAACCGCTCCAGCGCGCGGACCCACTCGTCGCGGGAGGAAGCCAGGAATCCATTCACCCCGTCCACGACGATCTCCCGGTTCACCCCGACGGGGGACGCCACGACCGGTTTCCCGCACGCCATGTACTGGATCAGCTTGAACCCGCACTTTCCCCTTTCCCAAGGATTGTCCGGAAGGGGCATGATGCCGACGTCGATATTCCCGATCTCCTCCGCCTCGCGTTCTCCATCCCACTCGCGGATTGCAGCCATCAAGCCCGAAAAAGGGTTCTCCCCGGCGCCGATCAACACGATCTTTCCGCCCCGGTTGCGACAAACCAGTTTCAAGGCGGATTCCGCTTCCAGGAGGTGTTTTGCGGTGCTGGGCGATCCGATCCAACCGATCGTGAAAGGTCCTTCCCGGGTCTTTTCCCGGATCCCGGGGTATTTCGAGAGATCGACCACGGAAGGCAGGATCTCCACGCGGCGGGCCCCGGCTTCCCTGGCCCTCTGACCCAAATATTCGTTTCCGACGATCACCATGGCAGCGTCGGCCATGATCGATTCGATCTTCTTGCCGAGAAACCGTCGAACGGCCCATCGAGGGTGCAGATCGTAGTTGTGAAAGATCGCGTCGTCATAGTCGAGGATGTAGGGGATACCCGTGCGGAGGAATCTTTCCGCCATCAATGGGAACCAAGGGAATAGTTCCTTTTCGACCCAGATGAGGTCGTAGCCCTTCAGCGATCGAAGCTGCCGGACCCTTTGCAGGATCCCCCGCAGGATAGCCCGGACGTCACGCCGCTTTCGGTCATATAAATAAGAAAGGTAGTCCCGATCCAGCAACGGAGATATTTGTACTTCAAATCCCTTTTCTTCGAGGTAGTCCCGGAATTGATAGGCCCGTATACGACTGCTGGAGCCTACCTCGCAATAGCGGGTAAAAAAAATCATGCGTACTGATGTCAATGACAAACTCATATCCATATCAGCATGGCGGAGGAATTCAAGGGACTCCTGATGCCGATGACGCGGCAGTCATTGTCCGATCACACGCCCTCATGGTCATGCGGTTTGTTCCTCGGATCGTATCCGTCCGGCCTTGAGTTTTTCCTTGAGCCGACAGGAGTTGCCCCGGATGTTGATGGTGATGGCGTCCAGGTGCTTCTCGCAGGCTTCGAGGAACTGGGAGACGGTTATGAACCGATCCCTCGTCCCATTCACCGGTATTTCACCGAATACGCGGTCCGCCTCCCGATACAGCCAGGCAGGTCTGTGTACAGCATCCAGTACCCTCTCAATGTATCGACGACTTCAGAAACCGACCCCCGCGCAGCGCCCCGCAGCAGTCGAAAGAACGGCTCCACGGCCAGCGTGGCCAGGGCAACCGCGAATGCTCCGAAAGGCGAAAAATGCTTGAACGCGTATATGATCCGGGCCCGAAGCGAGTAGTACAGACGCGCGGCCATTATGCGTTCGGACGTGCCACCGCCTCGATGGAACGCCTCGGCTTCCGCCAGGTAGTACGCAGACCACCCTGCCTGCCGAGCCCGAAGCGAACAGTCGAGGTCTTCGAGGTAAAGGAAATAGTCTTCGCAGAATCCCCCGAGCTTTGTAAACAGCTCCCTGCGTACGAAGTAGAAGGCGCCGATTACGTGGTCGACCGCGCGGCTGCTCTCATGGTTGAAGTCAAGCATGAGAAAATCTCCCGGTCCACGCCGCGCGATCGCCCTCGTGCCCAGCGCGTGAGCGACGAAGTTCCGCCAGTCGGGAAACCTCGCGCAGTGCCGCTGCACAATTCCGCCCTCGCCGAGCAATTTGATCCCACAGATCCCGACCCGCTCGGCCTCTGCGCTGGACATGAACCGGACAACATCGGAGACGGTCCGGGGAAACACCCGCGTGTCGGGATTCAGGAACAGGAGGTAGTCGGCATCGCAATGCATCGCCCCCTGATTGCAGGCAGCGGCGAATCCTCTGTTTTCTGCGTTGTGTATTGCGACGAAACCATGACGGTGCAAATTCCGCGCTTCGGCGGATCCGTCGCAGGATCCATTGTCGACGACGACGACGGATTCGACCGCAAAACCGTCCTCCTCCAACGTATCCAGCGATACAAGGCACGCCCCAAGCTGATCGCCGCTGTTCCAGTTCACGACGACGATACGCACGCGGGGAATCCTGACACGAACTCCCGCCGGATCGCATCGTGATGACATCAAGCTGCCTCCGTGACCGGTTCCATCAGAGGTGGGGGGGGGTGTTCAGACAGTTCCCTGCGGTTTACAACTGATGGTACGGATCGAACCAGATTCCGATCTGGGATCTGCTCCCGAGTCTCCGCCATCGATTCGTACGCCTTGAGATAAACCTGCTCGTATTTCAGGCTACCCCACAGCCGCTCGACGAAAACGTTGTCCATCCGACGACCCTTGCCGTCCATGCTGGCCTGAATGCCGTGACGCTTCAGAACGCCGATAAAATCGTCAGACGTGAACTGGCATCCCTGGTCCGTATTGAAATTTTCAGGCACCCAGAACTTCGCGATCGCTTCTTCCAATGCTTCGACGCAGAACGACGGGACCCGGGATGCGATAATTCATGGGGATATTTTAACGATAGGGATAGGAGAGTGTCGTCATAAATGCGTTGAATCGCAGGATCCCGGAAACTTTCACCGATCTGAACTGGCTGACAGCTTCGGAACGTTGGGGAGCGGAATCCGGTTACTATAGATGATGTCGAATGGATCCTCTGAGTAAGTAGGCATTTAATATTCCTATCGGGAGAAATATAGTCCAGAGATAATCAAATTTTGCCAGATATGGGTTTGTTGCATTGGCTATTAAAAAACAAGTTAACCCAACCAGCAGTGGCAATAGCATGGCGGCAGATTCGGGATTCGCTCGAACAAGTCGAATGGATTTAACAAACATCCATAATACTGCGGATGAATAAACGATTACCCCGATTAAACCAACCTGAAAAAGCAAAGCAAGATATGTTAATTCGTACGCCCAAGCCTGCTCATCACTTCTAACACTCCCCAGCGCAGCCGCACCATGACCGGATCCAAGCAGTGGGTTATCCATCCAACCATTCAACAGCGCATGGAATTGTTCTGTGCGAGCAAAAGATGAAAAGTTCGATGAATCGGAAAAATCAAACCCTGCCAATATGTCGTAAATAATATCTATTGGACTAAGTTTAAATGCCGCAGACCAAATAAACGAGGCAAAGGATATAAGCAATATTATTACAATAATGGGTCTTAATTTGAATGGATTCGCCAATCCGGACATCCTGAAAATTACAAATAATATCAACGGGCTAGCGAACGATATTACCCAAAACGCACGCCTCCCGGAAATAAGTAACGCGAATAAGGCCGACATCAGGGCAAATAGCACCAGGTAATTCCAAAATTTACTGAGAACATTTATTTTTTTTGGTAATAGAACCAAGGACAGTAAAAATGGGAACCCGAATATGATCGTTGTCATGTTATATAGATTATACTCAAGAGTTCCGTCATTTATGCCAAACCCGGCGCCTTGGACTTCCAGAAATGAATTTATATTAAGATTAATCAATCCAAATCCTTCAAAAACAAGAAGAATCCCCATAACGGCGGATACGATCACACCCACAATGATCATTTTTATGAAGCCATCAAAATAAGCAGGGTCATTTAAAAAACCCATAAAAAACATAAAAAGAAGCGGCCATACGACGTACACCGTTCCAACCGAGAATGCACCGGGAGCATCATTGAACAGCCCATAAAGCATGAAGGACAACGATACGGTAACGCATGCGATTCCTATATGGAATATGCTCGGGTGGATTTTCCATTTACCCACATACATCTTACATAGGCAACCAACAACAATAATTAATAAGAGAACCCCCCTTTCCTTTTGATAGGTCGTAGGTACAACCAACATCATTAAAAAGAACAGGAGACTAAGCCTGTATAGAAACTTATTCGCCATTCCTCGTGATTGTTCCGATGTTTTGGTTTCCCGATCCGAAGGATTTTTAAATATCGTCCCAATCGCCTCGATATTTGCCGTAACCGGTTTCAACTGCCGAATATCCTTCGGTTTTACGTTGCGTCAGCAGTAGCGTCCATAGTAGAGCAGTCCACTCAATATCTTATAAAACCGACGAACAGGTTTTAAAATAATTTTGCCGATAAAATATTCCTTCGAAAAATAAATATATTTGTACTCGAACGAATTCGTCGGGTCGAAGAAATGGTTGGAATACAAACCCTTATGGTTTTCGTAAATTTGTCGCCTCAAAATTGTTTTATGCTCATTGGAAATCGTAAGGTTTCGTGATCTTTTATTGATTCTGTAATATACGCCTACCGTATTAATTTTATGAAAATAGCCTCCCAATTCTGCCATAGAAAGCCAAAAATCCCAATCTTCAAATCCAAAAATCATGTTGGGATTAAAACCTTTGGTCTTATTAAAATCCGCCCTCCGGAACATTGACGTTACGACCATGGTGTTTTCCCCTAAAAGCATTTCTATGGTTGGTTCGGATAAAGCTTTTCGTCCTTTTCTTGCCCCAAAACATTCCACCTCGCAACAAACAACCTTAATATCATCATTATTTTCTAGTACGGAAACGGCTTTTTCAATATATGTACTCGAGATTTTGTCATCTGCATCCAATGGAAGAATATATTTTGCTGACGAATTCTGTATCCCAATATTCCGCGCAATAGAGACACCCTGATTTTGAATTGTAATAACTTTTGTTTTCGGTCGATTATAATTATTTAGCAACTCGTTTGTAAACTTATCGGTGGATCCATCATTTACTACAACTATTTCAATATTCTTGAAGGTAGAATCTAAAACGCTCTGAATTGCTTCTTCAATATATTCTCCCTGATTGTAGCAGGGTATAATGACGGAAACTGTTACCTCGTTGACCATATTGTTTCTTTTTCCACCCTACTCCTCTTTTTTCGAAAACTTCTCCCAGGCGGAAGGGCGCCCCAGCAGGCGGCCAAAACGAATCGCCAGTCGCCTCAATCGCCTCTCCCCGAGCAAATCACTTGCCATATTCCGAAGAAACGCTCTTGCATACGCCTTAATCCAAGTTCCGTTAATGGGCCTGAGACCGTTGTTCCAGCGCGCTCTTGCCCATTCACGGAGAAGCCGCAGCGTGTTGCGAGGGGTAGAGCTGACTCCACCGAATTCCATCCCTACCACAATAATGTCGGTAATGAAGAAAGCGTCGTTCTTCTTTAGCTCCCTTAGAAGAAACTCGTAATCCCCGGCAATGTGGAATGACTCATCGAACCTGCCCCTCTCCTTAAAAAGACTCCGACGATGCATCATTCCGGTATGTGGAACAGGCATATAACAAAGATGTCGTTTCGCCTCACTCCATGGACTTCCCGAAACATCCAGAATCTTTCCCATCTCGTCTACAATGGCGACCTGTCCGTACGCGAGCCGCATATTCAGCTCAAGTTCTGCCAGCTTCGGCACCATGCGTTGCAATACATCCGGCTGCCAAAAGAAGTCGTCAGCACCCAGGAAACAGATCCAGTCGCCGTTCGAGTGATCCACCGCTTTGTTCCAAGCGTGACAGATTCCCCGGTCGGGCTTTGACTCCCAGTACGAGATCTTCCCTGCATTGGCGCGCAGAATGTCAATTGTTCCATCTGAGGAACCTCCATCCATGATGAGGAGTTCCTTCTGTTCGTAGCTTTGACCGGAAACGCTGTCTATGCAGCGCTGGAGGGTTCTTGCGCCGTTATGCACAGCAACAACGATGCTGATCCTTGGCAGGTTGAGGTCCAATTGTCTACAAAGCTCACCGGCGCCTTGTTGGGCCGATTCATCGGGTTTCAGACGGACTCACGCGCAAGTGGAATTCCAAAAAGATGGACTCGTTTTTCAATGGGAGTCCTCATATCGTATTCTTGAGGCTGTTGGCCGTCCTCCCATTGGATCCAAACTTTGTAATTTTCAATATCCATCAGCCGGAAGAGATCCTGTACAGAAGCTCCATACTGAGAAAGACGATCGGTATGAATCTCCATGGCTATCTTCGGGCGCGTTGCCAGTATCTTCCTGGCTCCCTGCAAGACCTGCATTTCGAATCCTTCGACATCGATCTTCAGAAAAGTGGGGTTCAACTGCTTGTATTCATCCAAACAGGTCAGTTCAACCTCGATTCCCTCCCCTGACAGGGTAACCGAGGAATTCGATGCATCGTTTATGGTGGTTACCCCCCGCTCGGCACCAACCGCTTTCCTCTCAAGGGTTACATTGGTCAGTCCATTCTGACGAAAATTCTTCTCGATGATGTCACAATTCGCGGGTGATGGCTCAAATGTTACAACTTTCCCGCCAACTCCAACCCACTTGGACAGAACGATCGCGGTGCACCCATGATGACCACCGCACTCGAGGACGACGTCCCCTTGCTCGATCAGATGATCCTTTATAAATCCCATCTCGACCCATACGGGGTCGGTACATTGAAGGTCATACCAGTCACGTCCATCCCTATCGCCAATCCAGAAATCGAAGACGACTCCTTCGATGTTCTTTTTCTTCAGGTACGGATTGAAACCTTCATTCTTCTGACGATAGACGGCCCGCCTCAGGATTTCTTTAACGGATCCAGGTAGTGCTCTTTTTACCATGTCCAGAATTCCGACCATTGTTTACCCCATTGAAGTTAAGCGGACGATAACCGCCGCCAAATATCGTCACGGTAGATATTGAAGTCAAGTATATTTTTAAAATAATCCAAGGCATTTCTTCTATACTGCTCATCCAGGCAATGATTCAAGCATTCACGTATTTGATCCGGATGTTCAACCACATACCCGAATCGATGCAACCGCGCTTCGTCAGCAAAGAGACCAATTTCATTTATGACAACCGGAATTCCGTATCTAAGATACGTACAGATTTTCCCCGATGCCAAGCCTAAATACTTAAGATTTTTACCTGTGTATAAGTTTTTAACGTCTGGTTCATAAAAAGCCAACCCCACGGATACACCAGAGAGCACGCTACCCATGTCGTCAACTTGTTCTGTTGCAGCATCGCTGATAAATATTTTTCGCCCAAGAAGATGCCTCTGGGCGGATAACTCTCCTGCGAGATTTTTACTGGTTCCCCCGTATCGATCATGTACGATGAGCGCCCAATCTTCCGGCCAGCAAGCGACACTTTTCAATATTTGACCGATCATCGACCAACCGTGCACGCTGCCGATGACGATGGCGATTTTTTTGTCCTCAGGGACACCAAGGTTGTCACGAAGCCGCGTAGTGCTTAGGCACCCAACGCCTGCCGATGCCAGGGGTAACAATATCTTATTTCCAGGATCGAGAGCGTTTTCCTTTTGTAGCTGCTCTGCCCTCACTTCATCTTGCACTAACCAAGCCGCCACGTTCCTGGATGCTTTCCGCTCAAGAGACTTATATCGAACCGACGTTTCACTTTCAAATAATATTTCAAATGATATAAAGACACAAGGCGTCCCGGTGATCTTGCTTATGACGCTTGCCTCTATCAGACCCTCACGATCTACCCCTATTATTAAATTATACTTATTATAATAAATAAATATATCTACAATACCCAATAAAAAAACTAGCGGCCAGAAACAGATCCGATCAAATAAAACTGGTTTTAATCTTCTTGCTATAACTCCAAATGGCAGCAACCGGATGCCTTCACGGCGTGGCATTGGCGAATGTGACTTTTGATATCGGAAATCGATGCTACACCCCTTGTCCAGTAGCAGATCGACGATGGACTTTAGCGAAGGGTTGTTAAACAAATTGCCCTCGGGATGAATAATCAATACCCGCTTTAATGACTGTCTCATCATTTCCATTGATCCATACAACAAATCTTCTTGCCTAATCCACGACGAAAATATACTTCGGTTTCATGCCTTTGCTTCCGCCACCACGGCCATATTCCAATCCCTCTCACCGATCTTCTCGCTTATCCGCATAAAAGGACAGATCCGCAGGACACGGAATCCAGCGGAACCCAGATAGGACATTATTTCCTGGGGAAACAGGAAGCGCATCGGGTGCATTTCTTCGATCTCTTCGACGATCTCCCT
>Ga0209253_10005725_pt1 | contig 10778 bp, 9 predicted proteins | sample FrelakmetBRP12BR_FD_187145 | JGI IMG/M metagenome (GOLD analysis project Ga0209253, IMG submission 187145) | Freshwater lake sediment microbial communities from the University of Notre Dame, USA, for methane emissions studies - BRP12 BR (SPAdes)... | ecosystem: Environmental > Aquatic >... | reverse complement strand
CGTCTCGGGCGCCGGCCGCGAGCCAAAGCAGGACCTCATGTTCGGCGAGGTCAACGAGAGCGTGAAGGCCTACGGCGTGGGTGGCCACCGCCACGTCGCCGAGATGGAGCAGGAGCTGGCGGCCCTCGCAGTCGCCGGCGGGCACGGCGCGGCCGCCGGCCCGGGTTTCGATGGTGTCGACTTCCTCCCCCACCTGGTCCCGATGACCCGCGGCATCCTGGCCGCCTGCCACGTCCGGCCGACGCGGTCCGTCGCGCAGCGCGAGCTCGACGCCCTCTACGTCGACGCGTACGAGGGCGAACCGTTCGTCCACCTTGTCACCCAGCCTCCGGCGACCAAGCACGTCCTCGGCAGCAACGGCTGCCGGATCCACGTCCGGGCCGACGAGCGGACCGGCCGGGTCCTCGCGATCGGGGTGATCGACAACCTCGTCAAGGGCGCCGCCGGCCAGGCGGTCCAGGCGTTCAACGTCGTCCACGGCCTGCCCGAGACGGCCGGCCTCGAGCAGCTCCCGCTCGCCCCGTAGCCGGCGATCGACGATGACGAACGAGCGAACCGCCCCGCCTCCCGTGCCTGCCGCGCCGCTCGACGGCCTCCTCGCGCCGCTCCCCTCCTCCCTTCCGGAGGTCGTGACCGCGCCCGTCATGCCGGCCGGCTTCGCCGCCGGCGCGACGACCGCCGGCATCAAGGCCAGCGGCCGCGCCGACCTCGCCGTGATCCGGACCACCGCCGGCCCGGCGTCGGCCGCGGCCGTCTTCACGACGAACCAGGTCGTCGCGGCGCCGGTCCAGGCCTCGCGGGCGAACCTGGCGATCACGCGCCCCGAGGGCCGGGGTGGCGGGACCGATCATTTCGGGCGCGCCCAGGCCATCGTCGCGACGAGCGGCTGCGCCAACGCCGCGACCGGCCTCGCCGGCCTCGGCGACCAGGCCGCGATCGCCCACGCGGCGGCGGTTCACCTCGGCGTCGACCCGCACGGGGTCCTGAGCATCTCGACGGGCATCATCGGGACGCGGCTCCCGGTGGAGAAGGTCGCCGTCGGGATCGTCAACATCGCCGCCGGCGGCCTCGCGGCCACCGACGCCGGGCTCCTGGCGGTCGCGGAGGCGCTCCGCACGACGGACACGGTGCCCAAGCTCGCCACCGCGGAGGTGCAGCTCCCGGGCCCCGACGGCGTGCCGGCGACCGTGACCGTCTCGGGCATCGCCAAGGGCGTCGGGATGATCCACCCGCGGATGGCGACCATGCTCGCGGTGCTCCTCACCGATGCCGCGGTCAGCCCGGCGACGCTCCACGGGCTGCTCCGCGAGGCCACCGTGCAGACCTGGAACCAGCTCTCCGTCGACGGCGACACGAGCACCAACGACACGGTCTTCCTGCTCGCCTCGGGCGCTGCGGCGGCGACCCCGGTCCTGCCGGGCACCCCCGGGGCGGCGACGCTGGGGGCCGCGATCGTGGCCGTCGCCCGGTCGCTCGCCCGCCAGCAGGCCGCCGACGGCGAGGGCGCGACGACCCTGGTCACCTGCCAGGTCTCCGGCGCCCGCGACGACGTGGATGCCCGGGCGGTGGCCCGCGCGGTGATCTCCAGCAGCCTCGTGAAGGCCGCGATCCACGGGCGCGACCCCAACTGGGGCCGGATCGCCGGCGCCGCCGGGAACGCCCGCCTCGGCGAGGTCCGCCTCCTCGAGATGGCCGGGCTCGCCCGCGCGGACGCCTGCGCCCGCGCCGGATCCCCCGCCTTCGTCGACCCCGGTCGGATGCGGATGGCGATCGCCGGCCACCTCGTCTCGGACGGCCCGGCCGGTGGCCCGGTCGCCTTCGACCGCGCCGCGGTCCGCGCGGCGATGGACGCGCCCGAGGTCCTCGTGCGCCTGGACCTGGGCCTGGGCGACGGGACCGGGGAGGCCTTCGGCTGCGACCTGACCGAGCAGTACGTGATCGAGAACGCGGAGTACACCACGTGAGCGAGATCCTCGTCCTCAAGCTCGGCGGGACGACCCTCGCCGAGCAGCAGCAGGTGCTGGCGGAGGTGGCCGTGGTCGCCCGCCGCCGCCCCGTCGTGATCGTCCACGGCGGCGGCAAGCGGATGACCGAGTGGCTCGACCGGCTCGGCGTCCCCACCCGTTTCGAGGGCGGGCTGCGCGTCACCGACGGGCAGGCGATCGAGGTCGCGGCAGCCGTCCTGCGCGGGGTGGTCAACTCCGAGCTCGTGGCGGCCCTGCGGGACCTGGGCGTCGACGCAGTGGGCCTCTCGGGCGTGGACGGCGGGCTGCTCATCGCCGAGCGCGTGCCAGGGATGGGCCTCGTCGCCCATGTCGTCGGCGTCAAGCGCGACCTGCTCGACGCGATCCTGGTGACCGGCCAGGTGCCGGTGGTGGCGCCGCTCGCCCGCGACGAGGGCGGGATCGTCTGCAACGTCAACGCCGACGATGCCGCTGGGGGTCTCGCCGCCGGCCTGGGCGCGCGCCAGCTCGTCCTGATGACCGACGTCGACGGGATCCGCGGCGCGGACGGGACGAAGGTCGCGACGCTCACCGCCGCCCGGGCCGAGGCCCTGATCGCGGACGGGACGATCTCCGGCGGCATGGTCCCCAAGATCCGGGCGGCCCTCGCGGGGATCACCGGCCCGGGGGCCGAGGCGATCATCTGCGACGCGGCGGCGCCCGGGGCGCTCGCGCGGGCCCTCGGCGATGCGACCTTCGGCACGCGGGTCACGGCCGGCCGAGACGCCACCGGAGGGCCGGCATGAGCACCCCGCCGTCCGCGGGGACCCGCGCGCCCTCCCGCCGGGTCGGCGCCGGGGGGGCCCACCGCGCCGCACGCCGCCTGGCGATCCTGGACCTGGTGGCCGCCCGGTCGATCGGCAGCCAGGAGGAGCTCGCCGGGCTCCTCCGCGAGCGCGGCTTCGCCGTCACCCAGGCCACGGTGAGCCGCGACATCGCCGACCTGGGGCTCGTGAAGGCGGCGCGGGGCGACCACCACGCGTACGTCACGCCGCAGGCTCTCACCGGGGCACCGGAGGCAGCACGCCTGCGAGAGTCCGAGGCGACGACCGAGCCGGCCCGGGAGCTCCCCGACCCCGGCGAGACCCGGCTGCGGCGGATTCTCGCCGACTATCCCGTCGCCATCGCCCGCAGCGGCCTGACCCTGGTCCTCGTCAGCCGCCCCGGGGCCGCATCGGCGATCGCCCAGGCGATCGACGAGTCGAGCCTCGACGACCAGGTCGGCACGCTCGCGGGAGACAACACGCTCCTGGTCCTCTTCGCCGACGAGCCCGCCCTGGAGCGCTGGCGGGCCCGCTTCGATGCCCTCGCAGCCCAGGCGGCCGCCGGCCTGCCAGGGGCCGATCTCACCAGCACGTACCCCTAGGTCCCAGAACGGAGGCAGGCTCAGCCATGAAGAAGAAGGTCGTTCTCGCCTACTCGGGCGGTCTCGACACCTCGGTCGCGGTCGCCTGGCTGCGCGAGCAGCACGACGCGGAGGTCGTGACCCTCACCGTCGACGTCGGGGGGACCTCCCTCCGCGAGGGCGTCGAGCGACGCGCCATCTCAGCCGGCGCCTCCCGGGCCTACGTCGTGGACGCGAAGGAGACCTTCGTCCGCGACTTCTGCTGGCCCGCCCTCCAGGCGAACGCCCTCTACCAGGGCGCCTATCCCCTGGCCACCGCCCTCGCCCGCCCCCTCATCGCCCAGCTCCTCGTGGAGGTCGCCCAGAAGGAGGGCGCCGACGCGGTCGCGCACGGCTGCACCGGCAAGGGCAACGACCAGGTCCGCTTCGACGTCGCCGTCCACGCCCTCGACCCGGGGCTGACAGTGATCGCCCCGATGCGGGTCGGGATGGGCCTGACGCGCGACCAGTCGATCGACTACGCCGCGGCGCGGGGGATCGAGATCCCGATCACGAAGTCCTCGCCGTACTCCATCGACGTCAACATGTGGGGCCGCTCCTGCGAGACCGGCGTCCTCGAGGACCCGTGGGTGGCCCCGCCGGCCGACGCCTTCGCCTGGACGGTCGCTCCGGCCGACGCCCCGCCGGCGGTCGAGATCGTCATCGGCTTCGAGGGCGGGATCCCCGTCTCCATCGACGGGGAGCGCCTCGGCCCGGTGGCCCTCGTGGAGCGCCTCAACGCCCTCGGCGGAGCGCACGGCGTGGGACGGATCGACCACGTCGAGGACCGCCTCGTCGGGATCAAGAGCCGCGAGATCTACGAGGCGCCGGCGGCGGTCATCCTGCACGCCGCGCACACGGCGCTGGAGGGGCTCGTGCTGTCCAAGGACACCCTCCGCTTCAACCGCGTCGTGGCCCACGAGATCGCCCAGCTCACCTACGACGGGCTCTGGTTCAGCGCCCTCCACCGCGACCTGCGCGGCTATGTCGCCAGCTCCGACCGGACCGTCTCCGGCGAGATCCGCGTCCGCCTGGATCACGGCTCCGCGACGGTGAACGGGCGGCGCTCGCCGCTCTCGCTCTACGACAAGAGCCTGGCGACGTACGACGAGGGCGACGCCTTCGACCACGCGAGCGCGGTCGGGTTCATCGAGATCTTCGGGCTTCCGCTCCGCGTGGAGGCGGCCCGCCACGGCGCGGTCGGCGCGCACCACGGCGCGGCCTGGACGTGGACCGATCCCCTCCTCCCCGACCTCCCGGCGACGGTGACCGACCCGGCGCCGGCGGGATCGGCCGGCTGAGCGTTGCGGGCGCCACCCCTCCGCGGACGCCCGCCACCACCGGGACGGGCGCCCGCCGCCCGATCGCGCGACAATCGCCGGCAATGACGAACCTCGGTCGCATCCCGCGCCCCCGGTCGCCGGCCGTCGGGCCCCCGGCCGCACCCGCCACGCCCGGCGGCGAGAAGCCCACGGCGCACCCGGCAGCCGGGGCCGAGATGCTCACGCCGGACGCCGACATGCTGCGAACCCTGCGCGAGCTGTCCTTCCTCCACGAGTTCGCCCAGCTGGCCACGCAGGCGCGCGACTGGGACGAGCTGATGCACACCGTCGTCGACCGGACGCGGGAGGCGCTCCACGTCGAGGTCTGCTCGTTCTACGTTCTCGAACATGCCACCGACCGGCTCACGCTCGCGGCCACCAACGGCCTCGACCGGGAGCACATCGGCAAGGTGAGCCTCGCCCTCGGCGAGGGGGTCACCGGCGCGGCCGCGGCCGCCCGGCGGCCGATCGAGATCCCCGACGTCCGGCTCGACCCGCGGTTCAAGTACCTGCGCGGCTTCGACCTCGCGGGGCTCACCTCGATGCTGTCGGTGCCGCTCACATGGAACGACCTCGTCGTCGGCGTCCTGAACGTCCAGACCGTGGCGACCCGGCGGTTCACGCCGCGCGAGGTCAACTTCCTGGTGACGATCGCGGCGCTGCTGGCCGGCATCGTCGAGAAGGGGCATCTCCAGCAGGCGCAGGAGCAGCAGCTGCAGGCCCTGCAGGAGCTCGACGAGGCCCGCGCGGATCTCCTCTCCCTCGTGACCCACGAGCTGCGGACGCCGCTGTCGGTCGTGCGCGCCTACATCGACCTCCTGGCCGACGCCGCCGAGGGCGTCGGCGACGCGCCCGCCCGCGCGAGCTCCGGGGACTGGCGGGACGCCGCCATCGACCAGATCAGCCGTCTCGACCGCCTCGTCGATTCCATCCTCGTGTCCGTCCGCGGCGAGGGGCTCGCGGCCCTGGCCCGCACCCCGTTCGACGTCGGCGGCGCCGTCGCCGAGACGATCGAGGTCCTGCGCCCGCTCCTGCGCAACCACGACCTCCGCCTGGGAGCCACCGACCCCGGGCTCACGGGGCTCGGCGACGAAGCGCGCTTCCGGCAGGTCATGGAGCAGCTCCTGGAGAACGAAGCGAGGTACGCTCCGCGCGGCTGGGGCGTCTCGGTGGGAGCGTGGCGCCAGGCCGGCGAGATCCGGGTCTACGTGACCGACGACGGTCCCGGGGTCCCCATCGAGGAGTGGGAGACGGTCTTCGAGGCGTTCGTGCGCAAGGCGCGCCGCCGCGGCCGCGGCTCCGGCATCGGCCTGTATGCCGCGCGCCGGCTGATGGACGCCATGGGCGGCCGCGTCTGGATCGAGGGAAACGGGTTCGGCGGCAGCCGCTTCGTGGTGGCCCTGCCGGAGGCCGCCGAGGCATGATGGACGAAGTGGAGGTGCGCGCGCGATGACCATGCCCCAGGCATCCGCCGGGCTGCGAATCCTCGTGGTGGACGACGAGCCGGCGATGGTCGGCGCGATCACGGCCCTGGTCGGGACCGCCGGCCACCAGGTGATCACCGCCTACGACGGCGATACCGCCCTCCGCCGCTTCGAGGAGGAGGCGCCGGACCTCGTCCTCCTCGACCTGGCCATGCCCGGCCGGGACGGCGTCGACGTCTGCCGCGAGATCCGCAGGACGAGCCGGACGCCGGTGATCGTGCTCACGGGCGAGGCCGACGAGCTGGCCAAGGTGGAGGCTCTCGACGCCGGCGCTGACGACTACGTGACCAAGCCGTTCGGCAAGCAGGAGCTCCTGGCCCGGATCCGGGCGGTGATGCGCCGCCTCGAGGGAGGCGATGCACCCGCCGGGGGGCTGCGCGTGGGGGCCCTGGTCCTCGACACCGGCCGCCACGAGGCCGTCGTGGACGGGCGCATCCTGGCCCTGACCCGCACCGAGTTCGCCCTGCTCGCCTCGCTCGCGGCCGCGCGCGGGCGGGTCGTGCCGCACGATCGCCTGCTCGCGGCCGGCTGGCCCAACGATCCCGACCCGGACCCGCAGTGGCTGAAGCCCCACCTGGCCCGCCTCCGGGCGAAGCTCGAGGAGGCCGGCGCGCCGCTCCCGACGAGCGTGCGGGGTGTCGGCTACCGGCTGGAGGCCCCCGGGGAATAGCGGACCTTGCTTGATTGCGCAATGACGCAACTCCGCTGCTACAATGCGCCTGCCGCGACGGGAGGCCCGCGCCCCTCACCCGGGCGGCGACGCGAGCCCACCCGGGAGCACACATGAGCGAGGTGGCCCGATGATCGACCGGGGGGAGACCGTGCGGCCCGACCCGCAGGGGCGCCGGTGACCGCGCCGCTCCTCCGACGCCTTCCCTGGCTCGCCGACCGACGGTATCTCGCCTGGTCGGCCGCCGGGAGCGTCGTCGGCCTCGTTGCCTTGGGCCTCTCCAGCGCGATCATCCCGAACCCGCTGTTCGGCCGCCAGATCCCGCCCGAGCCGTTCGCCATCGCCGTCTGGCTCTCCTCGGCGATCCTGATGGGCCTCCTCGCCGGGACCTATCTCGCGCCGCCGCCGGCGGCCGTGATGGACCTACCCGACCCGGGCCGCGCCATCGCCGCGACGGGGGCCGACCCCGGCCCCGAGCGCCGCACGTCGGCCCTCGGCTACGCCGGCGGGCTTGCGGCATTCCTGGCGATCGGCTGCCCAGTCTGCAACAAGGTCGCCCTGGTCCTGCTCGGCACGAGCGGCGCCCTCACGATCTGGGCCCCGCTCCAGCCGCTGCTGGGGATCGCCTCGCTTGCCCTGCTCGGGATCACGCTCGCCTGGCGGCTGCGCATGCGCGCCCGGGGCAACGCCTGCCCGGTCGGCTGACCCGGGGTCAGCGGGTCAGCGGCCCTCGAGCGCGCCGGCGATCGCGGCGACGTGGGCCGCCGTTGTGCCGCAGCATCCCCCCACGACCGAGGCGCCGAGCTCCACCGCCCGCCGGGCGTAGACGGCCGCGTCGGCCGGCGTGGCCGGGTAGGTCACCGCCCCGCCGGGGCCGACGACTGGGCGGCCGGCGTTCGCCTTCGCGACGAGGGGCAGCCCGGGCGCCCCCGCCCGGAGCCCGGGGAGGACGTCGAGGACCGCCTCGAACCCGGTTCCGCAGTTCGCCCCGGCGGCGGCGACCCCGAGGCCGGCGAGCGCCTCGGCGACGGCTTCCGGCCTGTCCCCGAAGAGCGTCCGGCCGCGCTCGAAGGTGAGGGTGGCGACGATCGGCAGGCCGGGTGCGGCCTCACGGGCCCCCTCCACGGCCGCCCGGGCCTCGGCGAGGTCGGCCATGGTCTCGACCCACAGCACGTCGACGCCGGCAGCGAGGAGCGCCGCCGCCTGGGCCGCGAAGGCCTCCCGCGCGGCGCCCGGGTCCAGCTCGCCGTAGGGAGCCAGCAACGCGCCCGTCGGGCCGATCGAGCCACCAACGACGACATCCCGACCGGCGGCCGCCCGGGCGACGGCGGCGGCGGCCCGGCAGACCTCGGCCGTCCGTCCCGCGGCCGGCCCGTCGGCGAGCCGCAGCGGGTTGGCCCCGAAGGTGCAGGTGAGGACGACGCGGGCGCCGGCCGTGACGTGGCCGGCGTGGACACCCGCCACGGCCGCCTTCCCCGCGTCGGTCAGCAGCCATGCCTCGGGCGCCAGGCCCGACGGCAGGCCGGCAGCGATGAGCGCCGTGCCCATCGCCCCGTCGGCGGCGACCGGGCCGGCGGCCAGGAGGTCCGCGAAGCGCGACGCGTCACCCACGGGCGCTGTCCTGCTGCGGGGGACGGGGCGGTGACGACGCGACCGGCCCGCGGCTCAGAGAGGGACCGCCACGGCGTGCTTCAGGTCGCGGGCGACGGCCTCGATCTCGTCCTGGTCCCTCGAGTGGGCGAGGAGGGCGATCATCATCTCCTCCTCGTCGAGGTGGACCCGCACGATGGCGTGCAGCCGGTAGAGGACGCGCCGCAGGGCCAGCGCCTCGCCGCGGTGGTACGGACCCTCGCCGTGGGCCGCGCAGAGGCGGTCGAGCTCGTCGATGAGATGACGGACCTCAGCGTGCTCGCGGCGCAGCGGGGCGAGCGCCCCGGTGTCGGAGAGCAGGACCTCCAGGCGGGGATAGACCGCGCGCTCGCTGGCCTCCATGTGCGGGATGAGCGTCCCGGTCAGGAAGGCCCGGGTCTCGAGGACGCGGGGTCGGAGCTCCTCGCAGGACGCCGTCCCCACCATGCGGGCGGTCTCGAGCAGGTCGTCAATGCGCGGGATGAGCTGGTCGTGGTGCTCGTGGACGGTGTCGGCCAGGGTGCTCATCGGTGGCCTCGTGCTGCGGCAGGGGGAACGCGCGACGATCGTCCCCGCGCCGGTGGACTCTCGCCAGAGCCGGACGGCCCGAATCCGGCGCCGTTCGAACCCGGCAGATGAGATCGAGTCTCATAGGTGGGCAGCGGGCCGGCAGCCGGCAGAGCTCGACGACCACGGCACGGCAGACCCGGCGGCCTGTGCCCGGCCCGCGAGTCGCCTAGCCCGCCGGCAGCGGCTCCACGAGCCAGAACGCGGTCCGCGACGTCTCCCAGCCGGCAAGGAGCGTGGCGGCCAGGCCGCTTCCCTCGGCCGCGTGGGCGGCGACGAGGGCCCGGACCTCGGCCTCGCGCTCGGTGGCGTCGGGCCGCGGCTCCTCCCCGTCCGATCCGCTCCCCAGCGCCCCCAGGCGCACGGCGCGCACGCTCGCGTCGTTGAGGCGCAGCGGCGCCCGGCCGTCGGGATCGAAGAGGTAGGCCCGGCCACCGGTCATCCCGGCGCCGAAGTTGCGGCCCGTCGGACCGAGGACGACGACGACCCCGCCGGTCATGTACTCGCAGCCATGGGCCCCGATCCCCTCCACGACGGCGCTCGCCCCGGAGTTGCGGACGGCGAAGCGCATCCCGGCTCGCCCCACGAGATGGAGCCGGCCGGCCGTCGCGCCGTAGAGGCAGGTGTTCCCGGCGATGGCCTCCCGCTCGGCGCGGAAGCCGGCCGTGGTGGCCGGCCGCACGACAACCGTGCCTCCCGAGAGGCCCTTGGCCACGTAGTCGTTGGCGATGCCGTCCACCGCCACCCGGACGCCGTCGGTCGCGAACGCGCCCAGGCTCTGGCCGGCCGCGCCCGTCGCCCGCAGGTCGACGACGATGGGGCTCGGCCCGGCAGGGGCCGGCCGGCCACGACGCCCCCGGCGGTCGCGGGCCCGTTCCAGGTCGCCGGAGATGCGGGCCCCGACGGTGCGCTCGGCGGTCGTGAGCTCCGCCGCAAGGACCACCGGCTCCGGCGTCTCGGGCGCGGCGAGGGCCGCCATCGCCGGCACGAGCGCCGCGGCCAGCCGCTCGTCGAGCGGGCTCGCGGCCGGAGCCTCCGCGAGCCGGCCGATGCTCTTCGGGACGGCCGCCCGCTCCGCCGGGAGTCGCCACGCCGGCGCCTCGACGACCGGCGCGAGATCGAGCGGCGCCCCATCCTCGACCGCCAGGCGATCGGTCCGTCCCACGGCGTCGGCGAGCGAGTGGAAGCCCAGCCGGGCGAGCTCGCGCCGGACGTCCTCGGCGAGGGCCGTGAAGAAGGCGACGACCTGCTCCGGGGTCCCCGCGAACTTCGCCCGCAGGTCCTCGCGCTGGGTGGCGATCCCGGTGGGGCACGTGTCGAGGTGACACTGGCGAGCCATGTCGCAGCCGATCGCGACGAGGGCGGCGGTGCCGAAGCCGTACTCCTCGGCCCCGAGGAGGGCGGCCACCACGATGTCACGACCCGTCTGGAGCCCGCCGTCCGTCCGCAGGACGACGCGGTCGCGAAGGCCCTGGCGGACGAGGACCTGGTGGGCCTCGGCGAGGCCGAGCTCCCAGGGGGCGCCGACCGACTTGATCGACGAGAGCGGGCTGGCGCCCGTGCCTCCGGCGTGGCCCGAAACGAGGACGTAGTCCGCGTGGGCCTTCGCGACGCCCGCGGCGATCGTCCCGACGCCCGCCGACGCGACGAGCTTGACCCCGATCCTGGCCCATGGGTTGACCGCCCGCAGGTCGGCGATGAGCTGGGCGAGGTCCTCGA
>Ga0209253_10005724_pt1 | contig 10778 bp, 11 predicted proteins | sample FrelakmetBRP12BR_FD_187145 | JGI IMG/M metagenome (GOLD analysis project Ga0209253, IMG submission 187145) | Freshwater lake sediment microbial communities from the University of Notre Dame, USA, for methane emissions studies - BRP12 BR (SPAdes)... | ecosystem: Environmental > Aquatic >... | reverse complement strand
CACGTCGACACCGGCGATTTCATCGTCGTCGTCAACGCCGGCAAGCTGAAAGTGACGGGCGCCAAGGGCACCGACAAGATCTACTACCGTCACTCGACCTACCCGGGCGGCATCTCCGAGACGTCGTTCGACAAGATGCAGGGCCGCTTTCCGGGCCGGGCGCTGCAGATTGCCGTCAAGGGCATGCTGCCCAAGGGCCCGCTCGGCTACGCGATGATCAAGAAGCTGAAGATCTATGCGGGCGGCGAGCACCCCCATTCAGCCCAGCAACCCAAGCCGCTCGAGATCTGAGGACGCAATGATTGGTAGCTACAACTACGGCACCGGCCGCCGCAAGAGTTCGGTCGCCCGGGTGTTCATGAAGCGCGGCACCGGCAAGATCGTCGTCAACGGCCGCTCGATCGACGAGTACTTCAATCGCGAGACCGGCCGCATGATCGTGCGCCAGCCGCTCGAACTGACCAATCACGCGACGACCTTCGACATCCAGGTCAACGTCGATGGCGGTGGCGAGTCCGGGCAGGCGGGCGCCGTGCGGCACGGCATCGCGCGGGCGCTGGTCGACTATGACGCCACGCTGAAGCCCGTGCTGTCCAGGGGCGGGCTGATCACCCGCGACGCACGCGAAGTCGAGCGCAAGAAGGTCGGCCTGCGCAAGGCGCGCCGGCGCAAGCAGTTCTCCAAGCGCTGACGCCAGGCGCATCGACTGCGGCATCCTCGTGCGGCACCTTCGGGTGCCGCGCGTGTCTGTGCCTCCTATACTCACCCGTTGGCGACGTTGCGGCGTACTCGCAGGTCGCAACCGGCGCAGCACTGACGGATAGCGGCAAGCGACCGAGATGAAGTGGAAGCTCCTGCTGCGCAAGCTGTCGATCAGTTCTCCCGAGGTTTCGGTGCGCTCGCGCCTGCCGGTGCCGATTCGGCGCCTGCTGGCTTTCCTGATGCTTGCCCTGGCGGCGGCGGTCGGCGTCGCCATCTACGAGTACGGGCGCGGTTTCGGCGGACCCGACCGCCGGGCGCTGGCGGCCGAGAACGAGCGGCTTGAGTCGAAGCTGCGCGAGGCCGAGGCGGAGCGTAGCCGGCTGACCGCGACTGTCACCGCGCTCGAGGCCCAGATGAAGGTCGAGCGTTCGGCGCAGGAGCAGCTTGCCAGACAGGCCGCCGATCTGAATGCCGAGGCGAACCGCCTGCGCGAGGACCTGGCCTTTTTCGAGAGCCTGCTGCCGGCCAAGGCCAACGCCAGCGGCATCCAGATCCGCAGCTTCCGCGTGCAGGCCGACGGCGCCCCGGCGGCGATGCGGTATCGGCTGCTGGTGCAGCAGGCGGGCAAGGCCGAGCGCGATTTCGTCGGCGTCGTGCAGATGCAGGTGAATTTCGTCCGCGACGGGCGCGGCTTCTCACTGCAGGTGCCGGACCCGGCGGTACCGGAATCACGGCGTCCGCTGGAACTCAGTTTCCGGCACTATCAGCGTGTCGAGGGAACGTTTGCCCTGCCTGAAGGAGCCACGGCGCAGTCCGTGGTGGTTCGCATCATGGCCGCCGGGCAGACACTCGCGCAGCAGACATTTCAACTATGACCGTCCAAGGGGAGGTGTCCGATGTTTGGCAGGAAGAGCAACGGCGATAAGCACATTGCCAGCCTGATTGGTACGGGCTCGACGCTTGTCGGGGACCTGACGTTTTCCGGCGGGCTGCGCATTGACGGCACGGTGCAGGGATCGGTGCGCTGCGTCGGCGGCGAAGGCTCGGGCATGCTGGTGATCAGCGAGAAGGGCGTTGTCGAAGGCGAGGTCCGGGCCGCGCACCTGGTCGTCGCCGGCCGGATCACTGGCCCCGTCTACACGACCGAGGTGGTTGAACTGCAGCCGACGGCGAAGGTCAACGGTGACGTCCGCTACCGGGCGTTGGAGATCCACCACGGCGCGGTTGTCGAGGGGCGACTGGTGCATGAATCCGGCGCGCAGGAAACGATGAAGAGCAACCTGAAGCTCGCCGTCGGGGCGTCGGGCCCGGTTTCCAAGACCTAGTCGCCCAGAGGGTAAAGGGGGCTTGTGCAACAGGCCCGCCGCCTATAATTTGGTGTGACTGTCGATCTTCCCGGAGTGCCGTCCATGAACGCCGCCGTCGAAATGCCTGCCCCGCTGCACTTTTCCGATTCCGCCGCCTCCAAGGTGCGGCAGCTGATCGACGAAGAGGGCAATCCCGAACTGAAGCTGCGTGTCTTCGTCCAGGGCGGCGGCTGCTCGGGCTTCCAGTACGGCTTCACCTTCGACGAGGTCGTCAACGAGGACGACACGGCGATGGAGAAGAACGGCGTCACGCTGCTGATCGACTCGATGAGCTACCAGTACCTGGTCGGCGCCGAGATCGACTACAAAGAGGACCTCGAGGGCGCGCAATTCGTGATCAAGAATCCGAACGCCACGACGACCTGCGGCTGCGGATCGTCGTTCTCGGTGTGACGCGGCGGGATTTTGCGACAACGGGGCGCCTTCGGCGCCCCGTCTTGTTTCAGCGCGGATAAAGCGCGCCGAGCAGCCGCGCGCCGCGGGCGCCGGTCACTGCCGGCAGGCTTGCGCTCCGGCGCTCGACAAACTCTCGCGCCAGCCAGGCGAATGCCAGTGCCTCGACCTGGTCGGGCGCGATGCCGAGGGCGTCGGAGGAGACGACAGGACGGGGCGCGCACGCCTCGGCCAGCGTTCGCATCAGCGTGCCGTTGAAGGCTCCGCCGCCGCAGACGACGACGTCGGCCGCCTCGCCGAAGTAGCGGTCGATCGTGTTGCCGATCACGGTTGCGGTCAGCTGCGTCAGTGTCGCCTGCACGTCGCGCGGATCGACGTCGAAGCGGGCAAGCTTCCTGCCCAGCCAGTCGCGGTTGAAGCGGTCGCGGCCGGTGCTCTTCGGTGGCGCCAGCGCGAAGAACGGTTCATCGAGCAGCGCCGACAGCAGCGGCGCGTGCACGCGGCCGCTGGCTGCCCAGCGGCCGTCACGGTCGACCGGCTCGCCTAAGTGCTCCAGCGCCCAGGCGTCGACGAGCACGTTGCCCGGGCCGCAGTCGAAGCCGAGCACCGGCGACTCGACACCGAGGGCCGGCAGCCCGGTCAGGTTGCTGATGCCGCCGATGTTGACCACCGCGCGCGGCGCTGCGCGGCGGAACACGGCGGCGTGGAAGGCCGGTGCCAGCGGCGCACCCTGTCCGCCGGCGGCGATGTCGCGGCTGCGAAAGTCCGCCACCACGTCGATGCCGGTCAGTTCGGCGAGCGTCGCCGGCGCATTGACCTGGATCGTGTAGCCGGCCTCCGGCTGATGGCGCACGGTCTGGCCGTGCGCGCCGATGGCGCACACAGCCTGCGCCTCGACTCCCGCTTCCAGCAGCAGGTCACCGACCGCTGCCGCGTACGCGTGCGCCAGATGCTGGCCGGCGATCGCGGCGCGGTGCAGTTCGTTCTCGCCGGCGTGATTCAGTTGCAGCAGCGCGGCGCGCAGTTCGGCCGCCAGTTCGTGATGGACGTGGGCGCGCAGTTGCGGTGCCGCGGGCGAGAAATCGACCAGCACGGCATCGATGCCGTCGAGGCTGGTGCCGGTCATCAGGCCGACGAAAAGAGGCGATGCGGACACGTTGCAGATCCGGCGAGGTTCGATGCGTCAATATAGACTGCGCCCCGCCAACGAATGCCACCTGTGCGGCGTCGCCGGCAGCGCTGGCGGCCACTCTCATGTCGACTTCCGAAGCCAAGACCTATCCGATCACCGCCGAAATCGAGGCGGCGCTCGCCCTCGTGAAGCGCGGCTGCGATGAACTGCTGATCGAAGCCGAGTTCGCGCAGAAAATGGCGCGCAGTACCGCGACCGGCAAGCCCCTGCGCTGCAAGCTGGGCCTGGACCCGACCGCGCCGGACATCCACCTCGGCCACACGGTGGTGCTGAACAAGCTGCGCCAGTTGCAGGACCTGGGGCACACGGTGATCTTCCTGATCGGCGACTTCACCTCGATGATCGGCGACCCGTCGGGGCGCAACACGCTTCGTCCGCCGTTGAGCCGCGAGGAGATCGAAGCCAACGCCAAGACCTACTTCGAGCAGGCCTCGCTGGTGCTGGACCGCACGAAGACCGAGATCCGCTACAACTCGGAATGGTCGGAGCCGCTCGGCAGCGCCGGCATGATCAAGCTGGCGGCCAAGTACACGCTGGCGCGCCTCCTCGAGCGCGACGATTTCGCCAAGCGCATGCGCGAGAACCAGCCGATCGCCATGCACGAGCTGCTCTATCCGCTGATGCAGGGCTACGACTCGGTTGCGCTGCACGCCGACATCGAGCTCGGCGGCACCGACCAGAAGTTCAACCTGCTCGTTGGCCGCGAACTGCAGCGCCACTATGGCCAGGAGCCGCAGTGCATCCTGACCATGCCGCTGCTCGAAGGCCTCGACGGCGTCGAGAAGATGAGCAAGAGCAAGGGCAACTACGTCGGCATCACCGAGCGGCCGTTCGAGATGTTCGGCAAGGTGATGTCGGTCTCCGACGAGCAGATGTGGCGCTGGTACGACCTGCTGTCGATGCGGTCAAACGAGGAAATCGCGCAATTCAAGCGCGAGGCGCAGGGCGGCCGCAATCCGCGCGACATCAAGGTGCTGCTGGCGCAGGAAATCGTCCGCCGCTTTCATTCGGCGCGCGCCGCCGAGGAGGCGCTCGCCGAGTTCGAGGCCCGCTTCCGGGCCGGCGCCGCGCCCGAGGAGATGGCGGAGGTCAATGTGACTGCTGCCGGCGCGGCCATCGGCATCGCCGCGCTGCTCAAGCAGGCCGGCCTGGCGCCGTCGACTTCCGAGGCCGTTCGCAACATTGAACAGGGCGGCGTGAAGGTCGACGGGCAGAAGATCAGCGACCGCGCGCTGCAGCTGGGTGCCGGCACCTACGTGGTGCAGGTCGGCAAGCGAAAGTGGGCCCGGGTCACCGTTTCCTGACCCTCCGTGAAGCATCAGGCCCACCCGGACGCGTTGCTTCAGCAGGCACTGTCACTGCATCAGTCCGGGCGTGTCGAAAAGGCGATTCCCATCTACCGCCAGCTGATGGCTCGGTTTCCGGGCCATGCGCGGCTGCTGTTTCTTCTCGGCAGCGCCGAGACGCAGCGCGGCAATGCAGCGGAGGGCTTGCGGCTGCTGGAGCAGTCCATCGACGCGGATCCATTCAATGCCGATGCTTACAACAACCGGGGCCTCGCGCTGCAGAACCTGAAGCGGCTCGACGAGGCATTGGACAGCTTCGACCGTTCGATTGCGCTGAAACCCCGCAGTGCCGAGGCGTTCATCAACAAGGGGCTCGCTCTGAGGGAGCAGGGGCGTTTCCCGGAGGCATTGGCAAGCTTCGAACGCGCGCTCGACATCGACCCCGGCAATCCGGAGCAGCACAACAACCGCGGCAACGTCCTTCTCGACCTGGGACGGGCCGAGGGGGCGCTCGCCAGCTTCGATCGCGCGATCGAGCTCGTCCCCAATTACCCCGAAGCATTCGCCAACCGCGGCAGCGCACTGCAGGAACTCGGGCGCATCGCGGAAGCCCTTGCCAGTTTCGACCGTGCGATTGCTCTCGACGCCAACCTTGCCGAGGCCCACAACCTGCGCGGCGACCTCCTGCTGAAGGCAAGGAGAGAGCCTGAAGCGCGGGCGAGTTTCGAGAGGGCGTATCGGCTGAAGCCAGACCTGGAGTTCGTGTACCCGAGGCTCCTGTATTCGAGGCTGAGGACCTGCGACTGGAACGACATCGAATCGCAGCTCGCGAAGCTCCATGCAAGGATCGCGCGCGGCGAGCAGCTATGCATACCCTTCGACGCGCTTGGGCTGACCGGCTCCCCAGCGATCCAGCGCAAGGCCGCGCAGACCTACGCGGCTAGGAAGTTCCCGCCGCGGGTCGAGTTGGGCCCGATACCCGTGCGGCAAGCGGGCAAGAAGATCCGCCTGGGCTACTACTCGGCCGATTACCGGGATCACGCGACCAGCCGGCTGATGGCGGAGCTTTTCGAACTGCACGACCGAACCGTGTTCGAACTGATCGGCTTCGATTTCGGTCCCGAAAGCGGCGACGAGATGCACCGGCGCGTGCAAGCTGCCTTTGACAGGTTCGTCGATGTGCGCAGGATGAGTGACCGCGAAGTGGCACGGCTGTCGCGTGAACTGCAGATCGATATCGCCGTCGACCTGAAGGGATTCACCGAGGACTGCCGACCCGGGATATTCGCCGAGAGAGCCGCGCCGGTGCAGGTGAATTACCTCGGCTACCCGGGAACCATGGGTGCCGACTACTTCGACTACATCATCGCCGACCGTGTGCTGATTCCCGCGGCCAGCCAGTCGCATTATTCCGAAAAGATCGTTTTCCTCCCTGACAGCTACCAGGTCAACGACAGAACGCGAAGCATCGCCGACAGGTCGTTCGGACGCGAGGAGCTGGGCTTGCCGCCCGCGGGCTTCGTCTTCTGCTGCTTCAACAACAACTACAAGATCACGCCGCCCACGTTCGACGCGTGGATGCGCATCCTGAAGCGAGTCGAGGCAAGCGTGCTCTGGCTGATCGAGGACAGCCCGACGGCGGCGGAAAACCTGCGCAAGGAGGCCGGCAAGCGCGGCGTGCGCGCGGAACGCCTGGTCTTCGCCCGGCGGATGGGGCTGCCCGAGCACCTGGCACGGCACCGCAGCGCGGATCTCTTTCTCGACACGCTTCCGTACAACGCCCACACGACTGCGAGCGATGCCTTGTGGGCCGGGCTACCGGTGTTGACCTGCGCGGGAGAGGCATTTGCGAGCAGGGTGGCGGCAAGTCTCCTCAGCGCCGTTGGCTTGCCTGGATTGATCACTAATGAACTGACCGAGTACGAAGCGCTGGCGGTCGAACTGGCCACGAATTCGCCGAGACTTGCGCAGATCAGGCAGAAGCTGCTCGCCAATCGACAGACGGCACCGCTGTTCGATACGCCCCGCTTTGCAAAGCACATCGAGGCGGCGTACTCGGAGATGCACGAACGCTGTCTTGCCGGCTTGCCTCCCGATCACATCTTGGTGAAGCCGCGGGCGTGATGTCTGTGCAAGGGCGCCAGCGGCCGCGGTCGTGCCACGCAGATCGTCACGAACTGTTCGCCGGTGGCGGGTGTGCTTGCTTGCATGCTCGCCGTGCCTGCGCTGCTGCCTGCTGCCGCACTCTATTCTCGAGGCCCGACTTTTAGAATGCTCGCATGATTGCGCTGATCCAGCGGGTGACTGAGGCGCGGGTGCGGGTCGACGGAATCGAAGTCGGTTGCATCGGTCGCGGGGTGCTGGCGCTGGTGTGCGCGCAGCGCGGCGACAGCGAGCGTGAAGCCGATGCGCTGCTCGCCAAGCTGCTTGCATTTCGCCTGTTTGCCGATGCGCAGGGCAGGATGAACCTCAGCCTGGTGGATGTCGCCGGCGGCCTGCTGCTGGTGCCGCAGTTCACGCTGGCCGCCGACACGGCGAGCGGCACGCGACCGAGCTTCACCCCGGCGGCGCCGCCGGCCGAGGGCGAGCGTCTGTTCGGTTACTTCGTCGCTCAGGCACAGGCCCGTCATGCGCAGGTCGCCACGGGTATCTTCGGTGCACGCATGCAGGTAGAGTTGACCAACGACGGGCCGGTGACGTTCTGGCTGCAGGTCAGGCCTAGGGAGCTGAACGGATGAAACTGCGGAGCGATTCTCTTGCCGATGGCGGCCGCATTGCGGGCGAGTACGCCTTCGCGGTGATCGACAAGGCGCACCACGTCAAGCTGTCGACGAACCGCAACCCGCATCTGGCGTGGAGCGATGGCCCGGCCGGCACCAGGTCGTTCGTGCTTACTTGCCACGACTACGACGTGCCGAGCAAACCCGATGACGTCAACCAGGAGGGACGGGAGATCCCGGCCAGCCTGCCGCGGGTGGACTTCTTCCACTGGGTGCTGGTCGACATCGCGGCATCGACAGCCGAAATCGACGCCGGCGCCTACTCGCACGGGGTCAGGCCGCGCGGCAAGGGCGGCCCGGCGGCGCCGAACGGCACCCGGCAGGGCATCAACGACTACACGGCCTGGTTCAAGGGTGATCACGACATGGAAGGCGACTATTACGGCTACGACGGCCCTTGCCCGCCGTGGAACGACTCGCTCGTCCATCACTATGTGTTCACGGTGTTCGCGCTCGACGTCGAGCGCGTGCCGCTCGACGGGCGCTTCACCGGCGCCGAAGTGCGCAAGGCGATCGAGGGCCACGTCCTGGCCTCGGCATCGATCACCGGCACCTACACGCTGAATCCGCGGCTCGCCGGGCAGGGGGGCTGATGGCAGCGGACACAATGACGACGCTGCTGCTGATCCGCCACGGCGAAACGGCGTGGAACGCGGAGCATCGGATCCAGGGCCGGCTCGACGTGCCGCTGTCGACGACCGGCGTCTGGCAGACCGGGCGGCTGACCCAGCGGCTCGCCAATGAAGCCATCGACGCCGTGATTGCCAGCGACCTGGCGCGCGCCTGGATGACCGGCGCGCCGCTGGCCGACGCGCGCGGACTGACCATGGTGCCGGACCCGCGCCTGCGCGAACGCGTCTTCGGGATCTTCGAGGGCAAGACGCTCGACGAGATCGCTGCCGAGCATCCGGACGAATTTGCTGCCTGGCGCGCGCGCGACGTCGACTGGCGCGTGCCCGGCGGCGAGTCGGGTGCGGAGTTCATCGGCCGCGTGCTCGAGGCGATCGAGGAGATTTCGGTGTCATACGCCGGCCGGACGGTCGCAGTTGTCACGCACGGCGGCGTGCTCGACGTCGTCTATCGCAACGCGCGCGCGCTGGCCTGGGATGCGCCGCGCGATCACCTGATGCTCAACGCCAGCATCAACCGGCTGCAGGCGCAGGCCGAGCCGCTGCGGCTGCAGATCGTCGACTGGGCCGACACCGCGCATCTGGAGCAGGCCCGCGACGAACTGGCAGCGCCGTGATTGAACCAACGCCGGGCAGCTGAGTAACGGTTGTCCGACTGCGATCGGCTTGTGCCCCGCAGAGTCGTGGCGGTCGCCGTGCCCGCCGTGGCGTTGAGGACGCTGCACGACTGATCCGGCGCAATGCGGGCCAGTCTGCCGCTCCTAGACTGGCTGCGTGGACAACACGCTCGACCTTGCGCTGACATTTGCTGCCAGTGCCGCCATCGGCCTGCTGGTCGGTACCGAGCGGGAACGCAAGCGGACCGCCAAGGCAGGCGTGCGCACGTTCGCGCTGATCGCCGTGCTTGGCACGGCCTGCGCACTCGTGGCGCAGGCGCTTGGCAGCCCATGGCTGGTGCCGGTCGGCCTTGCGTTGGTCGGACTAACGCTCGCTGGCGCGCATCTTGCCGACCCGGCGACGTCGGCCGAGGACTTCGGCACGACCACAGTGGTTGCTGCCCTCCTGGTTTATGTGCTCGGAGCACTGAACTTCCATGGTGAGCGCACGCTGGCGGTCGCCCTCGGTATCGGCATGACCGCGTTGCTTTACTTCAAGACCGAACTGGAAGGAGTGGCAACCCGGCTGACGCCGACCGATATCCGCTCGATGCTGCAGTTTGGTGCCGTCAGCGCGATCGTGCTGCCGCTGCTGCCCGACCGCAGTTACGGGCCCTACGGGGTGCTGAACCCATTCCACATCTGGTTGATGGTGGTGCTGATCTCCGGCGTCGGCCTGGCCGGCTACGTGGCCTGGCGGCTGACGCTCGAACGCAAGGGCCTGCTGCTGACCGGCTTGCTCGGTGGCGTGATCTCGAGCACGGCCACCACGTTTGCCTATGCCCGCCACGCGCGCGACGCCACGCAGACGCCGTCGGCCACGCTGACGGTGATCCTGCTCGCCAACCTGGCGATGCTGCTGCGTGTGCTGCTGCTGGTACTGGCGACTGCGCCAAAGGTGCTGCCACTGCTGGCGCTGACGATGGTGCCGGCGATGCTCCTCACGGCGCCAGCCCTGTGGTGGCACTTCAGTCGGGCCGGCGGGGAGAAAGGCGAGGCCGCGGATGGAATGCAGAATCCGACACAGCTTGGCACCGCGTTGTTTTTCGCGGGCTTCTATGCATTGATCCTGCTTGCCGCCGCCTGGCTGTCCGACGTGCTTGGCAGCGGCGGGCTGTTTGCCCTTTCGTTAATCTCCGGTCTGACCGACGTCGATGCGATCACGCTTTCCTCGTCGCGCCTGGCGAACCACGGCAACATCGGCATCGAGGACGCGGCCACGGCGATCACCCTGGCAGTGACCGCAAACGTTGTGTTCAAGGCCGCGGTATCGGTGGTGGTCGGCGGCCGTACGCTCGGTCGCGCGGCGCTGCTCGCATTCGCGCTGCCGCTTGCGGGCATCCTGGGCGGACTGCTGGCGCTGAACGCACTGGCATAATTTTGCCCGCCATCCCGCCTCGCGCGACTGGCGTCCAGGTGGATCACCACCAGGGAGCGCGAGGCCCGATATCGCGCCGTTCGCCTGGGCATCGATGGCAAGTGACCGTCCCGATCGGACTTGCTGCCAGGAGTTGCCATGTTCAAACGATCCACGCACACCATCGAAGCGGTCGACCCGGAAGTGTGGGCCGCGATGCTGGCGGAGAACCGCCGCCAGGAAGAGCACATCGAACTGATCGCCTCGGAAAACTACGCCAGCCCGGCGGTGATGGCAGCGCAGGGCGGGCAGATGACCAACAAGTACGCCGAGGGCTACCCGGGCAAGCGCTACTACGGCGGCTGCGAGCACGTCGACGTGGTCGAGACGCTGGCCCTCGAGAGGGTCAAGCGGCT
>Ga0209253_10005723_pt1 | contig 10778 bp, 11 predicted proteins | sample FrelakmetBRP12BR_FD_187145 | JGI IMG/M metagenome (GOLD analysis project Ga0209253, IMG submission 187145) | Freshwater lake sediment microbial communities from the University of Notre Dame, USA, for methane emissions studies - BRP12 BR (SPAdes)... | ecosystem: Environmental > Aquatic >... | reverse complement strand
AGCCCTATAGCAAAGAGGTATACAATAAAACCACAGTTGTAACCGCCGCCGCAACAACTCAAGCCAAGCCTGGTGAAATAGCAAAACCTATAGATGATAAACCTGGTGAGACCAAACCCGCAGATGATGAATCAATCACTTGGGCATGGCCAACACAGGGTAAAGTAGTGGCAGGCTTTAATGAGGCCAGCAACAAGGGTCTTGATATTTCAGGCAGTACAGGTCAGGCAGTTAATGCAGCCAGCAGCGGTAAAGTAATTTATAGCGGCTCCGATTTGCGCGGTTATGGAAAACTGGTGATTATTAAACACAATAAAACTTATTTATCGGTATACGCGCACAATAGCAAAATTATAGTTAAAGAGGGCCAAGTAGTGGCCGCAGGTCAAAAAATTGCTGAAATGGGCAATACTGATTCCAATACCGTTAAATTACACTTTGAGATTCGCCGCTTAGGTAAATCAGTTGACCCAGCCAAGTATCTGAATCAGAATTAGTACATTAAAATCTCAGGGAGATTAGCATGGCCTTAAAAAAAGAACCCAACAAATACGCGAAGAATAAAGACATTCAAGCAGATACGCTGCTAAAAACCTTAACATCTGTTGGTGGCTTGGCACTGGTGCTTATCGGCATTTTGGGCATTGCAATGGAGTTTTTTAAAGATGGTGGCTGGCTAAAAACCGCGCTGTCTTGGCTGTTTGATTCAACCGCGCATATGATGTTTATCCCAGTGATTATTTTTGCACTATGGTTATTTAACCGCTGGATGACCTCTTCAGCTAAAGGTGAAAAGAAAAAAAGTGGTGATGTGCCAATGTATATCATGATGGCGATTGGCGCTTTTTATGTGTATCGGTTTATTACCACAGGCGGGTTTTAAACTTTAATACCAACAAAAAAGCCGCTTTTGAAGCGGCTTTTTTATAGCAAAAAATCAGTTCTTCTTTGCTGCTTCTGCAGCGTAGTGTTCATGCACGGCTGTCATATCACGCTCACGCGCCCATTTGATAATTTCTTCTAATGCTGGTGCACCAATTTCACCTACTTGCGTATGAATACCTGCCTGATCACGAATCACCAAAATCCCTGGAATTTGAGCCACTTCAAAATAATCGCTGATTTCAGGATCAGTCTCGGTATTCACCATACCAAACACAATATCAGGATTCTTCACAGCAGCCGCTGCAAACGTAGGAGTAAAGGCCACGCAAGGCTCGCACCAAGGCGCCCAAAAATCCACGATGACGAAATTATTGCTCTCGATAGTTTTTTTGAAATTTTCTTTGGTAAGAGTAATGACTGCCATGATTTTGCCTTAAATTTATGGAACGCGTGATTCTAACAGACGTTAGCACTTTAGTTAAGTATTAGTGTTAAGCGCTTAAAAACACCTGCCCTGTAGCCCGCATGGATATTGGCCTGCAGAGCATCTATTTAAAGCTAAACTTTCGAGGAATATCGCAAAACCGCTTTCCTCCATATTTCTTCCATTTCTGTCTCAAGTGCCTGATCTGTCCAAATTGCGCTGGCAGCTTCATTTGTTTTATCGCCGGTCAGTTGGTAGAGAATCTGAAATTTCTTAAACACCTCATCCTGCATACCCAATTGATCATATGCAGCCAATGCAAAGTAATGGCAAGGAATAAAGCTGGGCACCATGTTGCAGCCTTTCTCATAGGCCGCAATGGCTTTTTTATAATCTCTAAGCACGTAATAACTATTGCCATGCGCCATTTCATAAAAAACATTGGCAATCGGTGTAAAGCGTTTGGCTTTTTCTATGTAATACAGCGACTCTTCGCCTAATCCAGCAGAAGACAGTGCAATCGATAGAAATAAAAGCGCTTCTGCATTATTAGGGTCTAACGCCACTGCGCGACGTGATTCCGCAATGGATTCCTCCCGATTTCTGCGCCAAAGCTGTACCCAACCTAATATTGACATGGCATAAGCAGATTGCGGATCTAGCTCTACAGCACGTTCTGCATGCAAAAGCGCAGAGTCAAGAATCTTTATATCTGGGTTCCATTTTTGTGACCAAGCTAAAGCTAGCGATCTCGCTAACCAAGCATGTGCCGCCGCGTAGTTTGAGTCTAGCGCCAAGACTTTGTTATACAGCGCGACTGCTTCATTAGTGGTCTTTTCGGTGTATTTTCTATGTGCGGCAATGGCTTGCAGCAAATAATCGTGCGCTTCTACGCTTTTTGTGGCTTGCACACCAAAAAATGCGGCCTCAGCGCCATCCAGTTTAATTTGCAACACACTGACGATGGATTGCGTGAGTTCATCCTGCAGAGTAAAGATATCTTTCAGTTCACGGTCATACCGCTCTGACCAGACCTGCCCACCATTTAATGCATCTACCAGTTGCGCCGTCACACGAACTTGATTACCCGCATGCTGCACGCTGCCTTCCAGCAAATAACGCACGCCTAATTCTGCTGCGATTTCTTTTGAGGTTTTTGCGGTATTTTTGTAGGCAAATGAAGATTGCCTAGAGATGACAAATAAGCCTGACAGCCTTGAGAGCATGGAAATCAGACTATCCACCACACCATCCGTAAAATACTCTTTTGTATTATCAACACCGATATTAGCAAACGGTAACACCGCCAGCGAGGGTCTATCTTCTATGAAGCGTGGCGCGTTTACTGGTGCAGAACCGGCTGCAGCAACACTGACATTGTGAGCTTGCAAGCTGATTTCTAGCGTGTAGCCACCTTTGGGGAAATCTATGCGTACCCTATCCTGCTTGCCTAAAGTGTCGTAATACTCGCGCAGCTTGTTACGCAGCCGTGTGGCTTCTACGCGCACTATAGCATCTAGACTCGGGTCAAAATCCTCTTTACGGTCAAATACTTCTACTGCAATGGTATAGCCTTTTAAGCGGTCTGCATTTCCTGCCAAGGTATTCGTGACGAGATAATCCAAAAAACGCTGTTGGCGTGGCGAACCTGCAAACAAAGGACTTGCCAGCAGCATCGCTAAGCTAGCGCGCGCTTGATCTTTTTCAGACTCCGTCCATTGTGCTACCGCAACATCCATCCCAGGCCTTCTTACTGTTGTATAAGTAACGCCTGTTGCAACGCGTTACTAACTGTATCTAACTTCTAGCCATCATAACAAAAATTTACATTGTGCATACACATCTGAACGAACATTAATCGAATGTTCTGGATGCCACAAATTATGAGGAGTTTTAAAATGTTTACACTAAATCAACGCGTTATTACTACAGCAGTATTTGCTTTATTCTGTCTAGCCGCCTTTAACGCCAATGCAGAATCAATTGCGGGACAAGGCAAATGTACTTATAAACCTACCGCTGCCAACGTTAATAATACTGATGGCTACGCCGTGATGATGAGTGAAACCACTTGTGCTTCTAGTGGTGGATTTATCGATGGCGCAACGGTATTAAACCAAGAAGTTGCCAATTTACACCAAGGCACAGGCGAGCATTCTGGCTACTATACAATCACTGACGGCACCGACTCTACCATCGCTAAATGGAGCGGAAAAGTGAATACTGTGATGAAAGACGGCAACCCGATGACTAGCTTTAAAGGCCAATGGGAATATGTAGGCGGCACTGGTAAATATAAGAGCATTAAAGGTAAAGGCGAGTACAACGGCTACTTTACATCTGCGACTGAATACACGGTAGATTGGAAAGGTGATAAAAAATAAGGTATTAAATTAACACTAATTTTAAGCCACGTTGGTTACAATAATGCCACGTGGTTTGACTTTTCTTAATGATTGTATTTTTACAAAAGTAGAGGATTATCATGAACACAACTCACACCCAAACAATCGATCAATTTCGCGAATTTTCTAGCTACCCTACTTCCGCCAAAATCCTCACACCGCCAGCATCCAGCCAAGCGAAGCTCGATGAAACCGTTACACATCTGCGTGAAGCTGCATGGAAGTTTGCCACGCTTTCAATCGAAAACCGTATTGCACTAGTAACAAGCATGCAGCGAGGCATTATTAAGCAGCTAGAGGCCATGGTGCAAGCAGGCTGCAAAGCCAAAGGCATTCCACTCGGTACCAATTTAGAGGCAGAAGAATGGGCCGCAGGCTACTGGGGCGTGGTTCGCCAATTACGTTTGGTACGCGAAAACTTACAGAGCATAGCAAAAGCTGGCAATACTCCGATTGGCAAAATTAAGCGCACCGTTGCTGGCAATTTAGCCGTGCAGGTTTACCCCAACAACGCGATTGATGGCATGTTGTTTAAAGACATTACCGTAGATGTGCACATGCAGAACCATGTAACCGAACAAAGCCTAAGCGCAGACCGCGCTAGCTTTTACAAAAAACCCCACCAAGGCAAAGTGGCTCTGGTGCTAGGTGCTGGCAATCTTGCCAGCATCGGCCTGATGGATGTGATTACCAAAATGTTTAACGAAGGCAAAGTGTGCATTCTTAAAATGAACCCTGTGAACGCCTACCTTGGCCCTTACATTGAAGAGGCCTTTAAATCCGCTATTGACCAGCAGTTTTTAGCAGTTGTTTATGGGGGCGCAGAAGTTGGCCGCCATTTGGTGTATCACCCCAAAATTGACGAAGTGCATTTAACCGGCTCTGATAAAACTTATGACCAAATTGTGTGGGGCAGTAATGGGCAAGAAGCCGATGAGCGCCGCGTACAAAACCAACCCTTACTGCGCAAGCCTATTACCGCTGAACTTGGTAATGTTACGCCGATTATCGTGGTGCCTGGTCCATATACTGATAAAGAGATACGCTTTCAAGCTGAGCAAATTGCTACTGCCTTTACCATGAATGCCTCTTTCATGTGCTGCTCTGCCAAAGTATTGGTGATGCCAAAAAACTGGGATGGCACTGCAAAATTCATCAATGCTTTACAAGAAGTCTGTGCAGAAATTCCCACCAGAAGTGCTTATTACCCAGGGGCGGAAGACCGCTGGCAAGCCATAACAAAAAATAGAAGCAATGTCACCAACGTAGGCAAAACGCAAGGCGGCAAGCTCCCATGGACTTTTATCAAAAATTTAAATGCTGATGATGTAAATGAAAAATTTTTTCAAGAAGAAGCATTTTGTTCAGCCATTGCCAGCGTCCAAGTTGGTAGTGATAACCCGATAGACTTTCTAGAAAAAGCCACCAACTTCGCTAATAATCGACTATGGGGCACACTGAATGCTACCTTGATTGTGCACCCAAAAACACTCAAAGATGCCAACAATAATAAGGCATTTGAGCAAGCCATAGACCAGCTTAAATATGGTGCCATTACGGTGAATACCTTTATTGGGCTACTATTCTGCACTGGAGCGCCATGGGGAGCATACCCTAACGCCAACGTACAAGATATTCAAAGCGGTAACGACTTTGTGCATAACACTGCTATGCTGGAAGGCATAGAAAAAGCGGTGTTACGCGCACCGCTGACTGTATTCCCCAAACCTGCTTGGTTAGCCAGCCATAAAAAGGCAAAAATAGTCACACAAAAATTAGTGGCGATGGAAGAAAACGCAAGCTGGGCAAAAGTGCCAGGCATTGTATTTGCTGCGATGCGAGGCTAAAACTGAAAAAATCGATGCTCTGCAAGTCAATAACCATGCGGCTTGCAGAGCATCTTTTTTTAGTTGTTATTAAGCCTTGATAGGCTTATCCCAAACTCCATCAAAAAACAATTCGCATATTGGTTTGCGTTTACGTTCCGCCATTTCACGAGTCAACGCCTCGCCTGTTACAGTTGTAATATCAGCTGGATAACCAATAGAAACCATCGCCATTGGTGTGTATTGATCAGGAATCGAAAAATGCTCACGTGCTTTATCGGTACTAAATCCACCCATTTGATGCGCCATTAAACCCATGTGACTTGCCTGTAAGCATAAGTTTTCCGCCGCTGCGCCCGTATCATATTGTGACCAGCGATTGGGCGTTTGGTTATGCCCAAACAATGTGTCTGCGCATACCAACATCAGCACTGGCGCATCTTTTACCCAGCTTTGGTTGCTTGGTGCCAAACAATCAAATGCACGTTGCCAACTATTAGTATCTGCATTTTGCTTACTATTTTTTTGGCACACAATAAAACGCCAAGGCTGGTCACCAAAGCAAGATGGCGCCCAACGTGCAGCTTCAAGCAAAGCGATAATTTGCTCATGACTGACTTGCTTGCTCGCATCGTAAGCGCGACCACTCCATCGGTTAGCAATGGTTTCATTAATTTGCACTTGGGTGATAGCAGGTTTTAACACTGTTTAGGCTTTCAAAAATGGATAATCAGTGTAGCCTTTTTCGTTTCCACCGTAAAAAGTATTAGCGTCAGCTTGATTAAGTGGCGCATCGGTTTTGTAGCGTTCGACTAAATCCGGATTGGCGATAAATGGCACACCAAAAGCAATGCAATCTGCATGGCCGCTTGCAATGGTAGCGTTGCCACGTGCTTTATCGTAAGCCAAGTTTGCCATATAAGCATTTTTAAAATGTTTACGCAGCGCCACAAAATCAAATGGTTGCTCCACACCTCCAATATTGCCTTCAATCACATGCAAATAGGCTAAATTAAATTGGTTGAGCGCATCTACAACATAGTTAAAAAGTGCTTGGGGATTACTGTCATGCATATCGTTAAATGGGTTCACAGGCGACAAACGAATGCCGACCTTATCTGCGCCCGCAACATTCACCACCGCTTGCGTCACTTCCATAAGTAAACGCGCGCGATTTTCAAAACTGCCTCCATAATTATCAGTACGCTTGTTGCTGCCATCGCGCAAAAATTGATCGAGTAAATAACCATTGGCTGAATGAATCTCTACGCCGTCAAAACCGGCTGCAAGCGCGCATTTAGTCGCATGCACATAATCTTGAATAATGGCTGGTAGCTCGCTCACGTCTAAAGCGCGGGGCTCAACATAATCGACCAAGCCTTGATATGTAAAGGCCTGTCCAGCAGGTTTAATGGCAGAAGGCGCGACGGGTAATGCGCCATTTGGCAATAAGCTAGGGTGCGAAATTCTGCCCACATGCCATAGTTGCAACACTACTTTGCCCCCCTTTGCATGCACCGCATCAGTAACTTTCTTCCAGCCTGCCACTTGCGCATCGGTATAAATTCCTGGCAGCATTGGGTAACCATGCGCCATAGCAGAAATTGGTGTGGCCTCTGTGATAATCAAACCTGCTGTTGCGCGCTGCTCGTAATAGGTCACATTTATGGCTTGCGGAACGCCGCCCTCACCCGCTCTATTTCTAGTGAGTGGCGCCATCACCATGCGATTTTTTAAAGCGATAGAACCCAATTTTACTGGGCTAAATAAATCTAATGCCATGTCAGTTCCTTTTTTTATTTGTAGTAGATAATTATTTGTTTATTTGATAGGACTTGGTGGTGGCAATTTCACGCCTTCTATTAGCAAGGTAATTTCAATATCGTTACCTACTGGAGCATCTGGTTTTAACGACCAAGCAAAGCCAAAATCACTGGCCTTAAGTGATGTATGTGCCTCAAAACCAGCTCGGTAACCGCCCCACGGATCACTGCCAAAACCCAACACTTTAAATGGAAAAGTCATTTCTTTAGCGACGCCATGCATGGTTAAAATGCCGGTCATCACACCTTCGGTGTTCGATTTCGCCTCAATATTTTTGCTTACAAACGTCATCTCAGCAAACTTTTCAACATCCAAATATTCTGCTTTTTTAATATGCTCATCGCGTTTAACGTGGCTGCTATTCACACTGAGCATGTTAATTTTTGCCTCTACACTTGAATTAGCCAAATTATTGGCATCAATCATAATTTTGCCTTTAATGTCACTAAATGTACCCGAGGTTTTTGAAGCCACATGACGAATGCTCCAGTTAGCGAAACTGTGTGAATCATCAATTCTGTAGGCATCTGTCTCTGCAAGAACCTGGCTACAGACCAGTACCAAAGCGGCCCCCAGAGTAATGATTTTTAATAATTTTTGCATACTTTTCTCCTAGAATAAAACTAATTCGGCAAATCAAACAGTAATATTTCAGCATTATCAATAGCTCTAACTTGAATCGTCTGTGCGGCATCAAACATAGCCGCGTCACCTGCATTCAGCTGCTTCTGGTCAATTTCTACCGTGCCACTGGCTACTTGCAAATATGCGCTACGATTTTCTTTAAGAGCATAATCCAGCTGGTTTCGTTCACTTAACTTTGCTGCAAATAATGCCATGTTTTGATGAACAATCAGTGAACCTTCTTCACCTTTTTCTGACGCCAACAAACACCATTTATTTTGTTTTTGCGCATCGGTAAAAAATTTATCCTCATAACTTGGCAGTAAGCCCTTCAGATTGGGCAATATCCAAATTTGCAGCAAATGCACGGGTTCATCATTCGATGCATTAAACTCGCTATGCCTAATCCCTGTTCCCGCCGTCATGCGCTGTACATGACCCTGACGGATAACTTCTACATTGCCAAGGCTGTCTTTATGCGCTAAATTACCTTGTAGCACATAGGTAATTATTTCCATGTCAGCGTGCGAATGCATACCGAAACCTTGCGCAGGCGCAATCACATCTTCGTTAATCACACGTAACACAGAAAACCCCATCCATTTTGAGTCGTAATAATTGGCGAATGAAAAGGAATGATAGCTATCTAACCAGCCATGATTGGCGTATCCACGGTCTTGCGAAGGTCTAATTTGCATTCTATTACCCCTCAATTTTAACTACTTTAGTGTGCTAATATTAAGCCTTAATGCCTAATTATCAAGCGATAAATCAATTGAATTCGACAGTTACTGCCCACACAGACCAAAGTTATATGCAGCTTGCCTTGCAGCTTGCACAGACAGCTGCACAGGTGGGCGAAGTGCCCGTGGGCGCGATTGTCGTCAAAGATGGTATCGTCATTGGTCGCGGCAGTAATGCACCAATAAGTTCACACGACCCCACAGCGCATGCGGAAGTTATCGCCATGCGCGAAGCAGCAACGCATCTAGGTAATTACAGGTTAGTTGACTGCACGCTCTATGTCACGCTTGAACCCTGCGCCATGTGCAGCGGCGCAATACAACATGCACGTATAGCAAAGTTAATTTACGGTGCACGCGACCAGAAAACCGGCGCGTGTGGCAGCGTAGTAGACTTAATGAATGAACCAAAACTAAATCATCACACAGAAGTGGTTGGAGGTGTTTTGGCGAAAGAATGCGGCGAAATATTATCTGATTTTTTTAAGCAACGGCGCAATAAATCGCAATAAAAAACCCGCCTCAGCGGGTTTTTTTTAAGCTTAAGAAAGCTTAATCGTTACCACCCATCAAGCCTAATAACAACTGCAACAAACTTGTGAATAAGTTATAAACACTCATATACAAATTTAATGTTGCCATGATGTAATTAGTTTCGCCGCCTGTAACGATGCGGCTCACGTCATACAAAATAAAGCCTGAGAACAAAATTACACCAATGCCAGAAAGCGCCAATGTCATGGCTGGAATGTGTAAAAAGATATTAGCAAGTGATGCCACGATTAGCAAAATAATACCAACCAGCAAGAATTTTCCCATAAAGCTGAAATCTTTTTTGGTGGTAGTTGCAATGCCTGCCATAGTCATCAATATGACGCCTGTACCGCCAGCGGCAAGACCCACAATTTGTGCGCCGTTACGTAAATGCAAAGCGTATTGCAGAATCGGTCCTAACATTAAACCTAACACAAATGTCAGGCCAAGCAGCAAAACCACACCAATGCTGCTGTTACGATTTGCAGAAATTGCAGCAAACAAACCATACATCACTGCCAGAGCGCCAATTGCAAACATAAACGGATGCATTGCAGCAAAAGCAAAATTCATTTTCATGCCCATCATGGCACCAATCACGGTTGGAATCATGGTGAGGCCAAGCATGGCGTAAGTGTTACGCAACACCTTATTCTGTGTAGCTAAACTGCCTTCACGGCCTAATACTTGCATTTCATCTAACATTGTTATTTCCTTATAAAAAGTTGCCAAACGACAACCCTACTAAGATAGCGATTTTTAGTAAAAGTTTCAAGTGATATTATCGTGAATAATCTGCTTTACTTGCAATTGCACCGTCTGTAATCCTTTGTATTCATTGGCTTCCATGGCATAGACTGCGCTAATGTTTTCACTCAGATTGTCGATACAATTAAAGTAGATTGCATCAAAACGTTTTTGTTCTTTTTCTAATATTAACTTCAAATGTTTTTCGCCGACAACGCGTTGGTTAATTACCTTAAAATTATCGTTAAATAGTGGTTGTGGGAAGCCTTGACCCCATACGCCAGAAGACAATACCCATGCAGTCTGCAGGCTGATGTCATTTGCATCTAAATTACCATCTGTTTCCATAACAGCCTGCAAATCGGCTTCGCTTAACAGCTCCCGCGTCACGGCTTCAAACGCGTTCTGAAATGCCAAAAAATCTGCTTGCTTAATACTCAAGCCAGCCGCCATGGCGTGGCCTCCGAACTTAAGGATGAGACTTGGATGCCGTTTGGTGATTAAATCAAGCACATCACGCAAATGCAGACCGGCGATTGAACGTCCAGAGCCTTTCAAGATTTCTTCTCCTGCATCCGCAAACACAATGCCAGCGTTTGCAAAAACAATAACAGGTCGATGATATCGCTCTTTTAAACGCGATGCCAAAATGCCGATGACACCTTGGTGATAATCAGCGGCGTAAATACTCAAGCTATATTGCTCTGCCACCTCGATATTTTCCAATGAAATCAATGCACTATCCTGCATTTCTGCTTCGATATTG
>Ga0209253_10005722_pt1 | contig 10779 bp, 13 predicted proteins | sample FrelakmetBRP12BR_FD_187145 | JGI IMG/M metagenome (GOLD analysis project Ga0209253, IMG submission 187145) | Freshwater lake sediment microbial communities from the University of Notre Dame, USA, for methane emissions studies - BRP12 BR (SPAdes)... | ecosystem: Environmental > Aquatic >... | reverse complement strand
TCCTCTGCTGTTTTCAATAGTCATTTTTCCGCCAACCAGAGCCCCGCTGTAGAGGCCAAGTGTTCCTGCCTTCCCAACCTTTGCCGAAAATCTGACCCAAAGGGGGAAGGATCTGTCCTCGCCTACTCCATTCGACACCGGGCCGTGGTCATCAAGGCGGAATCGCGCTGAACGATAAGAGCCGCCAGAGGCAATGGTGAAATCGTTAAACGTATACGAGAGCTCCAACCCTGCTGGTCCTGTGGGCCCTGCCTGAAGCGGATTGGCTATTCTTAAACGGTCCGTAATCTTCCAATCAACGATAATAAGGGGGAAGGCAGAGACCTCCTCAGGTTTGCTGAAGACCCCGGCCCCAAGGCCGAGTGTTAGCGAAGGGGAGAAGCGGTACGATGTCCATACAATGCCTCCGTAGACCATCGAGTCTCCCCAGTCAGCGCCTGCTTCTGCTGCTACGCCGGCAGAAGGCGACACGAACAGCTTCCAGTTCCTGTCGAGATCGAAGAGGGCACTCATCGAAAGGTTGAGCGCATGAACCTCATTCCATGGGTCCGCAATTTGATCGTTTAGCGTGCCAGTGAAGGAGTAGTCACCGTAATCGTAATTTGCGCCGATACCGAGCGTGACTGTTTCGCTCACTTTCTTCTTTAAGTCAGCACGGACGAGTGCCCTGTTCAGACGAAATTCGCCGCTTCTGCCGATGTCTGTATCGAACTGATGTATGTATGACGCAGAGACCGAAAAGCCGGCGTCCCGCTCCCGGCCGGTATTCTCGTCCGCATCCTGAGGAAACGCGGTCGCTGCGGTAATGAACAACATACCTGTTGTGAGGAGAAGATAGGTGAAAACCTGCCTCTGCATCTTCATTTGCTGTCTCCTATGAAAGCCTGTCGAATTTTTCCTGCTGTTTTCTCTGATACTTATTGCCTATCGATAGTATACAGCAATTCTGGTTCTGCTGATCTCTGCTATTGCGGCTGATGGTCCTAACGCAGCCGGCGAGGTCAGGCCTAACCCCTCACAAGAGAAACAAAGGAAGGCACGTATGGCAATTGGCACGAACATTTGATAAGCTGTGATATATCATGACGCGAATACTGCTCACTCAGCTTGCCGTTATCGCCATCTATATGACTGTCTGGTATCTTGTTGCACGGGCCTTGTCGAGGTTTGATGTTGCTGATATAGCATGGGGGCCGGGCTTTATCATATCAGTATTAACGGCAGCGGTGGCGGTAAGTGAACGCCTTAACCCCAGGGCGTATCTTGTCATGGCCCTTGTCATTGTCTGGGGCACGCGGCTGCCCCTGCATGTGTACCTAAGGAACAGGGGAAAGCCCGAGGATGCGCGATACAGGTCCTGGAGGCAGGAGTGGGGCAAGAATGCACACATCCGTGCATTCTTCCAGATATTTATGCTTCAGGGGTTGCTGCTCCTTGTAATATCCCTGCCAATCACCTCTGTAATGATGGCCGGAAGTTCCGCCTTTACGCTTTTGGATGCTGCAGGACTGTTTATCTGGGCCATGGGCTTTCTCTTTGAAGCAATAGGCGATTGGCAGCTTCTCCGTTTCAAAAAAGACCCTGCGCACAAGGGCAGGATTATCAAGGCAGGGCTCTGGCGCTTCAGCCGGCACCCGAACTACTTTGGAGAGGTGACTCTCTGGTGGGGAATGTACCTGATTGCTCTCTCTTCTGGCGCGAGCTGGCCAGTGATCATCGGACCGCTCACGATCACGTTCCTGATCCTTAAGGTCTCAGGCATCCCGATGCTCGAAAAGAAGTATGAGGGCAATCCTGAGTTTGAAGCATACCGACGGCAGACGAGCGCGTTCTTTCCTCTGCCGCCCAAGTCATGACTGACAGCACGGAGGTAAACTATGTGGCATTCGATAAAGATATTCCTGTTTCTCCCGCCGATCCTCTTCGCCCTTGACTTCATCTGGCTCGGCATCTTCGCGTCAAGCCTTTACAAGAAGGAGTTGGGCGGGTTCCTGCGGATGTCAGGCGATGCTATGCAGCCAATCATCTGGGCAGCTCTCCTTGTCTATATCGCCATCCCGGCAGGCATCGTGCTCTTTGTCCTCCCGCGCGTCTCTGCCGACAATATTGCAGGATCAAGCCTCTTCTGGGGCGCTCTGTACGGAATCATCGTTTACACCATCTACGACATGACGAACTATTCACTCCTGCGTGACTGGCCGCTCCGGGTATCACTCATCGACATCTGTTGGGGCGGATTCCTGAATGCCGCCGGGACGCTCATTGCGGCGCATCTGGACAGGTGGCTCAGATAAATAGGCGGGGATGATTATTTGAAAATAGCGATCATCGGCAGCGGCATATCAGGGCTCGTTTCGGCCTATCTCCTGCATGGGGAGCACGAGGTCACGGTCTTTGAGGCGAACGACTACGTCGGCGGCCATACGCACACACATAATGTGGAGGTTGAGGGTTCGACGTACGGCGTGGATACCGGTTTCATTGTCTTCAATGAAAAGACCTACCCGAACTTCCTTGCGCTGATCAGGCGGCTCGGCGTGCGCTACCAGTCCTCGCAGATGACCTTCAGCCTCAAGTCCGAGCCTGAGGGGAGAGAGTACGGCGCCCACAATCTCAACACCATATTCGGCCAGCGAAGAAACCTCTTCGATCCCTCCTTTTATATCATGGTTTGGGACATCCTGCGGTTGCGCAGGGAGTTTGCGCGCCTGCTTGAGGAGTCAGGCGATGAGCGGCCTCTCATTCCCTATCTGCGCTCCCGGGGGTACTCGAAGCGGTTTATCGATTTTTTCCTCGTCCCCATGGCAGCGGCCATCTGGTCTGCCGGCCCGGGAAAGGTGGAAGAGTTCCCGCTCCGGACCTTCGCCCGGTTCTTTCTGAACCACGGCATCCTTGAGGTGAAAAACCCCTTCGACTGGAAGGTTATATCCGGTGGGTCGGCGCGCTATGTCGAGAAACTGACCGTACCGTTCCACGACCGGATACGGCTGAGCGAACCGGTCCGCTCGGTCACGCGCCGCACGGATCATGTGGAGATCGTCTCTGCAAGGGGCGGCCCAGAGCGTTTCGACCACGTGGTGCTGGCATGCCACAGCGATCAGGCGCTCAGCCTGCTCTCAGACCCGACACCCGCCGAGCGTGAAATCCTCGGCGCTATTCCGTACCAGGAGAACCTCGCGGTCCTGCATACGGACACCTCGGTCCTTCCGGAGCGGCGGCACCTCTGGTCAGGCTGGAACTACTGCATACCGGGGAGCGCTTCCGGCCTTCCGGTGCTCACCTACAACATGAACATCCTCCAGACGATCAAGGCACCCGTGGAGTTCTGCGTGACCCTGAACCGTGAAGGAGCGATAGCCGAAGGGAAGAAGATTGGCGCATACCGCTACCACCATCCGCAGTACTCTCTGGCTGCACCCGCTGCGCAGCAGCGCCACAGCGAGATAAGCGGAAGGAACCGCACGCATTACTGCGGCGCGTACTGGGGCTATGGGTTTCATGAGGATGGGGTGAAGAGCGCGCTCGCGGCATGCAGATATTTCGGAAAAGGATTGGATTGATGAACAGCTGCATATACGAAGGCGTTATTCGCCATGCCCGGTACCGGCCAAAGGAGAACAGCTTTCGCCACGCTGTCTTCTTTCTCTATCTCGACCTCGCGGAGCTGGACATGGTCTTCGACGGGCGGTGGCTCTGGTCAACCAGGCGGCCGAACCTCGCATGGCTGCGGAGGAAGGACCATTTCGGCGACCCGTTGATGACGATCGACGAAGCGGTACGGGCGCTTGTTCAACAGAAAACCGGCAAACGGCCCGCGGGGCCCGTGCGGATGATGACGCACCTCCGGTATCTGTGCCACAACTTTAATCCCGCAACATTCTACTATTGCTACGATGTCGCGGGCAGCCGGGTCGAGACCATTGTGGTGGAAGTACACAACACACCATGGGGCGAGGTGCATTGCTATGTCGTGAACGAGCCTGATAATATCGGCTCACCTGAACACAAGCGCTTCCGGCTCAGGAAGGATTTTACGGTCTCTCCATTCATGCCGATGGAACTCGAATACGACTGGACCTTTACCTGTCCGACAGACATCGTGAACGTGCACATGGCTGACTACGATACGGAAGGCAAGATATTCGAGGCAGACCTGTCGGCGGAGCGGAGGGAAATCACCGGCTCCTCGCTATTCCGGATGCTGGTCTCTTATCCCATTGTGACCCTAAAGGTGGTCTTCGGCATATACTGGCAGGCCTACAGGCTTTGGCGAAAAGGGGTGCCGTTCTATGGCCATGCGTAGCCAGTTATCTCCTGACCGGGTGAATATGAAAGATGACGTTCAAACCATAGTACCTGCCTGCCCGACTCCGGGCAGGCGCATTGTGCCGCTGGGGTTATCCGGCGTCTTCGCGGGTATCGCACGCAGGGCGGTCTTCGCCCATCTCCAGAAGATCGAGAGGGGTTTGATCACCATCATCGAGGGATGCGAACGCCATGTCTTCGGCAGCGAAGGCGGCCTTGCTGCAGCGATCACGGTCCATGACCATGCGTTCTATACCGACATCGCTTTTGGTGGCAGCATCGGCGCAGGCGAGGCCTATATGTCAGGCTCCTGGTCTGCCGACGATCTGGTCACTCTGGTCAGGATAATCGTGCTGAACCGCCGCGTGCTCATGGACATCGAAGGCGGACTGGCAGCCTTCGCCCAGCCGCTGCACTGGCTGATGCACGCCCTGCGGAAGAACACCCAGGCGGGCAGCAGGAAGAACATCTCGGCACACTACGACCTGGGGAACGACTTCTATGGCCTCTGGCTCGATCGCACCATGACCTATTCATGCAACATCTTCGAGCGAGAAAACGCGACGATCGAGGAGGCTGCGACGTCTAAATACGACCGCATCTGCAGGAAGCTTGCATTGACGCCCGATGACCATCTGCTCGAGATCGGGACCGGCTGGGGCGGGTTCGCGGTCCACGCCGTGAAGCACTATGGCTGCCGGGTCACGACCACGACCATCTCGCGGCAGCAGCATGACTGGGCAAGGGATCTGTTCAGCCGCGAGGGGATCGGAGACCGGGTGGAACTGCTGTTCGAGGACTATCGGAATCTCACCGGCAAATACGACAAACTCGTTTCGATCGAGATGATCGAGGCTGTGGGGCACCACTTTCTGGACGTCTTCTTCAAGACCTGTTCAGACCGGCTGAAGGATGACGGCATGATGGCGCTTCAGGCAATCATCATCAATGAACAGGCATGCAGGGCACAGATCAAGTCAGTGGACTTTATCAGGCGCTACATCTTTCCCGGCGGTTTCATTCCGTCCATCGATTCTATCTCCCACTCTTTGGCAAAGGTGACTGACATGCAGGTCTTCCACCTCGAAGACCTGACTCCGCATTACGCCCGAACGCTTCAGGTCTGGCGGGACCGGTTCTTCGCGAACCTTGACGCGGTCCGGAAACTCGGCTATCCTGAGACCTTCATCAGGATGTGGGAGTACTATCTCTGCTACTGCGAGGGAGCATTCCGGGAACGGTATATCGGCAGTTTGCAGATGGTCCTGACAAAGACGGATTGCAGGAGTACCCATCTGCTGCCGCTTATCGGGAGCAGCGCGGCACCGGTGACCCTGTGATGTTGCGGGGCAGGGGCCGCTGGCATGCGGGCAGGCAGAGGATGCGCCGAACTCAGAACACATGTGGGGGAAATCCATGAAGGCTTGGTATATGAACAGCGCGGCAGTGACGGCAGCACTGAGTTCCGTTATGATCCTCGCGTCAATGCTTTTGTATGGCTGCGGGGCGGCCATACTGCCGCCTCTCAAAACGGTCGATCGTGTCGATATCCCGCGCTTCATGGGCGACTGGTACGTGATCGCCAACATCCCGACGTTCATCGAGAAGGGAGCGCATAACGCCATCGAGTCCTACCGGCTCGATACGGACGGGACGATCGCCACGACCTTTACGTTCCACAAGGATGCTTTCGACGGTCCGCTCAAGACGTATACGCCACGGGGATTCATTGTCGACACTGCCAGCAACGCTGTCTGGGGGATGCGCTTCATCTGGCCCTTCAAGGCGGAATACCTCATCACCCATTTGAACGACAGCTACACGCAGACCGTCATCGGCCGGAACAAGCGGGACTATGTCTGGATCATGGCGCGCACGCCCTCCATTCCCGAAGAAGACTACGCCAGACTGGTCGCCGAGCTTGCCGCGCAGGGATATGATATCGCGCGGCTTCAGAAGGTGCCCCAGCTCTGGCCTGAAAGAGGGCGATGAACGAAAGGAAAGGTACGATGATCCGGCACGTTCTGTTCATTCACTGTCTGATCATCTGCGCGATCTTTTTCGCGGCAACGGGAGAGGGCATGGCACTCGAAGAGGCAAAATACACCGTGATCATGAAAGAGGGGAGCTTTGAGCTGAGGCAATACGCGCCGCACACCATTGCCGAGACTATGATCGAAGGGGACTTCGACAGAGCCGGGAACGAAGGCTTTCGCCGGCTGTTCAAGTATATATCCGGGGGGAATCAGAAAAAGCAGTCCATTGCCATGACCGCGCCGGTGTCCCAGGATGCAGGCTCGGAGAAGATAGCCATGACGGCACCGGTCAGTCAGGAGAGAACAGGCGGCCAATGGCGGATCGCCTTTGTGATGCCGGCGGAATACACCCTGGACACGCTCCCGCAGCCTGCAGACCCGAAGGTCTCTCTCCGTCAGGTGCCGTCCCGCCGAATGGCCGCAATAACCTACTCCGGGTCCTGGAGCAGGGAGCGGTATGAGAAACATCGGATGTTGCTGGAATCATTCATGCTCAAAAAGAAGCTGCAGCCCCTTGGCGAGCCTGTCCTTGCGCGGTATAACTCGCCCTTTACGCTCTGGTTCCTCAGGCGGAATGAAGTGCTGATCCCTGTGCAAGGACCTGAGACGGCGCGATAACAGTTTCTTCGAATTCTCAGAGATTGGGAACTCATTAAGAAGAGAGGCTTTTTTTGCGAAAGATCATCAATTTCATCGCATTCCAGGCGGCCTGGTTCGCCGCGGTGCTCGGCGCAGCGAGCGGCATGCCGTGGCTCGGCGTGGTCGCGGTGCCGCTTGCCCTTGGCCTGAACCTTGCCCTCTCTCCGGACTGGCGGCCGGAACTGCTCCTTGCGTTCTGCGCAGCAGGCATGGGGTTCGCAGCGGACACGTTACTCATCGCCTCCGGCTCATTCTCGCCGATCCCCTACGTATTTCCCGTGCCCTTCAGCTCGTTATGGATGGTCATGCTCTGGGTGAATCTCGCCACGACGATGAACGTCTCGATGGCCTGGCTGCGCGGCAGATACGCGCTTGGCGCGGTCTTCGGAGCCATCGGTGGGCCTATGGCCTATTACAGCGGCGCGAAGCTCGGCGCCATGACGCGGCTGCCTGAGCCCGGAGGACTGCTCTGGATAGGTATCGCCTGGGCCGTCGCCCTGCCGCTGCTCTATGGTGCGGCAAGGATGCTCACGGAACGATTCCATGGTTTGGATAAACAATAACTTCTTACGAGTGCTATACATTTAGGAGGTGCAGCATGAGCAAGATCACGATCGAGAAGAACCTCTTTTGCCTGCCCTGGACCCAGACACTGCTGGGAACCCATCTGAACGGCAAACCGAACTTCATGGCCCTGGACTGGCTCACTCGTGTGAACTTCCAGCCTGCCATGCTCGGCATCTGCGTGAACAGATCGCATGCCTCAAATGCTGCGATCCGTGAGACCGATGAGTTCAGCGTCAACATTCCCTCGGTCGATATGGTTTCCATAACAGACTACTGCGGTATTGTTTCGGCCAACAAAGTGGACAAGTCAAAGCTCTTCGAGGTCTTCTACGGGGAGCTGAAGTCCGCTCCGTTGATCGCCGTCTGTCCCCTGAACATTGAGTGCAGCGTCGTCCAGACCGTCGATCTGCCGACAAATACGCTCTTTATCGGCGAGATCGTTAACATTTTCAGCGAGGAGAAGTACCTCGAGAACGGCAAACCGGACGTGAAGAAGATCAGGCCATTTCTCCTGACAATGCCGGACAACCGGTTCTGGGCCGTGGGCGAGCAGGTGGGTAATGCATGGAAGGACGGGGTGAAGTTCAGGGAGACGATACCATAGGGAGTATCGTGCAAACGACAGACAATTGGTATAATTACATTATTACTGACGCAGCAACAGAGGAATAAGGTGTCAGGTCTCCATTATGAGATATCTGTTTCTTCTCAACAGGGATTATGCATTGCATAGGCAGATTGTCATTGGTCTGATCATGCTGCTGTTGGTGACAGGCGGAGACGCTGCTCTGGCGGTCACCTGCATGCCGACCCCCTGGGATGAAATCGGGCCTTTTTACCGGCCGAACGCTCCGGTGCGAAACACCATTGGCAAGGGATATGTCCTGAGCGGTACCGTTCGCTCAGCTGATGATTGCCGTCCTCTTCAAAATATTCGGATTGAGGTGTGGCAGACCGGGCCCGGAGGAGAATATGATGCCGACCACAGAGCCACCCTCTTTTCTGATCAAGACGGGCGCTATCGCCTCGAAACCAGTTTTCCTCCTCCGTATGCATCGAGGCCATCGCACATCCATATTCTGGTGGATGCAAAAGGGTTTGAAGGTCTCATAACACAGCACTATCCCAAAAAAGGCAGCAGAGGGGAAACGTTTGACCTTGTGATCGTCCCGGAAACAGAGAGTGATGTCAAGAAGAAGAATGCGTTTGGCCGCTGAATCGCAGTTCAGGATTCGGGCAGCAGGAAATTTGGCATAGTAAGGCATGATGAACAAGGAGGCAGACGGATATGAAATCACAGATAGCAATTGCCGGGATGTTAGTAAATGGCTCTTTTGTGCTGTTATCGCTTCTATTCGGCAGTATCGCTTCTGGAAAGCCACCAGAGGCTGAGTTAGCCATAAAGGGCTACGATACCGTCGCATATTTCAAAGCCGGCAAGGCACTAAAAGGCAATGAGTTGTTCACCTTCAGGTGGCATGATATGACCTGGCATTTCTCATCCAAAGAGAACAGGGACCTGTTTGCGGCAAGTCCGGAGAAATACGCTCCGCAATATGACGGGTATTGCGCCTGGGCCATGACCGAATCGCGGCTGGCGGTAACCGACCCGGAGGTCTGGAAGATCATTGACGGGAAACTGTATCTGAACTGCAGCCGGGAAGCGTACGAAAAATGGAGCAGGGACATTCCCGGCCACATCAAGAAGGCCGATGCTATTTGGAGAGAGCATTTCGGCAAGAAATGAACAGACGACATTCATCATGCACGTCATCGGCCTCTTCATCCTCGTTGCCGCCTCGGAGATGCTGAACGGCATAGCCAGGACGGTCCTCCTCAAAAAACGTGTCGGCGTAACAAAGGCGAAGCGCATCGCGCTGTTGCCTGCGTTGGCCCTCTGCCTGCTCATCTGCCATTACTATGTGCCCTCCCGAATGTCAGGACCGACCTGGGATTGCTGGTACTCGGTGCTGCGCTGTCCCTCTTCATGGGGCTGTTCGATGTCGCGGTCGGCCGGTTCATCGTGAAGGCGCGGTGGGACGCTATTCTTGATGATTTCAACATTATGAAAGGCAATCTGCTCTGGGGCTCGGCATGCTTGCCATGGCATTTTGTCTGCTGCTGACGTCGAGAATCGGCCGTTATTAGAAGGAAAGCTTATCTGCTGGGCAACAGAGGGAGTGGAAGGGTATATTGCGATGATCAGGGAGACGGAGGCGAGAAAACTCCGGAAGCATGAGTATACCCTGTCCTACGCATGATTCCGTAGCCTGAGTTCCAGGGGATGGGGGTTCAGGTATACCTGGTCCCTGAGATAGTCCGTATCGAACTTGCGAACATAGTGCTGCAGGAGAGTTATGGGTACGATGAGCGGCACCAGCTCCCGGTGGTAATTCCCGATCAGGTCCTGCAGCTCCTTTTTTTCGTCCGCTGAGAGCCTGTCCTTGAAGTATCCGGCCATGTGCTGCAGCACGTTGGTGTTCTTTTTTACCGTGGCAAGGAAGCCGAGGCCCTCCAGCAGCGTACCGAGATATTGCGCATTGAGCTTGTCTTTGCGCACTTTTTTCGCGCCGGCCACCAGCTTCCCCAGTTCGGTGTAATGCTTCAGACTATGGGACATGAGCAGGAGCTTGTGCCGGGTGTGAAAGGAGACCAGTCCCCCGAGCGATCCGTCCTCCCTGACATATTCCTGCCAGCGTCGATAGACGAAGATCCGTTCGATGAAATTCTCCCGGAGCCCGGGTTCGTGCAGCCTGCCCTCATCTTCCACGGGAAGGAGAGGGAACCTGTTCATGAACTCGCTGGCGAAGAGGCCGGAGCCGGTGGCATTCGGCATGCCCGCCTCGGTGTAGATCTTGACCCCCCGCATGCCCGAGCTGGGCGAACGGCTCTTGAACACGAAACCGCAGAGATCCTGTGTTTCGAGCTCAGCGACCTTCTTCTTCGCCCAGGCCGCCATGCGCCCGGAAAGGTCCACCTTGGTCCGGATCGTGATCAGCCGGGGATGTTCCGGGTCGCCCACCAGGCGCATGGCCTCGCGCGGGATTGGCAGGCCGCACTCCACCTCGGGGCAGACCGGCACCCAGTCCACATATTGGCCCAGGGTGTCGGTCAGAAAGTGGTCGAGTTTGTGCCCGCCGTCGTACCGGACCCTGTTGCCGAGCAGGCAGGAACTGATGCCGAGTTTGATCTTATGCAAGTATTTGCTTTTCAGAGACATTCTTCAGGTCGT
>Ga0209253_10005721_pt1 | contig 10779 bp, 10 predicted proteins | sample FrelakmetBRP12BR_FD_187145 | JGI IMG/M metagenome (GOLD analysis project Ga0209253, IMG submission 187145) | Freshwater lake sediment microbial communities from the University of Notre Dame, USA, for methane emissions studies - BRP12 BR (SPAdes)... | ecosystem: Environmental > Aquatic >... | reverse complement strand
CGCGGGCCTGCCCCTGGGCGGGATTACGGGGAAGGCGCAGATCATGGATTCGGTGGACTCCGGGGGCATCGGCGGGACCTTCGGGGGCAACCCGGTGTGCTGCGCCGCGGGCCTGGCGGTCCTAAAAATCCTGAAGGAGCAGAAGCTGGCCGAGCGGGCCGATGAAATCGGGAAGAGAGTCATGGAAAAATTCCGGGCTTTCCAGAAGAAGTACCCCTTTGTGGGGGACGTGCGGGGTCTGGGGGCCATGAATGGCATGGAGATCGTGGCGGACAAGAAGAATCCCAGGCCCAACGCGGACCTGACCAAGGCCATCGTCCGGCGCTGCTATGACAAGGGGCTGATCATTCTCACGGCCGGGGGCTACGGCAACGTGATCCGGCACCTGGTACCCCTGGTAATTACCGATGAGCAGCTGGAGAAAGGACTCAGAATCCTCGAGGAGGTCATGGCCGAAAAAGTTGAATAAAGACCGTTTCGGGTTCCGGGTTTCGAGTTTCGGGTTGAAGAACAGGTCGTTCTTTGTCTTTCCATTTCACTACTCACAACTCACCCCTGACGGTATTTGAGGGTTTCGAGTTTCAGGTTAAAGGGCAGACCGAAGTTTGTAGGCTGAAAGGTATTCGTGAGCGGAGGGCAAAATTTTACTGCGCCAAATTGCTGGAGTAGGCACAAATTGCCCGAATGATCCCTGAGAAAGCAGCCCCGGAATCCTTCCTCTTTCATAAACCCCAGTAATATCATGACCTTCAAACCTTCCACTGACTTTGGCATTCCCGTTGCTAAAGATATGGCGTATGCGGGAAAGCCATATCTTTTTAAGGTCGAAATGGCATATCCTTGCCCAGAAGGCGAAACGCCTTCTGCCTGCCATTCCCCTTTTTTTTTGCTTGACTGCGCCAGTCCAGGAATGCGCAGCAGCGGATGAACTTACCTTTCTTTCGGTCATAAAGTTTACCGCCGGCATCGCCTCCGGCTTTTTAATCCATGAAGCTTCTCATGCCCTTGTGGGCGCAGCGACCAATACTCACCTCACTTGGGAAATTGGAAACCACAATCAGCCCCTGGCCTTCAAAGAAAATGCCGATAGTGATGCGAAAGGATTGGCTGTTTACTCCGCCGGCTTTATATCTCAGGCCGTAGGAGCGGAGGTAATCCTGCAATGCGATCGAATCGATAAGAATGATGCTTACGTGCGCGGGATGATGGCCTGGGACATCATCAATCCCATTTCCTATGCCCTTGATTATTGGTTCATCCACAGGACAAACAAAACGGACGGGAACACGTATCAGGGGGACCTGCAGGGGATCGAACATTATTCCAACAAAACCACGGCCAACCTATTCGCCATAACCATGTCGGGGATCGCCGCTTACCAGGGATATCGGTTTCTTAAAACCCAGACCTGGGCCCCCGATTGGCTGAAGGGCGAAACGAATAAAGTGGGACTCCTCCCCCTCTCCGGCGGGGGAATGATGATGACTTATCATTTCAAATTCTGAAGCGAAAAAAGGCCTCCATGATTCTCCGGTAACGGGTCCCTCCGCCAGAGACCTGAACCCCATGCTTCCCAGCGATCGCCTCTGGATTCTTTGAACTCATCACCGAACACCCCACACCCTGCACCCTGTCTTTTCCCCTACCAAACCTCCCGCCCCTGATCGAAGCTGGCGGTGAAGATTTTTGCGGGGTCTTCGGTCTCCTGGATGTTGGGCAGGCGGGTCCCGTTGAGGTTTCCGTAACCCTTGGGGACAAAAACCATAAAATCGATGGGCGTCGAACCTCCGGCCGTATCTTCTTTATACTTCTGGATCACCTGGGGATTGTCCGCCAGGCCCAGGCCGGTGTATTTCCCGCCGTTCATTTTCTTATCCGCATACTGGAACGCAAAGCCGTAGAGAGAAAGCAGCCCGGCCTTCGCGGGATATTCCAGCCCGTAGATAGCGGTCGCCCCCAGGGCGTACTGGGCGAATTGGAAGCTGGGCCACTTGCCCTTGCCCCAGGTGAGGTTGGGGAAGTAAGGATCTTTCCTTTCTTCCGGGGCCTTCGACATCTGGAAGGCGCTCCAGCAGGCCCGGACCAGCATCCAGTCTTTCACGAAATCGTGCCCCTGGGAGTTCCATTGGGGAGAGGCGAACTTCAGCGACTGGGAGATGGTCCGGAAGGAGCTCTGCAAAAAGCCGTAAGGGTTGTTCCCCTGGACCCGCCAGGTGTCGGCGAGCACCCGCATGATCGGGTGCCAGAACCCGTTTCTCCCCATTTCGTCGTAGGTAATGACACCATCGCCGTCCTCGTCAAAAGCCTTCAAAAATGATTCGTGGTAAGAGGAGCCGGTCAACCGGTCGTTGGCCCTGGCGTACTGTAGGACCGTCTCCTGAAGGTCATAGAGCATTTTATTGCCGCAGAAATATAAGTTTCCCGTGAAGAGCTCGGAGAATGTACCCTCCTGGATTCTCCCCAGGTGACTCTCCACGGAAGCCAGCGGAGCCTGAGCGACCCGGTCGAATCCGGTTACATAATATTCTTGCCGGCCCAGTCCTCTTTCCTGGGCGTACCGGAAGAGATCATACCGTGGAAGGGGGGAATCATACCCTTCGGCGGTTACGATATTGGACCCTTCCACCCGGGGGAGGGGGACGCGCTGGAGGAAATCGGTCTTCAGGTTCTTTTCTTTCCGCGCTTTCCTGGCTTCGGCCATGGGAACGGTCTTGAAGAGGTAGCGGGCGCAGAGAAGATCCAGGGCCACCGGGTCGAGGGCGGCGAAGACGTATCCTTCGGGCACCTTCACGCTCTCCGGGTAGCCTTCGTGGCGGATGTTGATCGCCTCGACAGCATCCACCACATGGACAGAAAAGACTCCCTGATTCTGGACGGCTTTGACAATATCCACCATGGTTCCGTTCAGGCCGGCGGTCTTGACGGCCAGGTACTCCCCTTTTTCGTTCCTCAGGGGCAGGCCGGTTTCATCATCGGCCTGGGCGACCCAGACCGAATGGGGAATTTCGGACTTCAGGCTGGGGGCCGGCTTGTAAGGGAAGCTGTACTTCCAGCGGGTGCTCTGCGGATTCTCCCGGGAAGCGGCCTCCATGGGATAGAGGCCGATCCCCAGGTTCTTGATCGCGTTCGTAAAGAGGGCCTGGGCGTGGATCTTGAGCCGAGGGACGTTCACCAGCACGCAACCCGGGTAATTCCGAAAATCCTCTGCGTCCCGAGGATCTCCCCCCACGATCACTTTGTGGAGAGTGATCTCCTTGAAATTGGCCCCGTCCGGGACCGGCACATCCTTCCACTTCGAGGGAACATCGAAGAGGCGGTTCAGGTCGTAGATCATCAGCTGCCGGGATGCCTGCCCGGGGGGCAGATATTTTCCGGAGATGCTCTCCTCGTAGCCGTTCAGGGGATCATCGGCGTGGTCTTTCGGATGGACTTCGGCCAGGTATTTTCTGGCAAAATAAAACCCCCATCCCCCGCAAAAGCCTTTGTACCTGCCCTCGAAAATGACTTCCGTGGGAAAGGGCTGCCCGGCGTTAAAGATCAGGCCGAGGAGCCGGCTCAGGTTGGATACGGTGGTGCTTGCTTCCCCGACCGCCATAGAATGGTAGGAGATCTCCAGCTTGTCGTGGAACCAGCGGAGGAGGGCGGCCACGAAGGCCCAGGGGGTGCAGGCCGGATTTCCCAGGCCTTCCCCGTGCGTGACCGGGTTGATGCAGACCGGGCTGACGATGTTGGGCTTGAAGAGGACCTTTTTCCCTTCCCTGGCCTGGGCTTTCACCTTTTCCCCGAAGCCGGTGGCTTCCGCCAGGGGTCTGAGAGCGTAATCCAGGCCTGCATAGGTGTAGTCGATTCTCTCCTTGATCTGATTCCAGGCCGCCGGGTCGGATTCGTTGATGTGCTTTTGCAGAAGAGCTGAAATGGGAGAGTAAGATTTCTCCGGGTCCATCCGGACGACCCCGATGGGGGCACCGTTGGAGTCAACGGGTACTTTACCCAGGACTGAATCTACGATTTTGGTCATTTCTTTCTCCCTAAAAACTGGAATCTTCCCCCGCACCCTAACCGTTCGGCTGAGCTCACGGCCGAAGCCCTCCCCCTCGGAGGGGGGAGGGAAGGGTGGGGGTGATGTCCTTGAAAATTTTCATGCAATGTTGCGGTTTAATCAGGTCAGATTCTGCAGGATATTTCCAAGTTCGAGAATGCTCTCGACGGTATGATCCACCACTCCGTCGATTCCCTCCATTCTGGGTCCTACCAGGACGGTGGTCATTCCCAGGTCTTTGGCCGGTTTCAGGTTGGCCGGCAGGTCTTCGATCATCATGCAGTCCCGGCCTTCGAGACTTAGATGGTCGAGGATCTGGCGGTAGGGTTCGGGGTTGGGCTTGGGGATGAAACGGGTGAAGATGATGTCGAAGATTTCGGGAAAATATCCCTCCACCCCCAGGCAGCGGAGGACCTTTTGGGCATGGGGCTTGTGGCCGCTGGTGAAGATGCCTTTCGCCATGGTTATGGATTTCAAAAGGCTTTCCAGATCCGGGTCGGGAGAAAGCCTCTTTTCCACCCCCACGTCATGAACATACTCCAGAAAGTCGTCGGCATTCAGGTTGTGGTGGATCATGAGGCCGCGCATGGTGGAACCGTATCTCCTCAGGTATTCCTGCCGCAGGGAACGGGCGAGTTCCTTGTCGAAACCCATGCGCACTTCCATGTAATTCCGGATTCTTTCGATGACCAGGTCGAAAATACCCATGGATTTTGGATAGAGGGTATTGTCCAGGTCGAAGAGGATGTACTTGAGCATAGCCTATCTTTTCATGACCCCTGCGATGACCTCCAGGGCCCGGTCGATATCGGCAAAAGAGACGTCCAGATGGGCAACGCAGCGGATGCGGGTCTTGGCCGTGGGATGAACGCGAAGCCCTTTTCCCCGGAGAGCCGCGGTGACCTCATGGGCGGTCCGTTCCGACGGGGAGACGTCGAAGAAGAGGATATTCGTCTCCACTTCCTCTGGATGGATGAGGATGTTCTTTATACCGGCCAGTCCCTGGGCCAATTTCTTGGCTTTGCGGTGATCCTCCTCCAACCGGTCGATATGGTGGTCCAGGGCATAGATGCCGGCCGCGGCAAGGAATCCGACCTGGCGCATTCCTCCGCCCACCAGTTTGCGGAAGCGGTGGACCCGCTTGATGAAGTCCTTGGAGCCGGCCACAATCGAACCGACCGGACACCCCAGGCCCTTGGAAAGGCATACGGAGACCGAATCAAAAGGCGCGGCGTATTTCTTGGGGGAGATCCCGGAGGCGACGCAGGCATTCCACAGGCGAGCCCCGTCCATATGCATCCGCAATCCCCTCCTTGCGGCGACTTCGCGGATGCGGAGGATGTTTTCCAACGGAAAGACGGTGCCTCCCCCCCGGTTGTGGGTGTTTTCGATAATCACCAGGCGGCTGAACGGATAATGCACATTCTCCTCCCGTATCGCGGCCTCCACCTGGTCGGCATCGAAGACTCCGCGATTCCCGGGGATGGTGGAAAACTGGACGCTGGACAGGACCGCGCTTGACCCGCCCTCGAAATTCATGGCGTGGCCCCCCGCTTCAATAATCACGTCATCGCCGGGCTGGGTGTGGGCTTTGATGGAGAGCTGGTTGCCCATCGTCCCCGAGGCGACGAAAAGGGCCGCTTCCTTGCCCAAAAGGGCGGCTGCTTTCTCCTGCAGGGCGTTAGCCGTGGGGTCTTCCCCGAAAACATCATCCCCCACCGGGGCCTCAAACATGGCTTTGCGCATCTCCGGGGTGGGGCGGGTTACGGTGTCGCTGCGAAGGTCGATGAATGAATTCATGGGTTTCTCCTCCGACTCATTCTATAACACGGCGCAGCAGAGCCGCAACCAAAGAATTTTCATGGGACGCGGATGAACGCGGATAAACACGGATAAAAAATTAGGCTGAATTTAAGGACAAAATATGAGAATCATATTGGGCCAGATGAACACAGATAAAATCAGGGAAAAAGCTTTATTTCCCCTAACCCCTTACCTCTCACCGCTTTTATCGGGACACGGATGAACAGGGATGGCAAAATAATTGAAAAAGGTTTTGGGGCAAAAAGGTGATAGAGCAGGAGAGACAAAGTGTAGGGGCGCGCGGCGCGCGCCCTGGGAGTGCTCGAAGGCAAGGAAATGAGGAACGAAAAAATTTGACTTGACGGGGGTTTTCCTACAAAATCAGAAGAAAGATCCATCCGTCTGCCCCCCCTCCGGGGCAGGCCCGGAATCCTCAAGACGAAGAATGGAAAAGGAATGCCAGAACTCCCCCGCAAAATCAATCGGCAAAAGGTTTTCACCGGGGTGATCCTCCTCTGTACAGGGGCCGTTTTGATGCTCATGGGGCAGGAAATATCCTCCCCGCTCTTTAAAACGGTCTGGATGGCTCTCCTGGGCGTGGGGATTTTTTTCTATCTCTGGGGAAGGTTTTTCTCCCGGGAAGAGGCCTGAATAAAATCCCGAACCCGGGGCAGGATGTAGAAATTTTCCAGGTCGTACCGGGAAAGCTCGCGGGCCAGGATGCGGGCGCGCTCCACGAGGGGCTGCTGAAGGTCGATGAGGATCAGGTTGCGGTCCTGCAACTTGCATCCGCCGCTGTGGATGGTGACTTCATCATCGGCCAGGTTTTCGTAGCGGACCTCGATCTCCAGCCGGGCCGCCAGGGCTTCCAGGTGCTGGAGGAGGAGGGAGTCAGAAAGCTCTTGATCCATGGGATCCTACTTCTTCCTTAGGTCCGAGGAGCGAGGAAAGAGAAATGCTGTAAGGGCGATTCATGAATCGCCCCTACGGTTCTGGGGAATCGTAAGAGACGTCAGGCATCATTGACCCCATTATATAAAATTATAGAAAATGGATCAAAAGAATCCTTTCTTGCCGACGCTGAAAGCTGACCGCTGATTGCTGATCGCTGGTTTATGAAAGCCTACCTGGACATCGAAACCTCTTTCGGGGGGGAGATCACCATCATCGGGATCTTCTGCCCTCCGGAACGGTTCATTCAGCTGGTGGGGGATGAGGTCAACTGGACCAACCTCTGGAACGCGCTGGAAGGGGTATCCGAGATCCTCACGTATAATGGAGCCCGTTTTGACCTGCCGGTCATCAAGCGGCATGTGAGGCTGGACCTGGGAAAATATTTTCAATGCCGGGATCTCATGTACGATTGCTGGAAGAGGAACCTTTATGGTGGATTGAAGAAGGTGGAGGAACAACTGGGGATTGAACGGGCCTCGAAAGGAATCGACGGTATGGAAGCCATGCGCCTATGGGAGCGGTTTCGTCTGTACGGGGACGGGGAAGCCCTGCAGGCATTGCTGGCCTACAACCGGGATGACGTGAAGAACCTTTTTCGTCTGGAAGCCTTTTTGGCGGGGATGACGCCAGCCGGATGAATTCATTGGTCATATTTCATTGACAAGATGGGAAAAAGGTAATATGAATATTGAACACTGAGATTTTTGCCGGTCCATTGCCCCTTATCCGATCTCTTTTTCCTTCGGGGAAGGGGAGGGGTGAGGGAGTAAAAAGTAAGGAGGGTAGATTCATGAAAAAGTCTGAAAGGGCTTTCATTTTTTCATCCATTGGTTTCCTCCTCATTTTTTCGCTCTGGGCCATGTCTCCTTGCGTGGCCACTGCCCAGGTGATCAAAATCGGCGTGATCGGCCCGATGAATTTCGTGCAGGGCAAGGGACACTGGAACGGGGCCACGCTGGCTGCCGAGGAGATTAATGCTCAGGGAGGGTTCCAGGTAGGGAATAAGAAAATGAAAATTGAACTGGTCCAGGCCGATTCCAACGAGTTCATAAACCTGACCGATGCCACCAACGCCATGGAGCGCCTGATGACCCAGTCCAAGGTGGATTTCGTGGTCGGCGGTTTCCGGACGGAGGCCGTCCTGGCCATGCAGGACATTGCCATGGACTACAAGAAACTTTTCATCGGTTGCGGTGCAGCCCACCCCGAAGTCTGCGAGCGAGTGGGCAAGGATTATAACCGGTATAAATACTTCTTCCGGCAAACCCCCTTGAATTCGAGATATCTGGCCCAGATATCTTTCATCAATCTGGCAACAATTAGCGCGATTCTGAAAAAAGAGCTGGGGATCCAGACCCCCAACGTGGCCGTCGTCGCTGAAAAAGTAATGTGGGCTGACCCGGTGGTTAAAGCGGCCGAAGGATTTATCCCCAAGAACGGTATGAAGCTGGTCGGCGTCTGGCGGCCGTCGGATAAAGCGACCGATGTGACCGCCGAACTCGCCGCGGTACAGCGGGCGGAGGCTCAGATCCTCTACACCATGTTCTCCGCTTCGGTGGGCATCACCTTCGCCAGGCAGGCCGGAGAGCTCAAGATACCGGCCGCCTGTGTAGGCATCAATGTGGAGGCTCAGAAGGATGGTTTCTGGGCCGCCACCCAGGGGATGGGCAACTATGCCGTGACCATTAATACCTTTGTCCGGGGGGTTGGTTACAATGAAGTGACTCAGCCGTTTATCGAGAACTACATCAAAAAATCCGGCGTGATGCCCGAGTATACCGCGGCTACCTATGACGCCATAAAATATACCCTGGGCAAGGCCATGGAAGAGACCGGGACGACGGATGCGGAGAAGATGATTCCGGTGATGGAAAAGGCCGAGCGTGTGGTTACTGCCGCCGCGAAAGGAAAATTTGATAAGAACCATGATGTTGTCTTTGGCCCGGGTTATGCGACCGGAATCACCATTCAATGGCAGGACGGCCAAATGAAAGGCTGGTGGCCCAACGGCTGGGAAGGCATTACCTATAAGGGCATGGTCCCCTACAAGCTCCCGCCCTGGATGGCTGCAAAATACAAGAAATAGCATAATTTCATTTCCCCCTCATCCGGTCCCTTTTCTCTTCGGGGAGAGGGGAAGGTGAGGGAGTAAAAAGAGAGGAGGGGAGATCCATGAAAAGGTTTGGAAGAACTATTGTTTTGGCAACATTTTTTTCCTTCCTGATCTTTTCGCCCTGGGTCATGTTTCCAGACGTGGCTACCGCCCAGGGCATCAAGATCGGCGTGATCGGGCCGATGAATTTCATGCAGGGCAAAGGGCACTGGGATGGGGCCACGCTGGCCGCCGAGGAGATCAATGCCCAAGGCGGCCTTCAGGTCGGCCAAAAGAAAATGAAAATTGAGCTGGTCAAGGCGGATTCCAACGAGTTTTTGAGCATCACCGATGCCACCAACGCCATGGAGCGCTTGATGACCCAGGATAAAGTGAATTTTGTTGTGGGTGGGTTCAGGACGGAGGCGGTCTTTGCCATGCAGGACATTGCCATGGACTACAAGAAGCTTTTCTTGGGTTGCGGTGCGGCCCATCCTGAACTCTGTGACAAGGTGGGCAAGGATTATAACCGGTATAAATACTGGTTCCGGGTTACCCCCCTTAATTCCAGGTATCTGGTCCAGGTGTGTTTAATCAACCTGGGCACCGTCGGTGCGTTGCTCAAGAAAGAGTTGGGGATCGAGAAGGCGAAGGTCGCCATCGTGGGGGAGAAAGCGGTGTGGATTGACCCGATGATCCAGGCCATCGAGGCGAATGTGCCGAAGATGGGCATGCAGCTGGTCGGCGTCTGGAGGCCGTCTCAAACGGCCACCGATGTGACCGCCGAACTCACTGCCGTGCAGCGTGCGGATGCCCAGATTATCTTCACCATTTTTTCCGCTTCCGTGGGGATTACCTTTGCCCGGCAGGCGGGGGAACTCAAGATACCGGCCGCCTTTGTGGGCATCAATGTAGAGGCCCAGAAGGATGGGTTCTGGGCTGCAACCCAGATGAAGGGCAACTATGCCGTGTCCATGAGCACCTTTATCCGGGGGGTTGCCTATAATGACCTCACCCTGCCGTTTATCGAGAAATACATCAGCAGGTTCGGGGAGCTGCCGACCTATACCGCGGTTACCTATGATGCTATAAAATTTACCCTGAGTGATGCAATCGAAGGAACCGGCACGTTGGATACGGAGAAGTTGATTCCCGCGATTGAAAAGGCCGAGCGTCCAACCACCGGGTCCTTCAGGGCAAAATATGACAAAAACCATGATCTTTTCTTTGGGCCGGGTTATTCAACCGGCATCACCTTTCAGTGGCAGGATGGGCAAATGAAGGGCTGGTGGCCCAATGGCTGGGAAGGCGTGACCTATAAGGGCATGGTCCCCTATAAGATCCCGCCCTGGATGGTCGAAAAATACAAGAAGAAATAGTCTATGAAGTTATGCTCCCCGCTCCACCTGCGCCTTCCCTCCCCCTCGATGCCTGTCGAGAGCCTCCGGGTCGAACGAGGGGAGGGGCAGGGCGGGGGTGAGGGGCGGGGCATGGGTCGTGAGAACCGCTATCATCTAAATGGAACCCGAGCGGGTGAGGTTCTATGATTCTGGATATCATCATAAGCAGCCTGATCAACGGGAGCGCATACGCCCTTCTGGCCATCGGGTTTTCCCTGATCTTCGGCGTGGCCCGTATTGTAAACATCGCCCACACCGCTTTTTACATGCTGGCTGCCTATTTTATCTATGCCGGCACTCATAAATTGGGTCTCAACCCGGCATTGTGTATGCTGGCGGGCATCGTCCCGGTGACTCTGATCGGACTCCTCTGCTACCGGTTTTTCATTGACCCCATACGCGAACATGAGGCGGCGGTTCTGATTGCCACCATCGCCCTGGCCATGGCCATGCAGGAAATCATGCTCCTCCTCTTCACCGGAGACTTTCTG
>Ga0209253_10005720_pt1 | contig 10781 bp, 7 predicted proteins | sample FrelakmetBRP12BR_FD_187145 | JGI IMG/M metagenome (GOLD analysis project Ga0209253, IMG submission 187145) | Freshwater lake sediment microbial communities from the University of Notre Dame, USA, for methane emissions studies - BRP12 BR (SPAdes)... | ecosystem: Environmental > Aquatic >... | reverse complement strand
GGCGGTCGGCCACGGCCACCGGCCCCTCGATCACCGTGTCCGGCCGCACGATGCGTGAGGTCAGCGGCGGTCGTGCGCCGCGTCGACCCGTTGACACACGTCCGTGCGACCGCAAAGCATCGCCGCATGCGCGCGACCGGGTCCCTGGCGCCCTCGTTGCTGCTCGCCATGCCGCAGCTGCGCGACCCGAACTTCACCAGGAGCGTGGTGCTGCTCTGCGATCACGGCCCGGACGGTGCGATGGGATTCGTGGTCAACCGTCCGACCGACGTGCATGCCGCGAGCGCGGTGGCGATCGAGCCCCCGGTCCGCGGCGACAACGGGCTCACGCTGTGGACCGGCGGCCCGGTCGAGACGCACCGGGGGTTCCTGCTGCTGGGCGACGATCCGCACGTCGTCGACAGCGAGCCCATCGTCGAGGGCCTCCACCTGACCGCGTCGATCGAGGTCCTGCGCGAGCTCCTCGAGATCGGCGTCGACGAGCTCGGGCGCCGGCGCTGCCGGCTGCTCCTCGGCTACGCCGGCTGGGGCCCGGGCCAGCTCGATGCGGAGCTGGCTGCCTCGGCCTGGCTCAGCGCCCCCGCCGATCCCGAGCTGGTGTTCTCGACGGCGCCCGAGACGATGTGGGAGACCGCGATCCGGCGGCTCGGGGTCGATCCGCGCATGCTGGCGCCGGCGCCCGGCGTGCACTGACCTCAGGAGCGTGGGCGGGCCACTGCTGGCGCCCGGCGCAGCCGGGCGATGGCGTCCCGTGCCGCCCGCCACGGCGCCAGCCGTGCGAGGTCGTCGAAGAGCGCGTACGCCACCGGCGTGATCAGGAGCGTGATCAGCAGCGACAGCAGCTGCCCGCCGACGATGACCTTCGCGATCGACGCCCGCGAGCCCGCGCCCGGGCCGCGCCCCAGCGCGATCGGGATCATGCCGAGGACCAGCATCACCGTGGTCATGAGGATCGGGCGCAGCCGCACCCGGTTCGCGTCGAGGATCGCCTGGTCGCGCGGCAGCCCCCGGCGCCGCAGCGTATTGGTGTAGTCGACCTGCAGGATGCCGTTCTTCTTCACGACCCCGAGCAGCATGAACAGCCCGAGGGTCGAGTAGATGTTCAGCGGCTCGCCGAGGATCACCAGCGACAGCAGCGCGAACGGCACCACCAGCGGCAGCGCCAGCAGGATCGTGATCGGGTGCAGGAAGCTCTCGAACTGCGCCGCGAGCACCATGTACATGAAGAGAAAGCTCAGGGCGAAGGCGAGCGCGAAGTTGCGGTTCGCTTCGTTCAGGCCCTTGGCACGGCCGCCCCACTCGACGGCGTAGAGCGGCGGCATGTCGAGCGACCGGGCCACGCGCTCGGTGTGCGCCATCGCCGTGCCCAGCGGGACGCCGGGCAGGATGTTGCCGAGGATCGTGATCGAGCGCTGGCGGTCGTCGCGGTCGATCTGGGCCGGTCCGAGGTCCTCGCTGAGGCGCACCAGGTTGCCGAGGCGGACCAGCCGCCCGTCGCGCGAGGCGATGGTGAGGTCGGCGACGTCCTGGGGCGTGCGCCGCCGGCCCGGCTCGGCCCGCAGCCAGATGTCGTACTGCTGGTCCTCCTCCTTGAACTTCGACACGGGCTGGCCGGCGATGAAGGTCTGCACGGTCGCGGCGATGTCCTGCACGTTCAGGCCGAGGTCGGAGGCCTTCTCCCGGTCGATGAGGAGCCGCAGCTCGGGCGCACGCACGGCCAGCGTCGTGTCGACGTCGACCATGCCGGGCATCTCGCGCATGCCGGCCATGAGCCGCTGCGCGTAGTCCTGCAGGCGCTCGAGATCGGGCCCCTTCAGGTTCAGCTCGACCTCGGCGATGCGGCTGCCACCGGTGGCGAGCGGGTTGATGCCCTGCACCGAGGTGCGCAGGTCGGGGTAGTCGGCGACGATCCGGCGGGCCGCGTCCATCACCTCGAACTGGGTCACGTCGCGCTCGTGGAGATCGAGCAGCTGCACGTAGATGGACGCCTGCGTCACGTCGCCTTCGCCCGCCCGCAGGCGCCCCGTCTGGTCGCCGATCGTGCTCAGCACGTTGGCGACCGCCGGCAGCTCCCGCACGCGGCCGTCGATCTCGGCGACCACGCGGTCGGTCTCGGCGAGCGTCGAGCCGCCCAGCATGCGCAGCGAGATCTCGAACTCGCTCTGGTCGTCCTGTGGCAGGAAGGTCTTGCCGACGACCCGGAAGAGCGGGACCGTGGTGGCGACCACGGCGATCCCGACGGCGATCACGACCAGGCGGCGGCGGAGCGACCACGCCAGCAGCCGGAGGTAGCCGCGCTCCATGGCGCGGTAGAGGCGGCCGCCGTGGACCTCGCCCCCGGGCCGACGCCGCAGCATGCGCGCGCTCAGCGACGGCGTCAGCGTGAACGAGATCAGCAGCGACACCAGGATCGCCACCGCGGTCGTGATGCCGAAGCTGTGGAAGAAGCGCCCGACGCGGCCCTCCATGAAGGCGACCGGCAGGAAGATGATGACGAGCGAGAGCGTGGTCGCCATCACCGCCAGCGCGATCTCGGCGGTGCCGCGCGACGCCGCCTCCATCGGCGATTCGCCCTCCTCCTGGATGCGGCGGAAGATGTTCTCGAGCACGACCACGGCGTCGTCGATGACGATGCCGACCGCGAGCACCAGCCCGAGCATGGTCAGGTTGTTCAGCGTGAAGCCGAACCAGCGCATGAAGGTGAAGGTGGCGACGATCGACGTCGGGATGGCGAGGCCGGCGACGATGGTGCTGCGCCAGTCGCGCATGAACACCAGGACGGTGCCGGCCACCAGCAGCGCACCGAGCCAGAGGTGCTCCTGCACCGTCTCGATCGAGGCCCTGATGAAGCGCGACTGGTCGCGCACGACGCGCACCTGGATGTCGGGCGGCAGCGTGGAGCGCAGGCCGGCCAGCGTCGCCTTGACCCGCTCGACCGTCTTCACCGTGTTGGTGCCGGACTGCTTGCGCACCAGGAGCTGCACCGCGTTCTCGCCGTTCAGCCGGGTGAGACTGCGCGGCTCGACGATGCCGTCCTCGGCGAAGCCGATGTCGCGCACGTAGACGGGGCGCGCGCCGACCTGGCCGACGATGAGCGCGCCGAAGTCGGCCGCCGACTCGACGCGGCCCATGGTGCGGACGATCAGCTCGCGCCGCGTCTGGTCGAGCCGCCCGCCTGGCAGCTCGACGTTCTGCTGCTGGACGGCGCCGCGCACCTGGGCGATCGACAACCCCTGGGCGGTGAGGCGGTCCGGATCGACGTAGATGTTGATCGCGCGCTCCTGCCCGCCCAGCAGGATCACCTGCCCGACGCCCGGCTGGGTCTCGATGACCTCCTTCACCTGCCGGCGCGCCAGCTCGGTCACCTCGCGCAGGCTGCGCCGGCCCGAGATGGCGATGCCCATCACCGGCACCGCGTCGACGTCGAACTTGTCGATGATCGGGGAGTCCACGCCCGTCGGGAGCCGCGCCAGCGTCGCGGACACCTTGTCGCGCACGTCCTGCGCGGCGGTCTCCCGGTCCTTCTCGAGCACGAAGCTGACCACGATGAAGGAGACGCCCTCGCGGGTCGTGCTGTGCAGCTCGTCGATGCCTTCGATGGTGTTGATCGCCTCCTCGAGGATCTTCGTGACCCCGGTTTCCATCTCCTCGACGCCGGCGCCCTTCAACGTCGTGGTCACGGTCACGATCGGGAAGTCGATGTTCGGGAACAGGTCGACGCCGAGCTGGCGCCAGGAGAAGAGACCGAGCACCACCAGCGCGCCGACCAGCATGGTGGCGAACACCGGACGGCGGATGAAGACGTCGGCGAAGCGCATGGATCAGGCTCCCGGCGCTCCGTCGGCGCGCACCGTGACGGCGGCGCCGTCGCTCAGCCGCGCGAGCCCGCTGGTGGCGACGTGCATGCCGCGGGCGACACCGCTGCGCACCTCGACCCAGCCGTCGCCCAGGTCCTCGCCGAGGACGACCTGGCGCTCGCGCGCCACCCCCTCCTCGACGACGAAGAGCTTGGTGACGCCGGCGAACGTGCTGACCGCGGTGCGTGGGACGGCGACGGCGCGGTCGTCGCGCCGCACCACCACCTCCGCGTGCCCGAAGAACCCGGGGCGCAGCCGGTGGTCGGTGTTGGGCACCGTGGCCTCGAAGGCCAGGGACCGGGCCTGCGGGTCGGAGGCCGAGCCGACGCGCGCCACGCGCCCGAGGAAGGTCTCGCCCGGGTAGGGCGCGACGCCGATGCGCAGCTCCTGCCCGGCCTGGAGCGCCGGCACCTCGCGCTCGGGCACCTCCCCGCGGAACTTGAGCGGATCGTCCTGCACGACGCCGAAGACGACCGTACCAGGCCGCACGTAGTCGCCGAGGCTCACCCTGCGCGCCGACACCGAGCCGTCGAAGGGTGCGCGGATGGCGGTCCGCTGGAGCTCGATCGCGAGCCGGTCGCGGCGCGCGCGGGCCACCTCGAGCGCGGTGCGCACCTTCTCGTACTCCTGCGGCGAGACGATGCCCTCGGCGCGCAGCGGCCGCGCCCGGCCTTCGTTGGCCACGGCCTCCTGCAGGCTCGCCTCTGCCTCGCGCAGCTGGGCCTGCGGCACGTCGGCCCGGATCCGCGCCAGCACCTGGCCCCGCGCCACCCGGTCGCCCAGGTCGGCCTCCACCGCGATCACCTGCCCCTCGGTCTCGCTGGCCAGCTCGGCCTCCTCGTACGCGAGCAGCGTGCCCACCACCGACACCGTGCGCTCGACCGGCCGGACGGCGACCGGCGCCACCGTGACCACGACGGGCGGCGGCGCGGCGGGCGCTGCTCCCGGGCCCCCCTGCGCCTCGGATCGCCCGCCGCACGCCGCGACGCCCAGGCCGAGCACGGCGACCGCGAGCACGAGGGCCGCGGGGCCGCGCCGGGCGGCACGGGCCGCGGCGCTCCGGCCACCGCGCGCCCCCGCGGCCGCCCCGTCGCGGCCGCGCCCCTGGCGAGCGCCCCCCGCGATCCCGTGCAGGTAGGCCCGGACGATGCGCGTGGCCAGCGCCTCCGGGCGGTCGCCGGGCCCGTGCTCGAGGATGCCGGCACGCGCGAGGCCGAGGAGGAACGCCGCCGACAGCCGCCGCGCGGCGCCGCTGCCGCCGAGCCGGCTGCGGGCGAGCACCCGCTCGATCGCGCCCAGCGCCCGCTGCCGCCGCACCCGACGGTGAGCACCCTGCTGCTCCCAGCGCTGCACGACGGTGAGCAGGTGCTGCCGCTTCCAGAAGAAGCGCAGGATGGCGAGCACGATCTCGCGCAGCGCGACCTCCACGGGCCGCTCGGTGTCGGCGGACCTCTCGAGCTCCTGGGCGAGGCCTTCGAGGCTGGCGGTGAGCGCGCCCGTGTGCAGCTCGTCCTTGGTGGGGAAGTACAGGTAGACCGTGCCCTTGCCGACGCCGGCACGGACGGCGACGTCGCTCACCTGGACGCGGTGGAAGTCGCGCTCGGCGAACACGGCCGTGGCGGCGGCGAGGATGCGGTCGCGCGTGGAGTTTCCGGGTCGCATCTGACTGACCAGTCAGTTCGTAGAACTGACCGGTCAGTACGATATGCCTCAGGGCGCGTCCCGAGGAAAGCGGCGGCTCCCGTCGGGCAGGACGACGCGGCCGTGCAGCCACCACAGCGCCGCGAGCGGCACGGCGGCCGCCACCAGCATCGCCGGCCGCGGTCCGGCGGGCACCGCCGCCGCGCCGAGGAGCAGGTTCCCGAGCGGCGCGGTGCCCATGAACATCACCGTGTGCAGGCCCATGATGCGGCCGCGGTAGGCGTCGTCCACGAGCAGCTGGATCAGCGTGTTGGTGGTTGCGGTGTAGCGCACCATGCCGAGCCCGGCCACGACCTGGCAGGCGAGCGCGACCTCGTAGACCGGGCTCAGGGCCACGCCGGCGAGGCCGGCGCCGAAGACGCCGAGGCCCCACAGGAGGTGGCGGCGGTGGGCGGCGGCCGTGTGGTGGCGGGAGGCCAGGCGAAGCGCCGAGAGGACGGCGCCGCCCCCGTACGCCGTCAGCAGCAGGCCGTAGCCGCCCGGCCCGGCCGCGAAGGTCCGCTCCGCCAGCGACGGCATGAGGACGTTGGTCTGCAGCGCGACGCCGGCGACGAGGCCGAGCGCGACCAGGAGCGCGCGCTGCACCGGTTGGCGGCGGACGTACTCGAGCCCCGAGCGGATGGCCGCCGCCCGCGCCGCGATCGCCGCCGGCGGGCGCCCGGGCGGCATCGCCGCCAGCACGACGATGAGCGCCAGGTAGCTGAGGCCGTTGGCGACGAAGCACGGCGCCTCGCCGACGGTGGCCACCAGCGTCCCCGCGATCGCGGGCCCCACCACCCGCGCCACGTTGAAGACCGACGCGTTGAGCGCGATCGCGCTGGGCAGATCCTCCGCGCCCACCATCTCGACCAGGAAGGACTGGCGCGCCGGCAGGTCGAAGGCGCTGACGGTGCCGGAGAGCGCCGCCATGAGGGCGACGATCGGCACGGTGGCGAGGTCGGTGGCGGCGAGCGCCCCGAGCGCCAGCGCGACCAGCATGGACAGCGACTGGGTCAGAAGGATCAGCCGGCGCTTGCGCATCCGGTCGGCCACCGTGCCGGCCATCGGCGCGAACAGCAGCACGGGCAGATAGGTGCAGAAGCCGACGACGCCGAGCGCGAGCTCGGAGCCGGACAGGCGGTAGACCAGCCACCCCTGCGCCACGCTCTGCATCCAGTACCCGACCAGCGACAACCCCTGGCCGGCGACGTAGCGCCGGAAGTGCCGGTGGCGGAGGGCGGGGAAGCCCGCCGGCGCGTCGGCCCGCCGCCCGGGCGTCAGGCCGGGCTGCGCCACGGTGCCGCGAGCGCGTCCAGGTGCGCCGTGCGGCTCCCGAAGCAGTGCTCCAGCGCGCGCGCCCGCTTGAGCAGCAGGTGCGCGTCCGACTCCCAGGTGTAGCCCATGCCGCCGTGGTTCTGCACGTTGTCGTGGGTGTTCTCGAGCGCCGCCCGCGTGGCCAGCGCCTTGGCGGCGTGCGCCCACTCGGCCACCTCGGGGTCGTGGTCGTCGAGCGCGACCGCCGCCCAGGTCACGGACGCGCGCGCCACCTCGGTGCGCGTCGCCATGTCGGCGCAGCGGTGCTTGATCGCCTGGAAGGTGCCGATCGGCTTGCCGAACTGCTGGCGGACCTTGGCGTACTCGACCGAGGCCTCGAGCGCGCGCTCGGCCACCCCGACCGCCTCCGCGGCGGCGAGGACCGTGCCGAGCCGGCGCAGCGCGCCCGGGTCGGCGTCGAGCCGCTGCGCGCCGACGCCCGAGAGCCGCAGCGTGCCGAGCCGGCGCGTGGGGTCCATGCCCGGCACCGAGCGCACCGAGACGCCCGCGTCGGCCAGGCGCAGCCAGCCCGTGTGCTGCGGGCCGAGGACGAGCACGGCGTCGGCGGCGCCGAGGTCGAGAACGCCCTCGAGCGTGCCGTCGAGGTGCGCGTTGCTGCCGAGCACCCCGGTGGGGTCGTCGGCGACGGCGGCGCGCAGCGTGCCGCCGAGCAGGCGCTGCAGCGTGGCGCGCTGGCCGCGATCGCCGGCGAGCGCACGCGCGGCCAGCACGGTGCCGAGCCACGGCCCGGGCGCGAGCGCGCGTCCCAGCTCGACGAAGAGCAGCATCGCCTCGGCGGCCCCGTAGCCGGCGCCGCCGGCCTGCTCCGGCAGGTGGAGACCAAACCACCCAAGCTCGGCGGCGGCGCGCCACAGCTCGGGGTCGGCGGGGATCTCCATCGCCATCACCTGGCGGACGCGCGCCGACGGCAGACGGTCGGCGAGGAGCCCGCGGATCGCGTCGCGGATCGCTTCCTGCTCGGGGCCCGGCATCAGGTCCATCGCTCCTCCTCCCCGTCAGCGCGGCAGGCCGAGCACGCGCTCGCCCACGATGTTGCGCTGGATCTCCTTGGTGCCGCCGCCGATGGTCTGCGAGAGACCGGTCAGGTAGCGCTCGGACCACCCGGCTTCCGGCACGCCGTCGAGGTCGAAGCCCTCGAGGGCCGCGGGGCCGAGGATCTCCATGGTGAGCTGGTCGATCCGCTGCACCAGCTCGGAGAAGAAGAGCCGGATCATCGACCCTTCGGGGCCGGGCATGCCCGTGCGCGCGGTGCCGCTCAGCGTGCGGTAGGTCATGGCGCGCATGGCGTCGACCTCGGCCTTCGCCAGCGCGAGGCGGCGCGCGATCTCGTCGTCGTCGATGGCACGGCCCTTGCCGGCCGGGCCGCGCGCGCGGCGCGCGAGCGCGATGACCTCGTCCAGCCGGCGCGCCAGCCGCACCTGCTCGGACATGAAGGCGGTGCCGCGCTCGAAGCTGAGCGTCGCCATCGCCACGCGCCAGCCGTCGTTCAGGCGGCCGACGACGTTGGTGAGCGGGATGCGCACGCCGTCGTAGAAGACCTCGCAGAAGTCCGCGTTGCCGGCGAGCGTCTTGATGGGCCGCACCTCCATGCCGGGCACGCCCATCGGACAGATCACCCAGGTGATGCCCTTGTGCTTCGGCGCCTCGGGGTCGGTGCGGACGAGCAGCTCCTGGAGCTCGGCGATGTGGCCGAAGCTGGTCCAGATCTTCTGGCCGGTCACGACCAGCTCGTCGCCGTCGATCACGGCGCGGGTCTGGAGCGCTGCCAGGTCGGAGCCGGCGTTGGGCTCGGAGAAGCCCTGGCACCAGACGACGTCGCCGCGGAGGATGCGCGGCAGGTGCTCGGCCTTCTGCTGCTCGTTGCCGCAGGCGATGAGCGTGGGGCCGGCGTGCTTGAGTCCGACGAAGCCGGTCGAGACCTCGGGGGCGCCGACGCGCGCGTACTCCTCGTACCAGACGAGCTGCTCCATGAGGGACGCGCCCCGGCCGCCGTACTCCCGGGGCCAGTTGATGCCGGCCCAGCCGGCGTCGAACATGGTGCGCTGCCAGGCCATGTCGTAGGCGCGGCGCCCGGGCAGGTCGTGCGGGGCCGGCTTCGGCCCGCGCGGCACGTTGGCCTCGAGCCAGGCGCGCGCCTGCTCGCGAAAGGCCTCTTCCTCGCGGCTGAATCTGAGCTCCACGGGGGCGCACTCAACACCACGTCGCGGCGCGGGTGCAAGCTCGCGGGCCCGGGCAGCCCTGGTTTGACTCCCTGCGGCCGCTTCACTAGGTGGTGGCGGTCGCTGCGCGACGCACCCGGGTCCCCGTCGTCTAGTCTGGCCTAGGACACCGGCCTTTCACGCCGATAACGTGGGTTCGAATCCCGCCGGGGACGCTCGATTTTCCCGCGCACGGTCGGGCGCTTACCGGCGACGGCGCGTGCCGGCTCGCTTCCATCGCACTCGCTGGTGCCGGTTGTGGTGCCGGTTCGCGAGAGGCGCTCGACGGCGGCGTGGAGGTGCCCGGGCGCGATGTGGGCGTAGCGCTCGGTCATGCGGGTCGTGGTATGGCCCATCAAGTCGCGGATCGTCGCCAGCTCGACCCCGTGCATCCGGAGCCTCGACGCGAAGGTGTGGCGCAGGTCCTTCCAGCGCAGGTCGCGGAGGCCCGCGCGGCGGCGGGCCGGGCGGAACACCAGGCGGTCGAAGGTCGGGCCGTCGAGCGGGCCCGTGCCCTCGGCGTTCGGGAAGACGTAGGGGCTCGTGAGGCGCGACGGCAGCGCCCGCAGCGTCGCGAGCAGCTCCGCGTTGATGGCGATCGTGACCGGCGTGACCCCATCGCGCCGCCCCTTGCGGCGCTCGGCGTGGATGAGGCGCGCCTGGAAGTCGACCTGCTCCCAGCGGAGCGAGAGCTGCGCGCCGCGATCGAGGCCCGTGTGCATGGCGACGAGGAGCTTCGGCCAGTCCGCCTCCCCGATGGCCCCGCGCAGCCGCTCCTCCTCGGCCTCGGTCAGGTAGCGCGTGCGCCCCGCGGGCTCGGCCGCGAAGAGCCGCGTCCGGACGGGGTTGCCGATCGGGGCGCCCCCCTGGTCCTCCAAGGCCTCGATGAAGTCGTTGCAGACGGCCCGGGCGAAGGACAGCTCCTTGTTCACCGTGCTCGCCGAGGCCCCACCGCGCCGGCGCCGCGCCCCAGGGGCACCGCCACGCCGTCGCCGCTCGCGGTAGCGCTCGAAGTCGTGCGCGGTCAGCGCGCGCATGGTCTTGCCGCGCAGCTCGGGCGCGTCGCGCAGGTCGCGGCCGTACCGCTCGGCGCCGCCGGGGTCCCGCAGCGTGCTCGTCCGCCGTGCCAGGTAGTCGGCGATCCAGGACGCGAAGGGCGGGTCCCAGGACGGCTGCGGCGTGGGGAAGTACCGCCGCTCCTGCACCTCGGTCTTGCGCTTCTGGTAGACCTTCAGCGCGAAGGCCTTCCGGCCGACCTTCTCGCGGTGCTCCCGGCCGAACTCGTCGGTGTAGCGGGCCCACCAGACGCCGGAGCCCGCGGGCCGCTCGAAGATCCCTCGTGGGCCCTTCTTCGTCATGCGCCCGCGGCCCCGCGCCTCGGCCGTGCGATGCCGTCCCAGCGCCGATCGCGCGCCCGCCGGCCCCCGGGGGGAACCGGATAGCGTGTGGGGGGTGGGCAGCGGGTCCCTCGCTGTAGACCCCGCACGGCGCAGAAGACCGACACGCGAGCCCCCTCCTCGCCCTCGGCTAGTCCAGCGGCGCGCCGTCGAAGACCGCCACGCCGTACTCGGTGCGGCTGTTCGCCTCGAAGTCGCTCAGGAAGGCGCGCACGACACCGCGGTCCGCGCTCAGGAGCGCGGCGACGACCCACGCATCGCCCACGCTGTCGTCCTCGACCAACACGAGATGGGTGTCGTTCGCCGAGACGAGA
>Ga0209253_10005719_pt1 | contig 10781 bp, 4 predicted proteins | sample FrelakmetBRP12BR_FD_187145 | JGI IMG/M metagenome (GOLD analysis project Ga0209253, IMG submission 187145) | Freshwater lake sediment microbial communities from the University of Notre Dame, USA, for methane emissions studies - BRP12 BR (SPAdes)... | ecosystem: Environmental > Aquatic >... | reverse complement strand
GAGGTGGTACGCCGCGCCGACCAGCTGCAGCTGGTCGACCTCGCCGTCGAAACGATCCGCGCGCGGCTCGCGCGCGGCGACATCTACCCCGCCGAGCGCATCGACGCCGCCCTCGGCAACTACTTCCGGGCCGGCAACCTGGCCGCGTTGCGCGAGCTCGCGCTGCTCTGGATCGCCGACCGGGTCGAGGAGGGCCTCGCCACGTACCGAGCGCGGCACGGCATCTCCGAGACCTGGGAGACTCGCGAGCGGGTGCTCGTCGCCCTGTCGGGGTCGGCCGACGGCGACCGGCTCGTGCGTCGTGCTGCGCGCATGGCCCAGCGCGTCAACGCCGACCTCATCGCCGTGCACGTACGCCCGCAGACCGGCCTGGCGACGCAGTCGGCCGGTCTGCTCGAGCAGCAGGGCAGGCTGGTCGAGCGGCTCGGCGGAAGCTACCGCGAAGTCGCCGGCGCGGACGTCGGAGAGACGCTCGTCGAGACGGCGCGCGCCGTGAACGCCACCCAGATCGTCCTCGGTGCCAAGGAGCGCTCGGGCTGGAGTGAGTTCGTCTACGGGTCCGTCGTCAGCACCGTCATCAGGCGCTCTGGCGTGGGCCTCGACGTACACGTCATCGGCCGCGAGGCCGACGCCGAGACGGACGCCGCTCCCGAGCCCAAGCTGCGCCGGCCACGCGCGCTGCCGCGGCGGCGCGTGGCGCTGGGCTTCGCCCTCGGCGCGATCGGAGCACCGCTGCTTACGTGGGTGCTCACCCATGCTCGCGACCAGATAGCGACGTCGAGCGCCCTGCTGCTCTTCCTGCTGCTCGTCGTCGCCGTCTCGGCCGTCGGCGGCCTCTGGCCGGCGCTGTCCGTGGCGATCGGCGGCTTCCTGCTCGTCAACTGGTATCTGACGCCGCCCCTCTACACCTTGACCATCGGTGAACCCGAGAACGTGCTCGCGCTGCTCGTGTTTCTCGCCGTCGCGGTGTTCATGAGCATGTTCGTCGCGCTCGCGGCCCGGCGGGCGGCTCAGGCGACACGCGCACGCGCCAAAGCGGAGACGCTGATGCGGCTCGCGGGGACCTCGAGTACCGCGGCGATCCTCGACGGGCTGCGCCGCGCCTTCGGCCTCGACGGCGCGGCGTTGCTCCACCGCGTCGACGACGCGTGGGAGGTGGAGTCGGCGAGCGGCCGGGCGCCGACGTCTCTCGACGCTGCGGGCCTGGTCGTCGAGGTCGACGCCGAGCACGTCCTCGCCGCGTCGTCGGAGGCACCACGCACGAGCGAGGACGCGCGCATGCTCGACGCCTTCGCCAAGGAGCTGGCGTCCTCTATCGAGCACCGCGAGCTGGAGGCCGAGGCCGCCACAGCCGAGGAGCTCGCCGCGGTCAACGAACTGCGGACGAGCATCCTCTCGAGCGTGTCCCACGACCTGCGCACGCCGTTGGCGGCGATCAAGGCCTCGGCCACGAGCCTCCTCCAGGACGATGTGGACTGGACTGAGGAGGCCCAGCACGAGCTGCTCACGACGATCGACGAGGAGACAGACCGCCTGAACCGGGTGGTGGGCAGCCTGCTGGACATGAGCCGGCTGCAGGCCGGGGCGGTCGAGGCGCACGAGGAGGTCATCGTGCTCGACGAGGTGCTCGCCGAGGCCATCGCGAGCCTCGGCGGGAGCTCCGCACCCATCGTTGTCAACGTACCGGACGACCTCCCGCCGGTCGTCGGCGACGAGGCGCTGCTCGAACGGGCGCTGGCGAACGTCATCGCCAACGCTGTCGGGTACTCGGGGGGTAGGGAGGTCCTCGTCAGCGCCGGGGTCGTCCACAGCGTCGTCGACGTACGTGTCGTCGACCGCGGTCCCGGCGTGCCGCCCGAGGAGCGCGGCCGCATCTTCTTGCCGTTCCGGCGCTTGGGTGACGCGCGGAGGCGCGAGGGTGCAGGCCTTGGTCTCGCCATCGCCAAGGGGTTTGTCGAGGCCATGGGAGGTACTATCGAGGTGGAGGACACGCCGGGAGGAGGCCTGACGATCGTGCTGCGGCTGAAGGCGAAGTCATGACGCGCGTCCTGGTCGTCGACGACGAGCCCCAGATCCTGCGCGCCCTGAGCATCAACCTGCGGGCGCGCGGGTACGAGGTCGACCTCGCACCGACCGGGGAGCAGGCGCTCCAGCTCGCGGCCCACGACCACCCGGACCTAGTCGTGCTCGACCTCGGACTGCCGGGAATCGACGGCGTCGAGGTCATCGAGGGCCTGCGCGGTTGGAGCAGCGTCCCGATCATCGTGCTCTCGGTGCGCGAGCGCGAGGCCGACAAGGTCGCGGCACTCGACGCCGGAGCCGACGACTACGTGACCAAGCCGTTCGGCATGGACGAGCTGCTGGCACGGATGCGGGCCGCCTTGCGGCGCGTGACCCCGAGCGACGAGCCGGCGGTCGTGGAGACGGCCGACTTCACGATCGATCTGGCGGCGAGGCGGGTGACCCGAGGTGACGCTGAGATCCGCCTCACCGCGACCGAGTGGCACATCGTCGAGGTCTTGGTCCGCAACGCGGGGCGGCTCGTCACCCAGCGGCAGCTGCTCCAGGAGGTATGGGGCCCGAAGTACGAGACCGAGACGCACTACCTGCGCGTGTACATGGCGCAGATCCGGCGCAAGCTGGAGCCCAGACCCGGCGAGCCGCGGTACTTCCTGACGGCGGCTCGCATGGGCTATCGCTTCGAGCCAGAACAGCGCGGCTAGCGCGAGTCGCCTCGGCCGGGTGGAGAGGCGGGGTCGCCGGTCCTTCTGAGCGCCGACCGGTGTCCGACATCGTCGCTCAGGCTGCCGGCGCCGGGCGTACTCGTGGGCCCGTCACCGAACGGTCAGCGTGTTCGAGGCGACGGTCGCCTGCTTGTTGCCGGCCGCGTCGGTCGCATACACGGAGAAGCGATAGGTGCGCCTGGGGAGCCAGCAGCGGAACCGGAAGGTCTGGAGGGTGTTGACGGAGCGGGTACCGACGGTCAGCGTCTTCACGACGCGACCCGATGAGTCGCGCACGCGGATCGCCACTCTCGCCGTACCCCTGTTGGGTGGAGCATCGTTCACGCGGAACCTCAGCGTGGCCCAGTAGCCGCGGCGCACCGACGAAGCGTAGGGCGCCGCGGTCGAAGGCCGCCGGGTGTCGATGCGTACGCCGCAGGTGCGCGTCGCCTCGCCGTTGCCGACGTTGTCGACCGACGAGTAGACGAGCGTGTGGAGGCCGTCGTTGGCGTGATCGGCGGGAGCCGCGACGGCGACCGCTGCGCCGCTTTCCCAAGGGCCGCCGTCGAGGCCGTGGCCCGTGCCCTGCACGCCAGAAGCGGCGTCTGTGGCCGTGAGGGTCACGACGACGGCGCGGTTGTGCCAGCGCGCGTCGGCGTCGTCGGTCGTCGTGGGCGGCGTCGTGTCGATCCTCACATGGACAGTCTTCGCCGCTTCGAGATGGCCCAGGAAGTCGAGCGAGCGGTAGAGGATGGCGTGGTCGCCGTCGTTTGAGTGGTCGGCGGCGGCCGGCAGCGTGAGCTGGTTGCCGCCGGTCCAGGGGTCGCCGTCGATGCGGTACTCCGTGCCGGCGACCCCACAGCCGGCGTCGACGGCGCTGAAGCGCACCGTGGCGTCGGCATTTCGCCAGCCGCCGCCGCCACCCGTCTGCGAGGTCATCGGCGGCTGGGTGTCGACGGCGACCACTGCGCCCTTCTCGGACTCGCGGTTGCCGGCGTTGTCGAGCGAGTAGTAGGAGAGCGAGTGCCTGCCGTCGGTGGAGACGCTGACCGCGTCGCCGGCGGACCACGGCTTGCCGTCGAGGCTGAAGAGCGTCTCTGCGACGCCCGAGAGCTGGTCGGTCGCCGTCAGTGCGATGGTCACGGCGGAGGTGTGCCACAGCGAGTCCGCCGAGCTCTCGGTGGTGGGTACGCCGGTGTCGATCCTGACCTCGGCGGAGTTCGTGGGCTCCACGTTGCCGGCCTTGTCGGTGGAGCGGTAGAGGACGGTGTGCACGCCGTCGTTGCCGTGGTCGGCCGGCGCATCGATGGTGAACGAGGCGCCGACGTTCCACGTCGGCGCCTCGTCGATCCTGTATTCCGTGAACGCGATGCCCGAAACGTCGTCGGTGGCCTCGAGGTCGACGGTGACGGGCGCGTTGTGCCAGGCGTCGTCGACGCCTGTGGCGGTGGTCGTCGGCGGGCGCGTGTCCTTCGGCGTGACCGCGAACCTGAAGGAGTGACCGAACCCGACGCCCCAGTTGTAGCTGTCAGAAGGTGGGCGAAACTGCGCCCAGCGCACGGCGGTGTACCAGGTGTCGTACATTGCGTACTCGGGGTATCCGTACGTCTCTCGGTAGCCGATGGCCGTCACCGAGTGGTCGACGACACCGTTCGTGTTCGTGTCGACGTCGAAGACCATGGGGCGGCCGGCGTCGATCTCGGCCGTAAGGAGTCCCCAGGTCAGCCACTCCTCAGGAGGGTAGTAGCCGTTGTAGTTCCAGGAGTAGTAGCGGGCGTCGGGCTGGTAGTCGGGCGCGGCATGGTTCACGTAGCCGACGAACCCCGGCGATATGTGGTCGATCCAGCTCCAGCCGTAGTGCAGACCCGCGGCGCTCCACGAGGTGTGGATGAAGTCGGCCACGCAATCGCTTGCGTGCTCATCGCCTTCGGGCGGCTCGCTCTTGTCGGGCTGGAGCGCGCCCCAACCGTCGTTGGGCAGGGAGTAGTCCTCGTAGTGCCGGGCTCCGCTCCCGTCGTCGGCCGAGGCGATCATCTGGTCTGCGGCTGCGGTCTGCGTGCTCGCATCGCCGGGGACGAGGGCGTCGTAGCCGTGGCTATCGTAGTAGCCGACGACCATGCCCACCGCCGTCGGCGAACAGCCGTGATGCCAGATGTAGGCCGGTACTCCCGAGAGGAGGACCTCGCCTTCCACGACCGCCTGCGTACGCGACGCCTGCGGCGCCGTGACGGCGGGCGGCGGGATCGGCCCGGTCGTGGTCTTCGGGGCCGGGGACGAGGCCACGGTGGGCGACGCGGCCGCGGTCGCCGGCGTCGCTGGAGCCACGAAGGCCGCGAGCTCAGCGACGGCGAGCGTCGCGCAGATACAGAGGACGATGGCGAGTGAGCGGGCACTGCCTTCCATGAGAACCCCCCGCGGCTCCTCAATGGTGATTCTAGTCGTAAGAATGTCACGGCACGGTGACGGATGGCGTTTCAGACGATGGCGGAAGCCGCCCCGAAGGCACCTCGCCTCCGGTTTCCACAACCCCGCGTTGGGGCAGCATGGTCCTATTGAGGAGTAAATAAGTCCGCTATTCTCGTGAGGCGTTCGGGAACGACGCCCGCGCTCGGAACCGAATCCCGGAGGGACCTGATGAGACTGTCGAGCTCCACCTTGGCGCGAGGATCCGCGCGACGGCCGTGGCTGGTCTTCGGTCTCTGGGCGCTGGGACTCGTCGCTGCGGCTGCCGCCATCGTCTTCGTGCTTCCCGGCACCCTGACGGCGCAGTACACGTTCACGAACAATCCCGACGCGCAGGTGGGACGCGACCTCCTCGCGCAGAGGATGAACATGCCGCAGAAGGCCAACGAGGTCGTGATCGTGCGCTCGGCCTCGCAGATGGCGAGCGCACCCGCCTTCCGCAGCTACGTCCTAGGCCTGCAGAGCGATATCGCCGCCCTGGGACCGGGCGTGGTCGACGCCGTCGCCAGCCCGTACAAGGGCGGCGACAAGACCCTCATTTCGGCCGACGGACGCACCGCCATCCTGCCGATCGTGATGGCCGGCGACCTCGTTCAAGCCGAGAAGAACATCGACAAGGTGCACGCCATCGTGCACACGGCCGACGGGAAGGCCGGTTTCGACACGCTCGTCACCGGCACGTCCAGCATCTCGAGCGACTTTGGCCAGCAGGCCGAGACCGACCTGCGCCGCGGCGAGGGCATCGGCGTGCCCATCGCCCTCATCATCCTGCTGCTCGTGTTCGGCGCGCTGGTGGCGGCTACGCTGCCTCTCGTGCTCGGCATCATCGCCATCACGATGGCGATAGCGCTGACCGCGATCGTCGGCCAGGTCACCGACATGTCCGTCTTCGCCATCAACATGATCAGCATGATGGGCCTGGCCACGGGCATCGACTACTCGCTCTTCATCGTCTCGCGGTTTCGCGAGGAGCGCGCCCGCGGCCGCGACAAGCTCGACGCCATCGCCGTCACCGGCGGCACCGCGAGCCGTGCCGTCTTCTTCAGCGGCATGACGGTGGTGCTGGCGCTGATCGGCATGCTCATCGTGCCGACCAACGTCTTCTTCAGCCTCGCCCTCGGCGCCATCCTCGTGGTGGCCATGGCAGTGCTCGCCGCCCTGACCTTGCTGCCGGCGGCGCTGGGACTCCTCGGCGATCGCATCAACGGCCTGCGGGTTCCCTACCTCGGTCGGCGGTTGCTCGACGCACGGGTCGCCGGCAAGGTGTCGCTGCTCGCACGCGTCGCTCAGCGAGCCATGCACCGCCCAGGCCTGGCCCTCGGCATCGGCATCGGGGTTCTGCTGCTTGCGGCCGCGCCCACCCTCACCATGAAGACGGGCGTCTCGGGCGTGAACAGCTTCCCCGACTCGTTCGCGTCGAAGCAGGCCTTCGGTCTCCTGGAACGCCAGTTCACAGCGGGCGGCGTCAGTCCGGTGCAGATCGTGGTGGACGGGCAGGCGGCCTCGCCGCAGGTGAAGGCCGCAGTCCAGCGACTCCAGGACGGGCTTGGCCGCGACGGCTCTTTCGGTCCGGCCCAGGTGCAGACCTCGGCCTCGGGTGACCTCACGCTGGTCTCCGTGCCCGTCAACGCGGCCTCCACGAGCGACACCGCCATCGCCAAGGTCCGCGAGGTGCGCAGCGACATCGTGCCGGCGGCCTTTGCCGGCAGCGGTGCCAAGGTCTACGTCACCGGCGAGACCGCCGGCAACGTCGACTACATCGACATCGTCAACAGCTACTTCCCCTTCGTCATCGCCGTCGTGCTGGCCTTGAGCTTCTTGCTCCTGCTCGTCGCCTTCCGCTCGGTGGTGATCCCGGCGCTGTCGATCGCCATGAACCTGCTGAGCGTCGGCGCTGCCTACGGCCTCGTCACGCTCGTCTCACAGCAAGGCTGGGGCGCCGGACTCCTGGGCTTCCAGCAGGTCGACACCATCGAACAGTGGGTGCCGCTGTTCCTCTTCTCGGTGCTCTTCGGGCTCTCGATGGACTACCAGGTCTTCCTGCTCAGTCGCATCAAGGAGGAGTACGACCGCAGCGGCGACAACCGCGCCAGCGTGGCCGGCGGCATCGGTGCCACGGCCGGTATCATCACCGGCGCGGCGCTCATCATGGTGGCCGTGTTCGCGGGGTTCGCGAGCGGCGACCTCGTGATGTTCCAGCAGATGGGCTTCGGCCTCGCCGTCGCGGTGCTGCTCGACGCCACGCTGGTGCGCACGATCATGGTGCCCGCCGCGATGAGTATGCTCGGTCAGTGGAACTGGTACATGCCACGCTGGCTGGGCTGGCTGCCCCGCCTCAGCATCGAGGGGGCGCCCGAGCCGATCCCGGCCCCGGCCGGCGGCGGCGCGGGATCGAAGGCGACCGAGGCTGCGGCGCTGGAGGACGCCTCGCCCGACAAGGACAAGGCGGCGTAGAACCCGGCACGGCACAGAAGCCGCTCGCCAAAGGGGCGGCCCAGCTCCTTCACGTACGCGGGCGCGTGGTCGACGAGGGCTAACGCCGGCCCGACGACCTCGCCGAGCCCGTGAGCGCGCGGAGGGGTCGTGCGAGCGTCACTGGATGCGAGCGCGTCTCAGGCCCATCGGCCGTTGTCCTCAGGCCGTGCAGTCCAGCACCGTCCTTGTGACGCGCCCCGCGGCGAGATCGTCGAAGGCCTGCTGGATCTCAGCCAGCGGTCGCCGGCTCGTGATGAGCTGGTCCACCGGCAGGTCGCCCTTCATGTACAGGTCGACGAGCCTGGGGAAGTCGATCGCGGGACGCATGCTGCCGTAGTTGGAGCCGATGATGCGCTGCTCGTAGAAGCTCAGGAGCAGCGCATCGTAGGTGGGCCGTGTGTCGACGCGCGGCTGGCCCACGATCACGGCGGTCCCCCGGATCGCCAGCATGTCGGCCGCCTGCTCGCAGGTGGGTCCGAGGCCGATGCACTCGAAGGCGTAGTCGACCCCGCCGCAGAGCTCCTTCACGGCGGCGACGGGGTCGACGGCCGAGGCGTCGACGACATCGGTGGCGCCGAGGCGCCGGGCGATATCGAGCTTGGCGGGCTCGATGTCGACGGCGATGATACGCAACGCACCGGCCTGCCTGCCGCCCAGGATCGCCGACATGCCCACGGCGCCGCAGCCGATGACGGCCATCGTCGATCCCCACTCGACCCGGGCGGTGTTGAGGACTGCCCCGAACCCGGTGGCGACGGCGCAGCCGATGATGGCCACGTCCTGCAGCGGGGCATCCTCGCGGATCTTGACGGCGCCCGAGGCGGGTACGACGGCCTCCTCGGCGAACACGCCCGCGCAGAGGTACTGGTGGACGGCCTCGCCGTTCTGCCGTGAGAGCCTCGTGGTGCCGTCGAACATCGCGTCGCTCTCAACCGCCTCGATAGCTACCTCGCAGAGCCACGGTCGCCCGGCGACGCACTGCCGGCACCTGCCGCAGGCCGGCATCCACGAGACGATGACGTGGTCGCCGACGGCGACGTTGGTGACTCCCTCGCCAACTTCGGTGACGACGCCGGCGCCCTCGTGGCCGAGCACGATCGGCGTGCGGTGGTTCCAGTCTCCCTTGATCACGTGCCAGTCGCTGTGGCAGACGCCCGCGCCGACGAGGTCGATGCGGACCTCGCCCGCCTTGGGGCTTTGCAGCCGCAGGTCTTCGATCTGCAGGGGCGCTCCGGGCGCCGCGAGGACCGCTGCCTTCATGCCGGCCTCCGTTCGGTCTGGGCGGCGGGTCCGCCACCGCGTGTGTGCTGCTTGCACACCATCCTATTGCGGCCGGGGTCGGTGAGGCACGTCGCCTGCTCGCGACAGGCCGTCGGGCCCGACGGCTCGTCGGGCGTCGGCGAGGCCTGCGCGCTGCCGCTCGCCCGGACCCTCTCGGTGTCACGAACAGGTGTTCGTCTTCGTCCGCCGAACTTGATACTCTCGCAGGATGCAGCTTCGCCACAGGAGGTCGCCATGCCAGCCGAGGGATCCGTCGCTGCCATGGCGACCTCTGACGGGGCCTGCGTGAGCGCCGAGGACGCGTGTCACGATCCCGTTCGTGAGCTCGATGACGCCCGGCGGATCGCCCTGGCCGGGCTCAACCCGGAGCAGCAGCGGGCCGCGGCCTACGGCGACGGCCCGCTGCTCATCGTCGCCGGCGCCGGCACGGGCAAGACGGCCACGCTGGCGCACCGCGTCGCCTACCTGATCGCGAGCGGCACCGACCCGCGCCGCATCCTGCTGCTCACCTTCACGCGGCGCGCCGCCGCCGAGATGCTGCGCCGCGTCGACGGCCTCCTGCGGGCGGCGGCGCACGCCGGCGGCTCGTCGGGACCGGGGGCGAGGGTGTGGGGCGGCACCTTCCACGCCACCGCCGCCCGGCTGCTCCGTCTCCATGCCCGCGACCTGGGCATGGAGCCCGACTTCACCATCCTCGACCGCGGCGACGCCGAGGACCTCCTGCACGTGGCGCGCACCCGGCTCGGTCTCGGCCGGGGCGGCACGCGCTTCCCGCAGAAGTCCACCTGCCTCGACATCTACTCGCGCTGCGTCAACGCCCAGCTCTCGCTCGGGGAGGTCCTGCCGGCGACCTTCCCCTGGTGCCGCGACGCCGAGGCCGACCTCAGCCGCCTCTTCGCCCGCTACACCGACCTGAAGGAAGAGCAGCAGGTACTCGACTACGACGATCTGCTGCTCTTCTGGCACGGTCTGCTGCGCGACCCCGTCGCCGGCGCGCGCGTGCGCGAGCGCTTCGACGCCGTGCTCGTCGACGAGTATCAGGACACCAATGTCCTGCAGGCCGAGATCATCTCGCTGCTGCGGCCCGACGGCTCGGGGGTGACGTGCGTAGGCGACGACGCGCAGGCGATCTACGGCTTCCGCGCCGCCACGGTGCGCAATATCCTCGACTTCGAACAGCGCTTCCCGGGCGCCGAGGCGCTCACGCTCACGCAGAACTACCGCTCGACGGCCCCCATCCTGGCGGCGAGCAACGCGATCATCGCCGAGGCCGCCGAGCGGCGTGAGAAGGAGCTCTGGACCGGCCGCGACGGAGGCGGCCGGCCGGTCCTCGTCAGCTGCCGCGACGAAGACGAGCAGACGGCCTGGCTGTGCACGCACGTCCTCGAGCACCGCGAGCAGGGCGCCGCGCTCAAGCGCCAGGCCGTGCTCTTCCGTGCCCAGCACCACTCGATGGCGCTCGAGCTCGAGCTGTCGCGGCGCAACATCCCGTTCCGCAAGTACGGCGGCCTGCGCTTCGTCGAGACGGCGCACGTGAAAGACCTGGTGAGCTTCCTGCGTCTGGCCGAGAACCCGCGCGACGGCATGGCCGTCCTGCGGGTCCTCGGCTTGGTGCCCGGTATCGGTCCCAAGACGTCGAGCATGCTGGCCGAGACGCTGGCGGCGGCCCGGGGCGACTTCGCCGCCTGGAGGGAGGTCAAGGTCCCCGAACCCGCACGCGCCGTGTGGCCGGGGGTCGTCGACCTGCTGCGCACGCTCTCGGGACCCGAGCCCGGCGAGGTCCCGGCCCAGGTCCACGCCGTGCGCACGGTCTACGCACCGCTGCTCGAGCGCCGCTAC
>Ga0209253_10005718_pt1 | contig 10782 bp, 8 predicted proteins | sample FrelakmetBRP12BR_FD_187145 | JGI IMG/M metagenome (GOLD analysis project Ga0209253, IMG submission 187145) | Freshwater lake sediment microbial communities from the University of Notre Dame, USA, for methane emissions studies - BRP12 BR (SPAdes)... | ecosystem: Environmental > Aquatic >... | reverse complement strand
TGGGTACTCATGCTCCATTCACGAGGATACAAATTCCTTCACGATATATGGCAGCAATACAAGCAGGCATTGCACCTCAGCGAAAATGGAACGGCCAAGGTATTCATTTCTTAGCCCGAGATCCGTAAGGCCAAGTTCTTTAATCCGCTCAAACCTCGGAATCCATCGGGGAACCTCTGACAGAAATCTTTGATAATCCTCTCCAAACTTTTCTAAAAGATGCCCTTCTTCATAGCGAACGACAAGGGAATAGATGATGAAGCAGTAAAAAAGGGCTATTGGAACCAGCCACAAAAGCTTACTGGTGATCATGGCTCCCAAACAGAGAAACATGTTCCCCACATAGATGGGATTTCTTATGATAGAGTAAGGGCCTATGGTGGTTAAAATTTTCTTGACCTTTAAGCGATAGTGGAGGTGCTGTTGCGACCAGACCCGAAGCGCCATTCCTAATAGAACAATGGAAATTCCCAGCGGCCACGTAAGCCAAGGGATGTCGGTTTCATAGGCAAACGAAAAGGCTGCAAAAATATATGGCAGACCGATCAGAACGCCTCTTAAGCGGTAAGCCATCCGAATGGTGGACATTTCTTTCTTCCCCTTTTCTTCAGATAAATTTCAATCCCTTGGGTCGGTTGGAACAGTGTTCCTTAACTCACAATCTCTTTATGAAAGCAACGTCGGTATAAATAAAGGACGATACAGAATCCAATGAGAATGGCAATCTCGACCCACTGTTGAGGGTAGCTTGTCGAAAATGATTTCCCCATAATCCTTCTGCCTAACATTGAACTGGGGCTTATATTAAATCACTTTTCTTCCTATTTCAACCATTCTGAATCACTCTGAGAAATCTGAAAAGCAAAATCGGGGGAGGCGAGGTTATTGATAACGTGGTTTATTCCACAAAAAGATCAACTGAGCACTCTGCGTAGCTGATAAATTCTCTCTAAGAAAACGCGTCCGAATGATCAGATAGGCGCTTTTTCTGATCAGAGGCTTCAACAGATGATCCGGCACAAAACCGCTGCCAACCATTAATGGGGTCGATGAACGAGATCCATTAACTTCGAGACAGGAGAATCACTCCAACAATGATGATCGAAATTCCAACCACCCGAATCCAAGATACACTTTCTTGAAAGATGAAGTAGCCCATCAATGTAACCACTACATAACCGACGCTTAGAAAGGGATAGGCGTAGCTAACCTCCACGCGTGCAAGTACCAGCAACCAAATAGCCACACTGATCACATAGGAACCCAACCCCAACAAAATATAAGAATTGGCTGCCACCTTTTTGATCATGGGAAAGAGGTTTTGAAATTGTATGTCGAAATATCCGATACCGAGCATACCTTTCTTAAGCAGTACCTGTGCGAAAGCATTTAGCAAAACACCCGAAAGAATCAGAGGAATGTATCTTGTCATCTTATCATTCACCTCGAGAATGTTATTTGAAGCTCCCCGCCCACCCCGTGTCGAAGGGTTGACTGTCAATTCTTTTATAGGATGCCGATGCCCGAACATCCATAAGAACTCAACGGATTGGCTTTATCAAAGCGAGCCTGGCAGACTTGTTCCCGATCTTTTTCTCGAGCACCACTTCCACTTTCGCGTTCTGCTCTACTTCCCGAATAAAAATGCCATTTTTGTCCGCCCAGATGTAGAGGCCTTCCTGCTTGATATCCGCTGGTCTCTCCACCCACTTGTACGTCCTCCCTGTGATCATGGGCAATGTGCCCTCGAATATCTCATCCGGCGCCAGTACGATGATCTCTGACCCCTTCGCCTCATGTAACGCCTCCCTCGTAAATCCCAGATAATCCCTTTTCTCCTTCATGACGCTGTAATAGACGGTGGTGGCAGCAGATAAAGATAGGCATATCACCATGACGAGCCCGAGGGCGTCTCTTGCCCTCCACTTTAATAGGATATAGAGACTTGCGAGGGATAAGAGTCCTAAAATGACGCCAAGCACAGGCCTCCCGAAAAATATTCCAACAAACGGCACAAAAGCCACGAGCACGGCGATTCCCCATGTCGCCTTCACGATGAGCTCCTCCCACTTCAACTTCCCCGCACGAGACAGCCATAAGGCGGTCATGCATGCGCAAGCTGGAAACAGGGGCATGAGGTACAGGCCCCTCTTGGCCGACGCAATGGAGAGGAGAAGGAGTGGCCCGATGAACCACGCCAGGTAAGGATCATCTTTGGGCTTTCTGAGAGATGAGAGGAGGGCTGGGACAAATGCAAAAGTCCAGGGTAGGAAGTCTGGAGGAAAGGTTCTAAGGTAGAAAAAGGGGCCGTGCATATGCCCTAAGGCCGCCCCCTCAGGAGCTCCTGTGAATCGCATGAGGTTATTCACTACAATGACCTCACGCAAGAAAGGAAGCCCGCCCCTTCCGTAGAGGGCAAGGACCCATGGGAGAACGGTGATGAGCATGATAGCGAGTATCCATAATGGCCTTATCTTCTTAATGATTGAAAGGTCCTTCTTTAGGATGACGTCCATAACAACGGCAGCAGCGATGATTGCCGGGCCGACGAACCCTTTCGCCATGAATGAGAGGCCTATGCCCAGGCCCATGAGCATCGCATGCCGCTGCATGGATTTCTCGGAAAGCTTCATATAGGCAAACATGGCAAGCGTCACGGAAAAGACGAGGGACATGTCTACCTGAATCCACCTGGCAAGCCTGAAGAAGCCCCACGAGCTCGCGAGGACCCCTGATGCCAAGAGTCCGTTCATGATGCCGCCTCTCATAGAGACCATACGGAAGGTGATGAAGAGGGTGAGGCAAGCGAAGAAGATGGAGACAAGGCGGTAGGAAAGGTCATGATCCTCGCCGAAGACGGTGCCGAGCGCAGCACCAAGCGCATAGTAGAGCGGCGGTTTCTCCAGAAAGGGTTGGCCGTTCAGGCGAGGAACAACGAAGTCCTTTTGATATGCCATCTCGGCGCAGACCCCCGCAACCTGCGGCTCGTCTGGTCTCCAGAGTCCATGTTGTATCCCAGGAAGGAGCGTCAAGAAGAGAATAGTAGAAAATAGGAGGATCGTTCTCTCTCTTATCATTCAGCGCTTCCGCTCATAGAGGATATCTCGAATTTCTTCTACCACCTCGACGACGTCTTCTTCCTGCATATCCGGGAAAAGCGGCAATGAGACAATGCGGGCCGCCACATATTCCGAGTTTCTGAGGAGCTCTGGTGCCGGATGATAACGCTCCCGGTAGAACGATAGCTCGTGCACGGCCAGGAAATGAAGACCCGTACCAATGTTCCTCTTTCTCATCTCCTCCCGAAACTCGTCGCGAGTGAGGCCTGTCTTTTCCGGGTCTACGAGAATCGTGTAGAGGTGCCAGGCGTGGCAAGAAGGGTAAGGGACCCTGGCCGGGCGGATGATTTCGGGAATGGCATCGAAGAGTCGATCGTAGAGTTCGGCAAGTTTTGCTCTGCGCGCGTTCATCCCTTCTATCCGCCGCAGTTGGGCAAGCCCCACGGCGGCCTGAAGGTCTGTTAGGTTATATTTCCAGCCCGGCTCGAAGAGATCATAACCTTTGGCAGCTTCGCGGGCATAACGTTTCCAAGCATCCTGATCAACGCCATGGAACCGAAGGGACACGAGGCGGTCTCGTAATCTCTCGTCTGAGACCGTAATGAGTCCCCCCTCCCCTGTTGTAAGATTTTTGATGGCATGGAAGCTGAACACAGCGGGGTTTTTTCGTGACCCGATCCGCTGTCCGCGGTACTCCGTCCCGATCGCATGGGCTGCATCCTCGATTAAAATGAGTTCGTGCTTCTCGCAGAGAGCCTGGAATGCGTCCAGGTCGCAGGGCTGACCAGCGAAGTGAACCGGAACGATGGCTTTCGTTTGCGGCGTAAGGACCCGCTCGACACTGGCAGGATCGAGCTGGAATGTCCTGCGGTCAATGTCTGCAAAAACAGGCCGTGCCCCCACGAACTCCATCATGTTCACTGGCGACGGCCACGTGAGTGACGGTGTGATCACCTCATCGCCGGGGCCGATGCCCAGAGCTTGAAGGAGAATGTGGAAACCCGCTGTGCCGGAGGTGACAGCAATTCCGAACCGCGCGGAGACATAGGCTGAGAATTCCTTTTCGAAGGCCGCCACGCGTGGGCCGGAGGTGATCCAGCCTGAGCGAAGCGTTTCGCTCACTTCCCGGATCTCAGCTTCAGTAATGCTTGGCCGTGTGAATGGAAGGAATGTTTGTCTCATGGCTTAATTTTTTCAAGTTCTTCAGGCTAGAACTTGATACGCCTCATGTCATCTCTCTCAGCTATTTCCCTGTTGAACTGAAAGCCAACCTTCTCGTCCCTCCACTCTTTGTCTCCCTATGATTGCTCCGGTAATTTGGCCTGCAGGTGGAAGAAGTTGTCCAAGAGGCACCAACTGTCCCCTTCGGATCCGAAGCTGCTGGAGGAACTCACGAAACAGGCCAAGGCAGGATATACCCTCCACCTCCGCATGGATGGTTAACACGTTAAGGGACTCCGGCTTCATGTAAGAGATGAGGTGCTGGTTATAATGCTCCTGGGTAACCCCGTCTCGGCCAAGCAACTCATCATAAGTAGGAAAGGTGACTGGGATCTGAGGTTGAGGTAAGACCGTTCCCTTTACCACGGGATAAAAGATAGAAGTTCCTCGGCAGTCACTATTGTAACGAAAAGGTAACTTGGCTTTTTCAAGGAGAGCCTGTTCCGTGATGCGCCACGAGGGAGCGGCGGAACAGATCGGGGCGGTTCCCGTAAGCTCATGGATCATCTCAAATCCCTGAATAAGATCCCGATAAATCACCTCGCCCGTCATCCTCTCGATATGGGTCTGCCAGCGGTAATGGTTCCAGGCATGCAAACCGAGCTCATGCCCCTCACTGACGGTGGCTTTGAGTACGTGGCCCAGTTGCTTAGCGATCAGCGGGCCGCGCCACAGGGCTCCCTTCAGTAATATATCCCAGCCATAGAGTTTCGAGGCTTTCGTGCGCCACATTTTACGCAGGAATTCAGGGCGGAGCAGTCGCCAAATGTGTCGGCCCATGTTATCCGGCCCCACTGAGAAAAAAAAAGTTCCCTGCACCCGATGTTCCGCCAATACCTTTAGGAGATTTGGCACGCCCTCCTGAGTTCCACGAAATGTGTCGACGTCAATACGCAAGCCAACTCGAAACAGGTCTTCCCCGATTCTCAAGCTCATCCTCTCGTTTCGAATTCCCCTGTATCAACCGCCTGGCCGAGGAAGAAATCAAGGGTGGTGGACACGGATGTCTTCAGATCCACTTTGGGCTCCCAATTGAGCAGCCTCTTCGCATTGCGGATACTGGGACGGCGGTGTTGAAGATCTTGATATCCGGCGCCATAGTAAGTACTGCTTTCGGTTTCCCGGAACCCAGCAAAAGGCGGAAATCTGTGGCGCAGCGGGTGGTCGTCGAACATCTTCACCAACATCTCCGCAAGCCCGCGGATACTCGTCTCATTATTGGGATTCCCAAGATTGATAATCTGACCATCGCATTTCCCTCTTTCATTTTCAATGATGCGGAAGAGACCTTCGATCCCGTCGCGGATATCCGTAAAACAGCGTTTTTGCTTTCCGCCATCAATCAGCAGGATGGGCGCGCCTTCAACAAGATTTAAGATGAGCTGCGTGATCGCTCGCGAGCTGCCGATCCTTGCTGAGGTGAGACTGTCGAGCCGAGGACCTATCCAATTGAATGGACGAAACAGTGTGAATTTTAGTCCTTCATTTTGGCCGTAGGCCCAGATGACCCTATCGAGAAGCTGTTTGCTGCAGGAGTAAATCCACCGCTGCATCCGGATGGGGCCAAGCACCAGTTTGGAGTTATCTTCGTCAAACTCCTTTTCGTCACACATGCCGTATACTTCGGAGGTAGAGGGAAAGATCACACGCTTTCCGTATTTGACGCAGTAGCGCACGACCCTCAAGTTTTCCTCAAAATCAAGTTCGAACACTTTAAGAGGATTCCGGACATATTCAATGGGAGTTGCAATGGCGACTAGCGGGATGACCATATCGCACTTTCGGATATGATATTCGATCCATTCGCGATGAATGGAGATATCCCCTTCCGAAAAATAGAAGTCCGGCCTACCCAGAAGATGCTTGCAGTAGTTAGAGTGGAGGTCCATGCCATGGACTTCATAGTTCCCACTTTCCAGCAGCCTTTCGCTCAACGCACTGCCGATAAAACCGTTGACCCCAAAGATTAAGACCTTTTTCTTTCTTTTCTCTTCCACACGCTCGTGGGTTGAGGCTCCAAACCTCGTTCCTGGCACGAGCGACAACTCGCGTGCAAGTTGCTCCCCTGTCATATAGATGCTGCCCTCGGGTTGACCGTAGTCCACCACGATGGCATTCTGACCCGTCGCGATCGTCAGGGGGTTTGTGGAAATAATCGTTCCTGGCAAATAGTTTGTCTCTTCGAGTTTACCCTCTCGTACCTGCCAGAAGAAACACTTTCTTTCTCCAATTAAGCTAAAGGCCCCTGGGAATGGCTTCGTGACCGCCCGAACGAGGTTTCTTAATTCTCGGGCTGTTTTAAACCAGTCGATTTCACCATCTGATGGCCTGCGACCCCCAAAATAAGTTGCCTTTCCATGGTCCTGAAGTATACGCGGCGCAGTACCCTTCTTAATATGGGGAAGCATCTCATCAAGTAGCTTTTCAGCCGTCTGGGCCACCTTTCGGTGTAACGTCAAGGCGGTGTCGTCATCGCTAATCGCGATCCTTTCTTGAGCCACGATATCCCCATCATCGGGGCGGGGAGTCATGTAATGGAGTGTAACGCCTGTCTCCCTCTCTCCATTCACCAAAACCCAATTGATCGGGGCCTTGCCACGGTATTTGGGAAGAAGCGAGCCATGAAGGTTGAGGCATCCAGCCTTCGGAATGTCAAGAATTTCAGTCCGGATGAGTTGGCGGTAATAGAATGAAAAGAGGATATCGGGCCTTGACTCCCTAATCTTTTCTACCCACATAGGATGATTGATATCCTCTGGCGCGAAAACCGGTAGATGGTGTGTTGCCGCAAGTTCTGCCACGGAATCGAACCAGATTGTTTCTTGTGGATTATCTCTGTGAGTAAACACAGCAACAATCTCGAAGCCATGCCTCAAAAGGGCCCTCATGCCCACACAGCCAATGTTGCTATATGCCAACACCACGGCTCTCATCGATGCTCTCCCCCTATTGACCGGCACGTGCCCCGCAAGCCCCGCCCTTCAGGGCGAGGAGCTTCAATCTCTTTGGAGTTCTTTCTGATCGAGGAGGCCCTTGCTTTTCACGTGGGAAATGACATAGCGAGGACGCCCCCTCACATCATAGTAAATGCGCCCAATGTACTCTCCGAGCAGCCCCATACCCAAGAACTGCATCCCAATAAAGATGAAGAGGAGGGCAAACAGGGTAAAGACACCACCTACCGCCCACTCGGGTCCGTATAACAACCGCATGATCAAGATAAAAATCCCTAAACCAAAACCGAAGCCGGATAAGATCACCCCGATGACACTGAGCGCACGCAACGGAAACGTCGTCATGCTGGTCAGCAAATCAAACTGGAGATTGATCAACTTCCACAACGTGTATTTCGTTTCTCCTCCCGCGCGCTCCTGATGGGGCACCTCGATTTCCGTTGTAATTCGCGCAAAGCTATTCGCCAGAACCGGAATAAACGTGCTGTGTCCGCGGCTGGTCACCATGGCTTTCACGACATCCTTGCGATAGGCGCGGAGCATGCAGCCATAGTCGTGCATCATGACCCCTGTCGTCTTTTGAACGATCTTGTTGATGATCCAAGAGCTTAATTTCCGAAACCCCGTATCTCGCCGGTCGACACGGACGGTGCCGACGACGTCATAACCCTCCTGAGCCTTCCTCACCACAAGGGGAATAGCTTCGGGGGGGTTTTGTAAATCCGCATCGAGGGTGACCACAATATCACCCCTGGAGCGGGAAAAACCAGCCAGTATGGCGCCATGCTGGCCGTAGTTACGGTTAAGGAAAACGCCAATGACTTCTTCAGCATAATGCTCCGCCGCTTCGCTGATCAACTGAGCGGAACGGTCACGGCTCCCGTCATCAACAAGGATGAGTTCAAAAGGAAGGCCCATGCTGCGGCAGGCCTCGAGACAGCGCCGGATGAGTTCAGGCAGGTTCTTTTCTTCATTGAAGACAGGAATGACGATCGAGATCATGGAATAATAATCCTATGTGTAAATATACTTACCACACGAGGCCAATGACAGTAAAGGATCTCCTTTCTCAGAAAGGCTGGGAGACCGGTTCCTTCAGGCACTGTCTTCTTTCTCACTTTGAAAGAACAGGAGGATCGGCAGGGCGATTATGAAACAAGAGATATTTTGAAGTTTCCTGGATCGCCTGGTAGAGTTGCGCCATCTCCTCAGCCCTTTTGAGGTTCTGATCCTTCACATCCACGAGGGGTGAATTCGATCGATACCGATACAGCCTCTGCCCCTCCTGTGGGTCTATCAGGAGAAGAAATTCATCGTCTAAGACCCCCCTATAAAGGGCATCGATGTAGGCAAAATGTTTTTCCTTCGGCCGGTCCACTAAAAGATCCCTTCCAAAAGTTTTGTTTAGATAGGGTACACCAGCAAGTCCGAAGAGCGTGGGAAGGGTATCCACCAGGCTTCCAGTGGTATCGATTGCCCGCCCTTCAGAAAAGTAACCCGGTGCATAAATCACGAATGGAACATGATGGCTTGTCAAGGACAATTTATCCCAGGCGATCTGTTCGTTGGCAACCGTCCCATGGTCAGCGAACATGCAAAAGATCGTCTTCTTGAAGTAATCTTCCTTGCTCGCCAGTTTAAAAAAAAGTCCCAGGGAATAATCTAAGAATCGCATTCCGTTGTATTCCTTCAGTGAATCAAAACCATTCTCTTTCAGCTTCTGCTCATCTTCCGCCAATTCCACGAAGTCCCTCCTATCTTTAGGGATGGTAAAGGGCCTATGATTTCCGGCAGTGTGAATCAAAGCGAAAAACGGCTTGTCCTGGACACGAAGAATCCGGTTCGCCTCTTCAAAAAGATGGAGGTCAGATATGCCCCAGGCATCATCTGGGAGGGATGAAAAATCTCCCTCTTCATAGATCTCCAATCCTTCAATATTATGAGCGAGAATCCCTCGAATGTTACCCCAGTTTGCACTCCCTCCCAATAAGTACATCTTTTTATACCCTTCCAGGGCATTCACAATCGTGTGTTGACTGACGAGGAGAGGATTTCGAGAAGATGAGTGTGGGGAGTGAATGTCAGGGATACCGAACATGAAGGTGAAGACCGCCCGGGCTGTCGGCGGACGTGTGACGAAAAAATTTGTGAAGAACAAAGAATTCCGCGCAATCGCGTCAAAGTGAGGCGTTGGATTGAGGCCATTTCCAAGGGCTCCCACCTTGAACCCCGCAAAGGATTCCAAAAGAATGAGGACGATGTTAGGCCTTCCGGGTAACTTCTTCTCGGGTCTTACGGATCGGGAGAAATTTAGGGTTTTTGCATCGGGATGCTCCACGCCCAGAAGATCTGCCATCATGGGATAATACTTTCTCACCTCCTCCTTATTAAAACTGACCTTCCTGTATGTCCGAGTGTCAAAAAGGTAAAGGACCGGGTTCAACGACAGGGCCGAGACGAAGGTATTTGGGGAGAAATAGGCTTCACTCCAACGAAGGGGATATTGTGATAACTTCCCATGGATACCGAGTCCGTAGAGCATCACTGCGCCCGTAACCGTAGCCACTTTCAGCCATTTCCCAAATGGTTTCCCGTCTTGCTGCAGCTTTCGAAAGGCAAATCGGTTCAACACCCATCCGTAAGCGACCGCAAAAATGAAGAGCCCAAGGATTCCCAAGATCACAGGATAAGTCTCCCATACCATTTTTAGGGCAATCGCCAGGGGCAGAATGTGCTCAACAGCGCTTGCATTGAGACGGTCGTGGAGATAGTCATAGTGGCCGAGATCGACAAAATACGTCAACACGAGGAAAACTCCCACGGCGACGAGATAGATCAGCCATATCCGTTTTGCAAGGGAGGAACGAACGAAATTTAGGAACGAAATCCACGATAGGGCTAAGACCGGCAGGCAGATCAAAAGAGAAAGGCGGAGATCAAACTTAAACCCAAGGTAGAAGGCTCGAAAAAATTCTGAAACGTGCGCATCCGGTGCGGCGGGCCGAAAGAGCATCCAGAAAATAATACGGAATAGCGTAAAGATGCCCATGTTCAATCCTACGACAACCAAAGCAAACCGGATCCGTTTTGGAAGCCTCCTAACGAATATCACCATTCTTACCTCTTACCTTCCTTCATAAAAATTGTTCGCCTCAAAAAAGACAGCCCTTTTATCGGGAAGATTTGATCATTCAATGGGTGGATTAGGACAAGAAAGAAAAAGAAACAGTTGGAGAGCTCACGCATTTCACTCACCTTCTTCGTTAGTCCGAGATGGAACTGGAGGATTATATTGACAATAATAAAGAGGAGAATTTGATAATTTTGGGTCACAGGAATCTTCCACCTATTCACAAAACCTTTCAACCTTTCATTGAGACGATACCCCAAAGGTACCATGCATACATAAATTACGACGATCATTGCCAGAATTTTTCCAAAAACAAATCTATTGATATTCACACCATATATTACAAGATTGTGTATGTTGGTCTCGCCCTGTCTATTGTGTTTTAAAAACCATTCAGGGCTTTCAATTCCTAAAATCC
>Ga0209253_10005717_pt1 | contig 10783 bp, 6 predicted proteins | sample FrelakmetBRP12BR_FD_187145 | JGI IMG/M metagenome (GOLD analysis project Ga0209253, IMG submission 187145) | Freshwater lake sediment microbial communities from the University of Notre Dame, USA, for methane emissions studies - BRP12 BR (SPAdes)... | ecosystem: Environmental > Aquatic >... | reverse complement strand
CCAAAACGCATCGCTCCCCTTAAAATAGACGCCCGAGCCCTGAGGCACATAGCTGCCCGTGGCCTCGTAGAAAGAGCGGGTTTGCCCTGCGGGGATGGTGAACGAGCCGGAGCCGGCAGTGCTTTGATAGTCGATAGTCAGGACTGAGGTATGCGGATTATACAAATAAACGTTCGTGGGGTAATTTAATCCGTTGTCACTGGGCACAGGGGCATAATATTCCGTGTCCCAAAAGCCGCGTGGAAAAGCACTGAACCCCCTAGCCTCATAGTTCGCTGCTTGATCGCCAATGACATAGTTGACCTGCAGTGTCTCAGTGCCTTTTATGCCCGTACCAGTCGTAAGGCTTCCAACCCCTGTCGTAGGTAGAGCCGCGAAACGATCGAGCAGAAAGCTTTCACCGGCATTGAGAGTGAGCTGTGTGGCTGTGGAGGTGCAGGGGTTGCTATGCGACGTGCAGATGGTGTCACCATAGGTGCCGTCCTTATTGACATCGAAGGTAACCACAGTGCCATTCTTCGTGGCCTGAACCGTGGCGAATACCCGCTTGAAATCGAGGTAGTTCCGGGGGGCAACTGAAAGGTCATCACCAAACGGGAGGATATAGACAGTCATCTGCGGCCTTACAGGATATACTTCCCATGCAATCTGAAAAACTGTTCCCACACTGTCGATCCAGCTCTCCCGTGTGACTGTCACCGTTCCGCCTGCAACATATATGCGGTCACGACCGTCATAATAGGTAGTCGTACCCCTCGGGTTAACGGGGATATTTGCGCTTTCGAAGGTATGACTGTCGCCCCTGTTGACCAGAACAACCGTTTCGTCAGCAGTGGAAGGATTGTTTGGGTCAAAGTCATACCCATCTTCCCAGTGGTCGTAGTAGACTGTTGTGCTGTTAGACCAGGCAACGACATTGATAACCGTATGCCGGGGCGCAGTGAGCGCCACGGGACCAACGGCACCGATATCAGAAAAAATCTGGCCTAAAATATTTTCGTCTCCGGGAATATAAAATTCAGAATAGCCGGCAGGAGCGGAAGCATGACTTATCGCAGCGCTCAAGAACAGCACAAGAAAGATTAAGATCGCAGAAACATATCTTGAGAAACTCTTGAAGTCCATTCACACCACCCCTTTTTTGCTTTATTATACTTTAAATGATAAATAAGCAGATTTTGTGCCAATATCGGGGGAAATTCATGTCCTCCGATTTAAGCAAAAATGCCCAATTGACCCCTCATTCTTAATTGAAAAACAGGTCCGTTGACATATTGTGACACCTGAAAGCGTTTTTTGTCATGCAAAATCTGCTATCTGAGGCATGAAATTACCATTCCGGCTGATACTGAAGGCACTGTCTCTATTTGAAAAATAATGGTTATTTCGATCAGTTCTGCGTCATCTCACCCAAAAAGTAATGATTAAAGCAGGAATGAGGCCTTGATTCTAAGCATACCTGCCTATGCACCGCATTTCAGGCTGATTCAGGTATGGTGACATTGCTTGAATATTTCGTCACCCGAAACAACATCTGATCATGCCCTCATGAACTGCCGGCCCGTTGACTATGGCACAAATAATGCCTTAGAATTTAAGATAATGCAGAACAAAGCAGCTTCACATTTCAGGGAAATGGCCGGGGCAGTGCTCAGAGAGGGATCACAACTCTCGTTCCGGGCAGGCGGGAAGTCCATGTCTCCCTTCATCCGTTGCAATGAAACAGTCATCATTGAACCTCCAGCCAGGACACTGCGTATCGGCGATGTAATCCTCTTTACAAGCGAAGACCAGCAACTGAAACTCCACCGCATTGTGAAGAAAACGATAGGCGGTTATGTGACAAGAGGAGATGCGGCCTGTCATCATGATGGGACCGTGCCGCATAGCACAGTGCTCGGCAGGGCTGTTCATGTTGTTGGCGGACTGAACTTTCACCTCAGGTTTCCCCTGAGCACGCTCGTGGCGCTTGCGTTCCGCCTGAGAAATCGTCCCATGCTCTTCAACCTGCTCAGAGTGCCCGGCAGCCTGCTGCTCCGCAGCCTCCGTTTCAGCTTATTCAGATTGACATAACGTATGATCCCTGCAATAATAAAACGTATGAGGTTCCCTAAAATATTGACAGTCGCTCTCTCCTTCATTCTGGTCCTTGCTGGTCTGGCCTTCGGACAGCCTCAGGGAACTGATGAGGTTTGCGATTCCCTGAAGACAGCTGTCAGGAGCGGCGCAGAACCGCGCGCGGCGCTCCGGGACATATTGAAGAGAAAACCTGAATTTTGCCCGATCATACGCTGCGCGCTCGAGATTGGAATACCGCTCAGGGCAGTGCATCTTGCAGCTCGCGACGCAGCTCTGCAGGACGACGTTGTCACCCGCTGCTCGACTTCTGCATGCAGCCAGACTTTCAGGCTCTTTGAGACAGATGAGGTCTGCAGGTCAATAAAGCAGGAGGTCGAGAAAGGCAGGGACGCTGCAGTAGTGACCCTCGAAAAACTCCGTCAGGGGCACCAGGCATGCACAGTGCTCAAATGCGCAGTGGCCTCTGGAGCTGATCTTGACGCAGTTATCAGGGCTGCGCGTGAAACAAAAGTTTCTGATGACATTATTTCCCGCTGCTGCGTTGACGGCTGCGCAGACCCCTATCGCGTTGCCGCAATCCTTCGTGAATCTGACGAGGTCATTCCCGTTGACACAACAAAGCCCGGCGGGACAAAATCCGGGTATCTCAGCCCATCTCACTTCTAAAAGAAACTTACTCCAGATGCTGATTTTTATGCTATTCCTGCACAGGCTTTTTCTGATATACTTATGCCGAGAATTATTTATCTTTATAATTAAAGAAGTTATGGCATAATATATGAAGATGAACTTAAACAAAGGAATGAAAAAGAGAGAATTCTTTCCATTCATCGCTGTTTTTTGCACTGCATTCATACTTCTTTCAACCTGCTCCGTTTTAGCGGCTGATACTCCTGAGCAGGCATTATCTAAGTCTAACAATACAACTGCCGGCCAAACTGCTCAGTCCGCTAAGGTCGAGATGGGCAGATTCAGCCATATCGAAACAGCAAAGGCATTCCTGCTAAAGCTCACCGAAAGCGGGTACACCGGCGGCATAGAGCAACAGCAAGGTAGCAGCGGACAGCCAGAGTATCAGGTCTTTCTATTGTTGCCTGCAGCAGTCGGCGCAGACGCAGGTTCCGAAAGTCTCACATGGTCTCTCCTCGGGAACAAAGGAAAGAACATACATGCCGCTGTTACCCTCACAGGCATCTTTACGGACAATGCTTTCAATACAAAGGATAACCGCAAAAGCGACTTTTCAATGTTCCTGACACCCGAGATCTGGTTGAACGTGCCGCGCACTGACACTGCTGTCTCACCAGGAGGCCTCGCACCGAGTTCTGCAGGCGGACATCTGCTTGACCCCCTTATGGGTGAACGGCTCTTCGGGTACCAGGCGTCACTCTATTACCGAACTGACCTGCCGTTGATTGCATCAGACACCTCACCATACGGCGACACCGCTAAACACAGGGTTGTAGCCGGACTTGGCCTTATCGGCAACAGGTTATCCCTCAATCTATCTGACCAGTTCGATAAATCCTATCAGGAAATGGAAGCCGGCCAGGTCATCCGGACAGATTCCAGCGATCGCTATGACGCAAACCGGTTCAACGCCAGTGCCACCTATGACACGAGAAATAGGTTCATCATCAGCCTCGACTATGTAAACTTCATCACCAATTATTATGGCCAGACAGGTAAGGCCCTGGACCGTAATGACTTTGGCCTCACCCCGACTATACGGTACAGGCTCACGGCCAAGATCAACCTGTTAGCGGAATATACGTTCTATTCGATCGCCTACGACAGAAGCAGCTCTTTGGACAGCAAAGAGCACTATCTTCTTGGAGGTATCGAATGGAGGCTGACAGAAAAGTCGTTCGGCCGCCTCAAGGCAGGATACGAGCTTAAAGACTTCAAACAAGGCGGCCGGCACAGGGACTATAGCTTTGAACTTCAGCTGGAACACAGACTGACGCCTAAGACACAGCTCTCGCTCTCTGCATATCGTAAAACCAACGAAGCGCGGGTTGAAGGGACTGCCTTTATGATCTCAACAGGTGCACGCCTCTCTCTCAGCCATATGATAACCTCGAAGATAACCGCTGCGATAAATCTTGGTTATTGGAACGACAGGCACAGGGGGAATTCTGTTTCATCCCTCTCGAACGCGTCAATAAACGACAATATCTATCAGGCCGGCATAGAAGTCCAGTATGCCTTCCGCAGGTGGTTCAGAGCCCGCGCCGAATACCTCTTCACCATGAAGGACTCCTCTGACCCTACCTTTGAATACCGCTCCAATACCCTGCTCTTCGGTCTTACCGGCTCGTTCTGAAGACCGGACTCTCCTGTTCTCTAATTGGAATGAAATGGTTTATAATCATACTGAAATGAAAAAAATAGCCGGTCTTTGTCTTGTCATACTCTTTCTCTCTTTCTTCAGGGTTGCGGCATACGCTGAACTTGATTACATGATAGGACCTGACGATGTGGTCAAGGTGACGGTATACAACCACCCTGATCTTACTGCCACGGAACGCGTAAGCGGGGATGGCATGATCATGCTGCCGCTCATAGGCACCATTAAACTCGCTGGACTCTCGGTAGAACAGGCTGCAAAGAAGATCAGCCTGCTCCTGAGCGAGGGCTTTATCATGGACCCCAAGGTCTCGGTCTTTGTTCTGGAGTATCGAAGCCGAAAGGTGATGATCATGGGACAGGTCTTTCGCCCCGGGGTATTTACGCTCAGCGGCAACACCACCTTCCTCGAGCTGCTCACGCTCGCCGGAGGCCTGACCAAGGAGGCTGGCGACAAGGCGACTATTAAACGCAAGGCTCTCAACGCAGACAAGGAAGGTGAAGGATTCATCACAATAGACCTCAGAAGACTCATTGAACAGGGCAATGCAGCACTCGATGTCACGCTCATGGACAATGACAGTATATACATTGCAAAGGCCGGGGTTTTCTACATCACCGGCGAGATAAAAAGACCTGACGCTTACAAATATGAGGAGGGCCTCACCGTGATTAAGGCTGCGACCATGGCTGGCGGGTTCTCAGATAAGGCAGCGCCCGGAAGGATCAAGATCATCAGAAAAGTGGACAAAAAAGAGAAGGTGATCGAACGGGCAGGCATGGATCAGGTCATTCTTCCCGACGACATCATTGTTGTACCGGAGAGTTTTTTCTGATGTTCGAAGATAAAGAGATCCATCTGCGCGATTACCTGCATGTTGTCTTAAAGCACAGGCATAAGGCTCTGCAGTTCTTCGCCATCATCTTTGCACTGACACTGCTCGTCACGTTCTCGACCACGCCTATCTATATTGCGACGACAAAAGTGCTTATTGAAAAAAGCGAGTCCGCAAATCTTTCTCTCAACCCCTACTATATGTCCTATGACCCTGATTTCGGTGAGACCCAATTCCAGCTCATCAGGAGTTTTTCCGTTGCCCAGCGCGTCGTAAAAATGCTCGGACTCGGGCGCGCCAATACTGCTGCGGGCAGCGAGGCAGGCACAAACATCATTACCGGAACCTTCAATTGGTTCCGCGACCTCATATCTACGGTCCTGCATATCGGAGGAGCAAAGCCGGTTCCCGCAACCTCAGACCCGGCTCAGACAGCTGCGCCGGAGGAGGATCCCCTCAGGCTCTATCAGCAGGCCAGGATGATCAGCGGCTCCATTACAGTCTCGCCGATAAAAAACAGCAAGATCGTCAATATCAGCTTTGCGTCCGCAGATCCAAAAATGGCTGCGCTCATCGTCAACACTGTTGCAAAGGCCTATACAGACGAGGTTCTCGACATAAAGATGGGGTCTTCACAATACGCCCTCAAATGGCTGACCGAGAAGGCAGATGAGGAGCGGGCCCGTCTCAACAGGACCGAGAAAGCGCTCCAGGAGTATATGCGCGACAAGGATATTGCAACGCTTGAGAATAAAGTGACTATGGTACCAGAACGTGTCTCCGAGATCGCAATAAAACTCGCCCAGTCTGAAACAAGACGAAAAGAGTTGGAGACTCTCTATAGTGCGGTGAAACCATACGCGGTGAACCCTGATGGCGCTGACGAGATCCCGGCCATCGCAGCTGATCCGGTCATGCAGTCCTTGCGGTCCCAGATCCTGAAGGCAGAGCAGACTGTTGCTGACCTTTCACAGAAATACGGTCAGCGGCATCCTGCCATGGTCACTGCTACCGGCGATTTGAATGTGCTCAGGGACAAAAAAAGGGAGCAGGTCAAGCGCGTGGTCGCAACGATCAAGAACGAATACGATATCGCCAAATCGGGCGAAGAGAGCCTGCGCAGGCTGGCAGGTCAGGTGAAGTCTGAAACTCAGAGTCTCGGAGAAAAATTTGTCCAGTATGGCGTGCTGAAGCGCGAGGCGGAAACAAGCAGGGAACTTTTCGAGGCAATCGTAAAGAGGATCAAGGAGCAGGGCATAACGCAGGACATTCAGACCGTTACTGTCTGGGTGATCGAAAAGGCCGAGGTTCCTGCCAGCCCTTCCAAACCAAATAAGTTCAGGAACATCCTCCTCGGTCTTGTTATCGGCCTGATGGGCGGCGTCGGGCTCGCCTTCTTCGTCGAGTATCTCGACAACACCGTCAAGTCAGCTGAGGATATCGAGCAGAGGTTTGACGTTCCAGTCCTCGGCATCATAGAGCTTCTTGACAAACAGAAGGGCCAGGCCGATGATATTGTGCTGCGTGAACCCCATGCCAATATCACCGAGAACTATCGGGCTATCAGGACGAGCATCATGCTCTCGACCGCTGACAAGCCACCGAAACATATACTGGTGACGAGCATCGCACCACAGGAAGGCAAGACGACCACGGCGGTGAACCTTGCGGGAATACTGGCGCAGTCCGGCCATAACGTACTACTCATGGATGCAGACCTGCGGAGGCCGCGGCTTCGCCGTATCTTCGGGATCAAGGCCGATTCAGGGTTAAGCACCTATCTTGCCGGCACTTCTGACATAGAATTCTTCACCCCAAAAGGGATCGAGCATCTGCAGGTCGTACCTTCAGGCCCTGTGCCCCCCAATCCCTCTGAGCTGATCGGATCAAGGCACTTGCAGGACCTGCTTGCTTCATTGGAAGAAAAATTCGACTTCGTCGTCTGGGACTCGCCGCCGCTCTTCGCAGCTGCTGAAAGTCTTGTGCTGAGCAAGATGCTGAGCGGAACGATCATTGTCGCACGCGCAGGCAAGACCACATACAAGGAACTCGAGCGGGGAATAAAATCCATACAGGATATCGAAGCGCGCGTCCTGGGCGTCGTTATCAATGGTCTGGATATCAAGGAGAACATGCGGTATAACTATAACTACCGCTACTATAACTACTACGGGGCAAAGGAACATGAACCGCCCAAAAAGCGCCCTCATGTGCCCTGACAGGGGTGTCTCCTCTGCCTTGCCTGCTGAAGTTCCCTGTTGCATATTGCCAGCCTTGGCGTGAGAACCGTAACCGAAACCACAGTCTTCCGAATCTTCCTCGGCACGCTGGTATTCTGCCCTCTTGCATTCGGTACGGTCGAGACCTGGTCTCTCCTTATCATGGAGGCAGGGGTTTTCACAGCTCTTCTTCTGTTCTTTCTTTTCATAAAAGAACAGGGGGAACCCGGCATCCTGAAAACCCCCGGCATGATACCGCTTTCAGCGCTGCTCTGCTATATGCTTTTCCAGACTATTCCACTGCCGCCGGCACTGATAGAGCAGATATCTCCTGCGACCTTTACGCTTTATCGCCAGTCTGTCTGGATCGCTGACCCCAGTGCATGGGCAACACTCTCCCTATACCCAAAGGGTACTGTTTCCGAGTTCCTTAGGCTCTCCTGCTATGCGGGTGCATATCTCCTGACAACACAGTTTCTGTCTGACAGCGACCGGCTGAGGAGAACCGCTGGCCTGCTCTCAGTATTCGCCGCAGCGCTGGCATTTTTTTCGATAATTCAGCATCTGGTTCCAAACGGGAAGATCTACTGGGCCAGAGAATTGACGCAAGGCGGCGCGCCCTTCGGTCCATACGTCAATCGGAACCACTTCGCCGGGCTGATGGGTATGCTCTTCCCGATCGTTATGGTGCTTTTTCTCTTTTCTCGTCCGTCCTCACGTGAAAAATCGTTTCGCAAAAAGGTCTCAGATCTCCTCGATCGATCCCTCAGGAATGTCCACCTGCTTCTTGGATTCGGTGCGGTTGTTGTGGCACTCTCGATATTCCTGAGCCTCTCTCGGGGCGGTATCCTGAGCCTATGCGTCTCTCTCGCTCTTCTTGGCTTTCTTCTGAGCAAGCGGATCAGCACCCGAAAGGGTCGGCTGCTCCTCATTGTAACGATCGTCGTCATCTTCTACGCCGTCGGATGGTTCGGCTGGACTCCGGTATTTGAGCGCTTCAGATCGATCAGAACCGTTCAGGGGGAGATTTCAGAGCTGCGCCTCGACATCTGGAAAGACAGTCTCGGCCTGATGCGCGACTTCCCCCTGACCGGCACAGGGGCCGGCTCATTTATGCATGTGTACCCGGGTTACCGGACAATACGCGGAGAAGGGATCGCTGATCATGCGCATAACGATTATCTTGAACTGCTGACCGATGGCGGCATCATCGGTGCTGGCCTCTTCGCATGGTTCATGGCAGCGGTTCTGACACAGTCTTATCAGGCCTTTTTGAAAAGGAAAGACCCCTACGCGCGTCACCTCTTTGCCGGAGCGCTTGCCGGCGTCACAGCTTTTCTCCTGCACGGCATTACCGACTTCAATTTCTTTATCGGCGCCAACGGCCTCTATCTGTTTCTGCTGCTCGGCATTATGGTGAACGCAGCTCACTTCCGTTTGGCTGGCGAACAACAGTCACTCTTGTTTACCGGTGGACATTCTCTGCGGAAAATTATTGCCTGGGGCTCAGGAGGACTTCTGCTCTTGAGTGTCCTGTTTAACACAGGGCAGATGCTCAGTACGCTACTCCGGAGCGAGGCCTCTCGCATATCCCTCCCCAAAGCATCTCCAGACACACTCGCCTATCTGCGCGACACCCTTGTCAGAGCATCCTTCCTGGATCCCCTTGAGCCTTCGAATCAATATCTTCTCGGTCGCGCAGGAGCAGAACTTTCAGACAGAATCTCGGAGCGCCGCAACTACCTCAGGGCAATAAGCCTCTCGCCCTCGAATGCAGGATACCTGCAGGCGCTGGGATCAGCATTGGAGAAAACTGGAGATACTACGGGAGCCGGAAAACTCTTTGCACAAAGTATAACCCGTGCACGGACTAACATTGTCGTGATAAGGCAATATGGCAGTTTTCTCCTGAGGGCCGGGAGGAAAGAGGGTGCGCTCCGTCAGTTCAGAACCGCTCTTGCCCTCGAGCCTGAGAAGGTTCGGTACTATACAGCGCTCCTGGTGCTTGAAGGCCTGTCTGATACAGAGATTTTGAGCATAATCCCTGAAAAGGCAGAATCACGCATCACGTTCGCAGAGTATCTCGACGCAACAGGCAGTCAGGAAAAAGCGCTTTCCGCATATGAAGAGGCAGCTATTCTGCTGCGCAGGGATCGTCCCAAATCTCCCGGGATCTACTGGAGGATATCTCAATTTGCATCAAGAAAAACCCGCATCGCAGAGGCGCTCGGAGTCTTGCAGTTAGCAGAGGAGCTTTTCCCGAAGGACATCAGAATCAAGATGGCAATAGCAGGCTATGATGAAAAACTGGGCAACAAAGACCAGGCAGTTGCCGCGTACCGGGAGATCCTCAGTCTTGATCCGGAAAACAAGACTGCAAAAAACCGGATAAAAGCAATCGCAGAAGAAGCAACAGCCAACGGTAGGTCGAAAGGAGCCGCAACGCCCTGAGGCGCCTCATCACATTCCGTGCAGTTTCTTTTCCCATTCCCATGCAGTCCTGACAATATATTCAAGATCGTCGTGCATGGGCTTCCATTCAAGTTCCTTTCTGATTCTCGACGAATCAGCAATGAGGGCAGGCGGATCGCCCTCCCTCCGGTCAACTTCCCTGACCGGGAAATCAATACCTGTGATCTGCCTCACCATTCTAACAACTTCCAGCACTGAATAACCGTGCCCGTACCCGCAATTAAAAACCCTGCTTGCCCCTCCGCAGGAGAGATATTCGAGGGCAAGCATGTGTGTATATATAAGGTCATCGATATGGATATAGTCGCGGATACAGGTGCCGTCAGGAGTATCATAGTCTGTTCCGAATATGCTCAGCTCACTGCGCATACCGAGTGCAGTGCGGAGCGCAACGGTGATGAGGTGTGTAGCATCCTTGTATCTCTGTCCGAGCCTTGCAGAAGGGTCAGCACCGGCCACATTAAAATACCGCAGAGCTGCGTATCTGAGCCTGTTGATACAGCTCACATCCTGCAAAACCTGCTCAACCATGCATTTTGATGCACCATAGGGATTAATCGGCAGGAGAACTGCTTCCTCTGCCACCGGTGCCACCTGACCCTGGCTCGGAATGCCGTACACAGCTGCTGTCGAAGAGAAGATGAATGTATCCACACCATGCCTGATGCAGGCCTCGATAAGATTCAGGGCATTAACGAAGTTGTTCCTGTAGTATTTTGCCGGTTCCCTGACAGACTCATCAACCACAATATATGCCGCAAAATGTGCGACCGCATCGAATTTCTCCTGAAGAAAAAGCTCATCAAGCATGGCTGTGTCAGCGAGATC
>Ga0209253_10005716_pt1 | contig 10784 bp, 17 predicted proteins | sample FrelakmetBRP12BR_FD_187145 | JGI IMG/M metagenome (GOLD analysis project Ga0209253, IMG submission 187145) | Freshwater lake sediment microbial communities from the University of Notre Dame, USA, for methane emissions studies - BRP12 BR (SPAdes)... | ecosystem: Environmental > Aquatic >... | reverse complement strand
ATCTATTAGAAAATGCAATGGATGCAATGCCCGGAAGCGGCAAATTTTCACTGAGTATCAACCGGGTCAATTTTGAAATCGAATCTCTTCTCGATGGCGATGATTCTATGTTGGGTGCATGTGCTTTCATTTCCCTTTCAGATAACGGCGTAGTTATTGATGAGAAGATTAAGAAAAAAATATTTGATCCATTCTATATAACGGGTAATCAAGGTAAGGGTCCTATTCTCCCCATAGCGTACCGCATTATCAAACAGCATCAAGGGAGCATGAAAATAGAGAGACGGCTGGGACAGGGGACGGAGGTCAATATATACCTTCCGCTCACCAAGCCGGAAATAGTAAGTATGCTGTCAATACCCCTTAGCGCGTCAAGTGGAAGAAATAGTTTTTTTTGGGGGGAATAGATACAAGAAATTATTGTGAAAAACCGCCGGAAAAATGTCCTTCATGAGGCCACGAGTCAAATTGTTTGCAGATTAAATTTGGAGATTTTAAAAGGAGTGATCATGATTTCAAAGGTTCTTGTGCTGACAGACGGGTCAAAGACAGCGCAAAAGGCAGCAAGGTATGGGGTTGATCTTGCAAAACAGTTGAAAGCTTCGGTAATTGTTCTGAGCGTTATTGATCAACGCTCATTTATGGGCCAGACAGTTCCTGCCGCGCAGACGGCAAAGCATGTAATAGAACCTATCGAGGATTATCTGCGAGAGGCTGCTGAAGGGTATGCTGGAGAAATAACGAAACTGTGTGAAACAAAAAATGTTCAATCGAAGGCTGTTATAAAACCAGGACACCCTGTTGCGGAGATTGTGAAAGAGGCCAAGAAGTCAAAGGTAGACCTTATTGTTATGGGTTCCCGTGGACAAAGCGCTTTAGCAGCTGCGATCCTTGGCAGTGTTACCTATGGTGTGATCCACGAAGATACCAAAATCCCGGTTCTAGTGGTAAAGAGGTGACGCATGTTCAATGTTGAGAGCGACCTGACAGTGTTTTATAGCTGCAGATGCAAAATCGAAAGCAGGACAAGATAGAAGATATGAGAGGGCGATCAAGGCAGGCAGATGATGATGGAGCGGTTTTAAAGTAAACCTGGCAAAGATCCCATGAAAAAAAAGAAATAGATTAAAAAGACTCAAACCAGAATCAAACAGGAGAAATACCATGAAATCAAGCACACAAGACAACGCAGAAGGCAAGATGCACCAGGCAAAAGGTAAGATAAAGGAGGTCGTCGGGAAAATAGCCGGGAATCGCGACCTGGAAGCCGAAGGCAAGGGCGAAAATTTAGGCGGTAAAGTTCAGGAAAAGATAGGCCAGGTCAAGAAAGTGGTGGGCAAGTAGAAGGATTTTTTTGAAATCATCATAAAGAAGAAGCATCATGACAAAACAACAAGAAAAAGAACTACTGAAGGCATGGGATTCTCAGCAGAGGGCACGCGGCAAGTCCCATGATCGCGGGTCGGGCGAACAAAAAGAGACTAAAGGGCGCACCAAAACAGAAAAAGGGAAAGTGGGGTGGATTTTACTTTGGGCATTGGGAGTTCCGGTCCCGATCTTATTGGTGCTTTTTTTCCTGCGTGGGTGCACCTGAGTCGATCCACAACGGGGGGTAGGCTAATGATCAGCAAAGAGTTGATATAACAAGAGCTCGGAATACGGGACAAAGAGGGCAAGCAACCCCTACGCGGGCGCACCCCACGGCCTCGCGGACACGCACAAAGACCAGCTCAACGCCGACCTGCTGGCATTCCTTAAAACATGAGGTCGCTTTGCAATCATCGCCCTTTAATTTTTTATGAGGTGAACTATGGGAATAAACAATCGGGTAGTTGATGAAACGGGAGAACCCGCGGCAGAGTCTCAAGGTTCGGGTAAGTCAACCGGCTTCGATAACGTCAAAAATATTATTGCTGATAAGTTGCATACTGTTGCTGAGGCTTTAGGCGAAAAAGCGGCAGATCAGGACGCGCAATCCAGCATAGCTCAGTACGAAAAACAGGCATCCGAGTGGTTGGACCAATCAGCCACGTACGTTCGGCAGTTCGACTATGAGCAGGCAGATGCCAGGGTACGAGAATACGTCAGGCAGAACCCCGGGAGCAGCCTCTTGATAACAGGAGGGGTCGGCCTGATTATCGGAGCTCTTGTGCGACGCCGGTAAGGAGGCGGTTTTACCCAATGAACAACAACGTGGTAAACAAGGAACCTGCAATACAACGCGAATCCTTCACTGAACTGTTGGGACAGCTTGTCAACAACGCAACCGCGATGTTTCACGATGAAATTGAGCTCGTGGTCCAGGGAATTCGCGAAAAGGTGAGGGCTGTTCGCAGCGGAGTCTTAACCGTCGCGACAGGAGCGGTCATCAGTTTTGCCGCATTCATGTCTCTTTGCGCTGCATTGATCATCGGACTCACTGCTTATATGGCCCCCGTCATTGCGGCGCTTGTCACTGGAGCGGCGCTTGCTTTAATCGGCCTCGTCATTGTTTTCATCGGCTACAAGCAATTGAAGAAATCGATCCTTAAAACATAGAAGACAATTCAAACAGTTGAAAAGGAGGACAAGGAATGGCTGAAAGAGAGTATATAAATAAAACAAAGGAGGCGGATGCCGAGCGCAGTGCCGAAGATATACGTGAGGATATAGCTAAAGGAGAAGAGAACATTTCCCAGACCGTCGAGCAAATCGGCGATCGTATCAAGGAGAAACTGGATTGGCGTGAATATGTGAAGGACTCTCCATACTGGGCGCTGGGGGCTGCCGCCGGCATTGGCTATCTTGCCTCATGGATGTTCATAACACGCGCTACTCCCATGGAGCGAATCATGAGTTCCATTGCCGAGGAAGTTCACGACTCACTCGGTGGCCTTGCCGGAGCCACTGGACCCGGCCTAATCAAGTTGACCCTGATAGCTATTGCCACGAAGGCTGCCGCCAGCTGGATAAAGAACGCAACCTCGACAGCTATGGCAGGCGGTGGCCCCGAACCTCGACCGCAGACAGGACGTGGTTCAACCAGTAGCCCGGGAGTGGATACGTAAAAAGTTATTAAAAATAAGAAATAACGTTTAATTTTTCTTAGGAGGATACCATGGATGTCGAACACAACGAAAACGAGACCCCCAAGCAGGAAACGGTAAATGAAGTTTATGATAAAACAGCCCAGGCGGTAAATAAAACGTATGCGCAGGCCAAGAGTTTTAGCAGCGAAAATCCGGGCAAGACAATTCTTATCTCATTAGGGATAGGCGCAGGACTGGGGTTTCTCTTTGGTGTAAGCTCTCGTCGCTCGCGTATCGGCCGGTTTGCTCAACCCGTGGTCAACGCGCTCTCCGACATTGCTCTGGCGTTTTTCCGTTAATCCGTTCTGTTACTGGAAAAAGCAATCGAAAAAATCAGGAAAAGCCGGACAAATTGCTCAGTTGCCTCCGGGGTGCAATATGGGTATCGGGCCTGGTGGCGGCAAAGGTGCTGGCGCTAAACGAAGGTAGGGAAAAGGAGAAAAATACGTCAGGATATAATATGAATGAACAATAATGATAAATCACCCAAATAGTTTATTCATAGTTTGAGGAGAAGCGAAATAAATAACTATCCCGATTTATTAGAGAACCGCATGGGCAGCTCGGACCATTTCATTAAGTCGTCGTGGATGTTGACTCTGGCGTCGCTCGCCGGCGTGGTGGCGGCTCTTTACCTGGCCAGGGGCGTTCTGATTCCATTAACGCTGGCCGTGCTGCTGAGCTTTCTTCTGGCACCCGTGTGTGGCTGGTTGGAGCGGCGGAAATTGGGTCGAATCCCGTCCGTGTTGGTTACGGCTGTTCTGGCTTTCACGCTGATGGGCACAGGCGCATGGGCAATAACGGTTCAAATGATCGACTTGGCCCCAAGAATACCCGCATACCAGAGGAACATTCAAACAAAGCTGCATTCGGTCAACGACTATTTCAAGGCCGCGCTGAACAAGGTCAGAACAACAGCCGAAGACATTGGCCAGAGTGTGCCGCCATCAGAGCCGGCCGACGAGCCACAGGGACGCGAGGAAAAGCCCCAGCCGGTTCGCGTGGTCCTCTCGCCACCGAGCCCCCTGCAAGTTATTGGAGGCACGTTCGGCTCGATGTTCGTGGTGATGTGCTCGACCGGCATCGTCATCGTGCTGGTGGTGTTTTTCCTGATCCGGCGTGAGGACTTGCGCGATCGCTTCATTCGCCTGATTGGTGGAGGTCAAGTGACCGTGACCACGCAGACACTGGAAGACGCCATTACGCGGGTCAGCCGCTTTCTCCTGACGCAATTGTTAATCAATATCACTTTCGGCCTTTCGATCGCCATCGGGCTTTACTTCATCGGCTTGCCCAGCGCCATCCTGTGGGGGATCCTGGCCACTGCCTTGAGGTTTATTCCATACATCGGCGCGTGGAGCGCTGCGGCAGCGCCGCTCGGCCTGGCCATGGCCATCTCTACGGGCTGGGTAACGCTTCTCCTGACGTTGGGGCTGTTTGTGGCTCTGGAGCTTTTCGTCGCCAACGTCATGGAGCCGTGGATATTTGGCAAGAACACCGGTATGTCATCCACGGCCATCCTGGTAGCCGCTGTCTTCTGGACCTGGTTATGGGGACCTATAGGGCTGCTCGTCGCGACCCCGTTGACTCTGTGTCTTCTGGTGATCGGCAAGCACGTTCCGCAACTGTCCTTCCTGGACACGCTGCTGGGCAATGAACCGGTCTTTGACCTGAAGACGCGCGTCTATCAGCGGCTTTTGGCAGGAGATCAGGAAGAGGCGGCCGAATTGGTCCTGGATGACCTTGAACACCGGCCTCTCGTAGAAGTCTACGACTCGGTGCTCATCCCGGCACTGGCCATGGCCGAGACGCATTGGCATCGCGGCGACCTCAACGAGGATAGGCACAAGTTCATGTTCCAGAGCCTGAAGGAGACGGTTGAAGAGTTTGGTGAGCGCCAGCAGGAATTGAAGTTACAAGAAGATAAGAATGATACACGTAAGATATGCGCAGATTCCAGTCTTGTTAATGCGACTGACTCATCAAGGCTTTGCATCCTCTGCCTGCCCGCTCGCGACGCAGCGGATGAAATCGCTGGAATGATGCTCGCGCAAGTATTGGAGATGACGGGATGCCTTGTGCAAGCCGTCTCGGTGACGGCTCTGGTCAGCGAGATGGTTGACCTTGTCGAACAGCGTAAGGCCGATGTGGTTTGTATTTCCGCCATGCCTCCCGCCGCCGCGACGCATGCTCGGTACTTGTGCAAGCGTCTTCGTGGTCGTTTTCCGGAAGCTAATCTGATTGTGGGATTGTGGAACGTTCAAGGCGACCTGAACAAGGCGAAAGAACGCATCGGGTGCGGCGCAGCAACTCATGTTGTTGGGACGTTGGCAGACGCTCAAGAACAGATCCGCCTCCTGATCCAGCCGCTCTTGCTTCGACCCAGGGAGCAACTGCAGCCGGATTGCAGCCACGCGATCATGGTTTGAATTCGATTCGTTAAAAGGGAACGGTTCTAATTATTGTCATTTGCGCTCTTCCTGTGTCTGCCCGGAGACAAAAGAACCGGATTAGACGGTCCACCTCCCTTCAAAGTATCCCTCAATATACTGAGGTTCCACCAAATATTGAGGCCAACCAGATCGTTTCTTACTTCTCTGCAATTCTCTTCTATCAAGCTAAACCCCTGTTATTAAAGGATGATTCAAAGCTTTTATTTTTAAACGGTTGTTGGCAACCCCTTTGCAATTACCGTATTCATGATACTTATCATTACCTTATTTTTTCAAGGAAGTCAGAAACAAAAAAACGCAATAACATAAATAAAATACCATGAGAACAATGAAAGCAAGAACCAATGCAGATGGTGTTTGTACAACAACCACTAAAAACTAAAAGGAGATCGTTATGAAACTGCATATGAACAAAAAGGTTTTCAGAATAGTCAGCATGATAATCATTACAGCGTTTTTGTCAAACGTCTACACGCTGCCGGCACTTGCAGGTGGAATGCAGAGGAATAACAATCAGGAGCGACTCGTAAAATTCATCCTTGCTGTCACCGGCGGCTGCACAGCAGAGCAAATACTCAGCCTGATACAAAAAACCTATCCCATGAGCGATGAGAAGGCAGCGGAGATGTTACTGGCAATCGATAAATTATTAACCACCGCACGGGCTAATGACAGCGGCATTGAACCTGCCCAGTCTGAAGCCTGCGTCAGCGCTACATTTTTGTTCATGGCCGGCCTCTCGTTCGTTATACTCAGCATGATACTATCTGAAACCTTGACGCAGGAGGAGGAGTGCGTAGAGGAGTCGTGTCTCGGTGATTTTTGCGTTTGCGAGAAAAAGGAAGTAACCAATCCGCTATCAAAAGTAAACGGTATTTTACGCAGCGCGGGTAATATCATGATGGTGTTTGGTGTAATCAGCTCTGTTCAAAATTGCTTATTGAATCCCGGCGCTGCTGATGCGAGAGCACCGGAATAAGTGTCGTGTCGCCGAGAGCAAAGGAGTGTGATCTATGTGTATTCGTGTACGTCGATATGTGCTTTTGAATATATTAGCTGTCACAGTTTTGATGCTCTCGCTCCACAGTGGCGTTGCCACCTCAGGGGATAAAACTGAACAAAAGGCTGAAACTCTCGCGGTAAAAGTAGAAAAGAAAGCAAAACAGACAGAAAAGGCGGAAGGAAAGAATGATCTGGTGAAGGATAAGGTCAATGTGAGAACTGACGCCAAGGGTGAGCCAGTCGTTGTGCAGGTCGGAGAGGCGTCGTGGTACGGCAAAGATTTTCACGGAAAAAAAACCGCCAGCGGCGAAACATTTAATCAACATGACCTTACCGCTGCTCATCCGACATTGCCGATGGGAACCAAAGCAAAAGTGACGAACCTGGAGACCGGCAAGTCTGTAAGGGTAGAGATTAATGATCGTGGCCCGTACAGAAAAGGGCGTGATATCGATTTATCAAAAGAAGCCGCCAAAGAGATTGGCATGAAAAAGGACGGCGCCGCACCGGTCAAGATCGAAGCGAAAGTTCCATCAGAAGATGACAAGAAGGATAAGAAGTAAGCAATGCCAGTAGCAATGAATTGCCGCGGATTCACTTCTCTCGCTGTTGCTACATAAGCTGCACTCTATTATCATTTTATTCTCCCCGCAATATATCGGCATGCATGTTTCACTTTTTTGACTTAAAAGCCTACCTGACACATTATATTGACTCTCCTTTCAATCTTGATGCATAAAATATTTCTCATCATCACTGTATTGAAAGTGATACCACCCTTCTTTTATCCGTGCCGCAAATTAATAATCTAACACACTGATTATGCGGCAATTTAAATTCTATCTGTGCTGCATTTGTATCAATAATATTAGGGCACGTTTATTGTACTTAGTATTAAATAAGACTTTTTCACTCAAAAAAAGACTGTCTTTCCTATTAAAATTTACGGTCGCTACTCATAAAAGTTAATGCCGAAACAAGCAGCAAGATTAAAAACTAATTCAGGAGTACGAGCATGCAGCAAAGCGAAATTATAAAAAACATAGGTTTTCAACGATTAACTTGCAAGAATCCTGGATGTAACTTTTTGCTCAAAGAGATTTGCTTTTTTGAGGGTTGGACACAAAAAACTAATGTTAGCGAGGGGGTAACCTGTATAAAAAATAATGGGTCGAGCTATTATCTTTGTCCCAGATGTAATGCTAAAAATATTGTTACCAAGCAGGGTGTAAAAATAATTATCGAGAAGATTATTAGTTTTGAGCTTGCATGAATGTACTCTTTTTACACACGGTGTTCCATCTTGCTATCTCCTGTCTACTGCACAATTACTGCACATTAAGCCTAAACCCCACCCACGCGGTGGAACGGTCGGCCTTCTCCTTTACCTGACGAAGTCCACACGTATTTTTACTGACTATCTACTCACGCATTGATACATCAAACTGCACTTTTCATCGGTTAATACCCACCACAATAGCTTGATACATATAAATACTTTGGGGAATTAAGCTTCCATCATTAAACCTGCAACTAACTGCCTTCCCCTTTTGCTGTATTTTGCTATCGTGATTTGTCCACCTCCCTTCAAAGTATCCCTCAATATACTGAGGTCCCACCAAATATTGAGGCCAACCAGATCGTTTCTTACTTCTCTACAATTCTCTTCTATCAATCTAACCCCCTGTTATTAAAGGATAATTAAAAACTATTGTTTTTGCCGGTTGTTGGCAACCCCTTTGCAATTAGAGTTTTAACGATAGGGTTGTTCAGGTAACCCAGGTTAAATAAGAAAGGAGAAACAGAATGCCGTTGATTCAATTAATTCTTGTTCTGGTTATCGTTGGAGTGCTTCTATGGCTGGTTAATAACTACATACCGATGGATGCGAACATAAAGAAAATCCTGAATATCGTCGTGATTATTGTAGTGATTCTGTGGCTATTGCGGGTGTTTGGTGTTTTAACCAATTTCCCCGGGATTTATGTGGGCAGGTGAAGAAGATTCTCGGAAGAAAGGCGTGAAGGAGCAGCTCATATTCTTTTCAAGAAAGCCAGAAACGAAAACAGACATAACAACATACAACAACAAAAAGGAGGGTACCATGAGAAAAATGAAAGCAAGAAAAGCAATGTATTGTGTGGCACTGATGGCGGCTGTGGTCGCTCTGCTGGTAATCAGCGTGCCTCTGCGCGCATCCGAGACGGATGACCGCATCGAATCAACAGCCAGACAGTCATATGTGTTCAAGACCTACCTCAAGGGTGATGATATTAAAGTCCAGTCCAGTGATGGCGTTGTCACCTTGACGGGTACTGTCGCCGAAGAAATGAACCGCGCGCTGGCTCAGGGGACCGTGGCGAGCCTGCCCGGGGTCAAAAGCGTTGACAACAAACTGGAAATCAAAGGTGTAAGCGCCGCAGCAAACTCAGATGCGTGGCTCAGTGCAAAAGTGAAAGCCACGCTCCTGTTCCATCGCAACGTGAGCGCCTACCAGACCAAGGTTTCTGCTAAAAAAGGCATCGTGACCCTGCGCGGCAATGCCTCCAGCCAGGCACAAAAGGATCTGACGACCGAATACGCCAATGATGTAGAAGACGTCAAAAGCGTGATAAACAAGATGACAATATCTAAGACTTCAGTAAAACCGGGCGAAACAATGGGCGAAAAGATTGATGACGCAGGAGAATCGGTTGATGACGCGTCCATCACCGCCCTGGTGAAGATGACGTTGCTGTATCATCGTTCGACCAGCGCTCTCAACACCAAGGTCGAGACGAACGATGGAGCGGTCACGTTGAGTGGCAAAGCCAAAAACGCGTCCGAGAAGGATTTGGTCACCAAATTTGTGAAAGACGTTCACGGCGTGAAGAGCGTAAACAACCAGATGACCATCGAGTAGTGCCAATAGACTCTGGATCGCTGCCGGCTGGTGCGAAACTAAAACAACCGGCAGTGAACCCAAGAGCAAACTGAAAGGAGGATCATATGCTGTGGACAATTGCGGTGATACTGATAATTTTGTGGCTGCTGGGGTTGGTGACCAGTTACACGATGGGAGGGTTCATTCACATCCTGATTGTGGTTGCCGTTATCATGGTGCTGGTCAACATCATTCAGGGCCGGAGTGTAGTGTAAGAAGCACTTGACCGAGAAAAGGAAATTGGAGGTTCGAGATGAGTCCAAAAACCATAATTGCAATCATACTGATCGCTGTAGGCGTTGTGGTGTTCACGTACCAGGGCATCACGTATACAACCAGAGAGAAGGTCGTAGATCTCGGTCCTATCCAGATGACTGCTGAGAAAACGAAAACGCTTCCCCTGCCGCCGATCCTCGGAGCTATTGCACTCGTGGGAGGGATCGTGTTGCTGGTGGTGGGGAATAGAAAGGGGTGACCAAAGGCAAAATGTTTTAACCGCAGAGTTTATCCTGCGCAACGCCTAAAAACTCCTGCAGAATGGCAAAAAGCAGTGCTTTTGCAGGCTCATGAAATCGAGCCTGATGCTTGACCATGAAAAAACAGGCTGGTGGGGACCCAGTTAATAAAACTTACAAAATAAGAAAGGGAATCAATGTATGAAAAAAATAATGATGATAGCAATCATGGTGACTGGTTTGTCTTTGACATTATATTCAGCATCATATGCTGTAACGCTTTTATCTCTGAATGGAAATGACTATGAGATAACGGCGTTCTGTAGAGATGATGCCGGAGACTATTGCAGCAAAGGGGATGTTAAACATGATGAGTTTACATTTGAAGATGATGATAACTTCATAGTTGACAGCTTTGGTGGTGGTGTCGTGGGTGTGGGAGGCAGTGGTGCGTTTAATGAAGACGGACTCTCTTTTACTGCAAGCTATGAAGTTATTACTGAGAACTCGTTAGATAAATATACGTTTGATGTTAAAGGAATAAATCTTATCGATACCATTATTATCGGCCAGATGAATGTTACCTATTCTCAGTTCAGTATAAGTGGTTATGATAAACAGGATGAGACCAAGGCATTCTTTTTTGGCACAAAAAAGTAAAAACAATTTAAGTGAATATTCATCAACAAGATTTCAATTGTGCACTGTAGTCAGTCGCAGAAAGGAGTAAGCACATGCAACACAAAACTTCAAACAGGCAGACGTTTTTTCCTTTATTTTTCATCGGAGCCCTTGCCATGATGCTGGCGGTGGGCTGCGCATCCAGCGGCAGCCTTTCCACTGCAACCATGAAAATATCCGAGAGTGAGAAGGCCATCAGCGT
>Ga0209253_10005715_pt1 | contig 10784 bp, 9 predicted proteins | sample FrelakmetBRP12BR_FD_187145 | JGI IMG/M metagenome (GOLD analysis project Ga0209253, IMG submission 187145) | Freshwater lake sediment microbial communities from the University of Notre Dame, USA, for methane emissions studies - BRP12 BR (SPAdes)... | ecosystem: Environmental > Aquatic >... | reverse complement strand
TTTGTAGCCAACAGAATCTTTCTTTTCGCTAGCTCCGACCACAGCGATACTTTTTGGATTGAATATCTTGTTTAGGTTCTCGACGCCCAAGGAGATTCTCCAAACCTATGGAAACCTTCACCTTTTCTTTAACCTTGCCTGAGTGAGTGTTCTGAATATGATCAGACGGATGAGGTGTCGCCCCTACTGATAGATCTTATACGCGTCTTTGATCTAAGGTATGCAGACTCACCGGCATTACGCTAATTGGTATAGGGAGATGACCGTTACGAGTGGAAAACTCGGAGTGGTTTCCGTAGGTGGCAACTCACTAGTAAGAGAAGGACAGGTAGGAGCGATACCGGAGCAGCTTGAAAATGCACGCGAGACGAGCGAAGAGATTGCGAAGATGGTCGCCAACGATTGGAGAATCGTTATGACTCATGGAAACGGTCCACAAGTCGGGAACATTCTTTTGCGAAGTGACCTTGCCCGACAGTATGGAAAACTGCCGGTCTGGCCCATCGATATCTGCGATGCTGATACCCAAGGGGGAATAGGGTACATGCTTCAGTTGGGACTCCGAAACGAGTTGGATCGACTTGGAATACAGACGCCAGTCGTCTCGTTGGTCACGCTTGTGTTGGTCGACCAAGATGACCCCGCTTTCCAAAACCCAACTAAACCAATCGGACCCTTCTTCAGCAAAGAGAAAGCGGAGGAGTACAGACAACGGGATGGTTGGAACATTGTTGAGGATTCAAAGCGAGGCTACCGCAGAGTTGTCGCGTCTCCAAAACCGAAGAGAATCATCGAACTGAAGAGCATCAAATCGCTTGTTGAACTTGGACATATCGTCATAGCTGTTGGTGGCGGAGGCATACCAGTGGTTCAAGACGAGAATGGCTTCCTGAGGGGAGTGGAAGCCGTCATTGACAAGGATTATTCATCGAGTCTATTGGCGACAGCGCTTGATGCCGACTTGTTTCTTGTTTCAACTAGTGTTGATCAAGTCGCATTGAACTACAAGAAGTCGAACCAGACGAATCTTAGGCATGTAAGCCTGCAGGAAGCTAGATCATATCTTAAGGAAGGTCATTTCCCTTCTGGTAGTATGGGACCAAAGATCCAAGCGATAATACAGTACCTTGAGAATGGGGGCAACGAAGCGATAGTTACATCTCCGCAGGGAATCATGCAGGCACTTGCGGGAGATTCGGGAACAAGATTCACAGTCAACCGCTGAAAGCCTTTTTCCGCACTCAATTAGTCTGCCAAGGCATATATATCTGGCAAACCACTGCAGCTCACGACCAGAATGAAGAACCATAGTTTTGTTGGGAAGAGAGTACCAAGGCTTTTCAGTCAAGGCCTCGTTCTAGGTGTGGAACAGTTCTCAGCGGACGTCTCTCTCCCACATATGCTTCATGGAAGAATTCTACGAAGCCCTCATGCCCATGCCAGAATAGTCAGGATTGACACGTCTGAAGCCGAGAAAACTGGAGCGATTACCCTAACCTGCAGAGATGTTCCACAGAACAAGTTCAATCCAAGACTGGTCAGCACGCCAGAAACAACCTATAAAGACTGGACGGTCCTGACCGACGAACCGGTATTCCTAGGCGAACCCGTAGCAGCAGTTGCAGCCGAGACAGAGCAAGAAGCGCAAAGAGCGCTAGAACTAATCAAAGTCGAGTATGACGTGCTTGGAAGCGTCTTCGAGACAGTCACATCACTTGATCCCAGAAGTTCCGCTGTCCACAAGAGAATACTGCTTGACAAGAAAGAACTTGCGGTCGAGAACAACACAGCGTGCAAACTTGAATTCAACGAAGGCAATGTTGATCAAGGGTTTGGTGAAGCCGATATTATACTGGAGCGCAACTACAAGACCAACAGACGGTATCACACTCAACTAGAAACCAAGACAGCCGTTGTCAAACCCGAACCGAACGGTGGAGTCACGATATGGTCGACCACGCAAACCATACACAACAGCAGAATACTCATTCACCAAGTATTCCGCATACCGATGCACAAGATTAACGTCAAGAAGGTTGCCCTTGGAGGAAGTTTTGGATCTAGTATTCACACTAACATAGTGACGTTGATCGCTGTTGCGCTCGCTCAGAAGGCTGGGAGACCGGTCAAGATATCGTTAACTCGGGAAGAGGACATGCGTGACCACGCTTCATTCTCGATGAATTTTAGGATCAAGGCCGGTGCCAAGAGAGACGGTACATTAACAGCTGGAGAACTCGAGATGATCATGGATATCGGATCACATCAGGTTCAAGCTTACGCTCTCCTGGGAACCGTGTTTGGGTGGTGGGCTTCATACTACAAATGGAGAAACTTGCGATACAAGGGAACGGCGGTCTATACCAACAAAGTCCCCTCATGTGCTATGAGAGGTTATGGAAATCCTCAGACTTCATGGATTGTGGAGACTTTCATGGATGAACTGGCGGAGATACTCGGGATGGATCCACTTGACCTGAAACAGAAGAATTACGTTGGCATTGGCGATGTCTTCTGGGGACAAGGCCCCACCGTGAAATCTCTAATCAGAAGCTGCGGAGTAGAGGAGATGTTCACCAAGGGCGCTCAGATGATAGGATGGAAGAACAGACATCAGGCGGGAAAGGATGCTGGCCCATTGAAACGAGGTATTGGATTATCAAGAGGATTTCATACATCCAGTGCAGGGTCACCAATATCAGGTCATATCGTCGACTTTTCCGGCGCCACCGTCAAAATAAACCAAGATGGCACAGTCGACGTTGTCACAGCGCTAATGGACCACGGTGGGGGAACGATGCAGGCTGTGGCGAAAATCGTCGCAGAAGAGCTTCAAGTGCCTCTCGAGAACGTGGGTGTTGTTCAAGCCGATGCACAAACCACAGTCTATGATGTTTGTACCCACGCATCGCGAGGAATCTACGCTGGCGGCGGAGCTGCTTTGAAAGCAGCCAGGCAGGCTAAGGAGAGACTAATCCAATTTGCAGCCAAGATCCTTGAAGTCAACCCCGACGCACTCAAGATCAAACCAGACCAGACGCTCGGCCAAGGAGTGGTCTACATTGAAGCTTTGCCTGAAAAACGTATCACTGTTGGCGAAGTTGCAGAATATGCAAGAAACAAGAATTGGGGTAGTATTGCTGCTACGGAAAGTTACCGTCCAACTGCCGGACCCCCGCACTTCACCACCTTCTTCGTAGAAGTGGAAGTGGACACAGAGACCGGGAAGGTGAAGCCGATTCGGATTGTGGCTGGAGCCGACATCGGGACGGTTGTCAACCCTGAACTTGCAGAGGGACAAATCTACGGAGGGTTCGCGATGGGATGGGGTATGGCATTGTTCGAGGACACACCATACGATCTCGCAACCGGAGATCTAATGAATAGAGGTATGATGACTGACTACAAAATTGCGACGCCTTTGGACATCCTACCGATCGATGATTTCAAGGTCTTCTTTGCCGACACCTATGAGCCAACAGGTCCGTGGGGCGCCAAAGGTATTGGCGAAGGATCATACAATCCGGTTGCAGGAGCCATCGCCAACGCCATCTACAACGCGATCGGAATAAGATTCTACGAGTTACCCATCACACCTGAGAGAATCACAGAAGCGCTAAGCAAGAAAGAGCCTCTGGAAGGCTAACGAAACATGAGCATCAACACGATCAACACAAGAATCCTCTCAACCGAGTTCGAGTATTTCGAACCGTCAAGCGTAGAAGAAGCAGTCAACCTACTAGGTAGGTACAAGGAACAGTCAGCTGTGCTCTCTGGCGGGACGGATCTGCTCGTCAGAATCAAACAGAAACGTATTGAACCAAGATACCTAGTCAACATCAAAAGAATAGACGCACTTAGAAGAATTGAGAAGACTCCAGAGCTTCTAAGAATCGGGGCGGCTGTAAGCTTACTCGAGATTGAACAATATGATTTCGTAAGAACTAATTTAGAAGCCCTTCACGAAGCTGTGTCATCAATAGGGTCCATGCAAATCAGGAATATGGCCACGCTAGGAGGAAATATCAGTAGAGCTTCACCTGCCGGTGATTCACCGCCGCCCCTGCTTGTCCTTGGTGCCAGAGTCAATCTACGCGAGACATCAGGAACCAAGAGCATCCCACTCGAAGAATTTTTCAGAAGCCCTGGAAGAACAATTATGAAGCCTTCTGAATTGTTCATCAACTTAGAAATCCCGAATCCGCCAAAAGAATCGGGAACTGCGTTCTTGAAAGTTGCGAGAACTGGAATGGATTTGGCAAAGGTCAACGCAGCATCAATGATTATGGTTGAAGATAATGTCGTCCAATCGTGCAGGGTCGCGTTGGGAGGGGTCGCTCCAACCCCGATAAGAGTCAAGAAGGTGGAGGAACTGCTGATTGGAGAGAAGCCGACGGATGCAAGGTTCGCGGATGCTGCCAAGACCGCATCGGACGAAGTTAGGCCAATCGCGAGTTCACACAGTCACAAGCGTTCAACAGCTCAATACAGAATCAATGTGTCAGGAGTGCTTGTGAAGAGAACGCTTCAGTTGGCTAGAGGCCGAAGCCTGGAGAGAAAATGAAGATGGCGAGAATAATCACTTTCACAATCAACGGAAAAGCAAGAAAGGAACCTGTCGAAGCAAATACGCTTCTTGTCAATCTGATTAGAGAGAGACTGACGCTAACAGGCACCAAATATGCCTGCGGAATCGGAGAATGTGGAGCCTGCACCGTGTTGATCAATGGAAAACCTGCGCTATCCTGCTTAACGCTGGCTGCAGAAGCTGATGGAAAAGACGTAGTGACTATTGAAGGTCTGAACGACAAGATCTCAACGGTGCTTCGAGAGACTTTTCTTGAAGAAGGAGCGGTGCAATGTGGATTCTGTACCCCGGGATTTCTTGTCATGTCATCATATCTATTGAAAGAGAAACCGAAACCGACCGAAGATGAGGTCAAGAAATATGTCAAGGGAAACCTATGCAGATGTACTGGCTATATTGGCGTAATCAGGGCAATCATGAAGGCTTCTGAGAAGATCAACAACTGATGTAGAAGTTAGACCGTACACAGATACGGTGCATGAAGATCATCAATCTCATTAGGACCTTCGGTATCAGTTGCTTGTCAAGGTTCACATTATGGACTTGATTGTCAGAGGCGGAAATATTCTAACTCCTACCGGTTTCACAGAGGCAGCCGTGGCAGTTGAGGATGGAAAGATCGCTGCGATTGGCAGAGAGTCGCAGCTACCTCGAGCTCAGATAACGATAGATGCCAAGGGCAAACTGATCTTGCCAGGCATGATTGATCTCCACGTTCACCTTCGCGATCCTGGTTCTCCAGAAAGAGAAGACTTCACAACTGGAACCTCTGCCGCAGCGGCGGGAGGCGTTACGACAATCATGGATATGCCGAACACGACCCCTCCAACCGTAACTGCAGAAGCTTTCCGAGAGAAAAAGAAGATAGGTGAATCAAAAGCTGTCGTGGACTTTGCCCTTTGTGGTGGAGTCGGAGTCAAAAGCATACACAATACTCTGGAGATTGCCAAAGAAGGAGCGTCTGCTTTCAAGACTTTTATGACGTCGAGGTTCGAGGAACTCTATTCTGGAAATGATGCAACGCTCCTGGAAATCTTTCGAAGAGTCCGCGAAGCAGGTTTGCCTTGCCTCATTCATGATGAAGATCAGAGTATCGTAGAGGCTCAGATTAACCGAATCAGAAGATCAGGAAGAACAGATCCTGAAGCTCACACAGAATCTCGTCCACGGATTGCTGAGGCTCATGGAGCCCTTAAGGCATTAACCCTAGCAAGAGAAGCCAGAGCTAGACTCTATCTGTGTCATACGAGTATTCCTGAAGTTGTGGATCATGCATCACGTGTGAGAAGTGAAGGACAATCTGTTCTGGTGGAAACTTGTGCTCATTATCTTTTGCTCACGAAGGATCTCATGAAAAAACGGGGGGTCTACGCGAAGGTTGATCCTCCCCTCAGGTCTGAGGAGATTCGCCAGAGAATGTTTGACATGTTCTTGAATGGAAAGATCGATACGCTCGGAAGCGATCATGCCCCTTACACCTTACAGGAAAAGGAGAAAGGTGGATCCAACATCTTCGACGCTCCATCAGGCAGCCCTGGAGTTGAGACTACATTACCTGTAATGCTTGACTGTGTGAACAAGGGGATGCTTTCACTTCAGCGGCTTGTTCAAGCTTTCTCAGAAATGCCTGCTAAGATTGCACAACTTTATCCGACAAAAGGATGCTTGCAGACCGGAGCAGACGCAGATATGGCAATTGTTGACATGAACAAGGAAGCGATTGTTAGAGCTGACCGTCTCCATTCCAAACAAAAATACACTCTCTTCGACGGATGGAAATGCAGAGGATGGCCTGCGGTGACGATTGTGAGGGGAACGATTGTTCTACAGGATGGTGAGATCATTGGAAAACCCGGCTACGGCCAGTTTCAGAAACCATTGTTCAAGCACCCGCATGTAGATCAGAATTAGTGGGCAACGACCTCAAATTTTTTAAAGATTCACAATTCATGCTATGTAAGTTCATAGCTAAACGCTTTAGATGGATAACACAATCTGGAAAGCTCATACTTGCAGGGAGGAAAAGTATTCTGACCGCAGATCATCTAAGAATTGTTGAGAGTCTACTTGAAAAAGAGGACTTTCATATCGTTGGAAAGAACGTTACCAGAGTCGAATCTCTCAGTCACGTGCTTGGAAGATCAAAGTATACTGCCGACTACTTGTATGACAAAATGCTTTATGTGAAAGTGGTCAGGAGCAAACATCCACACGCACTGATCAAGAGAATTGATACGAGCAAAGCCAGAAATGCCCCGGGCGTGGTAGCAGTTCTTACCGCAGAAGACATTCCAGGAATCAACGACTGGGGTTATACGTTTCCCGATCAACCACTGCTTTCGTACGACAAAGTGCGATTTCTCGGCGATGGTGTCGCACTGGTAGCAGCTGAGAGTATTGACCAAGCCGAATCAGCAGTGGAATTAGTCGATGTTGACTATGAACCGCTTCAACCAATCTTCTCCCCATTAGAAGCACTCAAGTCGCAGGTTAAGATCCACGAGAAAGGCAACATTGCATATCAATGTCGACTCAGAAAAGGTGACGTAACGAAGGCATTCCTAGATTCTGATGTTGTCGTAGAGAACGAGTACAAGACTCCACAACAAGAACATGCCTACATGGAGCCCGAAGCCGCGATAGCGATACCGGAACCCGACGGCTCCGTCACGATCATAGGTTCTCTACAGTCGCCTTTCACTGTCCAGATGAACGTCGCCAAGATCTTGGGCTACAGCTTGGACAAGGTTCGTGTAATACAAGCAGCCACGGGCGGAGGATTCGGAGGCAAAGACGACATACCCCCAGAAGTCGCCTCCAGAGCAGCCCTAGTCGCCATCCGAACCGGAAGAGTGGCCTTTCTCGGACATACCCGCGAGGAATCCATCACCGCGCATAACAAAAGACATGCGTACCTCATCAAATACAAGTCAGGTGCAACCAAGAAAGGAAAACTAACAGCTGCCGAAATAGAGATAATTTCTGACGTCGGCGCTTACGCTTCACATGGACCATACGTCCTTTGGAGGTCAACAGTTCACTCAACCGGCCCCTACGAAGTTCCGAACGCGAAAGTTGACTCGTATCTGGTCTACACGAACAAGCTGTACGGAGGATCATTTCGAGGCTTTGGCAATCCGCAGATACAGTTCGCGGCAGAGTCACAACTTGACGAGTTGGCGCGTCTTCTTAACATGGACCCTGTCGAGTTGAGAATGAACAATGTGTTGAAACCTGGATCCCTCACCGTCTCAAGTCAATGCCTCGATCACTCTGTGGGCATTGAAGACTGCCTGAAGACTGCAGCAGAACTTTCGAAGTGGAAGGATAAGAGAAACGCTCTGCAGAATCAGAGTGGAGTCAAGCGCAGAGGAATCGGCGTCGGGTTGATGTGGCATGGGAACAGCACCAGTAGAGGAGCTCCTGACTATTCTGCTGCCAGTGTCATCGTGAACAAGGACGGCAGTATACGTTTCAGGACTGGAATTACCGAGATGGGGCAGGGTACACATACGGGAATAGTTCAGATAATCTCAGAGATTCTTGGCGTACCTGCTGACATGATTCATGTCGATAATCCGGATACGAGCGCCGTTCCAGACAGCGGACCAACTCATGCTTCAAGAGGCTTGGTCAGAGGAGGCGCGGCAGCGATGGTAGCTGCGTACAAGATCAGAGAAAACCTGAACAAAGTCGCAGCTGAGATTCTAGGATGCAAGGAAGATGAGGTGGAGATTCTTGATGCAAAAGCTTACTCAAAGAACAATCCCTCCAAGACCGTAAACTTTCAGGAACTCGCCCTTCAGTGTTACAACATTGGATTGAATCCGTCATGTTTTGGCTATTTCCGTGCACCGAAGATGGTTTTTGATCAGGAGAATGGACAAGGCGAAGCATACTCAAACTTCACTTTCGCGGCGCATATAGTCGAAATTGAGGTGGACATTGAGACGGGACAGATACAGGTACTAAAGGTCACACCGGTTTATGATGCTGGAAAAGCGATAAACCCGCTTCTTCTGAAGGGACAGATCGAAGGCGCAGCTCTGCAGGGAATGGGATACGCAATAATGGAGGAGATCGTCTACGATGGTGCTGTAATCATGAACCCGACGTTCCAAGACTATCATATACCCACATCGATGGATATCCCAGAAATCGACCCAACATTGGTCGAACACAGATTCCGATACGGACCTTTCGGAGCCAAAGGAATGGGAGAAGCGCCGCTAATACCGATGGCTTCTGCCATAGCTAACGCAATCTACAATGCCGTTGGGGTCAGGATCAAAGAACTGCCCGCAACGCCAGAGAGAGTTCTCGCTGCAATCCAAAAAGGGAGGAGCTGAGTTGGCAAGAGTGATAGTAAGACTCTACGCAGACCTTCGCGCTGCAGCGGGGAAAGATGAAGTTGAGATTGATGCTAGATCCGTCAAAGATCTTGTAGATGCGTTGGTCTCGAAGTTTGGAACGCCGCTACGTGAGGCGCTTCTTAATCATGATGGAAAACTCGAGGAATTCTACAGGATCTATGTGAACAAGCGAATTGTTGCAGAAGATGAACTGGACAAGACGCTGTTGGTAGATGGCGATGTCGTGCAAATGTTTCCACCAGTTGCTGGAGGTATTGAAACCGATCTGCCGACGTACGGATTCATCAAAGAAAATCTTAGAGCAGCACACTTCAACGTGTTGGAATTTGGACAGAGGTGGATTCTTTGAGACATTTTGAATATTTCGAACCAAGAGACGTTGACGAGACCCTGTCGCTACTGAACCAGTGGAAAGGTGATGCAAAGATCATTGCAGGCGGCACCGACTTGATACCATTGATGAGAGACAGACTTGTCACGCCAAATCGAGTCATCGACATAAACAAGCTTTCGGAACTCGAGTTCATAAAAGAGACCGACGAAGGGATAGAGATTGGGGCTCTAACAAGGCTCAGGGCAATAGAAACATCCCCACTGGTTCGTGAGAGAATTCCACTATTAGCAGAAACGGCAGAACAAGTTGCCTCGATACAAGTAAGAAACGTTGGAACAATAGCTGGCAACCTGGTAAACGCATCTCCAGCAGCCGATATGGCTCCCTCGCTACTGGTCCACGAGGCAAAAGTCAGGACTAGAAGAACCGGAGGAAAGAGAGAGATCGCTCTTTCGAGTTTCTTCACTGGTGTTAAGGAGACCGTGCTTGAAAATGATGAACTTGTTACAGATATCTTCGTGCCCAAAATGGTTGCACACACCGGTGGAGCCTTCCTGAAAATCGGGAAGAGAAGTGCACTCGTAATATCAACCGCCAGTGCGGCGAGCTCGATAACTCTGAACCACGGAAGAAACAACGTCAGAGTCGCATTGGGGTCGGTAGCACCTACACCTGTCCGAGCTCGAGGAGTGGAACGTTTTCTCGAGAGTCACGAGATCACCCAGAATACGATAAAGGAAGCTTCAGATCTGGTTTCTAACGACATAAGTCCAATAACAGATCACAGATCAACGGCCGAATATCGAAAAGAAGTCTCCATGGTGTTAACGAAACGCGCCTTGACCAAGGCGTTTGAAATGGCAAGGAGATAGGTGAACCTCTAATGAATGAAAAGAGGATACACTTCAAAGTCAACGGCAAACCTGTAGAGGTTATCGTCAAAGCGAGCATGACTTTGGCAGACCTCCTACGAACTGAGCTGAGACTTACCGGGACGAAGAAAGGATGTGAGAGAGGTGACTGTGGCGCCTGTACAGTCATGGTCAATGGTAAGGCCATTCTATCCTGTCTGATGTTGGCCCCAAGAGTTGATGGGACAGAAGTGACAACGGTGGAAGGCCTCGCCACACCCAAAGGAATCCACCCGCTTCAGCAAGCGTTCATCGATCACGGAGCCATACAATGTGGTTACTGCATACCGGGAATGCTCATTTCGGCGAAAGCTCTTCTTGACGAAAACCCTAATCCCACCAGAGAGGAAGTCAAGAAGGGAATTGCTGGTAACCTTTGTCGATGCACAGGCTATACACGGCAGATAGAAGCCATACTTGATGCTTCCAAAAGACTACAGAAGATGAAGTGACGAAAGCCACTGAGCGTCAAGTCATTTCTTTGCATTGTTCCCTCTAATCCCAATGGCAGCGGTTCACAATGGAACAAATGCACAGATCGCTGCTACCAGAATAGCTACCAACAACTCTTTTTCCTT
>Ga0209253_10005714_pt1 | contig 10788 bp, 11 predicted proteins | sample FrelakmetBRP12BR_FD_187145 | JGI IMG/M metagenome (GOLD analysis project Ga0209253, IMG submission 187145) | Freshwater lake sediment microbial communities from the University of Notre Dame, USA, for methane emissions studies - BRP12 BR (SPAdes)... | ecosystem: Environmental > Aquatic >... | reverse complement strand
CAACTCCCGCGCCATGCCTCAAACAGGAGGTTATCATGCAAACCCGACGCATTCTCTGTCTAACCCAGACCACCACCTTTTACCAACCCACGGCCTGGGAATTTCACGCCCGGTATGCCGTGCAGCGCAGCGGCCCGGAATTTCCCCTGCCCGCCGGCGCCTGGTTGGTTGAGTTGGAGCCAGCGGAAACCTGGCCTGAGCAGAAAAAAGAATACCGCTACCGCATGCCATCCGGAGAGTTGGTCGCCCTGGAATCCCCGCTTGAGCAACATCGCTTCACCGAAGTGACCGACCCCCAGGTGGTCACCGCGATGAACGCCTACCGCAGCCTGGAGACAATCCTGGCCGATGATTTCGGCGTGTCGCTGCAGCAGGTGTGCCGAGAGCTCCCGCCTTTTGCCCTGATCCAATGCCCGCTCTGTTCCGGAACGTCTTTCACTACGGTCGATCTGGCTTCTGCCTGGTGTGACCGCTGCAACGCAAATTTTCATGTGCGCTCGACCGCCAGCGACCCCGGTTTCGTCGTAGACATCACCTGGAAACATTACAATCCCCTGGTCGCCCACTATGTTTTGCCCAGGACGGAAAAGCTGCTGTCCACCCTGGTGCTCAAAGACAGCCGTGATCCGCGGGACATGAGCCGCGAACATTGTTTCAGCGAGTGCCAGACCGGTCTCATCCAGCTGACGGATGGGCGCAACGGTCTTCGCCCCGGATTGCACCGCTGCCAGATCGGAACCCTGTACGACTGGCGGCGCATCTATGGTCAGGTTCCGGCTCTCGAAGAACTCCGCGACAGTTGGGAATGGGAGATCGACGGGCAAGGGTGGCCTGCCTCGGCTGCCCTTCGAACATTACCCCTGAAACACTCCGAACGTTGGGCGCTGGAACTGGCGGTAAACATCCTCCAAAAAGAACACAACGGCATCGCCGGAGAGATAAAGGATATCCTGCGTGTGCGCGCCCAGTCCCCAGGCGTGTTTGAGGCCGTGCTGCCGGACGTTTGCAGCCTGCACCAAGAGGAGCACTACATCTTGCACCACTGGCTGACGATGTCGTCGGGCAGCCCGCCGGATAGTTACGCGAATGCCCTGCCGGTATGGTACGTGGTAACCCCGGTTGTCGAAGACCGCTACCTGAGGGGATGGACGGTCGTGCGCAAGGACATCTGCCCGTGGTGCGGCGAAGCGGTCTCGCCCAAGGATGTCGCCGCCGGTGAGGAAGGTCGCAACAGGTGGGACATCCCTCACGGCAGTTGCCGTGAGATCTGGGAAAAAACTGGCTGGCGGCTCGCGGATCCGGGCAAGTGATCGGCCAGAAGCTCATCATGAAAAGGAAATTTCACGATGAACCCACGCAACAACCCTCGCTTTTCAACTTCGTAGCCCCTCCCCAGGGCAAAGATCCTCAACCTGCTAAGAATCGCCCCGATGAAGCCCCCCACCCCAACGAGGTCTATATTGCCCTTGGCCGGCTGCTGGATGCCCTGGAAGATCTTCTGCAAGGCGACCACTTGCTGAGCGATGAGCTACGCCAGCGGCTCTCCAACCCCACCCTGGAGGCGCTCATTTTCGAGGAGATGAGCAAGAATCTGAGGTTGGAATAGATAGACGAAAATCCCCCGGTCTGCTCGGGGGATTTTTTATTTAAGCGCCCTCTCTACCCCGTGCTGTTCAAGAACCAAGAGGCTCTACGCCCGGTTTCCCGCCACAGTGATGGTCTCAGGAATCGAGACGCCTTGCTCAAATAGATACGCTCAGCACCATCTGGTGCGATCCTCAGCCCGCAACTCGATCTTGATATTTAACGATAAGATTATTATAATTAGGATTATTATAATCGTTTCCATTAAAGGAGCGTATCGTGGAACCTAAGTTTATCGGGCGCACGAATGAATTAGCCCTGCTTGACCGGTTATGGGAGAGCGAAAAATCACAATTTCTGGTTCTGTATGGTCGCAGAAGGGTCGGTAAAACCAGCCTTTTAGCGGAGTGGATTTTTCGTAAAACCGTGGTCAAACCTGAGGCGAAAATTATATTTTGGGTAGCAGATCAAGACAACCAGGAATCCCACCTGCGCCAATTTTCAAGGGCTGTTTTTGAGTGCGCCTATCCAGGGTTACCCATTCCCGAAAATTTTTCCTTCACCACCTGGGATGAGGTCTGGGCGCAGTTAGCGGCATTAGCAAAAGCGGAACGGGTGGCAGTATTCATGGATGAATTTTCCTATGTGATGGAATCCAACCCGGCGCTTGCAAGCAATTTGCAACGCGCCTGGGACAGAGAGCTTGAGAAGTCCAATATTTTCCTTTGTTTATCCGGCTCGCATCTTGGCATGATGGAAAGGGGTATTTTGTCCGGTCAGGCTCCTTTGTACGGGCGCGCAACGGGCATCCTCGAGTTGAAACCCTTGCCTTTTGGAATGACCACTCAGTTTTTTATAAATTACTCCGCCGCGGAGCGGGTTGCCTTATATTCTGTTTTCGGGGGCATCCCCCATTACTGGCAGCAAATTGATACGAAGCAATCTGTGAGCTGGAATGTCGACACCCTGGTTTTTTCGCAAGGAGGTGTTTACCGAAACGAGGATATCATTCTGCTCCACGATTTCGTGAAAGAACCCCAGAATTATGTTTCCATCCTAAAGGCAATTGCCAGCGGGTATGGTACGCCGAAAGAGATCGAAACCGCCACGGGTATTCGCAATGTGCACGCCGGTCAATATCTCAGCAATTTAGTGGATACGGGATATGTCATTCGCCGAACGCCGGTAACCGCATCCGACAAGTCGCGTTTAGGTCGATATGCTATCTCTGACCCTTTTCTACGGTTTTATTTCCGTTTTGTCGCCTCTCGTCTGTCCCAAATTGCGCTCGGACAAAATATGCAAGCCTCCGAAGAGCTACGCAACCATTGGATCGATTTTATCGGGAGATACACCTGGGAGGAAATTTGCCGCGAGTGGGTTCTGCGAGCCAGCAATATTCCCGGCACGTTACCGCTTTACCCCGACCTGGTAGACAGTGCATGGACAAAAGATGCTCAGGTAGATGTGGTTGGGGTGAATTTCATGAAAAAACACCTGATCCTTGGCGAGTGCAAATGGACAAGCCAGCGCGAAAAAGCGAGCGTTTTGAGAGAGTTGGTAGAAAGCAAAACCGAAAAAATTATTCCGCAGGGCGCCTGGCAGATTTTCTATTTGGGTTTTTCCAAAGAAGGCTGGAATGAACATGCCTTATCGTATGCGAATATCATTAACACTACAAAACCAGAGGGAAAAGCCGCTAACAGCCAGTGGCGGGTTACGGGGATGAAACTGCTGTCACTTACTGATATCGATACTGACTTATCAAAATGGTCATAATTCCGGAATGGCTGCGCTTGCATGTGTGTTTTACAAAGACCCTCGTGCAGCCAAGAATCACGCCGAGGAAACTCCGCGTCCCAACCAGATTTACAACACCCTCAACCATCTGATAGGAGCTCCGGATAATTTACCCGACGGGACTATCCACTGTGTGACGAGCTGCATCAGCGTCTTTCCAGACCCACCCTGGAGGCGCTCATTTTCGATGGGATGAGCAAGAGCCCGAAAATGAAGCAAGCGTGAACAAAAATCCTCCCGAGCGCCTCAGGGGGATTTTTTTATTATGCGACTCGCGCCCCCCTCTTTACCCTGTGCTGTTTGAGAACCAAGAGTCTCGACGCCAAATTTCCCATCGCGGTGATGACCGAACACACAAAACCCATGGGGCAAATCCTGCCCGTCTGGGCCAAACTATCCGGCCGAGGAGGGTGTCATTGATTAAAGCCCGCAATCTATTCCGCCTTATCAGCCAAAAGCTGCAAACCGGAGTAAGCAGTTATTGTCGGATCTGGTAACAGAGAACCGACAAAGTATTGACAACAGACTAACTGTAATATATAATATGGGTGACCAGTCACCCATTTACACAAGAGAGATTAACTATGTCCCGTTACAAGCAAGTCGATCGCGAAAACCTAATAAACGAAAACCGCCGGTTTTTGTTGAATGCAGCTGCGGCAGAATTCGCCAGCCAGGGTTATGAAAACGCTAATATCAACAGCATCTCCAAGGCGGCGGGCTACGCCAAAGGCACGATATATAACTACTTCGCCACCAAACGGGCGCTCATGCTGGAATTGATCGACGAGATCGCGACCGGGCATTTCGAGTACATTGCGGAGCAGGTACAGAAGGAGGATGATCCGGCACGCCGGTTGGAATGCTTCATTGAGGCAGGCTTTGCCTGGGTGACAGATAATTTTCCCCAGGCAAAGGTGATGATCGCTGCGCTGAATGGAGCGGATACCGAGTTCAAGAACCATATGTATGCGCGCTACCAACCTATGTTTGAACTAGTGGACAGAGAAATCCTGGTAGTCGGTATCCAGCAAGGGACTTTCCGGCCAGTAGACCCGACCTCAACCGCCGGGCTGCTGATGACCATCTACCTGGGCACTGCTTCACAGATCGACGAACAGGGGAAACCCTGGCTGGCTCCAGCGCAAGTAGTAGAGTTTGTTCTGAGTGCCCTCAGACTCAACAAGTCTCCTAACAAAAAAGAAGCTTGAGATGAAAATTCTTGCACTGGTAAGCAGCTATCGCAAGAAAGGAAATACGGCTTGCATTGTTGCGATGATCGTAGAGCTTTTGCGTACCCAGGCCGCCAGCGACGGGGAGCCCTTGGAAATCGAAACTTTGTGCCTCGCCCACATGCAGCTCCGGCCCTGTCGGGGTTGCCGGGTATGTTTCGACCAGGGCGAGATGCAGTGTCCGCTGAAGGACGATCTGTTGGCAATCAAAGACAGGTTACTGGAAGCTGACGGCCTCATCCTCGCCAGCCCCGTTTATGTTGAGGATATCAACGGCGTGATGAAGACCTGGATTGACCGCATGGCGTATGTCTGCCACCGTCCGGCGTTCGCAGGAAAATATGCTTACGCCCTGACCACATCCGGGGTCGGATCAACCAGCCACGCCTTACGGACGATCAACCAGCCACGCCTTACGGACGATCAACCAGCCACGCCTTACGGACGATGAACGCCGCTTTGCGTATGTGGGGGTACCACGTGATCGGACAATCAGGGTTCACAACAGGGGCAAACATGCCACCGGAAGAGATGCACGGCCATTACATTGACAAAACCAGGATGATCGCTCAAGAAATTTATCAGAGCATGCGCCAGGGCAAGGCCTTCAAGCCATCTTTTTTATCCCTGATGACCTTCAAAATCCAGCAAAAGTACTGGCACAAGACGGCTTCCGGTTCGATCGATTACGATTATTGGTTTACTAGAGGATGGACCGACTCGCGCCGTGAATACTACATTCCCCACAACGCAGGCTATCTCAAGACGCTCGCCGCGCGCCTGGTTGGTGGGATCCTGTCCAGGTTTGTTATTTGAGATTGGGGGGTTCCGGCTTTTGCCAAAGGTCTTCCCCTCCCCAGCAAACAACATTCTGGCGTTAAATCAAGGTGATCTAAACCTGTAGAACATTCTACACTTTCGGATAAACGCTCTAAAATCCCCGCAGATCTCAAGATGCCTTTCCTACAAAGTAAGTGATATGCCGGGCAAGAAAATGATTTCTTCAGAAGTTTGTTTGCTTAGCTAAAGTAAGAACTCAATGCCTTTGTCAACTGTAGTGTAAACAATAAAGTGTAGAATGTTCAACACATTTGATTTACAATACTTACTCCCCACACTCGAAGCCATGAGGCGCTTTCCGTCCAGAGGCTTTCTGGTTTAGGATCATATTTCAGCTATCCAGATCGGAGAAGCGCGAACTGTGGAGAAATCAACAACCTGTAGAATGTTCTACAGGTTCCTGGAACAATCAAAACCCGTGGGGTATTAAACCTGACGGGAAAATGCGCGATCCACTCCAGGCAACCAGGATAACCACAAACGCCAGCGGCTCACCCCGACAGGGTGGCACGCTGGCGTTTTTTACCTGGAACCCGTAGAAGCTTCTACAGGTCCCTTTCCTGTTTTATTGGGTTGGATGAGATGTTTGAATAGAACCCAGTCACTCAAAACAGCGAGGGTTGGTTCGATCCCCGGAAAATCTCCGGCAGCGGCTGGCCGGGGTTGTAAAACGCCCACCGCGCGCCCAGAAATGTGGCTGCTGCTTCCAGCTGTTCTTCCGGGAGGATGGAATAAATATGCACCTGGAAAGCTGACTTGAACTCCTCGTGCACCTCGGCAAAACACTGGGACTTTGGCTTCTTTGTCTTTGCGTGTTTGGATTCGGCAACCACGGCGATCATTTCCTGAATAAGTCTGGCTTGGGCCGTATTCACAATTTTCTTTCCGACCAGCGCCGCTTCCAATGTCCCCAAACGCCCTGTAATGTCTTGCAGCTCTGCGCCAACCTTAGCCAGCTCATCATCCAGTTTTCCGCTCAACATATCGAGTTTCTTCCGCACCTGGCGCATCTGGTCCATCGCTTCCAGGTACTCGCGTTCCTCCAGCGGCAGGTGAGTATCCATCTCCGACAGCAATTCAGGCGGGATCATGTCCGAGCGGAACACAGCCCAGGCAGCCTCGGCGAACTCACGCTTGAACAGGGTCACTTTCTTACGATGCTCCTCTTTGACCCGCTTGGCATCGATCGTTCCAAGCCAGTAAGGCAAGGCGCGCAGGTTTAAACAGGCTACTTCTTGAATACGGGTTGTATCCCGGTAGGGTGTCTCGATTGGCAGGTTGACCAGCCGGTCAACGATGGCCTCGTCCCGCAGGATGCGCTGCCGCTGCCCTTCAGTATCAACCCCCAGCGCAGTGCACACATCCAGGATGGGGATGAACCACTGGCGGTTGGTTGTCAGGTAAGCCTTGAACACTTCACCGTAAAAAACGAAAGGCACGCTATGCACGATATCCATGAGGCACTCCGCTTACGATAATTTTCCCAAAATTACAGGGGTGTGCCTGTATGACACAGGCACATCGCGGGAGATGCACCTTTATGATACAGGTTCATCTGCTGCGAATTCAAGTGGCTGTACTGTTTTGAACCTGTAGAACATTCTACACTTTCAGGCGAGGCTGCGATAATTCCCGAGGACGGGAGGGTGATACCTGCTCTTGCCATGCTAAACCTTTGCACGGAGCTTTAGCCAAGTTACCCGGTGAGGGTAAAAGGGCAGGATATCCGCCGCTGCCCTATCGAGGTGCGAACCATCCAACACTGGCAACCTGTAGAAGCTTCTACACTTTCCCACAAATACTGCAACGGTTCACCACACCCTCGACCACCAGGCAATCGGCTCACGATCACCCCTCTACGCAACCCGTAGAACCTTCTACAGATTGATAACTTGTTCCAGAGCAGGCTGGCTTCGTGCCCACCGCTACCCACTCTCGCCTTCGTCTTCTCTGGCAGCCGCCTCAAGCTCAGCTCGCAGGGCAGCCGCCGCCGACTCGAGCTGCTTGCACAACTGGACAGCTTCATTGGGTTTATTGGCGACGATCAAGCGGGACAGGCCCCTGAAATCGCCGCCGGTCACTTTCTCTACCCCCCGAAAAGTGCTGAATATCTTCGTCATCTGCACCTCGATGGGAGGCCGCTGCCGGCGCTTGTATTTATGCTCTTCTTGCCGGGGATTCTCCAGATCGCGCAGCGCTGCCTCGAAGGCGCCTCGACCGGGCATCGCCGCCAGGCGCGCCAGGCGCTTTAGCTCGGGAGCGGGCAACAGGTGAGAAATAGCCAGTTCCACAAATTTCTGCCGCAGATCTTCGGGAGCGCTCAGGATGGCCTCGATCTGGCTCTGGTTCAGTCGCCACTTGTCCGCGGTGTGCAGCCCGGCCTCCGGCAGGCGCAGCAGGCTCAAGAAACCCAACATCGACACCCGATGCATACCCAGCTTGCCTTCCAGATGAGCCCAGAAATTATCCGGGAGTCGCTTCTGCCCCAAAAGCTCCTCGGGGCCCAAAAGAGCCTGGCGATAGAAACCCCAATACTCCTCATCGCTGACCGGTGGGTTGGCGGGTGGGAATATCCCCAGCGTCTCCAGATAGGCGATGGCTACCTGGCGGGCCCGGCCGATGGTAGAGAGCGGCTCGACCTCTTCGTTTTCGGTAATCTGCAGGAACCGGGAGGGCTCGGCGTGGATCACGGCGGGGATCGTTTCATACTCCCCGGTCTCCATGCGCAGCAGCCAGAAAGCCCAATAGCGGCGTTCACCGGCCAGAATACGGAACGCCTTTGTCTCGGCGTCCATGTAGATATGAATCGGGTGTAGAAGCCCTACACTGCGAATCGACTCTTTCAGGCTGGTCAGCCGCTGGTATTCTTCGTGTTCCGGGGTCCCCTCCACCAAGCCATTGATCCACGATTCCAGCGCTTCTAGATGGCTGGTGTTTTTCCGGATGACCTCGAACGTCAGGCTGCGCGGCAGCACCCCGCCGCGTCCCTGATAAAAATCGGGCTCGATCAAAGCCAGGGGATATTCTGAAGCGATGAAACCTCCCTCGTCCTCGCGCTCCACGCTCACCTGGCGCAGGTAATGCGTCTCGATAGAGCTGCCTGGCAACCGACCGCCCTCATCCTCGAGATCGTCCAGCCCTGGAATGCTGACCGGTGGTCTATGCTTTTTGGACACGGTTCATCACCTCCTTGGTGACAGCGACATAAGCCTTGGTAGCCGGCGCGCTCGCATTGTAGCGGTGAATAGGAAGTCTGGCATTATACGCTTCCGGAATATCTGTGTTAAGGGGAACGGGTTCGAACATCAGGCCGCGGAATTTTTGGTGTAGATGTTCCAACACATCTTCCTGAATCGTCACCCCTTTGCGGTAGGATACCGGAAGGATACCGAGCAATTTGGGGCGTTGGTCAAACTCGATCTCCAGCCGGTCAAGATTCCTCAAAACCTTGGGGAGTTCTTGCAGCGATATGGTATCCAGCATCGTCGGGACAATAGCATAGTCAATCGCATACAGGACGTTCCACATCAGGATGCCCTGGGTGGGCCCGGTGTCCACGATAATGTAGTCATACAGGTTCAGGACCGGCTTGATCAGCCTGCGTAAGACCGCCACGGGGTTGATATGGCGCTGCGTCATCAAAGCCTGCGCCTCCACCATGGCCTCTTCTTTTGAGGGCAGATAATCTATGTGACCCGGCCAGGAGCTGCGCTGAATGTGGACGGCCAGGGGCAACCTGCCCGGCGGGGTGGCCAGCATGAGTTCCGCCAGATCCCCTTCCCCAGCGGGGTTCTGGTCGTAGCTGACGCACTTCAGCGCGCTGCCCTGAGGGTCCATATCGATGAGCAAGACTTTGCGAGGCCGATCACTCGGCGGCCACTCGGCAATCATTCCGCACATATTGACCGCGGTGGTGGTCTTGCCACACCCCCCTTTGTGGTTGATGATCCCTATCACCCTGGCGTCCATAAGCTCCATAGGTTGATCAAGTAAGCAACAACTCGCCTTTTGTGGCATCCGAAAAGGCGCTAATTCGAACCACTATCGGAATTATATACAAAAATAGAAGAATTTGCAAGTGTTAATTTTTACTTCAAAAGCTTTCCACTCCAAAAAATCCGCCTAAAAACCGTTTGACAACCGGGTTGCATTGATGTAAAATCATGGCAAGCCCCACCGAGTGGAGCTTCAGACCTGTACTTCGACAGGAGAGCACCCCTTGGCTTTACCGAGATACCCCGCCCGCACCCTTTATCTTCGCTCCCTGGGTTTTTCTGAAGATCCTTTTAGCCCCATCCCGGACTCGCGATTCCTTTGTCTCACCTCGCAGCATGGCCCATTACTAGAACGTTTGTTCGGGACAGTGGAGAGATCCTCTGGTCTGGCTGTGGTTGACGGGCATGCCGGGGTAGGGAAATCCATCGTGGCGCGCCGCCTGGAATCGTACTACCTCTGCCAGCCAGAGGAGTACTGCATGGCTTATCTCCACAATGTCCCTGTCGACACGGAGTACGCGGTGCTGGCGGCTGTCTCGGATGCTTTGTCGCTCAGCAGGCGGAAAGGCGTAGACGGCCAGTGGGACGAGCTGTCGAGCTACGTCAGATCCCAGGTCGCCAGCGGACGTGCGACCGTGATCGTCTTCGACACCCAGGATGACCCGTCCAGAGAGGCGATTGCCCAACTTCACGAGATCGCCTCCAACCTGGCGCCTGTTTTCGTCTTCGGTAGGCCTAGCCTGACTGTGGCCCTGGGGCGCGTCCCAGAGGTGGCCGAACAGGCTTACCGCTACACCCTGGCCGACCTCGATCTGGAAGACACCGTAGCCATGATCACCTTCCGTTGTATGGTCGCGGGACGGAACACGCCGATCTTCCCCGCGGAGGCGCTGATGTATATCTGGGAGGCAACTTTCGGTAACCCAAGCGACGTCATCAACGTCTGCGGCCGCGTCTTGAACGCCATGGGTACCGGGCACCTGGAAACCGCCACGCTGCCAGTCGTCACGGCCACAACGCAGGCCTACATGCAAGCCAAACTTGGGTAAGCGTATACCCTCCTCCGGCGCTGGAGCCGCCTGGACCTTCAGACAGCCCCGCACGGGAATCTATGCTACTATTTAGCCGGGAGCCAAACCTATGACCTGACCGTTATTCGTCCTAACACTCGCTGGATTATAGAATACCCCCTTTAAAAGCGGAACTCCCCGGAGCCTGGCAAGCGTGGGGGAGTGCGCCCGAAGATGGCGTTGTTTGCTTTCTCTGTACGCTTGAATTCTATTCGATAAAACAGAGAAAGTCAAGCTTTGTTTCGTGCGCCATTCCTCGAATAAGCT
>Ga0209253_10005713_pt1 | contig 10794 bp, 7 predicted proteins | sample FrelakmetBRP12BR_FD_187145 | JGI IMG/M metagenome (GOLD analysis project Ga0209253, IMG submission 187145) | Freshwater lake sediment microbial communities from the University of Notre Dame, USA, for methane emissions studies - BRP12 BR (SPAdes)... | ecosystem: Environmental > Aquatic >... | reverse complement strand
CGCCGCTTGGTCAGCGAGGTAGACAGGCGCCGGCGGCGCCCGCCGAAGAGGCTGAGAATGGTCTCTGCGTGGATGCCCAGCTCTTCCACCCTGCGCTGCGAGTGCTCGGATTCATCCTCGCGTAGCTCGCGCCCTTCGCGGTCCAGGCGCTCCTGCAGGCGGTCAAGCTTGGTCTTAAAGGATTTCTCGATCTCGCGCGTCTCACCATCCCGCCCTGCGCTTGCGGCCTCGGTGCATTGGGTGCGGAACTCCGCCTGGGACACCTGCGGCCCGGCATAAATGCCCAGCTTCTCGTTGGCGCGCACGCTCACCTGCGCCTGGCGGTAAGCCCAATCCAGGAAATCTTTGTGCAAGGCGCTCAAGATTTTGGGATCGCTGAGTGGGGTTTCCAGAGGTGCGAAACGTTCCCCGGGAGCGGGCTGGTCTTCCATGGCCCTCGGGTCCACCGGGGGTTCCGGGAATTCATCCCAGCGCACCATCCCACGCCGGTCGGGCGCGTGAACCAGGGCGGCAAGCTGCTGCTCGTAATCCAGGTCGTACTTGCGGTTCAGGAAGCGCACACTCGCCTGCGCGAGGAGCACCGGGCGGTAGAGATAGCCCAGGCTTTGAGCCTCTTGCGGGTATGGCTGCCCGGTAGCCTTGAAAGCTTCGGTGAAGGTCAGGTTGGCGGGCAGGAAATATTCGGCCACCCCGCCGGGGACGGGCGGGCGGGTGGCGGACGTGCTCTCGACCCGGCTGGCAGCCGGCCTGGCTGCGCCAACCGCCGCTGCTGCAGCTGGCTGGACGGGTTTGCGCGGCTGGGTGGGCGTCTCTCGCGCAGCCGGCGCCAGGGCAGCCGGCGCCGCATCGGCATTTGCCAGGCTGTTCAAAGCCGGGATTTGGGTGCGGGTGAGCGGCCCGACAAGGTAGTTCATCGCCCAGCGCGTCTGGAACAGGGCTGGCCCTTTCTCATGGACGTTGTGCAGCAGGAAAACACGCTTGCCCAGGGCAGAGATCATGCGGTCGTATGCCTGGCGATCCAGACCGCCAGCGGTAGCGGATTCCAGCCCGTCGAGCAGGCGCTCCTTGTCTCTCTCGGTCTGCAGCTTGCCAATGAACCAGGAGCCGGTGTTGGAGAGCCCTTTGTAATCCAGGTCGACCGGGTTCTGGGTGACCAGTACCTGGGCCACGCCGAAGGCGCGCGCCTGCTTGAGCATGCGCAGCATGGGCTGCTTGGAGGGCGGGTTGCTGACGGGTGGCATGTAGCCGAAGATCTCGTCGAAATAAAGTATGGCGCGCAGCGAAGACGTGCCGGTCTGGGCGCGCATCCAGGCCTCCACCGCGGAATAGAGCAGGGTGACGAAGAACATGCGCTCGGCGTCGGTGAGGTGAGCAATATAAAACACGCTGTGCCGCGGCTTGCCATCCGGGGCATAGAGCAGGCTGGGGATATCCAGCGGCTGGCCCTCGATCCAGACCTGGAAGGCGGGCGCAGCCAGGATATTATTGAGCAGCATTGCCAGGGCGAAGCGGTCCTTCTCGGGGAAGAAGGTGTTGACGTCGAACACGCCCAGCTTGGGGAAGGGCGGGGTCTGGGTTTGCAGGATCAGCTCACCCAGGTCCAGGTCTTTGCCCTGGCTCCAGGCATGCTCGAAGATGTTGGCGAGCAGGATGTGCTCGCGCGAGCGCACGGGGTCGATGTCATTCAGCCCGACCAGGCCGAGCAGGGCGATCACCGTGCCGGAGATCTTCTCGCGCAGGATCTCGCGGTTGTCATCCCAGGCGAGCTCAGGGACCTTGAGCGAGGCCAGGATGCTCACCGGCAGGCCTGAATCGGAGCCGGGGGTGTAGACGGCAAAATCAGCAGAGTCCTGGAGGGCGCGGATGCGCTCCGCCGCAATGCCCCATTCCCCCAGGCCTTTCTGCCATAGGGAGGCGACGTCTGCCGCGGCCTGCTCCAGGCTCTTGCCCTCGCGCCGCGCCGCGTCGGGATTGACCCACGGCTGGAAGTCTTGGGGGGCCAGCTCGGGGAAATGCAGCAGCAGGTTGGTGATATCGCCCTTAGGATCAATCAACAATGCCGGGACGCCGTTGAGGGCGGCCTCTTCCAGCAGGTCGATGCACAACCCGGTCTTGCCCGAGCCGGTCATGCCCACCACCACGGCGTGGGTGGTCAGGTCTGTGGGGTCGTAGAGCAGCGGCTCACCGGTAAGCTTGTTGGTTTTGGGATCGAAGATGCGTCCAAGGTAGAATTTGCCGTCGGTGTCCATGCTTGCCTCGTGATTGAGATCTGGATATAGCCTGTTCGGATTTATATGGATATTTTAACGTAAGATTGGCCGCGAACTGTCGTTATTTTACTTCAAGTTGGGAGTTCTTCAGGAGGGCGGGATCGGAGCGGCATTCACCTTCGACAGGCACTTTGTTGCGTTGGGTTTTTAGATGCTCCCCGCCTAAGGCCATACTGGATGCGCCTTAGCGGGCACACCTGGTGAGGTAGTATGCTGGCAGGAATCACTGCCCGCGAGATATCCCCCGAATACGATCGGTTGTGTAACACCGCTTTATTTTAGGGGACTTTTTTCCCTATTCTATTCGCCCTTTCAGCTCGAGCGTTTTGCAGATCTCTCCATCATAATTTCGTTGACAGACTGCTGGGGGACATCTCTACTTTGCAGATATGAGGTCATTTCTACTGTGCATCGACAGGATGAGGGAGGGTATCGAATCGATTACAGGTATAATTTATATAGGTATGGAGCGCGACAATGTCAGAAGTGATTCTTCTTATCGAAGAAGCGCCCGAGGGGGGTTACGCAGCCAGAGCATTGGGATATTCAATCTATACCGAAGCGGATTCCTGGGCTGACTTGAAAACGGTGATACAGGATGCGATCGCCTGTCACTTTGAGCACCCAGAACGACCAGCTATGGTTCGAATGCATCACGTTTGCGACGATGTATTTGAAGTATAAACCCCCCACCGCCGCCTAACCGTACCTGATCCTTAGCGCTCGGCGGCGGCATAGACGCGGCGGAACTCCTCTAAATACAAATCGGCGACCTCAGGATCGAAGATCACCAGGCTGTTCTCGTCATTGCGCGTCTCGGCGCTGAGGCTGAAGTTGTACGAACCGGTCACCACCACCTGCTCGTCGATGATCAGGACTTTATGGTGCATATTGTTCGGGTTGCCGTCCAGGCGCACGTCCAGCCCGGCGGCAAGGAAACGATCGTAATCCGAGCCGGTGTTGGATTCGACCTGGCGGGCTTCCATTACCCCGGCGACGCGCACCCCCTCCTGGCTGCTCTCGACCAGCGCCTCCGCCAGCTCGTCCAGGGTGAAGGAATAGGCCAGGAAGTAGACGCTGTCCTGGGCCCCCTGCACCAGCTCCACCAGCCGTTCTGCCGCGCCGTCGTCCGGCGAGAAATAAACCTCCACGCGGGTATCATCCACCTGTACCTCGCGGTGCGGGGTATTGGCGGGCGAGCCGGGGTCGAAGCGGTCGTCAACGAACATCTCCTCGAACTCGGCGGTATAGCTCTCTGCCAGCCGCGCCGAGCGAACGCGCAGCAGGTTGTTGTTATTGCGATAGGCATCGCTGACCGTGTAGTTCAGCGAGCCGGTCCATACGTCCAGGCGGTCGATCACGGTGAACTTGTTGTGCATCAGGCCCTCCCGGCGGTCGCCCAGCACCGGGATGTCCGCCGCCTTGATCTCCTGGGTCTCGTCTTCCTCGAGGTAATCGCTGTCCACCACCAGGCGCACGGCAACCCCGCGCTTATGGGCGGCGATCAGGGCATCGCGCAGGTTCCACAAATTCAAGTCCATCACGGCGAGGTCCACGCTCAGACGCGCCTGGTCGATAGCGTCTGCCAGCGCCTGGTCAGGACCGCCGCGGTAGCTGCCGGCGGTAGGGCTGTCCGGGTCGGTGAAGTACACCTGGCGCCATTCGCCGGGAAATGCGGCAGCCGGGCTCTGATCCGGAACAGACCCAGCGGGCGGTGTGCAGCCGGCGACCAACAGCGCGGCAGCCAGCAGCGCGGCGACCAATGGGTGCAGTCGTGCAGCAGGCGACCGCGCTTTCATCACGCCGGGCGGCTTGATGCAATGGGATGGGCAGGATCTCCGGGGTAGAATGGTCAAGGGAGAATCCACAACGCCGGGGGAGAGAGCTCCAGGGAAGTGCGCAGCGCTTTGAGCTTATCGCCGCGCCCGGCTTCGACTGAAATGACCAGAAACTCTGCCAGGGATTTCACGTCGGCTGGGGAGACCACCACCGGCTCGAACTCTGCCACCGGGCTGTCCTGCAGCGCCGGCGGTTGGAGCAGCAGCTGGTTGGCGCGTTCCAGGCCATCTTCCAGGCTGGTGGCGTAAGCGGGGATAAAGAAGGATCGCGGCCGGTCCCAGAACTGCTGCGCCTGCCGGGCCTCATTGCCTGAGTAAGTCTCCCGCTCCAGGCTAACCCGGCAGTCGCACACCCAGAAAGGTTTCCCCCGGGAATTGACAGGGATGCCCGCCTGGTAATGGATGTCCAGCGGGACCAGTCCCGTCTCCTCATCCAACGCCTGGCCCTGCCCGCATTGCGCGCAAGCCCAGGCGACCTCTTCCGGCTGGGCGGGAATGGGCGTGCTGCATTTCAGGCAGAGCAGTGGAACTAGCGAAACCGGTCGATCCATTTTCCTGCCCCTTCTACCTGCGTGAGGATCTCCTTGATATCAAAGCTTCCCCCGGCCGCGCCGCGACCATGCCGGCGATATTCGAATTGTTCGCCATGGCGGAAGGCGCGGTATGCGGAGGTCATCACGGCAATGCCGGCGGCAATCATGGCAATGCCGAAGAAAAAGAAGAATTCGCTGCCATCCCCGCCGGTTTCAGCCCCCAGGGCAAATGCTGCCGCAGCAATATCCACTGCCAGAAAAGCGCCCAGCAGCATCCCGCCCACCAGCACTGCTGCCCGGTAGAAGGTGCTCCCCGGAGCCTTTCCATATAAGACCTGCCCGGAATAACCGTCCACGACGACCTGGAAAGCGCGCCCGCGGTACAGGTAGCGCAGCACCCACAGTGGGTAATAAACCAGCGCCATTCGCTGGCGCACCAAGCGCACGTTTACCTGCCCGATGCGGTCCATCCGGGCGGCATCTTGTACGCGCGACTCGAACTCCCCCTGGGCAGTTGCGCGCGCCTGGCTTTGCGAGCCGACCGGCTCGAACACCAGTCCGCTGGCGTGCAGCGCCTCCGGTTTGAAGGGTTCCAATGGCTGTTCGGCGAGGGCCAGGCTCTCCACACCAAATTCGCCCACGTCGCAGGCGGCGCCGGTCCAATTCACCTCGCGGGTGAACCGCGCCTCTTTGGGCTTGTAGCGAGTCTCATTGTCCCTGCGGATGCGCTCTTCACCGAAGACCCACCCCAGGACGCGCGCCCAGAATCCCCAAAAGGGCAGGTGAGCCACGAAAGCCTCTTGGAGGCTGGCCTGGCGGGACAGGCCAGCGGCGATATTGCGGTGGCTGGAGAAGAAGCTCTGCATCGCCTGGATCGCCTGCTGGCGATCGACACGCAGCGGCACCTGGTAGCGCAGCAGGCCGCGCTCCCCGCGCACCAGCGAGCGCAGCGCGCAGAAGGGGCACTGCACGATCACCTGCCCTTCCGGCACGGGCACCATCCCTCCGCAGTTCGGACAGTTTAATCCCTGGGTAATCTCTTTGGCGGTCATATCTTCGCCGCCACCCAGGCGGCAAAAGCGAATAATGCCGGCGCAGCCACCAACCCGGCGCCGGAACAGACCAGCAGCCCAATGCCAGCCCCTGCCGATCCATTGGCCGCCGCGCCAGCTACCGGGAAGAGGGCCAGACACAGGAAAACGAGCGCAGCCATCCAACCCACCAGGCGGTAAGGCGTCTCCGCCTTGGCGGGGTAGATGTTGGCAAAGACTTTGCCCGTCCCCGCTTCGACCAGGGCGGTATAGGTGTTGTCTTTATACGTGTACTTGAAGGTATGCAGCGGCACATGGACCAGGGCGCGCTCGGCGATCTCTTCCTTAGGCAGGCGCCCCTCCAGCCAGGCAAGCGCCGTATCCAGCGGCACGCTCGGCGTGTGCGCCTGAGAATCCAGGGCGGGATCATACTTGCGCAGGTCGCCAGCCGGAAGGCTCAGGTTGCGGACCTCGCTGACTGAGGTAGCCGCGGCCGGCTCCAGGAAGATCTCGTCCATGCCGCCGGCAGAGCGGCGCTTGAAATACCACAAGGGGAAATACTCGAAGGTCTCTCCAACCAGGCGAGATTTCTTATCCAGGTCTTTGACAGTCTCGTTGCCCGCCATCCAGCGCGCCAGGGAAGCGCGCGCTTTATCTGCATCCAGGGTGGGGGTTAAGTACCAGTGGAAGACCACCTGGGATTTATCCAGGTAGACGGTTGAGGTGCAGTAGGGACAGGTGAGAAAGATCTGGTTTTCGTCGGCGTGCAGCTCTCCGCCGCACTGGGCGCAGTATATCCCTTGGGTATCAGCCGGGGATTCCATAGCGGGGATTATAGCAGAATTCGGGCTAACAATATTGTGGAGGGTCAGCCAGGCCAGGCATGATAGACTGAGGGCAGCATGAAGGCGGATACGTCGAGCCGGTCGCTCCTGCATTCACCAGCCGGAGTGACTGCGACCGTTTGCACGCTGGGGGTTATAGGCTACGCTGCGTGGGTTTTAAGCAGCTATTTTAATCCCGAGTTCGACGCGCTGGTCTCCAGCGGCGGGCTGATTCTGCTCCACCTGCTGGTGGCCTTTTTCGGGCTGTTTATCGTCTTGAACCGCGGCTACGGTCGCACCTTGCGTTGGGCGTGGCTGATGCTCAGCCTGGGCGCGCTGTGCAATGTGTTCGCTGAATGCATCTGGTTAATCGACAGCCAGGTATTGCAGATCGATCCATACCCCAGTTGGGCAGATTTCTTCTACACCCTGTACTATCCCCTGACGCTGATCGGGATCTTGATTTTCCCCTTTGTCTTCGTCCCCCAACAGGAGCGCGTCGTCCTCTGGCTGGATTTGTTGATAATTATCACCTTCTACGGCATGGTCACCTGGTACCATGTCGTCACCTCGCCGATGTTTGCCCCAAAAGGGTCGTGGGAGCAGTTTTGGGCGGTGGCTTACCCGATCGGCGACCTGTTAATCTTTACCACCATCATCGCCTTATCTCAGCGCGACCTGACCAAAGTGGTGCGCAAGATCCTGAGCTTAATGGCTCTGGCCATGCTTTTCCTGGTCGTCTCCGATTCGCTCTTCGCCTATTTCGAAACCCGCGGGCTGGAATACCGCCTGGAGATCCTGACCATCCTGTGGCTGAGCGCGGCGGTCACTCAGATGTTCGCTACGGGTCGCCTGATCGCCTCCGGCCCGGATCTGCTCAACGATCCCCCGGCGCGCTTCAGCGAGCTGCGCGAGCTGCTGCGCCCGGCGCTGCCTTATCTGGCGATTATCATCGGCCTGGCGCTGCTGGCGATTGCCATCTATGCCAATCCCAACCTGGACAAGCGCCTGATTGGCTACCTGGTTGGAGCTTACGCGCTGGTGGCGATCGTGCTGCTGCGCCAGTACCTGGTGCTGAAGGAAAACGTGCGCCTGTACCAGACCATGCGGCGCATTGCCTGGACCGACAGCCTAACCGGGGTGTACACCCGCCATTTCTTCAATGAGATGCTGCCGCGTGAAATGGAGCGGGCGCAGCGCTACCATTACCAGCTCTCGGTGCTGCTGCTGGATATCGATGGATTTAAAAAATATAACGACACCTACGGGCATCTTAAAGGAGACATTGTGCTTAAAACCGTCGCCCGCTTGTTCTCGGGGCAATTGCGCTCTTCGGACACGATTGCCCGCTTTGGTGGGGATGAATTCACCATCATCTTGCCGGAGACCAACCGGCGCAAGGCGCTGGCTATTGCCGGGCGGATCAAGGAAGCGGTCGCGGGACAATCCTTTGAAAATACCCGCTTAAGTGTTAGTATTGGCGTGGCGTGCCTGCGCCCCGGGCTGTCTCCTGAGCAGCTCCTGGATGAAGCCGACAAGGACATGTACCGGCGCAAGAACTCGACGAAGAGCCAGGAGCAGCCCGCCGAAAAAATCAGCATGCCCCTCCCGCTCTTCAGCCCCAGGGAAGAGGAAAACGCCCGCCGCTAGGAGCAGGGCTGCGCCGCACAATCAGGTACAGAGAGGATAATCGCACCGTGGCTGAACCCCGTGAAACCTACTCCATCGAAATCGCCGGATTGCGCCGCGAGCTGCCCCTGTTTGAGGTCGCTCCGGGCTTGCGCATTGCTGTGCTCAACATCCTGGGAGATACCGAGCTGGTCGAGGCCTGCGCCCGCGCTATGGCCGAGCAGCTTTCCACCGCGGCGTACGATATCCTGGTCACTGCCGAAGCCAAGAGCATCCCGCTGGCGCACGCCCTGTCGGTGCACACCCATAAGCCCTACGTGGTGCTGCGCAAGGTGTACAAACCCTACATGGGCGTGGCGCTCTCCGCCGAAACGCTGTCCATCACCACCGGCTCCGCGCAGAGGCTCTACCTGGACGAGAAGGATTATGCCATGATCCAAAACCAGCGCGCCATCTTGCTGGATGACGTGATCAGCACCGGCTCCACCCTGGCGGGCATGCGCCTCTTGATGGAAAAAGCCGGCGCGTCCGTGGTGGCAGAGGTAGCGATCTTTACTGAAGGTGACCGCGAGGAGTGGAACAGTATTATTTCCCTCGGTCATCTGCCGCTGTTTAAGTCATAAGAGAATAGAGATAAGAGAATAGAGAGTCGAGAGTGGGCCGCTGACCGGCAAACTGCGCTCAGCGCGAGACAGGGTTGGGCAGGGCGATCACGGCGATGGGCTTGCCGCGCAGGTGGGTTAGGAAGATCACCCGCTCCTGGCTGCCGGATAGACGCAGGTCGCGCAGCAGCGCTTCCGGCTGCAGCGGCGAGCCGCGCTTTTTCACCGTCGCCTGTCCCACGTCGCGCTGGCGCAGGGTTGCCCGCAGGCGCTTTAAGCTGAACGGGAACCAGTCTTCGACCTGCCAGAGGCGGGCAAAGGGCGTTGCGACCCGGCTGTCCGCCGTCAGGTAGGCGATGTCTGCGTCGAGCTGGGCCGCGCCGATCTGCTCCCCCAGATTGGCGACCAGCCCGGCGCGCAGCACGGCAGGATCGGGCTCGTAGAGATAGGCGCCCGGCTGGCGCAGGGGCAGGGCGGGGGCAGGAGCAGCCGCCAGGGTGTGCTCCCCGGGCAGCAGGGTGGCGCGGCGCACAGCGCTGTGCAGCGGTCCGAACCACAGGGCAGCTTCCTTCAATTCCCCATCCAGCGAGATAAACTCCACCTCGGCGGCGTAAGGCGCCAGCTCGGCAAGGTCCACGCCGGGGGAGATCTTCACCCCCAGGGCGGGGAAATTCGCCAGCCAGGTATTGACGATCTCCAGCGGCGGCTGGTAAGCGCGCACCGAATGGAGCCGCCGGCCCGCGGCGCGGCGCGCCGGGTCGAAGAACAGCGCAGCATTATCCAGCCGTCCCAGCGGCAGGGGGTCGCGCAGGTCGGCCTGGATGAAGCCGGCGCGCTCGCCAAGGCTTAAAGCCTCGGCGTTGGCCCGCGCCAGCGCCAGGCGCAGTGGGTCCCGGTCGACGCCCATCACCCGGGTCACCCCTGCCAGCGCCAGGGTGTCGCTGCCAGCCGAGCAGCCCAGGTCGAGCACGCTGACGAAGGGGCGGTAGCGCCCGGCGCGGTAGGTCGCCACCTGCCAGGCCGAGGCCTGCTCCAGGGCCTCGCGGCTGAAATAAAGCTGCGCAGCAAAGGGGAATTTCGCCTCAGCTTTTCCTCGGTTGATGGCGATCTCCAGGGCGGGGCGCGCCAGGTCGGCGGGGAAGAGGCGGCAAAGCTCCTGGAAGCAGCGCAGGTAATCCTCTTCGCGCGGGGCGAGCGCCTCGGCCGCCTCCAGGGCGGTCTGGCCTACCGGTGTGAGCAACCGGCGAAATTCGGCGAGGTTCATGCAGGGATTATATAATGAAGTCGCCTCGTGAACTTCGGAAATTACCCCCTGGCGTCCTGTACTGCGAGTGGAAAACATCCCCGCGGCTGCTCCCAGGCCGAGTCAATAGGTTGGGGTTGAGCGCAGCGAAGCCCAACCTATAAGCTACCCCTGGCTCTGGTCTTCCTCTTCCCGCCGCACCACCAGCCGCACCCCCTCCACGCGCACCACGCGCACCCGCGTCCCCATCGGCAGCGGACCCTCGCCCTCATCTGCTGCCGCCGTCCACAGCTCGCTGCCCAACTGCACCGTGCCCGCTGGCTCCAGCGCCGTGCGCACCACCCCGGTGCGTCCCGGCAGGCTCTCCTGTCCCATGCGCACCGGCGTTCGCTGCGCCCGCAGGGCAAACCCCAGCACCACCAAGAACAGCATTCCGGTGGCGATCGACGTGCCCACCACCAGCGGCACCGACACCCTCTGGTCTGCTGGGACCCCCGGCGAGTTGAACAGCACCAGCGCCCCCACGATCAGCGAACCGATTCCCGCCACGGTCAGCGCTCCGTGCGTGGGCGCCTTGATATCCAGCACGAACAGCACGAAGGCGATCGCCAGGAACACCAGCCCAAACCAGTTCACCGGCAGGACGCCCAGCCCATACGCCGCCAGCGCCAGGCACACCACCCCGATGAACCCGGCGATCCAGCCGCCCGGGCTGGAGAGCTCGATCAGCACCGCTTGCACGCCGATGGTCAGCAGCAAGAAGACAATGTTGGGATTGGTCAGCACCGCCAGGAGCTGCTCGATAAACGTCAGGCTCAGCGGCT
>Ga0209253_10005712_pt1 | contig 10794 bp, 13 predicted proteins | sample FrelakmetBRP12BR_FD_187145 | JGI IMG/M metagenome (GOLD analysis project Ga0209253, IMG submission 187145) | Freshwater lake sediment microbial communities from the University of Notre Dame, USA, for methane emissions studies - BRP12 BR (SPAdes)... | ecosystem: Environmental > Aquatic >... | reverse complement strand
GCGTCGCCCAGATTGTCCTCCAGAACAGCGCCGACGTCCCGGCCCACCTCGGTGAGCCGGCGCTGGACATCGTCAGCGAGGGTTTGGGCCTGGCCCAAGAGCGCATGGCCACCCCCCGTGACCATGTCCTGGAGCGTAGCGAGCCGCCCGCGCTGCTGATCGTTGCCCCGTGCCATCCCGGCCTCCTCGAATCCCGGACCGCCCGGCGCACGACGGCGGCCCGTTGCAGGAAAATCCCCGCTGCGCGCGACGGCTATAGAACAGACGGGTATCCGGAAAAGCAACCCAGGGTGTCGGTCTCCGTCGGGGTGCGGGAGTCACTGTCCAGCCGGCATCACACGCGCGGCGAGCGCGCAAACCCAAGGCCCACCGGATCGAACCGGCGTGGCAGCTCCAGAATGCCCCATAGTCGTGGTGTTTCACGATGCCCCTGTCAGAAACCGTTCACAGGGGCGGCTTCCGGCCGAGGGCAGTTATCAACATCCTCGCAGGCCGCGACTCTCCCGATAGAAGGCTCCCGGAACGTGTGCAATGCCCTGGGGCGTCCAGCCGGCGGAGAAGTGATTCCCTCACGGAATCAGGTGCTTGCTGAGATCGCCCTGGCGCGGTGCGCCATTGGCCTCGCGCGCGTGATCCGCAAGGAGGTTGTCCACGAATCCACACCTTATCCACAGGAGGGCCGAAACCCCAGGGCGATGGCGTAGACTTCCGAGGATCCACGCCGGGATGCTTCGGGGCGCGTCGTGTGGACCTCCTCGAACATCGTCCGCATCCGCTGGATGAGCCCCGCCTGGTCGGCGTTCGTGAAGAGCTTGATGACGAGCCGGCCGCCCGGGCGCAGGAGACGTTGCAGCGCGTCGAGCACGACGGCGACCAGCTCGGTGGCGCGTGCGTCGTCGGTATGGCGCACGCCGGTCAGCTTCGGTGCGATGTCGCAGGCGACCACCGTGGCCGGTCCGCCGAGCTGCTCGAGCAGCTTGTCCAGGGCCGACGCATCGCGCACGTCGCCGCGCACCAGAGTGGCGCCGGCGAGCGGTGCCGGCTCGACGAGGTCCAGACCGACCACCCGGCCGCCAGGCCCGACCCGTTCGAGGGCGACCTGCATCCATGCGCCCGGCCAGGCGCCGAGATCCACGACGCGATCGCCCGGACGCAGGAGCCGGAAGCGCCGGTCGAGTTCGATCAGCTTGTAGGCGCTGCGGGCTCGATACCCGGCCGCCCTGGCCTTGCGGTAGTGCGCGTCCTTGCGCTCGTAGCCCACGGCGCGACTCCGTCATCGCCCGGGGACGGCTTCGAGCCCCTCGCCGCAGCGTCGGATGGACCTGCCTGCGACGAGCTGGCTCGCTCAGCGCTGCGCGGCGGGATCGTAGGCCGGGTAGTTCCCGAACGCGGACTGGTGCGGCTCGTGGCCGAAGATCGGCTCGAGCTGCGGCTGCGACACCAGGAAATGGATCGGGCGGGCGATGAGCCACTCGGCGGTCCAGCCGACCGGGTGCAGCAGGTATGCGACCAGGCGGAGCGGGTTCGACTGGCTGTCGTCGTAGGCGTCGTGCGCCCGGGCCACGCCCGAGACGGCCGCCACGAGGGCGAAGGCGATCACGGTCTTGCGCATCGGTTCCTCCAGGCGGATTGCCCGCCGGTTCGCGCTCGACGCTAGCAGCGGCCCGGACTGGGCTCAAGGGGAAAAAGCCGGAAAACGCCGCCGATGGTGCTCAGAACGTGCCGGAGTTTTCACCTGCCATGCCGGATGTCATGCGTTGACCGGGCCCGGCGCCGCCGCTACACCGCCCCGCAATGGGCCGTACCTTCCGTCCACTGGAACCGCTGCGCGGGTGGCGCAGGCTCGCGATCCACACCTGGCGTCCGCCGCGCGACCCGAGCACCTACGCGCAGGTCGACGTGCCGATGCGGCGCGCGCTCGACTACTGCGAGCGGGTGCGGCGTGAGACCGGGGTCCGGGTGACCGTGAGCCACCTGGCGGTGAAGGGCGTCGCCCTCGCGTTCCGCCAGTTTCCGCAGATGAACGGCTTCGTTGCCCGCAACCGCATCATGATTCGCGACGGCGTCGACATCTTCATGCAGGTCGCGACGGGGGGCGGCGCCGAGCTGTCCGGGATCAAGATCTCGAATGCCGCCGACAGGTCGGTGATCGACATCGCGCGCGAGTGCGAAGAGCGCGTGGCCCGGCTGCGGGCCCGCAAGGACAAGCAGGTCGAGCGGACCAAGGGGATGCTCGACCGTGTGCCCCGTTGGGCGCTCGGGCCGATGATGCGGACGCTGTCGTGGCTGATCTACGACCGCGACCTCGACCTCTCGCGCTTCGGCGTGGTCAAGGACGAGTTCGGCAGCGCCATGGTGACGAACGTCGGCCTGTGGGGCATCACCCGGGCACTCGCCCCGATCGTGCCCTTCAGCCGCACGACCATGGTCGTCCTCGTCGGCGCCGTCGAGGAGCGCGTCGTGCCGGAGAACGGCGTCCCCGTCGTGCGCCCGATGCTGACCCTCGGCGTGACCTATGATCACCGCTTCATGGACGGCTGGCACGGGGGGGAGATGGCGCGAATCTGCGTCGACTACCTGAAGAACCCGGACGCCCACGACGGCGTCGAGGCTGCCGAACCGCTGGCGGTCGCCGCCGCGGCTACGCCCAGCCGATGAACGACAGCTGGCGACCGGCGCCCTCGCCGTCACGCCGGTAGGAGCAGAAGCCGGGATCGCAGGCGGTGCAGGGGCCCAGCGTCTCGACCGCCGCGATGCCTGCGGCCTCGAGCAGGCGCCGAACGGCCAGCCGCAGGTCGAAGCGGAGCCCGCGGCCGTCGGCCTGCCAGGCGGGGGCGGTCACGCTGCCCGTGCGGGCGAAGGCCTCGCGGACCTCCACGCCCACCCGGTAGCAGCACGGCCCGATGGCGGGCCCGAGGCATGCTTCCAGCGCCGACGGTTCGACGCCGAAGCGCGCGCGCAGGTGGGCGACGGCGGTCTCCAGGACGCCGGCGGCCGCGCCGCGCCCGCCCGCGTGCACGGCCGCGGCGACGCGCGCCCGCCGGTCGACCAGCAGCGCCGGAACGCAGTCGGCGGTCACCACGCCGACCAGCAGGCCGCGCGTCGCGGTCGCCACGCCGTCGGCCTCGGGCCGCGGCGCGCGCGCAGCATCCGACGCGTCTCCCGCGCGGGCCAGATCTGCAGCCTCCGCGGTGACGACGCGGGCGCCGTGCACCTGGCGCAGCGTGACGACCGGCAGCCCAGCGCCGACCCGCGCGACCACGGCCTCCCAGGCGGGCGCGCCGCGGCACGCGGCCGCGTCCAGGAATCCGTGCCGCAGGCCCGGCGTCGCGGCCCAGTCCTCGCGGGTCAGCACGGGCGCACCCCACGCCCCGGCGCGCGGGCGGCCCGCATCACGGCCCCACCTCGATCAGTTCCACCTCGGCATAGCGGCGCAGCTCCTCCAGCGTGTGCAGCTTGTAGGCCTTCTCGTAGAAGATCCGCCGGATGCCCGTGTTGATGAGCACCTTGAAACAATGGATGCATGGCGTGTGGGTGATGTAGATGTCCGCGCCCCGGATCGCGGCGCCGTTCTTGGCCGCCTGCGTGATCGCGTTGATCTCGGCGTGGATGGTGCGGAAGCAGTTCTCCTCGAGCTCGCCGGCCGGCGTGGTGGAGCGGTAGACGAGGCAGCCGGCGTCGTAGCAGTGGGGCAGCCCGGCGGGCGAGCCGTTGTACCCGGTCGCCAGGATGTTCTTGTCGCGCACGATCACGGCGCCGACCTTGGCGCGCGTGCAGGTCGAACGCTCGGCCACCTGGCGCGTGATGGTCATGAAGTACTGGTCCCAGGTCGGTCGGTTCGTCATCGCAGCTCGTCAGGGCAGGATCTTGAACGGCTCGGGCACGAAGGTCACCAGAAACAGCAGGAGGCTGGCGAGCGCGCCCAGCGTCCGGCCGTGGCCGAGCGGCTCCCAGTCGTCGAGCGTCGCCGGGTGCCCGAGGCCGAGCATCAGCGTGAGGATCAGCGCCCAGACGATCCAGCCGGGCCAGCCCGACCAGCCGAGCCAGACCATGAAGGCGACGAGCAGCACGGGCACGATCCGGGTCCGGCTGCGGAAGACCGCGTAGAGCACGTGGCCGCCGTCGAGCTGTCCGGCGGGCAGCAGGTTCAGGCAGGTGATCAGGAGCCCGAGCCAGCCGGCGAAGGCGACCGGGTGGGGGACCACGCTGGTCGGGTCGGCATCGAGCACGAGCCGCGTGAGCCCGGCGGTGAGCAGCGAGTCGCCGAGCTTGAGCACCCCGCCGTGCTCGAGCAGACCCGGGCGCACCGTCGACAGTCGCAGCCCGACCACGAGCGCCGCCACGGCGACCACCGCGCCCGCCCACGGTCCGGCCGCGCCGATGTCGAAGAGGGCGCGGCGGTCGGGGAAGCGGGCGCGGATGCGGATGAAGGCGCCGAACGTGCCCAGCGGGAAGAACCACGGGGGCGCGGGCAGGAAGTAGGGCAGGGAGGCGTTCACCCGGTGGCGCCGGCACATGAGGTAGTGGCCCGACTCGTGGGTGGCCAGGATCGCCAGCAGCGTCAGCGAGAAGGGCAGACCGGCGGCGAGTCCCCGCAGCGTCCCGAGCGCCGCGCCCGCTTCCCAGCTCGCACCGGCGACCGTGGTGGTGAGCGCGGTGAGCAGCAGCAGGCCCACGTGGAGCAGGGGACGGTCGCGCGGCGGTGCGGCGACCACCGACTGCGGCGCGCGCAACCAGAGGCGTGGCCTGCGCCCGTCCATCAGTCGATCTCCACCGCGATCGTCGTACCCACGCCGGCGCCGAAGCGCTCGTGCGCCGAGCCCTCGCGGACGGCGATCTCGAGGTGGCCCCAGCTGTTCACCACCGCGACCGGTGCACCCGGCGGGGCGGCGGCGTAGAACGGCGAGACGCCGCCGATACGGACACCCCCGAGGCGGATCGCGCGGGCGCGCCGCAGCAGCGGCCCGTCCACGAGGTTCGTGGTGAGGTTCCCGAAGCGGTCGACGTAGAGGACCCGGGCGTGGACCACGGTGCCGTCGACGTCGGGCGGGGGTACGACGAGCCGCACCGGGTCGTCGCAGGGCGGCCCCAGCTCGGCCGGGTCGACGCCCGTGGTGAGCGCCGCCGCCACCGGCGCGAACACGTCGCGGCCGTGGAAGGTGCGGCTGCGCGGCGAGAGGAAGAAGCGCTCCTCCGCCAGCACCACGGCCCGCCGGACGCGGTCGGCTGGCGCCGCGAGCGAGAGGAGCCCGTTGTCCGGGCCGACGAGGCGTCCCTCGTCGGTCTCGAGGCAGAGGGCGCGCCGCTCGCTGCCCACCCCCGGATCGACGACGCCCACGTGGACCGTCCCGCGCGGGAAGAAGGGCACCGCGTGGCGGAGCACGAGCGCTCCCGCGAGGACGTCCTGCGCCGGGATGCCGTGGGTGACGTCGACCACCGGGACGCCCGGCGCCCGGCCGGCGATCACCCCCTTCATGATCCCCACGAACGGATCGACGAGCCCGAAGTCGGTCGTGAGGGTGATCAGCTGAGCGCCTCCTCCACCGCCGCCCAGAGCAGCGGGAACATGATCTCGTGGTGGCCGGTGAGCTGGATGCCCTGCCCGCCGAGCGCGGTCGGCCGGGCGACGACGTTCACCTGCGGGCGGTAGTGGCGGGTGAAGTCCATGTTGACGGTGGTGAGGCGGCGGACGCCGTGGCCGACGTTGCGCGCCAGGTTCAGCGCCTTCACGAAGACCTCGGGCAGCACCACCGCCGACCCCAGGTTCACGTACACGCCGCCGTCGAGCCGCGCGACCACGCCGGCGAGCAGACGGAAGTCGCGCAGGCTTCCCTCACCGATGGCCGCGCCGTCGGCGCTGGGGTGCATGTGGATGATGTCCGTGCCGATCGCGACGTGCACGGTCGCCGGCAGCCCGAGGCGGGTCGCGGCGGCGAGGATGCTGGTGCGGGCGTGCGGCAGCCGCGCGGCCAGGATCGCGTCGCCGATCGCGCGTCCGAGGCCGTGTCCCGCGGCCACGCCGGTGGTGGTGGCGCGGTTCAGGAACTCGCCCGTCTCCCGCGCCATGCCGAAGAGCCCGCGGTCCAGCCCCGGCCCGACGTCCTCCGAGGTGCGTCCGCCCCACGCCAGCTCGAAGTCGTGCACCAGGCAGGCCCCGTTCATGGCCACCGCCGCGAGCCGTCCCCGCTCGAGCAGGTCGACCACGAGCGGTCCGAGCCCGACCTTGATGGGGTGCGCGCCCATGCCGAGGACGACCGGCCGGCCTCGGCGGACGGCCTGCGCGATGCGCTCGACCGCGACGCGGAGATCGTGCGCGGCCAGGATGTCCGGCAGGCCGTCGAGGAAGCGGTGGAGCGAGAGGCCCGCGCGCACCGGCCGGCCCAGCGCCGCGGCCATCACCTTGCTGGGGCGCCGGGCGAGCGGGACGGTGGTGACGGCGGCAGGGTCGATCGGGACGAACGCACGCGGGGCGCGCGCGCCGCGGCGCGCCGGTGTGTGCCGCTTCACGGCCGCGCTCGGCCGGCGAGCCGGCGGTCGACGAGCTCGCAGATCACGTGCCCGACCAGGATGTGCGTCTCCTGGATGCGCGCCGACTGGCGGCTGGCGGCGACCAGGAGGCCGACGTCCGCCATGGCGAGGAGCGGCCCGCCTTCCCCGCCCGTCAGCGCGATCACCCGCACGCCGCGCTGGTGGCAGGCTTCGACGGCGCGGAGCACGCTGGGCGACCTGCCGCTGGTGGAGATCGCGAGCGCCACGTCGCCGGGCAGCGCCAGCGCGCGCACCTGGCGCGCGAACACCTGCTCGTAGCCGTAGTCGTTCGCGATCGCGGTGAGCGCCGAGGTGTCGGTCGTCAGCGCGATCGCCGAGAGCGCCTTGCGCTCGAGCCGGAAGCGCCCGACGAACTCGGCCGCGAGGTGCTGCGCGTCGGCCGCGCTGCCCCCGTTGCCGAACAGCACCACCTTGTTGCCCTCGGCGAGGGCTTCGACGACCAGGTCGACGGCGCGCTCGAGGCCGCCGAGCTGGTCGGCGAGGAAGGCCTGCTTGACGCGGATCGAGTCGGCGAAGAGCTCGCGGATCGCGCGCTGGGTGTCGGACACGGCGCGGCCGATGGTAGGCGGGGGGTCCCCGAGGGTCAACGGGGCGGGCGTGCGGCGGCGTCAGCCGTCGCCGTCGAGGCGGCGCGCGACCAGCGTGGCGACGTGCGCGCCGATCGCGATCGACGCGGTCGCGGCCGGGGAGGGCGCGTTCAGCACGTGCACCATGCGCGGCGTCTCGACCACGTGGAAGTCGTCGAGCAGCGCCCCGTCCCGCGCGACCGCCTGCGCGCGCACGCCGGCACCGCCGGGCGCCAGGTCGTCGTCGCGCAGCGCCGGCACCAGGCGCCGCAGCGCGCGCACGAAGGCGCGCCGGCTGAGCGAGCGGTGCATCTCGCCGAGCCCCGGCCGCCACAGCCGCCGCATCAGGCGCCACGAGCCGGGGAACGCGGCCATTGCGGCGAGATCCCGCGGCGACACGATGCCCCAGCGGTAGCCCTCGCGGGCGAATGCGAGGACGGCGTTCGGGCCGCACTCGACGCGGCCGTCGATACGGCGGGTGAAGTGGACGCCGAGGAAGGGGAAGCCGGGGTCGGGTACCGGGTAGAGGAGGTTGTGGACCAGGTCGTCCCGCTCGGGCCTGAGCGTGTGGTACTCGCCGCGGAACGGCACGATCGCGACGCCCGGGTCGGCGCCGCACAGGCGTGCGACGCGGTCGCTCTGCAGGCCGGCGCAGTTGACCAGCGCGCGAGCGCGGAAGTCGCCGGCGGCGGTGAGGCAGACGACCGCGGCCTCGTCCCGTGCCACGCCGACCAGCCGGGCACCCGTGCGGATCTCGCCGCCCGCCGCCCGGACCGCGTCGGCGTAGGCGAGCGCGACGCGGCCGTAGTCGACGATGCCGGTGTCGGGGACGAAGAGGCCGGCGATCCCGGCGACCTGCGGCTCGTGCTCGCGCAGCGCCTCGGGGCCGAGGCGCCGCATGCCGTCGAGCCCGTTGGCGCGGCCGCGGCGCTCGAGCTCGGCGAGCGCCGGCAGCTCGCCCTCGTCCACCGCCACCACGAGCTTGCCGCAGCGCTCGCTCGGGACGCCGTGCGCCGCGCAGAAGGCGTAGAGCGCGTCGCGGCCCTCGACGCAGAGGCGCGCCTTCAGGGAGCCCGCCCGGTAGTAGAGGCCCGAGTGGATGACGCCGCTGTTGTGTCCTGTCTGGTGCGTGGCGAGCGCGGGCTCGGCCTCGAGGACGAGGGGGCGCAGCCGATGGCGCTCGGCGAGCGCCATCGCGGTGGCCAGCCCGACGATGCCGCCGCCGACGACGGCGACGTCGTGGACGGCAGCGCTCATGCGGGCTCGGGCGGCGTGTGCCGGGCGCGGTCGAGGTAGAAGCGCAGCACGTCGGCCGGCGAGATGATGCCGACCAGCTTCCCGGCGCGGACGACGGGGAGGTGGTGGATCTGCTGGCGGCGCAGCAGGTCGATGACCTCCTCGGCGGTCGCGAACTCGTCGATGGTGGCCACGGGGTGCGACATGATCTCGCGGGCGTCGGTGTGCTCGGGGTGGTCGCGGAGGAGCGCCTGCACGACGTCGACCTCGCTCACGTAGCCCACGATGGCGTCGTGCCGGTCGACGACGGGGACGCCGCCGATCTTCTCGGCCACGAGCGTGGCCGCGATGGCGATGATGGGGGTGGTGGGGGACACCGCGGTGACCCGCTCGGTCATGATGTTCCGCGCGTGGCCCTTCACGCCCCCGCCGCTAGCGCAGCGGGGGGAGAGGGTCAAATCCGGGTCGGTCCGGGTGGCCGGGTCGGTGCGGGTCGGTCGGGTCCCGTCCGCCAGGGTGCGGCCGGCCGTCATGGGCGCTGGACGTGCGGCTCCGGTGCGTTGCCAGACGCGCGGCGCTGCGCTAGGGTCCTGGTCCGTCGCGGGCGTAATTCAGTGGTAGAATGCCAGCTTCCCAAGCTGGACGTCGCCGGTTCGACCCCGGTCGCCCGCTCTCGAAACCGTCGCTCCTGCGCGGCCTGCCACGGCAGTGCCCGAGGCCCCCCCCGCGAGGTCGGTCGGCCGGTGGCGGAAGCGGTTCCGGTCCGCTCGCGGTTGACGGTGGCCGGTGCGACCTCGCCGGTGCTCGTGCGAACGGGCCACCCTGCCACCCTGCCGCGGCATGCCCCTCGGGGCGGACCTTCGTTGCCGCGCTCCGTTCGTAGCCGCATCGCCGCTCTCGCGGCTGCCACCCCGGCGCCGTGGTGGCGCGCGCCGCGGGGGGGCCTCGCGAGCGTGGGCGGACGATCGTCGTCATCACCAGGGCGGACATCACGCGACGCGACCAGCTCGAGGCGATGCGCGCGGTGCCGAATGGCGAGGGTGTCCGTTCGGATCGCATTCTGGCATGCGCCGAGGAGGAGCCTTTCGGTCCCGACTGGCCTGGTCGCCCTCGCGCCGGCTGGACCACCACGCACGGCGAGACCGGCCTCGATCACTCCCAGAGGCCTCACTCGAGGTACCCGCTCGCCTGGCGCACCAGCCTGTCGTCCCGGACGCAGCGCCAGCCCGCCCGCTCGAAGGCGCGCACCAGCGAGCGCTCGCGGCGCACGTCGAGCGCCAGGAAGTCGCCGTCGATCCAAAGGCTCTCGACGCGAGCGTCGTCCGCGAGCTGAAGGCCATCACGATCGAGGGAGTCTCGCGCCCCGGCTGGGCGGTCCCGGCGCCCCCCTGCGCTGGCGCGACCACCCAGCGGGGTGGTACCGATGGGATCCCCAGGGTCCCAGGGCATGAGCAGGCCGAGGACCTCCGACCGAACGCCGCCGTCCGCGGGATCCTGCCGGACTGCCTCGTCACCGTGGTGAGCGTCCAGTGGTTCGGCTCCGAGGCGGTCGAACTCACAAACGAGACCTCCACAGGGCAGGTCGCGAACGGGCTGCTCTTCCGCCACGACGAGCGGGTGGCAGAGCACGATCGTGTCGCGCTACCACCGGCGCGTGGCGCGATTTCCCAGCATTGCGCTCCCTGCAGCGTACGGCGCCGACCTGCCGCGCATCTTGACGGTCTCGACCTCCACCCCGTACGAGGCTCGGATGCCTCCTGATCAGCAGGTCGTCCTCGGCGTCGACGGCACCAGCAATGGTTGGGTAGCCGTGGCGCTCGCAGACGGACGGTTCCTGGAAGCCCGGCTCGTCCAGCAGTTCGCTGATCTACTCGATCGATATCCGAAAGCCGCGGTGATCGGTGTCGACATCCCGATCGGGCTACCCGAGACCGGCCGGCGGCTCGCTGACCAACTCGCCCGCCGGGTCCTCGGTCCTGCACGGATGGCGAGTGTCTTCCCCACACCGCCGCGGCGGGTTCTGAAGGCGAGCACCTACGACCAGGCGCTCGCGATCTCGCGACGGCTGTGCGCGCACGGTGTCTCCCGCCAAGCCTACGGGCTGCGGACCAAGATCTTCGAGGTCGACGCCGTCGTCGCGCGCCACCCACGCGTTGTCGAGGTGCATCCGGAGGTGTCCTTTACTGCGATGGGGTGGCGACCCGTCGAGGCTTCGAAGAAGACCTGGAACGGGCTCATGGAGCGACGTCGGCTCCTCGCCGAGGCGGGCATCGTCCTGGGAGACCGTCTGGAACACGTGGGCGCTGCAGCCCCGGACGACGTGGTCGATGCTGCGGCTGTGGCGTGGACCGCCCATCGTGTGGCTCTTGGTCTCGCCGGGACCCTTCCCAACGCTCCGCCGCGTGACCGTACTGGTCGGCAGGTCGCGATCTGGTACTGACTG
>Ga0209253_10005711_pt1 | contig 10795 bp, 10 predicted proteins | sample FrelakmetBRP12BR_FD_187145 | JGI IMG/M metagenome (GOLD analysis project Ga0209253, IMG submission 187145) | Freshwater lake sediment microbial communities from the University of Notre Dame, USA, for methane emissions studies - BRP12 BR (SPAdes)... | ecosystem: Environmental > Aquatic >... | reverse complement strand
GTCAACGGCGAAGGGGTAGCCTGTCTGCCATGTGAAAACTGTGTCGGCGCCCGTTACGTTGTAATGCCCTCGCATCGGCATGATTACGAATTTTGTTCGCATGTTCAGGTCGCGCGTCAGAGAGATGGCGACGTCCACGTTTCGATTCTTTCCCTTGCTCATCGTGAGGCCTAGTCCGAAGAAGATCACTCCGAAGTTGCATCCTATCATTGCCTCGGCGACTTCTTCCAAGTGCTCTACAGGCACTCCGGCAACTTGCTCAACTTCGAGTTCTTGGTCTCGAATCAGAGCCCTGAAGGCTTCCAGCAGCTCGTAGTCCTTGTTGGGTTCGACTTGAATGAAGTAATCGGCAACGTCGGCGGTCCTGGTTTTTCTGACGTCTATGACTATGAGTTTTCGGCCGCTTCCTAGAATTGCTGGGCAAGGTCCCTTTTCAGTCGGCGGTTGCCGGGTTTTCTGGGCTTGTCGTATTCTTCTCAGTGTGCTGTCGACTTTTTTCTTGGCGGTGGCTGCTTTGGTTTTGGTTACGTAGTCTTTCCATTCGCTTTTCTCGAATTTTCCCTCGGAGAAAGTCGTGTATCTTTCTATGTGGCGTGGGTGGGAACTCCATGGGTTGCTTCCCCAGTAGATGACTAGGTCTGCCCGATGTCTGATTTGTCCAAGCGTGCAGGTTGGTAATCCTACGTCTTGAATTGCGAGGGCAGAGGGCCCGTGGCAGAGTGTCGAAGTGTTGTCGATGACGCCGCCGATTTGTTCGGCCAGTTCGAGGCCTACGCGTATTGCTTCGCAGCTCGTGTTGCTCCAGCCGTATAGCAGAGGATAGTCTGCGTTGGTCAGTATTTTTGCAGCTGTGGTGACTGCCTCGTCAAGCGATACTTGGACGTGTTTGCTGTTTTTCTTTATGAGTGGTTTCAGCGGTCTGTGAGCGTTGAAGCCTAGGAATTTTGCCTCGCACATGGAGCAGCCGTTCTTGACTTTCACTATTGCGTCTCTTTTTGTGGTGAGCTCTATGTCGTCACAAAGACAGCCGCAGATCGGGCAGATTACGGCGTTGAAGACTGGCATTTAGGCATCTCCGAATTCTTGTAAAAGGAGTTCCTTCAATGGGAGAACTTGTTTGTTGGGTGCTGGTTCGATTTCTGCGGGGATTCCTTTGAGGGAGGGCATTCCTATGCTGTCAGTCGCTGGGTCGACGACTGCGTTGGCCCATGGTCCGTAGGGAATGAAAATCACGCCTTTGTGTGGTCCTCGTGGGGATTTAATGGCTTTCAGGATGACGGATCCGTGAGCTGTGGATACGTTGACGTTGGATTTTTCTTCGATTCCAAGGGTTTTCAGATCGTCTTGATCCACGAAGCAGATCGAAGCGCTTTCTTCGTATTCTTTTGACGATTTGCCGGATTCTCTGGCTACGCCTTGCTCGATTGTGCGGCCTGTGAGTAAGATCGCTTGCAGTCTGGATTTACTGGGCATCAGTCAATCACGGCTTTACCGCTTCGTCTTGGATTTCAAAAGCTCCTAAGGTCAGAACGGGCTTTTTAAGGTAACGAGTTCCTGCGACAGTACCTCTCATGAATGTTGCAACGCAGTTGAGACGATTTCAGTTCAGGCTTACTTTTCTTTCCATCGTGTCACAAACGCACCCAGTACCAGGAAGACTGCGGCGAGAACGGCGACTATGGCCATGTTTGTGTATACGCCTTCTGGATACTGATAAAGCATGGAGTATCGGAGACCGTCTGAGAAATATGTTAGGGGAAGCGCCTTTGAAACCATTTGTATGTAGCTTGGCATGAGCTCCAGAGGGAAGTAGGTTCCTGAAAGGAACATCATGGGGAATGCTATTGCATTTCCAATGGCAGATGCGGCTTCGACATCTTTTATGAAGCCTGATAGGACCATGCCGATGCCTGAGAACATGACTGATCCGAGGAATATCATCAGTATGGTGAGGGCGTCGGGGATGATTCGGACGTTGAATATTACCCATCCGAGTGCGATCATTAGCCCTGTCAGCATTAGGTTCAGCAGAGTCTGGCTCAATACGTTTCCAAGGATCCAATCCATTTTGGTGAGCGGAGTCAAAGACAGTCGCTTTATGATTCCTCTTCTCCTGAATTCTGTCGTGTTGGCTGTCAACGCGATTATGCCGTTGGTCATTATGAAGGCAGCGGTTATTCCTGGAACGTAGTAGTCCACTGTGGTGAGACGCTTGGATGTCACAGATGTTTGGTTGAACTGGATTACGTTTTCGGCGCCGATGAGTTGATAGTTGAAGGCGTTGGCTATGCTGGCTATTATGCTTTGAACAATTGCTCCTGATTGATCTGACGGATCGGTCATTATGGTCAAGGATGTTCTGCTGTAGGGCAAGCTTTCGTTGAATTGCTGCAGTTGAACTAGTCCCTGCTCGAAGGTTGCTCGCTGGACAGGATCCATGTATTGCATGAAATAGTTGTAATAGGTCAAGTTGAGCGTGCTGTAGGATATTCCGACTCTGACTTTGAAGGTGCCGTTGAACATGTCGTCTTGGAAGCCTTTTGAGATCACGAGAATTCGAATGCTGCCTCCGAGTGGTCCGAGAGCATCTCGTGCGAAAGTTGTCGCGTTCGCATCAGATGGGACATCTTTTATTGCGAAGGTCTTGGTGTTGTTCAGTGCCTCGATGAAAGCAGCGGAGAACTGAGTTGGGCTATTGTCCGACGGGTTTCTGTCCAGGTTTTGGACGAAAATTGTGTAGCTTGATGATCCTCCTATTCCTGAGAAGATCAGCCCGAACACCAAAAGAAGCAGTATTGGGAAAAGTATACTGAAGAAGAGGCCTGAGCGGCTTCGCATCCAGTTCTTGGTCACGGCCTTGAAAACAGTAACTACTCTCATTGTTTGAGTTCACCTTCCTCCGTTATTCTTCCGCCTACTATTTTCAGGAACACGTCTTCTATGGTGGGGGTTTGGATCTCTATGTCATTTTTGACCTTCATCTCTGTTAATGTCGACATGACTTGCCACAACTCGCTGACGTTATCTATTTTGATTTCAATGTCTCCGTTGTTGCCGGATTTTACTTGATCGTATTTTTTCTGAAGGATATCCAAAAGTCTGTTGTCTGCTTTTCGGATGACGAGGACCTTGAGTCCGCCGTGTTCAGATATCAACTCTTGAGGGGAACCAATTAGGACGATCTTTCCTTTGTCTATGATGGCTATCCTGTCTGCCAATATTTGGGCTTCTTCCATGTAATGCGTAGTCAAGAACACGGTTTTGTCCAGCTTCCTAAGGTTTTGAATTACGCTCCAGACTTCCCTTCGGGCCTTGGGGTCAAGTCCAGTCGTCGGCTCGTCAAGAAAGACCAGTTTCGGATCGCTTACCAAGGCGGCGGCAACGCCGACTCTCTGTTTCAGGCCGCCAGAGAGCTTGTCGAATTTCTCGTTGGTCTTGTCTTCGAGGTCGAGCAGTTTGATGACTTCCATGATGTCGAGGTGCTTCGCGTACATGTCTCCAATCAGATCTATGTTTTCCTTTACTGTTAACTTGTCTAAGGCGCTGAAGTCTTGGGGAAGGACTCCTATTCTTTTCTTGATTTCTCTGACATCGTCATTCTTTGAAACGTCATAGCCGAAGACTTTCGCGTTTCCACTTGTGATTGGTCTGATGCACTCGAGAATTTCCACAGTAGTGGTTTTTCCAGCGCCGTTTGGGCCTAGGAAAGCGAAGACCTCTCCCTCGTACACTTCAAAAGAAATGCCGTCGACGGCCCGCAGCTTTTCATACTGCTTGACAAGCGAATCTACTTCTATTACGGCTTCAACCATATTGTTCCGCCCGAAAAAGCATTCGAAGTATCGTGTCTATGCGAATTTAAGAGTTGTGTGATACGCAGTTTCAACTGAAGCTATGCTGTCCGATTCAATGGCAACTGGACTCGAGGTTTTACGGTCTGTACCCGGAGAGAATACTCACAGCCAATGCTGCTGCGATCACGTCGGCTGTTGTTCCGGGGTTCAGAAGATTACTTTGCTTCCTGAGTCCTTGATCAAATCTGGCAAGAGCATTTCTCCCTCTAGAAGTAATTAGTCCTCCAAGCTCCACGACCTTGCGAGCTTCCGATGATACTTCACGGGCTTTCTCGGCGCCTGCTTTTCTGGCTATGAAGGTATCTGGAACTTCTGCCAGGATCTCTAGAAAGGCTTGAACTATTGCCACGCTTGGATCTGAAGTGTCCTGCAGGTGCCTTTGCAGAGATGGATAAGCAAGATCGAATGTCACGTGATAATTGTTGACCCATTCTGAACAGATAGTGTCGTATCCCTCGGCAATCTCAAACACATTGTAGAGAGATATTCCTTGATCGAGTATTTTTTTTGTAGACGCGGGATCGTTTAAGTCGAGTTCTGGTGCTTTTCCTAGCCCGGCTGGGTTGGCAATTTCTATCGCCTCGTATAAGTCGACAGCGTCTTGGGGCGTGGTTGATATCACAACGTGCTTCAGATTCTTCCTGAGAGAAAGCAGGTTGAAGCTTTCTCTGGTTAACGTCATTCCAGCAGCTACCGCCATTGGTGAAAGCAGAATTACGGTGCCCAAAAGCGTGTTGCCACCATGTTGCCACGAATTTATGTCTGTCACGCAATTCTTTATTATGTTCCCGATTCCAACATCTGCAACTTCTATTTTTCCTTCGGAAACGGCAACTCCTTGACGGGCTCCAACTTCAAAAGAAGAGGCTGCGGCGACTGCGGAAGCGAGAAAATGCTCGTACCGAGTCTTCTCAAAATCAGTGACGACGCTCACGTTTCCTGGTTTGTGGGCGCCTGCTTCAAGCAGAATGGCCAGTTCGAGACAGCGGGTTACATGCTTCGCCGGTTCTTGCGAGCTCATCCGAGATTCCTTCGGGTAAACGGTTTAGAGTGAAAAGTTTTATTAACGTTGTGTAAAAAGTTACACAGCCAAGAAAAACATCACACAGACTGTTGGCTTAACATGACTCCAAGATACGTGACGAGCACAGTGCTTGTAGCCCTGACGGCAGTGTGGGTTGCTCTACTGCTTGCATGCGCTTGGATTCCTGCATATCCTGTTCTGGGAACGGCAGCAGTAATCACTCTGTCAAGCATACTGTTCTCCTCTCTCACAGCGCCCTTTCTGGGACCCTTGTGGGGGGGAATTGCGGGATTTGCTTTTGGATGGTTTGTCATCGCCGTGAATCCAAGCACGTCCATTGGCTTGCTGACGTTCTTGAGCCCAACGATGGCTGCGCTGCTAAGCGGCCTCGTTCTTTTCAACCGTTGGAAAGAGGCCACGATTATCTTTTGTCTGGAATTGGCGATATGGTTCGCACATCCCTTCGCATGGTACCAAGCAATGCCCATCATAACCTGGAATTACTGGATTGTGCTGGCTTTCATCGTAATAGCGCCTGTGAGAAAATGGATCATTAACTCCATCGTGTCCCGCGAGCCTGCACACCTCATGGCTGCATTATGGTGCCTAGCGTGGATCGCCCGGATAGGAGGAGACGTGGCAACTGGCAATAACATCGGCGTTTGGGTTTTAGGATGGGGAACTCCTGGGATGTATCCTTACTGGGCTCCCGTGACTGTCTACTATGCAATAGCGGATTCGCTGAACTGTCTTGCCGGGGCTTCAATAGGCACGGCAGTGCTTCTGACCCTGAAAAAAGCAAATCTAAAAGTGTTGGCAATAGATTGCCTAAAATCTGAAAGGTAAGAGCACTGGACATCTTTGAACCCGAAGAGATGAATTTATGAAAGCCCGAGAAGGGGATCTTATTGAAACTCACGATGGATCCTTCTTCGATGTGAAAGGACTGGTTCACCCTCCCGGTCGAACGATAGCCTTCATCCGCTATTTCCCGGATGAAAAGGGTAGTAGAAGCAAGAACAGAATAACTTATGGTAAGGTTTACTCTTTTTCTGAACGCTACAGACTATTGAGGGAGAGATTCCCCAATTATCTTGTTCACAACTCTGTCTTTGACGAAACACTCTGTGAAGTCTCAGACAGCGACGTCAAGAAGCGCCACGACCCGATTGAAAAGCTTGCGCAATTGAGAATGGAGAGGAAACTGGATTCACTTGAAGATAAGGCGCTCCAACTGGCTGAGGTGATCAAAGAAGAAACGGATATTCTGCGGGCCTCGATCGGAATTTCGGGCTCTCTTCTAAGCGATCTTCATGAAAACACTTCAGATATTGATCCTGTCGTGTATGGATCTGTGAACTGTCGAAGAGTCTATTCTATACTGCAAGAAATGGTGAATGAACAGCAATCACCCTTCAAGTCATATAGCCCAGGTGAGTTGAAAAGGCTGTTCGATTTCCGTTCGAAGGATACAGCCATGGACTTTCAAGATTTTGTTCGAACAGAATCGAAAAAAGCCTTTCAAGGGAAATTCATGAACACAGATTACTTCATCCGCTTTGTCAAGGATTGGAGCGAAATTCACGAGGAATATGGAGACGTTCGATACAGAAACGTTGGCTACGCCACGATCGAGGCAACGGTGACAGACGATTCAGACTCGATCTTTACACCTTGCAGATACGTAATTGAAAACGTTAAGCTCATCGATGGACCGAGCGTTTCTTCAATAGGGGAAATCGCGTCTTTCCGTGGAAGATTCTGTGATCAAGCCCGAAAGGGTGACAAGGTAATGGCGCGTGGAAAAGTTGAAAGCGTAACAGACTTGAAACGAAGCACAGACTATTTCAGACTGTTGATCGGCAACCAGTCTGCAGATTACATGATACTCAGATAGAATGTTCAGTTCTTGACCTTGAGAACCTGTTCATAGTATCTGGAGCAATAGGTCAGAGCCACTTGCATGTAGCTGCCTTCGGGAGTTTTTAATTCTTCCAGGTTTCCGATGACTTCAGCGGTTTCGCCGCGGTATACCTGTGAGCGGAACTCTTCCAAATAGGAGATGACGCGTTTGGCTTCAATGGCTGACCTCGGTCCTTCAAGGACTTGAAGGGGTTCGATGGCATAGGCAGAGGGAATGAATGGACCGTCGTTATCGTCTGTTACTTTGGCTGTCAGTCTGGTCCAGCCCTTCTGAATGATCCTGGTTGCGGAGTCATATTCATTCTTAATTTCCTTCCAGTCTTTGACAGGTTCAAACTCTGTTTTCACTGTCCGTCCGCTCTTCTGGCTGGTAAGCAGTGTGTAAATCAGTTTTCTGCGTTGATGCCACGTGTATTCCTTTGGGCTTAAGTTCGTGAATTGCCAGTTCTTGCCAGCCATTGCCCGATCGGTTTGAAACTCGTTTCTAAGCCCTGAAGAATCGGATTCGCACAGTTCTGCAACTGTTTCACGAAGCTTGTCGAGGTTTTTTCTGCCGTAAATGATCAGGTCGATGTCGGAGAATTTGGGGTGATAGAAACCGTGGAGCAGGCTGCCGAAAACGCCGAAGTCTTCAACGTGCAGAGGGGAGGATTTCAGCATTACTTTGACGACCTCTTGCATCGCTTCGAGGAGTTCATCCTTGGGAACTTTGCTCATCAGAAGCTGGAGGACCAGATCGGGCTTCTTCACGTCGAAGATGTCGTTGCGTTTCACTCCTACGACTTTCGTGTTCAACATTTCATGAGGTATCATGTATTTTGGAAAGTTGTTTTGAATGAACTTCCAGCCTTCGTCCTCGTAGAATTTGTAAAATATCTTTCCGTCCTCAGTCCTGAGTGCTTTCGGATTGTCAGATTGAAAGATCCTGGAAGACGCGTATTCAGCGTCGCATACAAACGACTCGTGTGGATGTGAGTAGCCGAAGACGCGGAATACTAGACCTTCCTTTGTGACTATGGCGTCGCGATCACGAAGTTTCAGAGGGGCCAAATGCGTTCTTCCTCCTTGACGCCTGTTCCAACGACAGCTTGGTGATGAACTTTCTTTGTTTCAACGTTTTCGACGCGTTCTAGCATTCCTGAGACTCGCATTTTGTTGCCGATTCGAGCTACGTTTCGGTAGCACCCGATCATGGAAACTACAAATTGAGGCACTCTGTCTCTGCTCAAAGTGAATTTTGCGTCTGCAGGTGTGTATTCATCGATTTCATAGATTGCTGGACGAAACATAGCTTCCGTATCATTCTGTACGCTGCAGGTGAATTTGACAAAGGCTACAGGAGAGTATTTGAAAACGCCATATTTCGAGTTGATTTCCTCCGGCTTGCGTACCGCATTGTACATGAATAAACGACCTTTGTATTTGCCCTTGTATTTTCTGGCTGCGTCGATTCTATTTTTGGAAACATAGCTGAGCGCCCCGTTTTCAGCGAGCTTGTCTATTGTGCGTTCTAGCTTGCGAAAGTTTTCGGCGCCGTATACGACTAGGTCTATGTCGGATTTGGAAGTGTGCATGTTCAATGCGATTGAGCCGTGGATTCCAAAATCGCTTACGTCAATTCGTGATTTCTTTGAAAGCAGCGTAACCAAGTCTAATGCGGAGTCTTGGAGACTATCCCTGCTTCGGAGTTTGGCAACGTGATGAAGACACTCTGACGGGACATAAATGTCTCTAACTGAGTTCAGGGGTGCACTGATGACTTGTTTCGATCTGAACGGACAGAAATACACGTATTGTGGAAAATTGGCGCCGAAGGTTTCGAGGAAATTCTGATAGTTTTGAGCCGTATAGAGCTTCTCGGCCCTGAAGACTTCAGTCCGTCTATAGGTCCACGTGTTTTCAAGATATTTGATGTTGAAAAGATTTTTGAATTTTGCGGGTATGTATTTCAGAAAGGCGAAAACCCGGCGTTCAGGATGCTCGTAACCGAATACGTTGAAGATGAAGCCCTCTTTGGTTGTGAAGGTGTCGCCGTCTCTTGGCATCCAGTTCGCAGCGTCCGTCTCTGATCGCCGCGATAGACTGAGATTGGAACGTTAAAAAACCTATTGCAGAAGGACGCAACGTTTAAAGCACGATTCTTCCAAAGCAGGATACCGTGAATTGGATTGGATGAGAATTCACACCCTTACATCGTGTTCCTTCCGTCAGAAGACAAAACAAAAGTGTTGAGCTCCATTTTCGGCTCGAAAGCAGCCGTTGACATCCTCAGGTTTTCCTTGAAACAAGGAATTTCAAACGAAATTTACCAGAAAGACCTCATGAAGAAGCTTAGTTATTCAAACAAGACTATCATTGAGAATCTGAAGTCTCTGACAAAGCTGAGGATATTGGAAGAGCAGATGGAAAAAGCCCAAAAGGAGAGGGGGATTGTGTGGGTCAAGACTTATCAATTGTCAGACAGTGGAAAATGGTTCGCTTTGCTTCTAGCCGAGGAAAAGGATTTGTCTGATAAAGAAAAGGGCGAAATACTGGAAAATCTGTTCAGAGCCTATGTCGGATGGGTGAAAGACCTCTCAGAAAGGCTACATCTTAGCAAGAGCACCCTGGAAAAGGCGTTCAAAGAAGAAATGAAATAGCGTTGGTGCCGATATGAAGCAAGCCGTCATAGCGGTCGTAGGAGGAAAAAAGTCGGGAAAAACAACAGCGATAGAACTGTTGACAAAAGAGCTTACTGAGAGAGGTTACAAAATCGCTGCAGTGAAGCATATTCCAGAGCCGAACTTCACGATTGACAGGGAAGGAAAAGACACTTGGCGATATGCACAGGCAGGAGCGACAACCGTCGTTGGGGTGTCTGCTGACGAGATAGCAACCATCGAGAAAACAAGGCAAAATGATCTGACTTTGAAGAGCATTATGCAGACGTGTGGAGGCAGCGACTTGGTTTTTCTAGAGGGATTTCGGAAACTCGTTGCGAAAGACGAGAAGATTCACAAGATCCTTGTTGTAAACTCCTTAGAAGAGGCAATGCGTGATCTGAAGACTTTCCGTCCGATAATCGCATTAACGGGTCCCACACGACCAAAAATAGACGACTTGCACATTCCGTACGTGGACGTATGCAAGAATGCTGGGCAGCTCGCAGATCTGGTTGAAAAAACTGTATTTAAGAAAACTGCAACCTGAGTGTTGTTGCAGTTGGGTTATGGGGTTTGGAGAGATTATCTGAGGGGGAGATGGGAGAAAGGAGATAGATGAAAAGATTTATGGTAATTCCCCAAACCTATCCACCCAACTTTTCAACACACTCTTGTTGCATCATCACCTTCTAGAGAGCTTTGAATGCGTCAAACCATCTGTTGTACATAGTGAGCATGTCAACTGACACGCTGGGTTTGCGTTCTTCCAGTATTTGCGTGAAATCAGCCATGGTTAGAGACCGAGGTTTTGCGGTTTTGTCGCTTGCTTGCCCTGACTCGAAGAATTCTCCGATGAGGCTCAGTTGAGCCGACTGGTTGACGTCTCTTATGTCGCTTCCCGAGAACCCTTCTGAAAGCCTTGCAAGTTCGTGTAGATCAACATCGGGGCCAAGTTGCAGGTTGGTTGTGTACAGATTGAACATCATCAACCTTGTGTGGTGATCTGGAAGTGGAACTAGAATCCTTTTCTGGAACCGTCTTATGAAAGCCCAATCCAGGTCCCAGGGCTTGTTCGTGGCTCCGATCACGTAGATATGAAGAGCCTTGCCTTTGTCGACAATTCCATCCATTTCTTTCAAGAATTGGTTCCGGACGCGAATTTCTCCACCAACCTCATTCGTGTGCTTGCCCATCAAAGAGTCAAGTTCATCAACGAAGACTATCGCGGGTCTTCCCTCTTGCGCGGATTTTCTCACGTTGCCAAAGAGACGTGCGACGTTCTGTTCAGCCTCGCCCAGCCATTTCGACATTATTGAAGCAGCGTCTATAGAAACAAACGTTGCGTCTATTTC
>Ga0209253_10005710_pt1 | contig 10796 bp, 11 predicted proteins | sample FrelakmetBRP12BR_FD_187145 | JGI IMG/M metagenome (GOLD analysis project Ga0209253, IMG submission 187145) | Freshwater lake sediment microbial communities from the University of Notre Dame, USA, for methane emissions studies - BRP12 BR (SPAdes)... | ecosystem: Environmental > Aquatic >... | reverse complement strand
GCTCATGCGACGCTGGCATACGTCAAAGACAATTACGAGTGGGACTGGGCGAGTGCCGAGACGGAGTATCGGCGAGCCATCGAGTTGACTCCGAACTACCCGACGGCCCATCAGTGGTACGCCGTGTTTCTGGCGAGAATGGGGCGGAGACCGTTGTGCAGGATCGCGACGAAGTGCCGCAAGTGCTTTTGCAGCAGCGCGCGCAAGTCGGCCAGCAAGTCGAGGCCGGACCGCGCAGGCAGTCTCAGGTCGCTGACCACGCACCACGGCATCCTCCGCGGCGGCGCTCGCCAGCAGCGCCTCAGCCGAGGCGTAGGCCGCGACCTGGAAGCCGGCGGCGTTTAGCAAGCGTTCGAGAGCCAGTCGCAGGCTGTCGTCATCCTCGACCACGAGCACCTTCCTGTTGGCGACCACCATCGTGGATCTCCTTGCAGCGTGATTGACCGACTAACGAACCGACCGGAGGGTCGTGCCGCCTATCATCGCGCCGGCCGGGCAACGCGGCCATTGGACCAAAGGGCAAGCCGGCTTGCCCGAAAGGGCAAAGTGTGAAGGTGAACTGACTGGAATCTATAGCAGGTAATACACTAAGTGGTACAATGATTAGATGAAGCGAGTATTCAAAACCCGCCACTTTTGCCGCTGGATGCGCAAGACGGAACTGACTAATGATGCGTTGTGCGCTGCAGTAGACGAAATGGTTCAAAGTCTGATCGATGCCGACCTGGGTCGTGGCGTGGTCAAAAAACGCGTTGGCCTGGCAAGTCGCGGCAAACGCAGTGGCGCCAGAACGCTCGTGGCGACCAACAAGGGAGACCGGTGGTTTTTCGTCTTTGGGTTCGAAAAAAATGTTCGGGCCAACATCCGTGGCGATGAACGGGAAGCCTTGCAGGACATCGCGCAGGATTTGCTGGCTAGAACAGGGGCACAACTCGACCTGGCGGTTGAAGATGGCGCATTAGAGGAGATTTGTGATGGCCACAAAGACTAAGGCCAAAAGCCCGATTTTCGAGGCCGTGCATGACACGGCCAGTGATCTCCATCGGCTGGGTTTCATCGATCAACACAAGATGCGCAAGTTCGATGTGCTATGCCTCGCCCCGATTCCCGAGTACAACAGCGAAAAAATCCGCGCGCTGCGTGATCGCTTCAAATTGAGCCAGGCGGTGCTGGCATCGGTGCTGAACACCAGCCTGTCGACGGTACGGCAGTGGGAGGCTGGCGACAAACACCCCAGCGGCCCCTCGCAAAAGCTCCTGAATCTGTTGGAGCGCAAGGGGCTTGAAGCGCTGATCTAAGGTCACTGTGGAAACGCACCACGGTTCCAGGCTTGCCTGAATAGCGCGGCGTCTGCGTCACCGGGCGCTGTTTACCAGAAAGGGCAATGCGGCCGCAGCCAGATTCAGTCGGACAGGTGTCGCAGCCGCTCGGCCAGCCGGCCGAGTTCGGCCGTCGAGGTAATGCCCAGCTTCGCCATGAGTTGCGCACGATGCAGCTTGACGGTGCGTTCCGCGATCTCCAGCTCTTCGGCGATCTGTTTGTTGAGCTTGCCGGCGACGATACCATCGAAGATCGCCCGTTCCCGGGGCGTGAGCAAGGCAAAGCACGCGCGCAACCGCTCCGCTTCATCACGGGCCGCGCGCTGGACCGCGTCACGCGCGAGCGCGCGCTGGAGCGCATCGAACAGGGCAGCGCGCTCGATAGGCTTCGTCAGAAAGTCCACGGCGCCGGCCTTCATCGCCCGCACGCTGGCGGCCACGTCGGCGTAGCCGGTCAGAAAGACCACCGGCAACGCCACGCCCTGGCGCCGCAGGGCCGCCTGCAGGTCAAGGCCCGACGGACCGGGCATGCGCACGTCGAGCAGCAGGCAGCCGGGGCGGTCAGGCGGCGGCTGCAGCAGGAAGTCACCCGCCGACGCGTAGCCGCGCGCCTCGAAGCCGGCCGCGCCGAGCAGCCGCAGCAGCGCGGTGCGCAGCGACTCGTCGTCATCGACGACGTGGATCAGCGGGGTGGTGCTCATGCCGTCTCCGATGACTGACCAGCCGTCGCGCTGGCCGCGGGCAAGTTGATATGAAATACCGCCCCGTCGCCGGGACCGGGCTCGGCCCAGATGCGGCCACCGTGGGCTTCGACGATGGTGCGCGCAATCGATAGGCCTAGCCCCATGCCCTGGCGCTTCGTGCTGAAGAACGAATCGAAGAGCCGCGGCAGGTCATCGGGGGCGATGCCGTGACCCCAATCGCGCACCGCGAGGGCGATGCCGCCCGCAACGTTCTCGACGGACACGACGATGGTGCGCCGGTTCTCGGGCACCTCGGCCACCGCGTCCATGGCGTTAAGCACCAGATTGATGAGCACCTGCTGGATCTGGATCCGGTCGCCGACCACCGTGAGGGCGGTGGTTGCGAGTCGAATGTCGAGGGTCACCCCCCGTCGCCGCGTTTCGGCCCGCAGCAAAGCCGCGACGTCGCTCACGGCTTCATTGAGGTCGAAGGGTTGCCGTTCGACCTCGTGCTTGGCGAGCAGCGCCCGCAGCCGGCGGATCACTTCGCCGGCGCGCAGGTCGTCGCGGCGGATGTCGGCGAGAATCTCGCGCAGCGCGTCGCGCCGGTCCGCGCCGGACTCGAGGAGGAGTTCGCCAGCGTCGGCGTTGCTCAGGATCGCGCCGAGCGGCTGGTTGATCTCGTGGGCAATCGAGCCCGTCAGCTCGCCGGCGACCGCGAGCCGCGCCGCGTGCGCGAGTTCGGTGCGCTGCTTCTGCACGGCCTGCTCGGCCAAGCGGCGGCGGCGGTGTTCGATCAGCAACCCGGCAATCAGCCCAGCCTGCAGCAAGAACACCGTGGCGGCGATCATCACCTCGTTTCGGTGTGCCTCCAGCAACGTCTCCTCCCGGAAATGCACGATGGCGTCACCCGGAATCGCGCTCTCGTCGATGCCCCAGCGGCGGACCTGCCGCCAGTCGACGTTCAAGGTGTTGGGCATGATCTCCGGCAAGCGCAGCGCGGCGGGCGCGGCGCCGTCGAGCAGCGCGTTCACGATCTCTCCCGTTTGCCGCCCCATGGCCACGAAATTCGGCAGGCGGCCGCCGACGATGCCCGTGCCCAGGAAGGTGTTGAACGGCCCGTACACCGGCGCGGTGGCGGCGGCGGCCATGATTCTGGCGGCTTCGCGTGGGACGAAGTGGCGGCCCTCGCCATCCTGGAAGTAGCCGGGCGTGAACACCACGGCGTCGCCTCCCAACTCACCCAGACGCTTCAAGACCGCGCCGGTCGGCAGACCGGCGAGAAACTCGGCCGTCGCGCGGTCCTTGAAATGGGAGACCTCGTCGCGCAGCCGGGCTTCGAATTCGCGGTCCCAGGTGGCTGTGCCCGTCACCACCACCAGATGCCGGGCCCGCGGATGCCAGCGCAGCGCCTGCTCGATGGTGCCGGAAAAATCGTACTCGATCGGGACACCGACCACGTCGGCGGGCAGCGGCGGGATCGACCGCAGGAACGACCTGGCAACGCCCATGTGAACCACCGGCGCCTGCGGAAACAGCTCGGCGTGATGGCCCAGCAGGAAAGCGAGCGCTTCTTCGCCCCCGACGACCAGTACCTCCGGTGGCTGCAAGGCATACTTCTCGCGCAGGAACGTGGTCACGGTGTGAACGTAAGACTCACCTTCGAAGTGGGGATAGTCGAGAAACTCGGTGCTCAGTTCCGTCGAGTTCGCGATCGTCTCGCGCAGTCCGCTTTCGCCTTCGAGGTTCGCCGGCAGCAATCGATGGCTGGAATACAGCACGAGGACGTGCCGGATCTCCCCGGCCGTGGCGGCGGCCGCGAGCACAAGACAGCACGCGGCCAAGAGCCGTACGAGGCATGATGCTGCGTTAAGACTATCAGGGGACATCGCTGCCGTATTCCGTCGAAAGCGCCGGTCAAGGCCGTCATGGCGATTATACCCGGCCCACTTTCCGTGGTGCCGCGCCGTCTATTCCCTGCGGATGGCAGCGTACCTGCCGCTCGCATCAATCAAATGTTCGCGATTAGATCCAATCATTTGACGTTCGCCCCTCATGCCCCGCGCCAGGCTGATCACCGGCCCCGCTCAGGACCTTGACCTGATGCCGCGCAGCTCGTTGAATCGCAGCGCCAGCACCGCCGCCCATTTGTTGAAGGCGTCCTTGGCGTAGCTCCAGCTCGTGAACGAGTCCATGTAGCCGTTGACCCAGGTCTCGGCCGCATTGGGAGCACTCTTGTTGAGATCGGCGGCGTACTTGCGCCCGATCTCGGTGTCGGCGCACTCGGCGACCACCGCGCCGGAGGCGCCGTCGCGGAACTGCGCTTCCATGCCCGTCTGGCCCAGATACGGCGTCGAGCCCGCGGGCCGGCCGGTCGCCGTGCCCGACGCCATCTCCGCAACGAAGCCATAAGGCACCGCGGTGCCCGCCAGGCTCGCCGCGGAATTGGTCGGCACGAGGTCCGTGAGCGCGATGCGGATCCGCAACACGCCCGGCCCGGCCGTGGTGACGATCTGCGCCTCCGGCTGGAGCGCCTTCACCAGCGCGCCGTGGAAGTAATCGAGCAGCGTCTTGAGATCGGTCGGATCAATGGGTTTTTGCGTGCTGCCGGGCTTGAGATAGACCTGGATGCGCTCGATCAGCACCTTGTCGTAACGCTTCCAGTCGACGTTGGCGCCCCGCCAGCACAGCATCCCGCCGCCACTCGGCGCAGGCCGGAGCTGCGCGTAGTCGGTGAGGAAGCCGACGCGGGCCACCGTGGACGCGGACGCCTCGGACGCCACGATGTCCCCGCCCCCGCCCCCCGGGGGTGTCGCGCAGCCCGATAGCAGCAGCGCGCCCGCGAGGGCGCCGGCGCCAACCGCGCGGAGAGTCAATGTCAAGGCTGGAACCATCATTTTTGCCCCCTGTTTTTCAATGAAAGGATGTTTCGACCAGCGCAGACGCGGTGGCGCGGGAAAGCCGGTTGAATGGTGGACAAGGCGCCGCCAGTTGATCCGCTGCACGTCGCGCGGGTTTCCATTCGCCGGTCGGCGCGGTTTTGTTCGGCTAGTATAGGAGCATGAGCGGGTAAAATATAAAATATATCGTTTGGCGGCAGCGCCCAGTCGCGATTCCTTGTTCGCGCGTGGCGGGTCTTCTACGATAGCTGACTGGAATCCCTATTGCGCCTAGGCTAAGATAATTCAGGGTTGCTGGAAGGCGATTGGCTATCTTTGCCGAACTCAGGGATACCAAGATCAAGATTTTAAAGAGTAAGAAACGGCCTATGGCAAGCTCATTTGCCGGTCTATTGGTTTAGTCCGGTCCTTAAGTAGTTCTGATAGGAGAAGCTAGGTGATGAAAAAACTTGTTGCTCGAAGCATTGGTTTCTTAGCAGTTTTGGTTCTCAGCAGTGCTGCATTGGCGCAGTTCGCCAACAAGAATGCGGCTTTTAGTGCGCCAGGGCCTGGGGATCCCAACAAAGAGTATGGTCTGATCGTTCCTAAACACTACACCATACAGACGCCAAAGGGCGTTTTCACCGCTGGCCAGGTCATCGGTGTCGCGGGAAAGAATATTACCCTGCTTAATCCGGCCAAGGCTGAAGAAGCGGTGAAATCTCCTGGCTTTGCCGGGAAAAACGACCTGCCGCCACCCAAGGAGTATCCGAAGCATGCCCTTGTTTCCATAAATATTCCTGCAGGAGTTACCATTTTGTACGACGGTAAGCCTGTACAAGTAGAGGGCAACAAACTCATCCTGGCGGTTGAGAATGACTCCATGAAACAGGCTCCTCTCCCGGATGCACATCCCGGCATGATGGGTTGGAACCACTAGCGATAACTGCTAGCAGCGAATGAGGGAACCGCCCGGCGTGGCCGTGCTGCGCCAGGCTGGGCGATTCCGTTGAGCACCCCCAATCTCCCCCCTTAGTTTCGAACCAGCGCCTTGTCCAAGGCGAGGCTGCGGAAATCAGTCGCGAAGCTTTCCAAGCGCCCAATGGCTTGCTGGCGCTGTAGGGATGTCAAGGTCTTATCGAGGGCAAGGATAAGTTGCATGAAGCCCTCTTCATAGGACTTCCGCGCCCGCGCATACTCTTCACTATAACTGGCTTCCCAGTTCATCAGCAGGACGCGCAGCTTCGGTTCCAGAATCCGCGCATCATGATTCTCCTTTAGCAAGGCGATGAATTCATGCTGCCAACGCTGGCGTTCCTGGAACCGCAGAACGGGGAACTCCGGAAATTGTTTGGCCATACCCTCGATGAGCCGCTCCTGAACCGGGCTCAACTCCCCAATCCAGTCGCTGAGCGGGGTAGCGATCTGTTCCGCGCGCCCTTGCAATTGCTTGACCCCATCCCCCGCCAAGTACTTTTTGGCGAATCCGGCATTGTCCTCGGCAAACTTCTTCTCCATTACCGCCAACTGCGCTGGCTCGAGCGTAACGAGCAGCGGCGCCAGTGCGTTAGCCGCCCGCTCCGCCAGCACGCGAGCCCGCGTCTGGAGAGCGGCTATCGCCCACTCCACTTCCTCTCGCGTGAGGCCATCGGAAAGCTTTTCACCAGCGCTTTGAAATATGACCGCGTACCGCGAAAGTTCCTGCTCGCGATGCCAGTCATGCAGGGCGGCGAAGCGGGCCTTGAAATCCGCCGCCTGTTCGTCTGTTAACGCCAGGTAGCGGTTCGCCGCCACGCGCAGCAGGAAACCCGCATTATCGTAGGACAGTCGGACGCTGCTGCAACTGGCGAGCAATGCCACTGCGATAAGCATCAGCATTGCCGCAAAAATGCGCTCGGATTTCATTCGTATTGAGGAGTACCGCCCCGGAAACATCGACAGAATCTTTCCTTAGAGAGCTTTCCAAGTCTGGAAAGTTTCGAGTCGGCGGCGGTAAACCGAGCAAAATACCTGGTTGTTTTTAGGGAATTACTGGGAGTAGGATGGAAAATAATTTCCTAACCGGTAGTGAGGATATAAACATGATGCGCAGTATTGCAGTATTGTTGCTGGCGTTTGTTGCTGGGATGACATCCAGCCTGGCCCAGGAAGCCGACACCAAGGCGGTGGCCGAGATCAAGGGCATGTTGGAAAAACACGACAAGGCGTTCAATGAGCAAAATCTGGCGGCGGTAATGGAAACCTTCGCCCCCGGCCCCAAGACCGTGGTACTGGGCACCGGTCCGGGCGAGCGCTGGGTAGGCAAAGAAGAAATCGATGCCGCCTATAAGGAAATGTTTAAGGATTTTGACCCCGGCTCAATGACTGCCACCTGCACCTGGAAGGTAGGGGATGTGATGGGTAACCTGGCCTGGCTGATGGCGATGTGCCAGCTCACCGATTATCTCAAAAACGTCAAGCGGGAATATGGGCTCAATATCTCCGCCGTCCTGGAGAAGATGGATGGCAAATGGTATTTTCGTGCCATGCATTTTTCCAACTTGACCGGCGGTCAATAAAAAACTCACGGTGGGAGGTTCTGCTATGGATAAGGATCGCAAACCCGAACAAAGCGACGGCCAAAGTCCCTCCGACGAGAAGGCCTTATTAACCCGAAGAGATTTTCTCGTCGGCTTGAAGAAATGGTCGACGGTAGTGATCGGCGGCGCTGTCCTGGGTGGTCTTTTGTTACCACCCACGGACGCGGAAGCCGGCGCCTGGATCAATAACAGAGGCGGCTGGGGCGGCGGCGGCTGGATCAATGGCGGCGGCGGCGGCAGTTGGATCAATGGTGGTGGTGGCGGCGGTTGGGTGAATCGCGGCGGCGGCGGCGGTTGGGTGAATCGCGGCGGCGGCGGCGGTTGGGTGAATCACAGAGGCGGCGGCGGCGGCAGTTGGATCAACCGTCGATGACAAGTCAGGATGCCGAACTTTGGTTATGCTGCTTCAACTTGAGAAATTATAGCGATTTGTAAAGCCGCGTTGACGGGGAGTAAGTAGCGGGGCAGGCGGAGAGACAACAACAATATCCCGCCTGCCCCATTTCATTTTTGCCGGATCGCGTCAATACTTGCCTTTATCTTGGGTAACCACAGCACACGCGACGAAGGCTAATGGATTCAATCATCTACAATATTCCGGCGAGCATGGTCGAGGCGTATCGGGGCCAGCGGGTTATCGTGCGTTGCCATGACTCGCGGGAACTCAGGGGGCGCTTCGCCGATGCCGATCTGCAAAACCTCGCTGGCCTCCAACTGCTCTCTCTTAACAGCGCCACCGATGAACTGGTCAACTGGGGCTATGCGATCCCCATCGACCTGATCCTGACGCAGCCGGCGACCGATTTTCCCCTGCTCTACCAGCACTCCGGACTGCTCGCCACTCATCCGGTACGGGCGTCCATTCCGGTCATGCCCGGCTTCGGCAAAGCAGTGCGGCTGGCCCTTTCCCTGAACTTCGCCGTCAAATTGGAAATCACCCAGCCTGACCAGACCTTAATCGAGGAAATGGCCGAGGTTCTGGATTTCTACCTGCACCACCCTACCGTTTCCCAGCCTGTCGAAGGCTTCCATAGCCTGCTGTTCGCCTTCTACCATAACGATCCGGTCATGCTGTGGACCATTCAGGAAGAAGATCCCGCCTACTTTCGTCACATCGGCGAGCATGGCGAGGAAACACTCTCCGGACGGTTTACGGATGCCGCTGCAACCGGCGACAGCGGCTCTTTCGTGGAAACATTCCAGAGTGAACTGCTGGCTGACAAGAGCGAGTGCGTCGGTTGCGAGTTCTTCCCGAACTGCGGCGGCTATTTCAAGTGGCCGCGCAGAGAATATCGCTGCGAAGGCATAAAAACCCTGTTCAGCGCCCTGCGCCAGGCGGCCGAAGAATTGCGCGGGGATCTCGCTGAAGTCGCCGCATCGAAGGGAGCAACGCCGCCATGAGGGGCGGCCATCTCTCCCTCATCCTGTTACCCACGCTCAAGTGCAACGCCGACTGCGCGTATTGCTTCGAGGATAAAACGGCCGCCCATCTCACGCTGGAGCGGCTCTCCCTGCTGATCGAGAAGGTCATCGACTATCTGGAACAGAGCGGCATCGGTTCCCTGACGATTTACTGGCAAGGGGGCGAAGTGATGACGCTCCCGCCGCAGTGGTTCGAGCAAGCCAACCAGATCATCGCCAGCGCCGCCAAAGCCAGGAACAAGATCATCCGGCACTCGATGCAGTCCAACATGGTTGGTTATGACAGGAGATGGAACCCGGTGCTTGCCGACATGTTCGGCAACAGCGTGGGCTCTTCCGTGGACTTCCCCAACCTGCATAGAAAAGTCTTGGGCGGCCGCGTCGAGGACTTCAACGCCCTATGGTCCCGCAAAGTCCGGGAGGCGCGGGAAGCCGGGATCAAGGTACAGGTCATCTCAATCCCCAACCAGGAAACCCTGGCCATCGGCGCCGAGCGCTTCTATGCCTACCTGGTTGACGAACTCCAAATCAGCGACTTTCAGGTCAACACGCCCTTTCCCGGCGGGGAATTGAACGATCCGCTGCACGGCTTTCTATTGGCTACGGATCGGCTGAGCCACTTCTTAATCGACCTCCTCGAGGTCTGGCTGGAGCGTGGTTACAGTCAAGGGGTCAGAATCGGCCCCTTCGACGGGTTGATCGATTATTTCATCACCGGCAATGGCTGCCTGCCCTGCATCTGGCGGGAAAACTGCGCCAAGGAATTCGTCTGCATCGACGCCCTCGGCAATGTGTCGCAGTGCGACTGCTGGGTCACCAGTTACCCCGAATTCTGGTTCGGCAACCTCTTCGAGGCCGACAGCCTCTCCGAACTGCTGCGAACCAGCCCGGCGCGCCGGCGTTTTCAGGAAAGGCCCAGCGTACTGATCCAGCAGGAAGACTGCCTGCACTGTGATTATCTCGCCCTCTGTCACGGTGGCTGTCCGATCAGAACCTACACGGTCCAGGGCACTCTGCTGGCGAAAGACCCCTACTGCCAGCTCTACCAATCCCTGTTCCGGGAGGTCGAGGGCGTTGCCGCGAGACTCGCGGGTTCCCGTGCGGTGCTTCGGTAAAGTGCGGCCGCCTGGTTGATCGTTGCTGGATTTCATTCATCCCTGCTCGCATTCATGCTATAGATACAGCAGATACTCTTGAGGACCCTTCGGTGACTGAAAAATTGGCAACCCGGCAGCCGCCGCAAACAGACCCCCCGCGATCCCCGCGAGAGACTCTCCCCACGATGTACGATCTGCCCAGCGAGGACCCGGAGGAACCAGGCTTGCCCGATGAATTTCATTACTTCCAGCCACACCTGCTGCGCGAGACTTTTCAACCTCCCAATTATCCTCCAGACCGTGTCTTCGTCGGCAGTGACTTGAACCTCTACTACAACGTGCGCCATCCCACCTGGCATAAACGCCCTGACTGGTTTGCCGCGCTAGGGGTTTCTCGTTTATACGATGAAAAAGATCTGCGCCTTAGCTATGTCCGCTGGCAGGAGGAAGCGTCACCCTACCTGGTGGTGGAATTGCTATCACCCGGCACGGAACAGGAAGATCTGGGCAAGACGCTGCGCGATATCGATAGGCCACCCACCAAGTGGGCGGTCTATGAGCAGATCTTGCGTATTCCTTATTATGTGGTGTTCAGCCGCTATACCGATAAACTGAGCTACTTCGAGCTATTGGGCGGACATTACCACGAGGTCAATCCTGAAGATCAGCGCTTGTGGCTACCGGAAGCGGGACTGGGCTTAGGGCTTTGGTCAGGCACTTATCAGGGTTTGGAACGGCGCTGGTTGCGCTGCTATGACGCCAATGGCGCCTGGATTCCCACACCCCTGGAACAGGAGCAGCAGCGCGCCGACCAGGA
>Ga0209253_10005709_pt1 | contig 10796 bp, 11 predicted proteins | sample FrelakmetBRP12BR_FD_187145 | JGI IMG/M metagenome (GOLD analysis project Ga0209253, IMG submission 187145) | Freshwater lake sediment microbial communities from the University of Notre Dame, USA, for methane emissions studies - BRP12 BR (SPAdes)... | ecosystem: Environmental > Aquatic >... | reverse complement strand
GTCATCCCCAAGGTTGGGGAATGTGGGAAAGCGAGCAGAAGGGTGGGTAGACCGGGGGCACCTGCCCGGCCGGCCGCGCAACACTGGGGGAGAGGAGCTCAGCCTCGAGGTAGGCGGCCCCTGGCAAGCAGGCACTCCCTCCTGGATTCCGGGACGGCCAAGTATGTCGGGAAGACCCCGCCAGATGCTTGGCCATCCGGTCCTGTCGTCGGCTGTCCCCTCCTGAACTCTTGGCTGTCATTCGCCTCAGGGCACCGGGCGAGGGCATATTCGTCGGGGGCCGCCGAATCGCTGTCGGTCCGGGCAATCCCCGGCTCCCAGGCTGGGGCTTGCGCACGGTGCGCGGCGGCCGGGACCCGCACCAGTCGTTGGCGGCCCTGCCTTGTGGGGAGGACCGCCACTCGACTCACCTGCTTCCGGGCGACCCCGGTCACATCTTCCCGGCGCTGAAGGCAGCCAGGAGAAAGATGATATCGGCGACGGCGTGGGCCAGCACCGGGCCCCACAGCGATCCGGTCTTGCGCATGATCAGGGCATAGGCATAGCCCATGAACAGCCAGGCAGGCGTGAGCACGACGACGGTCGCAACATCAGGCAGGTAGACGATGACGTGCATGGCGCAGAAAGCCAGGCTCGTCACGTGGATCGCCGCGGGTAGGCCCAGCACCGGTTTGAAGCCGCCGAGCCACAGGCCGCGGAACCACAGCTCCTCCATGAACCCGTTCGCCACGGAGAAGATCATGATCCACGGAAGCCAGGAGAGGAGGACCGCCGTGGGCGTGGCCAGAACTGCATCCCTGCCCCCCGAAGGGTCGATGGCGAACAGAGCCACCAGGGGCAGGGTGGTCAGCACCCCGAGTCCGAGGCTCTGCCACGCCCTACCGCCGCGCAGACCGAGCGACCCAAGGCTCCTCCGCGAGAGCCAGGCGGAGAAAAAGATCGCGGCCGAGACCGGGATGACCTCGGTGAAGATCTTCTCCGCCGCCGCGCCTCTTGGGGTGCTCGAGGCGCCGCCGAGGCCGGAGAGTGGGGAATGGGCCGCAAGGTAGGCGAGGGCGAGGCCGAGCGAGACGCCGAAGAGGCCGAGGAGCAAGAGAAGGTATGGTCTAGCGCGCTCGATCCTGATTGCCCCAATCGCAAGGATGCCCCACAGCAACGTGAACCCGTACCGAAAGATCCTCTGGACGTCCCCTGACAGCCAACCGCCGTAGATTGGGACGGTCATCGCCAGCGCGACGGCCAGCAGCGCCAGCGAGGCCAGCCATCGGGCAGGGCGGCTGGGGAGGACCGGGATCGGCGGCACGGGTGTGATGTTCTCCATGATGAAGGCTCCATTCCGCCTGCGGGCAGAGGCCCGCCTCGGCCTCAGTCGGCGAACAGGACCTCGAGCAGCGTACCCAGATCGTCCTTGCCCTGCAGAGTCGTCAGGTTGTAGGTCTCGGTGTAGCCGCAGTTGTTGCAGGAAGCGAACAAGTAGCGGTAGGGCTGGATCTCGAGCAGGCGTGAGATGCCAGTGCCGGACATCGCCAGCTTCTCCACCTGGGCGCCCTGGTGGCTGCACTTGGGGCAGCGGAAGGCTTCGGCGAGTTGGGTCTCGATCATGGTCATCTTGCTTTTCCTTTGCTCTCACCCTCAGACGAGGGACATCCGCGAATGGATGGCTAGAGCCCGACACGGCAGGTCAGGACGGCAAGCCCCGGAGCCATTCCTCGATCAGGTCCAGGTACCCAGGGGCATAAGGGATGGAGGCCAGCAAGCCGGGCTTGTAAGGATCCTCGGATAAGTATGCCGTGAACTTCTCCTGTGACGTTAAGCCATGGGTAATCGCGAACCACAGGGACCATCGCTTCATTGTCTTTAGGTCGTCATCCGGACAGCCGGTTTCAGAAGTGAAGATGCCGTGGCTTGCATTCGGGAACACTTCCGCCCGGCTCTTGGGGTTGCCAGCCTCGCCCAGGGCTTTCCGGTAGGCGTAAGCACCCTGCAAGGGATCCGCCAGGCGGTCCTGGTCTCCGAAAATCGCCAGCACAGGAATCTTGATCTGGCTGAAGACAGGGACCGGATTCCACACACCCTCATCTTCGATCGGATTGGCCTGCCAGACCTCTTCAGATGTCACCGGCCAGTTATTGAGCGAGACCGGTACAAGCGCTGCCAGGTCAGCCATGGTCTTGCGGTAGGCCTGGTACCCGGCATAAGTTTGATACGAGCGATTCTGGTCCAGTTCCTTCAGCAGGCGATCCCTTTCCGCTGATTCTCCCTTCGGCATATCCTGGCAGAGCCCAAGAGCCATCACCTGGTAGCCCGTCTCGTCATGACCGGATTCGCCCGCACAGGAGACACAGATCACGAAGGCGATATCCTCGGTTTGTGTCAGGGCAATCGGGATCACATACCCTGCCTGGCTGCCTCCCCATACGCCGATCCTGGTCGGATCAATATTCGGGCGGCTTTTCATCAGTTCGATGGCATCGAGCAGGATCTGGGCACGCTTGTGTCGCAGGTTTGGATCGCCCTCGTTGAGCTTGGGGGTGGACTCCCCCGTGCCGGGCTTGTCCCAGGCAAAGGTGGCAAAGCCGGCCTGCAACATACGCTCCATGATCGGCGGGAATGCCATGTTGCCAGTGCGGTCGGCCGGGCCGGAACCGTGCACGAAGAGCACCACCGGGAATGGGCCGCTTCCGGTCGGCAGGCGCAGGTCCCCAACCACCTTGAAAGGACCGGATTGAAAGGTGAGCTCCTCCACCGGTCCGAACAGGGGCGGCGTAGCAGGCGCTGCACAGGCGGTCAGGAGCAGCACGATGACTAGGAAGAGGAAGCCTAGCGAGATCTCGCTGCGCTTGAAGTTATGGATAGTGTAGTGTTTCATATTGACCTTCCTTTTCATCGACTCCGGATCTCGTTTACTATTTCGAGGATGGCATCAACGACCAACTGTGGCTCCTCGATCGGGATCCCGTGACCACCCTGTGCGAAGACCTGGGTGCTGTTGGACGACAAGCCCACCAACTCGCTCTGCAAGTCCTGCCAGATCCGACGTATCCTCGCGTCCGTTTCCTCTGGGAAGGGCTCCATGGCCGCATAGTCCGAGTAGCCCAGACCTCGGGCATCGGGGCTCTGGGTGATGACCACCAGGGGAAGATCACCCAACGGACCTGCCGCCTGCATCTGCTCGCGACTGGCCCGGCTGTCCAACCCCTCCCCTGTCTCCCAGGAACAGCCGCGCAAGTCCTCCATGCAGGTGAACCAATGGCGCAGGTAGGCGATGGCCTCTGTCTCATCGGCAGTTTCTGGCGGCAAGCAGGCCTGAAGTCGGCGCGCCATGTCTGAGTGCGCCGAATCCACCAGCACCATGCCCGCCACCTCTTCGGGATGTTGGCTGGCGAACAGACGCACAAGATCGCCGCCCATCGACCATCCCACCAGGACATACGGCCCCTCGATCTGCGCCTTCTTGAGCAGGGTGTCCAGATCACCGGTCATATCGGCGTATGTTCTGGGGGCGGGGGCGCGATCGCTGCGGCCTAGACCCGCCCGGTCGTAGGCGCAGACGCGTGTTGTCCCTGCGACGCCCACGATGACCCCGGACCACGTGCTCGAATCGGTTCCCGATCCGGCTTCCAGAATCACCGTCGGGCTGCCCTGGCCGCGGCACGTGTAGAACAGGCGGTACCCCCCAACATCGACCTTCCCGGAGGGCATCGGCGTGACGGTTTGGGGCTCGGGTGCCGCAGATGGGGATGAGCAGCCGCTCACCACCAGCGCGAGAAAGCCCACACCCATCACCAGCCGAAAGGCAATCCGCTTCATCGCCGACCCCCCTTTCTTCCGATGTTCCATCCAGGCATCTATTGCGCCAAGCCCCCGAGCCATTCCTCGATCAAGTCCAGGTAGCCCGGCGCGTAGGGATAGGCGCTCAGCGGCAGGTGTTGACCTGGTTCTTCCTGGAACAATGCGAACGCTTCGTCCAGCGAGTTGTATCCCTGCTCCTGCAGCATCTTCTCGGCGGTCTGCTGCCTTTCGGCAGTGCAGCCGGTGGCAGAGACGCCGGGCATATGATCGGCGCCCGGGAGAACCTCCACTCGGAAGTTCGGGTTGCCCGCCTGCGCCAGGGCCTTCCTCCAGGCGTAGGCCCCCTGCACTGGATCTGCTTGCGTGTCTCTCTCGCCGAAGATGGCCAGCACCGGGATCCGGACGTGCTCGACCACCTCGATCGGATTCCACCAGCCCTGGCTGTTGGGATCATTCGCCTGCCACGCTTGCTCAGGGATGACCTCACGACCGCCGTCCCTCGCCAGGGATCCAATTTCGGTCAGGGCAGCGAGTACGGCTCGATACTGCCGGTACTCAGCATACGTGCTGTACGTCCGCGCTCGTTCCAGTTCGGTAAGCAGACCTTTCAGCCGGTCGGCCTTCTCCTCTGGCACGCCCGCACACAGCCCCTCAGCCGCGGTCAGGTATGCACCCTGGTCGACACCTGCCATGCCCGGACAGGAAACACAAATCATGAAGGCAATATCCTCGGTCAACGTGAGCACGCGAGGCATCACGTAGCCGGCCATGCTTACTCCCCACAGGCCCATGCGTCCCGCCTCGATGCCGGAGTGGGCCTTCATGACATCGATCGCCTCGAGTACGATCTGCGCCTGCTGCTGGATGATCTGCTGACGGTCGGTCGTGCCGGTCGATTGGCCGATGCCGGGGTTGTCCCAGGAGAAGGCGGCATAGCCGGCTCGCAGCATCCGCTCCATGATCGGCAGGTACATCCCGTACATTGTGCGATCAGCCGGCGCGTCGCCATGCACGAACAGGACGACCGGGAACGGGCCCGTCCCTTCCGGCAACCGCAGGTCGCCGACAAGCTTGAACTCCCCGGAGTGGAAGGTGATCTCCTCGATCCTGGCCGGCTGGGGCTGCCTGGCGCAAGCTGTCATCACCAGGGCCAGCAGGCTCCAGCTCATCACACGTCGCAAGCTACTCCAGTTCATCCCCGACCTCCTGTGCCGTCGGCTCCGGCTCGGCGCCTACTGCAGCAAGGCCCGGAGCCATCCCTCGATCAGGTCCAGGTACTCGGGCGCAAAGGGCCAGGCGCTCAGCAGCCTGAACCGGAGCGGGTCCTGTGGGTCCAATGCGCTCAGGTCATTCAGGTCTTCCACGGGGAAGCCCTGTTCTCCCGATACCCGCTCCAGCGTTTGACTCCTTTCGGACATGCAGCCGGTCTCCGAGGGAGCGAGGAGATGGTCAGCGCCCGGGAGGACCTCGACCCGGTAGTTCGGGTTCCCCGCCTGTGCCAGCGCGTGCCGGTAGGCGTCGGCAGCCCGGATCGGATCGAGCTGGGTGTCCCGCTCGCCCCAGATGGCCAACACCGGGATGCGGACCTGCGCGATCACTTCCACCGGAGACCATCCGAATTCGAGAGCGGGATTGTTTGCGAGCCAGGCCGCCTCGGAGGCAACCGGTTCGGGCACTGTCACCGACCCGAGGGCGGCCAGTTCATCCAGGATCTCCCGGTAGCGCAGGTAGCCCTCGTAGGTATCGAAGGTCCGCGCCTCGTCGAGGTCAGCGAGCAGGTTCTCCAACTGACCAGCAGCCTCATCCGGGACTCCCCCGCAGTAGCTCTGAGCGACGGTCAAGTAGACAAACTCGTCCCTTCCTGACATGCTCCCACAGCTCTGACAGATCATGAAGGCGACGTCGTCGCTCGCCATGAGCACGCGCGGCATCACCCAGCCTGCCATGCTGACACCCCACAGGCCAATGCGTCCAGAATCGACGTCAGGGTGAGCCTTCATGGCCTCGATGGCGCCCATGACGATCTGCGCCTGTTGCTGGGTCAACTGCAGGCGATCGGTCATGCCCGTCGATCCACCAGCCCCCGGGTTGTCCCAGGAGAGGACCGCGTAGTCAGCTTTCAGCATCCGTTCCATGATCGGAAGGTACATCCCGAACATCGTGCGGTTCGCAGTTGGCGCGTCGCCATGCACGAACAAGACGACCGGGAAGGGGCCCGTTCCCGCTGGCAACCGCAGGTCGCCGACCAACGTGAAGGAGCCAGATTGGAAGGTGATCTCCTCGATCCTGGCCGGCTGGGGCTGCCTGGCGCAGGCCGGCAGGAGCAGCACGATGACCAGGAAGAGGAGGGCCAGCTTGCGAGCCCCGAAGGCATTCGCTTTGTATCCAACATGTTGAGTGTTCATGGTAAATCCCTTATTCAAGTGCGCCAGAATACACACCTAATGGATCAGGATCAATCCCGCAATCACACAGGCTGCCGCTGACAGGGCAGGGATGCGCAGGTCCTTCCAGGTCAACAGGACGGTCTCTGACCTCAACCAGGATGGAAGCCGTGGATAGATCAGGCGATAGAGCGTGAGGTAGATCACGGCTAATCCTGTTGAACTCAGTAAGAAGCCCGGCGAGTTCAACTTGGCTGACCAGATGACCATTGTTCCCTCGTGGTAGATCGTGTCGATCGGGGAACCTGGAACAACCAGGTGCGCTACGAGGATACTCACTCCACTCCATAGCAGAATCGCTGCGGGCAGCACCAGGAGCACACGCCAGTCCTTTGGGCTCAGGCCAAGCAAAGGAAAGAGGCACAGGAAAAGGAGAATCCCGATGACAAGCATTACCAGGCCGGGGATAACAATCGCGGCTTCCGGCAACCCGGTGAGGCGGATGATCTGGTGGTAATCACCTGTCCACGCGATGTTGCTAACAGATCCACCCGTGCAGATCGCCGCCCAGGGGAAGACCATGACCAGCGGGAGGAGAGCAGTGGAGCGGCGCTTCCACAATGGAATGGAAATCAGCAATGGGACCAGCACCCCCATGATCGGTCCTGCGGCATGGTTGAGAAGATTATCCCCAAAGATCGGGCGGGCAAAGCCGGCGAAGGTGAACGGGTGAGCATACAAGAGCTTGGTGACATTCCCCTCGCTCAAATAAGCCAGGGCATGCCCCCCCTCATGGAATAGAAGAAACCAGAAGTTCATAGACAACAGCAGGCAGAAGAACAGCAGGAAGGTTCGCAAGGCAGCCCCGAAGGCTTTCGCCCTATATCCAACAGGTTGATTGTTCATTGCTATCTACCTTTCGTCTTTCAGATGATGATGATCAATCCCAGGATCACGCTGACGGCGGCCAGCAAGGCCGGCACCCGCAGGTCCATCCAGGTCAACTCTACTTTCTCGGTATGCAGCCAGGCAGGCAGCCGGGGGTAGGCCCAGCGCCAGAGCGTGACATAGATCACGGCCAGGAACACGCCGATGAGCGTCATCATCAGGGTCGAATTCGCGGAGGCGAGGATCTCCCGCCCCACGAAGTAGTTGGCGTCGATCGGCGAGCCGGGCACGACGAGGGGCGCCACGAGCTGGGAGAGAGCCGCCCACAGGAACATTGCGGCCGGCAGCACGAACAGGGGCTTCCGATCCTGCGACTCCAGGCCGGCGAGGGGGAGAATGGCGAACCAGGAGACGATCCCGACGACGACGATCAAGCTTCCCAGGATGAGGAACGGGATGGCCGACATCCCGGTGACCTGCACCAGGTTCCAGAAGTCGCCCTCAAACCCCATGACATTCATGCCATCGCTGAGCGCGACGAAGGGGAAGAGCATCACCACGGGGAGCAAGGCAAGCGAACGGCGCCGCCAGAAAGGCAGGGAAACCAGCATGGCGGCCGGGATGGCGATGGCGGAGCCGAGAATGTGCGTCCAGATGGCGGAGTATTCGAGCATCGGTCGGTAGTAGCCCGAGAAGGCGAAGGGATGGACGTACAACGTGATGGGGACGCCGCGAACCAGGAGATACACCGAGTGCCCGCCTTCATGCAAGATGAGCGTGATGAGCTTGACCAGCAGGAGCAGGCAGAGCATCAGGAGCATGGAACGAAGCGCCGGCCGCCGCTCCGAAGGGCGCTTGCGGAAGAGCAGCCAGAACCCCAGCAGCAGGATCAGGGCGACGGGGATCGCGGTGCGCAGGCCTGCCATCAGGAAGGGCGCCGTGTCTATCGGCTGAGGGGCCGAACAGGAGAGCGTGAAGAGCACCGGTTCGCTCCTGTTGCCGGCCCGATCCACAATCCGGCTCTCAAAGGCCAGCTCCAACTTCTGCCAGCATCTCCCGGCGACGGTGAAAAGCGCTTCGCCCTTCTGCTCCTCGGCGGAGGCCTCGATGGGATCATCGGTGAAATGCAGTTCATAGGGCAGCGAGGATGAGATCAGGTTGTAGGTCGCGGCAGCCGCGTCCCCTTCCGGGTCCGTGAAGTAGATGTCATCGTAGACGTACAGGAACCCATCGATGACCTCCTCACGTTCGACCACCCGGAGCACAACGGGCGGCTGGCCCCCTCCCGGTGTCTGGGAGGTGGGCTGGGGAATGGGCGTGGCAGGCTGCGACGGACTGGTCGTGGTGATCCCACAAGCGCTCACTGCCAGCAGGATCAGTAGGTGCAAGAGGATAGAGAATTGTCGCTTCATGGGGAACCTCCAGCTACGGAACCTTCTTCGCTTCAAACGTTTCGCCGTTTTCCACCAGAACCAGCCGGTCCACCTCGCCGCTGTCATTCCGGGAAAAGGTGATCTCGGCCTCGAATGCCAGCGGGGAGAACTCGGTTTCGGACCGCGCATAGAACTCATGTTCCGGTCGGTTGGGTGCCTGCATGAAGATGCGCGTGCCGTCGACGCGGATCGTCACGACGACACCATCGGGAGACTGATATCGGCCGGCATACTCAGCCAACAGCTGCGGATCGACCTGGAGTATCGTCTCCACGAGTTTGGCCGACTCACTCATGAGAAAGACGCCGATGTAAGAGATGTCGATCGGGGCATTCGCCAGTACGACGACACCGATCCTGCGCTCAGAATCCCAGGCGAGGAAGGAGTGGTAACCATGGGTTTGCCCACTGTGCGTGTGCATCCCTTGGCCGGTTTCAGGGACACCCCAGCCAAGTCCGATGTAGCCTGGTCCGTCGGCGGGGCGCTGGGGAGTGTTGGCCAGTTGCACCGCGCGCTGCAGGTCCGTTTCGGTCAATCCCATATTGGCGGCGAGAAAGGTCAGCATGTCATTCGCCGTGGAGCGGATCATGCCAGCCCCGGCCAAGGCGGGCGCATTCTCACTGACGGATCCTATGGAACTGGCTAGGTGCGGAGGAGCCAGGCGGGAACTCATGTCTGGCGTCAACTCAATACGAGTGCTGTCCATGCCCAGTGGGCCGGTAATGCGATCCACCAGGAGGGCTTCGTAATCTGCCTGGCCAGCACGCCGGGCAAGCAGGTTCCCCAGAAGACCAAAGCCGTAGTTGGAATACTCGAAGGTGCTGCCGGGGGCACGTGTCAGACGATAGCCGGAAAGGTAGGCATACATCTGGCCAATGGTGGAAGAGGCGCCAATAGGATCCCTCGGCAGCCCAGAGGTGTGCGTTGCCAGGTCAAGCAGCGTGATGGCCCTGCCCTCATACTCCGGAGCCGCAACCCGTTTCGGGAGATACTTCGAGATTGGATCGTCTAGCTGCACTTCACCGTTCACCGCGGCTTCTGCCAGCAGCGTCCCGGTGAACACCTTGGTTACTGAACCGATCTCGAACACGGTATCGCCATCCGGGACACGTTCGTCGGAAGCGCTCAACCTGCCGTAGCCGACCACCCAGCGTTCCTGCGGGTCACCTGCGATCATCCCCGCCACGATCCCGGGGGCCTGCCTATCCATGTCCACCAGTTGGACCAGGAGCTCTTTCACTACGCTTGGGTCCGGCAAGCGGGAGGTCTGGGACGAGGCTGCCGGGCTGGGCGTCGGAGACCGACGGGGAGTGACTGTCCCACAAGCGCTCACTGCCAGCAGGATCAGTAGGTGCAAGAGGAGAGAGGATTGTGGTTTCATCAGAGACCGTCTTCCGTATGCAGTTGCCGCAGCCCTATCTTGTTGCGGACCCTGAAGAGCAAGCTGGCCATCAGAATCCCAGGGACGATCAGGACAGGGGTTTCCCAACTGGCGACGCTGATGACGTCGGGCACGACCCTCTCCCCCGTCATTCAGAACTCTTCCCGGCTCGTGCGCCAGATAGCCACGCCGACGAACAGCACACACCACACGGCAGTGGCGATGATCGGGGTCACCGTAGGCAGCGGGACACCCTGCAACAGGTACCCGCCAAGGCCTGGAAGGGCTCCGTTTCTACCGAGATCGTTCAGCAGTCTCCAGGGCATGACATCCGCTAGCAGGATGCCAAGGGGGGTGATCATGAAGCCCCACACCACGAAGAGCGGGATCCCCAACGCAGGGCCTCGACCCTGACACAACGTGGCAAGCATCAGCGCCAGCGTCAGGTAGAAGAGCAGGTTGAGGTAGGCCAACCCCAGCGCCCCGGCGAAGCCAGGTACCGGTAGATGAACCTTGAAGAGAACCGTGCACTCGAGAACAGCAATTACTCCCGGGAACACGACCCACGTCGCCAGCAAGCCCACTCCATGGGTGATCAGTTTCGCCAGGATGAAGGCCGGCCGCTGGATCGGCTTCGAGAGCACCCAGGCGGCTGTCCCAGAGAGTCTTTCCCCTTGGATGGCATCCTGGCCCATGATGATGGCGGCAACAGGCGCAACAGCCCCTGCGATAAACAGGAAGCTGTTGACAGCGTTGCTTAGACCTCCAATCGATAGATTCAGCGCCATGAAGAAGTTCAGAAAGAACAGCGCTATGAGACATTGGATCCACCAGCGGCGCGTGCGCCACCAGGCAACATTCTCCTTGGCCAGCATGTTGGCCAAGCCCATCCTCCAGCCTCGCTCCCGGCTTGGGATC
>Ga0209253_10005708_pt1 | contig 10797 bp, 8 predicted proteins | sample FrelakmetBRP12BR_FD_187145 | JGI IMG/M metagenome (GOLD analysis project Ga0209253, IMG submission 187145) | Freshwater lake sediment microbial communities from the University of Notre Dame, USA, for methane emissions studies - BRP12 BR (SPAdes)... | ecosystem: Environmental > Aquatic >... | reverse complement strand
TGGCCTCGATCAGCGGCACGAGACCGGCGCGGAGTTCGGTGAAGAGCGCTCTCACCGCCGCCACCGTCATGCCGTCCTCGGCAAGATCGATGAGCGCGTCGTACGGGTGCGCGGAGGGGGAGTGATATCCCGCGAGCTCCCGGCTCAACTCGACGGTCGTCTCGAGCAATGGCCGCACCGCGGCGAAATCGTTGTCCGGCCGTGCGCGCTCCCACACATGGTACGTCGCCGCGGCATGTTCGCTCAGCCGCTGGATGAACGCCGAGGGAACCCGCGTCGCCCGGTCGTAGTCCCGCTTCGTGACGCGCACGAGCGCTGCGGCGTCGGAGTCGGTCCCTTGGGCCTCGGCCCACGGTTCGAGGGAATCGAGGAGTCGACCGATGCCCGGATCCGTCAGCCGCTCGTGTGCCAGGCGGGAGAGCAGCGCCAGCTGGCGGCCCCGCGACTCGGCCCCGCCCGGCGGCATGTAGGTCGCTTGGTCCCATCCCAGCACGGACCCGGCGCCGCGCAGGTCGTCGATCTCCTGAAGGCGTTGCTTCAGCAGGGCGAGTTCGGATTCGCGGGTCATCGAGGGGCCTTCATATGGATGGTGTGCGGCATTGATCGGGGGTTTCGCATGGGCAAACGGTGTGCCCTGGGCGCGGGACCCATCATCGCCGGGATGCCGGTCGCCAGGCCGGCACGCGATTCTAAGCGGTCACTCGCACGGTGGCCATGGCCGTGCGTCGGCCAACCCGGCCGGGTCCGACAAAGTCCGCCGGGGTCGCGACGCTTGGGCGCGGCCGCGTCGGCGACCCGGCAGATGCGGTAGCATGACGGCCCCCCCAGCGATGCCAAACGCCATGAACTTCGCTTTCATTCTCGATCCGCTGCCCGACCTCAAGGCCTACAAGGACTCGAGCGTGGCCATGATGCGCGCACTCGCGCAGCGCGGCCACGCGATCTTCGCGCTCGAGCAGTCCGACATCTTCTGGGGCGCGCGCGGGACCCGGGCGCGCGTCGTGCCGGTGACGCTGCACGCGGACGATCACGACTGGTACACCGCGGGCGAACCCGAGGATCGCTCGCTCAAGGATTTCGCGGCGGTGCTGATGCGCAAGGACCCGCCGTTCGACATGGAGTACGTGTACTCGACTTACCTGCTCGAAACCGCCGAGCGCGAGGGAGCGCGCATCTTCAATCGGCCGCGCGCGATCCGCGACCACAACGAGAAGTTCGCGATCGCGCAGTGGAGCGAGTTCATCGCGCCCACGCTCGTGACCCGCGACGCGGCCCGGATCAATGCGTTCATCGAGGCGTATCGCGACACGATCGTCAAGCCGCTCGACGGGATGGGCGGGACGTCGGTCTTCCGCGTTCGCGCCGACGACCCGAACCGCAACGTGATCGTCGAGACCGTCGGCCGGGAGGGCGCGCGGACCGTCATGGCGCAGCGGTTCATCCCGGAAATCACGGACGGCGACAAGCGCGTGCTGCTGATCGCCGGCGAGCCCGTCCCGTTCGCACTGGCGCGCATCCCCAAGGCAGGAGAGACGCGCGGCAACCTCGCGGCCGGTGGCCGTGGCGTCGCGCGTCCGCTCACCGCGCGCGACCGCGAGATCGCTGCCACACTGGGGCCGCGGCTCTGGGCCGAGGGCCTGCTCGTCGTCGGGCTGGACGTCATCGGCGACTGCCTCACCGAAGTCAATGTGACCAGCCCGACGTGCTTCGTCGAGATCACTCAGCAGACGGGGTTCGACGTCGGCGCGATGTTCGCGGTCGCGCTCGAACGGGCTTCGACCTGACGCGACCGGCCGGCGCGCTCGACGCAGCCCGGGCGGCGCCAGTGCCAATCATCGCGGCGCGCCTCGCGGCCGAAGGGCGGAGCCTGCGTGCTAACATCGATATCGGTCACGGCGATTGCGCCGGCGCGTCTGCGCAACCGCTTCCGGAGGCAATGGCGCCACAAGGGAAAATTCGATGATCGGCATCCTGATCATTGCGCACGACAGCCTCGGCGAGAGCCTCGCGCGCGCCGTCACGCATGTTCTCGGCAGCCGGCCGGTGCAATTCGAAGTGCTGTCGGTCGCGTCGAGCGACGACCCCCATGCGCTGCTGCCGGCCGCGCACGAGCTGATCAAGCGTCTCGACACCGGCAAAGGCGTGATGATATTTTCGGACATCTACGGCGCGACGCCGTCCAACCTCGCCGGCAAGTTGCTGAAACCGGGACGAGTCGAGGGCATCGCCGGCGTCAACCTGCCGATGCTGGTGCGCGCATTTACCTACCGCAGCCGCGACCTGGAAACGATGATCAAGAAGGCCGTGACCGGCGGCTGCGAAGGGGTGCTGCACATGAATGCGGAACCGATCCATGCCGCAACGCGACGTTGAGATCATCAACAAACTGGGACTCCATGCCCGCGCGTCGGCCAAGCTGACGCAGCTCGCGGCGAAATACCAGTGCGACATCGCGATGTCGCGCAACAACCGCAAGGTGAACGCGAAGAGCATCATGGGCGTGATGATGCTCGCGGCGGGCAAGGGGGCGACGGTGACGCTCGAGACCAGCGGCCCCGACGAAGCCGAGGCCATGGAGGCGATCGTGGCCTTGATCAACGACTACTTCGGCGAGGGCCAATAGCGTCGTGCCGAGCTTTGCGCTCCACGGCATAGGTGTCTCCGGCGGTATTGCCATCGGGCGGGCGCAGCTCGTCTCGCACGCGACGCTGGAGGTCGCGCACTACACGATCCCCGTCGGTCGGATCGAGAGCGAGATCGCGCGCTTCGACAATGCGCTGGCGGAAGTCCGCGCCGAGCTCGAGGGTCTGCACGGAACGATGACGGCCGGCGACGCGCCCGCCGAGTTCGGCGCGATCCTCGATGTGCACACGATGATCCTGGGCGACCCGACCTTGTCGGAGGTGCCGCGGAGAATAATCGCCGATCAGCGCTGCAACGCCGAATGGGCGTTGACGCAGCAGATGAACGTGCTGATCGAGCAGTTCGAGGAGATCGAGGACGCGTACCTGCGCGAGCGCAAGGCGGACGTCGTCCAGGTTGTCGAGCGGGTGCTGAAGCGACTTCTCGGCAAGCCCGGTGCCTTGGCGCCGGCGGGTGCCGAGCAGCACACGATCCTCGTGGCGCACGACCTCTCGCCGGCCGACGTCATCCAGTTCAAGACCCATCGCTACGCGGGGTTCGTCACCGATCTCGGCGGGGTGACCTCGCACACGGCGATCGTCGCCCGGAGCCTCGCCGTGCCGGCGGTTGCGGCCACGCACAACGGGCGCGCGCTCATCCGCGAGAACGAGCTCCTGATCCTCGACGGGACGAACGACGTCGTCATCGTCAACCCGGACAAGTCGGTGCTCGCCGAGTACCGGCTGAAACAGGGCGAGCTCGAGCTCGAGCGGGCGAAGCTGCGCCGCCTCAAGACCAAGCCCGCGACCACGCTCGACGGGCAGACGGTCGAGCTGCAGGCGAACATCGAGCTGCCCGGCGACCTCGCGCAGGCGCTCGACAACGGTGCGATGGGCATCGGCCTGTTCCGCTCCGAATTCCTCTTCCTGAACCGCGAGGGGTTGCCGTCGGAGGACGAGCAGTTCGAGGCGTACCGCAGCGTGGCCGCCGGAATGGACGGCAAGCCGGTGACGATCCGCACCTTCGACCTCGGCGCAGACAAGCAGAAGGAAGGCCTCGATGGTCTCGCCCGCGTCGCGCCCAATCCGGCGCTCGGATTGCGCGCGGTGCGCTTCTGCCTCGCCGAGCCGCGCCTGTTTCTAACCCAGCTGCGCGCGATCCTGCGCGCATCGCACCATGGCCGGGTCAAGATCCTGGTCCCGATGCTGGCCTCCGTGAGCGAGATCGATCAGACGCTCGCGCTCATCGCGCAGGCGAAGGAGACGCTGCGGGAACAGGGCTTGCCGTTCGATTCGGGAATCGAGGTCGGCGGCATGATCGAGATTCCGGCCGCGGTGCTCGCGATCTCCGCGTTTCTGCAGAAGCTCGATTTCCTCTCGATCGGCACCAACGACCTGATCCAGTACACGCTGGCCGTGGACCGCTCCGACGATGCCGTGTCGCACCTCTACGACCCGCTGCACCCGGCGGTGTTGAAGCTTCTCGCGATGGCGATCGCGAGCGCAGGCAGGGCTCGGGTGCCGATCGCGGTCTGCGGCGAAATGGCGGGTGAGCCGCAGTTGACGCGACTGCTCCTGGGCATGGGCCTTCGCAATCTCTCGATGCATCCCGCGCATCTCCTGACGATCAAGCAGCGGGTGCTCACGACGGACGTGGCCGCGGCGAACCCGCTCATCGCCCGCATGCGCCGCACCGACGACCCGGCGAAGCTCGTCGCATTGCTCGACAAGATCAACGCCTGAGGGCTGCGGGGGCCGCAATGCAGGGCTCCCCGGCTGCGGCGGCGGGCGCCCGACCGCAGCCTGCGGCGGCCTTGTTCGGGGGTTGCCGAACAGGCTACACTTCGCGTCTGCGCCGATTTGAGCCAGCTTGCGGGCGCAGGGGGTCTCGCGGTATCGAGACCCCCGAACAAATACGGCTAAAGCGGAGCGGCAAGGGGGATTCCCGACACCAACCCGGTTAGCTCAAAGCTGGTCGGGTTTTTTTTGGCGGCGTTCCCGATGCCTTCCTTTTCCGCGACGACCGGCGGCACGACCGCCGCCACGGGCCGCTCCGTCGGGCCGGTGGTTGCGCAGCGAGTCCGGATCGACACGCCGCTCGCACTCGCGTGCGGCAAGACGCTGACGCAATACGAGCTGGCCTACGAGACCTACGGCGCGCTCGACGCCGACCGGTCGAACGCGGTGCTCGTGTGCCATGCGCTCAACGCGTCGCACCACGTGGCCGGCTATTACGAAGACGAGCCCGCCAATGTCGGCTGGTGGGACAACATGGTGGGCCCGGGGAAGCCGCTGGACACGCGGCGCTTCTTCGTCGTCGGGGTCAACAACCTCGGCAGCTGCTTCGGCTCGACCGGCCCGCTGTCGGCGAATCCCGCGACCGGGCAACCCTGGGGCGCCGACTTTCCGCTCGTCACGGTCGAGGACTGGGTGGACGCGCAGGCGCAACTCGCCGATCGTCTGGGCATCCGGCGCTGGGCCGCGGTGATGGGCGGAAGCCTGGGCGGCATGCAGGCGATCGCCTGGGCCACGCGTTACCCCGACCGCATCGGCCGCGCGCTGGTGATCGCCGCCGCGCCGAACCTGTCCGCGCAGAACATCGCATTCAACGAAGTCGCGCGGCAGGCCATCCTGACGGACCCGGATTTCCACGCCGGACACTTCGCGGCGCATGGCACGAAACCGCGGCGCGGCCTGATCGTCGCGCGAATGATCGGCCACATCACGTATCTCTCCGACGAGCAGATGGAAGAGAAGTTCGGCCGCGCGCTGCGCGAGGGACTCAAGTTCTCGTTCGCGCCGGAGTTCCAGATCGAGTCGTACCTGCGCTATCAGGGAGAGAAGTTCGCCGAGTATTACGACGCGAACACCTACCTGAGGATCACGAAGGCGCTCGACTATTTCGATCCGGCGCTGGCGACCGGCGGCGATCTGGCGCGGGCGCTGGCACCGGCGACATGCAGATTTCTCGTCGTGTCGTTCACGACCGACTGGCGTTTCGCGCCGGCGCGCTCGCGCGAGATCGTCAAGGCGCTCGTCGACAACGACCGGGTCGTCTCGTACGCCGAGATCGCGGCGGCGCACGGTCACGATGCGTTCCTGCTCGATAGCCCGCAGTACCTGGCGCTCGTGCGCGCGTATTTCGAAGGGATCGCCGCGGAGGCGGGCGCGCGTGGGGCGCAAACGGAGTCCTCGCGGCGCGCGCAGTCGGGTGAGCGCGTGGCCGGAACGGGCGGATCCGATTTCGATTCGCCGGCAACCACCCCATCCGGAATCGAGACCGCCGAAGGGCCGGGGCCCGATCTGTCTCCGGGACCCTACGTGCCCTCGGCCGCCGCCGCCGCCGGACGCGCCGACTTCGCGACCATCGCCGCATGGATCGCGCGGGGTTCCCACGTGCTCGACCTGGGCTGCGGGGACGGCAGCCTGCTTGCGTACCTCGCCCGCGAGCGCGGCGCGACGGGCTACGGCATCGAGATCGACGACGCCGGCGTGCTGGCCAGCGTCAAGAGCGGAATCAACGTGCTCCAGAGCGACCTTGAGTCGGGCCTCGCCGGGTTCGACGATGCGTCGTTCGACTGCGTGATCCTGTCGCAGACGCTGCAGGCGATGCGGCACGCCGAGGACATCGTCGTCGAGATGCTGCGCGTCGGGCGCGAGGCGATCGTCACGTTCCCGAACTTCGGTCACTGGACGCACCGTTGGCAGATCCTCCGCGGCCGGATGCCGGTATCGAAGGCGCTGCCGTACCAGTGGTACGACACGCCGAACATCCACCTCTGCACCGTCGCCGACTTCGATGCGTTCCTCGCCGAGCGGCGCTTCCACGTCGAGAATCGCGTGGTGCTGGCCGGCGGCGCGCCGGTCAGGGTGCTGCCGAACCTGCTGGGCGAGCTCGCGATCTACCGGTTCCGTCGCGCGTGATCGAGCCTGCGTAGGGCCCGAATAAGACATGAAATGCGCCGCCGCCCGGTGCCGGCCCCACGATAGAATCGACGGATGACCGACGCCTCCGCTGCTGCTCCGCCCGCCCCGCCCACCTGGCGCCAGGCGCTGTTCAACCGGCGGATGCTGATCTGCATCTTCACCGGATTTTCGTCGGGACTCCCCCTCTATCTTCTCATCAACCTGTTGCCCGCGTGGCTGCGCTCGGAGCACGTGGATTTGAAGTCGATCGGGCTCTTCGCGCTGATCCAGCTGCCGTACACGTGGAAGTTCCTCTGGTCGCCGCTGCTCGACCGGTACGCGTTTCCCGCGCTGGGGCGCCGCCGCGGATGGATGCTCGTCACGCAGCTTCTGCTGCTCGCCTCGATACCGTTCTTCGGCCAGCTCCACCCGAACCAGGACCTGTGGGCGATCGCGTACCTCGCCGCCGCGCTTGCGTTTTTCAGCGCGAGCCAGGACATCGTGCTCGATGCGTATCGCCGCGAGATCCTTCCCGACGTCGAACTGGGTCTCGGCAACGCGATTCACGTCAATGCCTACCGGATCTCGAGCCTGATCCCCGGCGCGCTGGCGCTGATCCTCGCCGACCATCTGCCGTGGTCGAGCGTCTACTGGGTCACGGCGGCGTTCATGCTCCCCGGCGTCGCGATGACCCTCGCCGTCGACGAACCGAGGCTGCGCCGTCCGGGGCCGCGGACGCTGGCCGAGGCCGTGGTCGAGCCGTTCCGCGAATTCCTCCGGCGCGACGGATGGCGGCAGGCTCTGCTGGTGCTGCTGTTCATCTTTCTCTACAAGCTCGGCGACAGCATGGCCACGGCGCTCGCGACGCCGTTCTACCTCGACATGGGCTTCACCAAGTCGGAGATCGGGCTGGTCGCCAAGAACGCCGGCCTGTGGGCGAGCGTGATCGGCGGGATGCTGGGCGGACTGTGGATGCTCCGGCTCGGAATCAACCGCGGGCTGTGGCTCTTCGGCGTCGTGCAGGTCGTGTCGATTCTCGGGTTCGCATGGCTCGCCCACGAGAACCGGCCCGATACGCTGCTGCTCGCGGGAGTGATCGCGTTCGAGGCGCTCGGTGTCGGGCTGGGCACGGCGGCATTCATCGCCTACATTGCGCGCGCGACCGATGCCCGCTACACCGCGACCCAGTTCGCATTGTTCACGAGCCTCGCGGCGGTGCCCAGGACGATCGTCAACGCGTCGACCGGCTGGGTCGTCGAGCAGACCGGGTGGTTCAACTTCTTCCTGCTCTGCGCCGTGCTCGCGCTGCCCGGGATGGCACTGCTCTTGCGTGTGGCCCCCTGGAACGAGCAGAGCCCGGGACGAGGCGTGCCATGAACCACCAGAAATTCAGCAGCATCGCGCATCGCGACCACGATTACTGCAACCCGATCTCGACCGCGAAGATCGAGCGGGTGCTCGATCTGCTGTCGCTCGACGAAAGCTCGCGCGTGCTGGACTTGGGATGCGGCCGCGCCGAACTCGCGTTGCGGATCATCGAGCGTTTCGGTTCGACGGTCATCGCGGTCGACCATTCGGAGTTGATGCTCGATGCCGCCCGCGAGCGCGCGCAGTGGACCGGCGCGCTGGGGAAGCTGCACCTGGACGACAGCGACATCCGGAATTTCGAGGCCGATCCGGAGACCTTCCACCTTTCGGTCATGCTCGGCGCCGGGGGCATCGATGGCGGGATGGCGGGGATCTGCCGCCAGCTCAAGGCATGGACCCGCGAGGGCGGCTACATCCTGGTCGGAGAAGGCTACTGGCAGCGCAAGCCCCATCCGGACTACGTGAGGTTCCTCGGAGGACCCGACGGCCAGTACCTCGACCACCGCGGCAACGTGCAGGCGGGCATCGAGGCCGGGCTCATCCCGATGCACGCCGCGACGGCCTCGCCCGACGAGTGGGACGAATACGAATGGAAGTACTGCCGGTCGATCGAACGGTATGCGCGCGAGCAACCGGATGATCCGGAAGTGCCGGCGATGCTCGAACAGATCCGGCGCTGGCGCGACGCCTATCTCCGGTGGGGCCGGGACACCCTCGGCTTTGCGCTGTATCTCTTCTATCGGCCGGGCACTCGCATCGGGTGAGCTGGACGGCCCCGCTGACTTCGTTCGCTGCCGCTCAAGCGGGCGCTCCGTCCCCCAGCTTCTCCAGGGCCTCCGAGATTTCGAACCACTGCGTCTCGAGCCGCGCCAGCTGCCAGGTGAGGTCCCCTTGGCGCGCGAGGTTCTCCTGCAACCTGTCCTTGGCGGTTTCGATGTACGCATCGGCGGACGCTAGCCAGTCCTCGAGGGCCTTCTTCTCGGTGCCGAGTGCCGCCATCTCGCGTTCGAGCTTGCCGAGCTTGTCGACGAGCGGCCTGCGCTTCGCGTACTCGCGCTGCCGCAGCTCGGCCTCGGCGCGCTTTTGCGCCTTGCGATTCGTCGATGCCGCCGGGTCGCCCGGTTCCGCGCCGCGCCGGGCTCGGGCCAGCACCCATTCGCGATAGTCGTCGAGATCCCCGTCGAAGGGGACGACCGCGCCGTCGGCGACGAGCCACAGCGCGTCGGTCGTCGCGCGCAGCAGATGGCGGTCGTGGGCGACGACCACGAGTGCTCCCTCGTAGTCCTGCAGTGCCTCGGCAAGGGCCTCGCGCATCTCGATGTCGAGGTGGTTCGTGGGCTCGTCCAGGAGCAACAGGTTGGGCCTCTGCCGCACGATCAGCGCAAGCGTCAGCCGCGCCTTCTCGCCGCCCGAGAAGCGTCCGACCGCGTGCGTCACCATGTCGCCACGGAAGTCGAACCCGCCCAGAAAATCGCGCAACTCCTGTTCGCGGGCGCCCGGATCCAGTTTCGCCATGTGCCAAAGCGGCGACTCCGATGCGCGCAGCTGCTCGACCTGGTGCTGCGCGAAATAGCCGATCGACAGTGTCTGTGCGATGTGCCGCTCGCCGGACATCGGCGCGAGCTTCCCCGCGATCGCCTTCAGCAGGGTCGACTTGCCGGCGCCGTTCGGGCCGAGCAGCCCGATCCGATCGCCGCTGAGGATCCCCCAATCGATGTCCGCAAGCACGGGAGGGGCATTGCCGTACCCGAGCGTGACATGCTCCAGGCGCAGCAGCTGCTGCGCCGCGGCCGCCACGGGCGCGAAAGCGAATTCGAACGGGCTGTCGACGTGCGCAGCGGCGATCCGCTCCATCCGTTCCAGCGCCTTGATCCGGCTTTGCGCCTGCTTCGCCTTTGTCGCCTTGGCGCGGAAACGGTCGACGAATGCCTGCAGATGCGCGATCTGCCGCTGCTGTTTCACGTAGCTCGCCTGCTGCAGGGCGAGTTGCTGGGCGCGCTCGCGCTCGAACTGCGAGTAGTTGCCCGTGTAGGTCCGAAGCTTCAGCCCGTCGACGTGCACGATGGTCGTGACGACGGCGTCGAGGAAATCGCGGTCATGCGTGATGAGCAGGAGCGTCCCGGCGTAGCGGGCGAGCCAATCCTCCAGCCACAGCACGGCGTCGAGGTCGAGGTGATTGGTCGGCTCGTCGAGGAGCAGCAGGTCCGAACGGCACATCAGCGCCTGCGCGAGATTGAGGCGCATCCGCCAGCCGCCGGAAAACCCCGTGACCGGATCGCCGTGGCGCGCCGCGGGAAAGCCCAGCCCCGAAAGCAGCGTCGCGGCGCGCGCTCGTGCCGCGTAGCCGCCGATGTCTTCGAAACGGTGGTGCAGCAACGCGAGCGCTTCGCCGTGTCGTTCCGGATCGACGGCAGAGGCCGCCGCGGTCGCCGCGAGGTCCCGCTCGATTTCCCGCAACTCGCGGTCGCCGTCCAGCACGAACTCGATCGCGGGCGTCGCGGTCGCGGGCGTTTCCTGCGCGACGTGCGCGATCGTCCACGCGGGAGGCAGCTCGACGCTCCCGGCATCCTGGTGCAGTTCGCCCAGGATCAGCGCGAACAGGCTCGACTTGCCGCTGCCGTTCGGCCCGATCAGGCCGACCTTGTGGCCGGCGTGAACCGTCACGCTCGCGCCGTCGAGCAGGCGCTTGGCGCCGCGTGCCAGAACGAGGTTGCTGATGCGGATCACTTCGGGATCCTGTCGATGCGCACCCCGCGCTCGGCGGGCGGCGAATCAACGCAGCTCATAGTCGTAATCGATGACGAGCGGCGCGTGGTCGGAGAACCGGCGATTCGTGTAGATCGCCGCCGCCTTTGCGGCAGCGGCGATGCCGGGTGTCGCGATCTGGTAGTCGATCCGCCAG
>Ga0209253_10005707_pt1 | contig 10797 bp, 5 predicted proteins | sample FrelakmetBRP12BR_FD_187145 | JGI IMG/M metagenome (GOLD analysis project Ga0209253, IMG submission 187145) | Freshwater lake sediment microbial communities from the University of Notre Dame, USA, for methane emissions studies - BRP12 BR (SPAdes)... | ecosystem: Environmental > Aquatic >... | reverse complement strand
CTTGGCCATGCACACGGGGATCTGCACTGGCCTTGTGGTAACCGGTGAGGTGAATCTGGAGAGAGGGACTCATGGAGTATTGGGGGATACCATCAACACGGCCGCAAGACTCTCGGGTCTTGCCAAACCAGGCGAGGTTGTCATCAATCCTGATACATATTATCGTTCAGAGGGATACTTTAATTTTAAGGCACTTGAGCCGACCACCGTAAAAGGCAAGGCGGAACCCATACGACCTTACAAGGTACTCTCACCCAGAGAGGAACCTACCAAAACCCATCGCCTTTCCGGTATGAGGGCCGAACTGATTGGGAGAAAGGTTGAAATGGCCCAGCTGCAGGAAGCCGTCACCAATCTAAAGCAGGGCAAAGGCTCCATCTTCTCCATCGCAGGAGATGCGGGTACCGGCAAGAGCAGGCTTATCGAAGAGTTTAAGGCATCACTGAATCTCAATGAAGTGCAATGGCGTGAAGGACATTGTTATGCCTATGCCCAAAACATCACCTATTTTCCCCTCATCGACCTTCTCAGCAGGGCCTGGCAGATTGAGGAGGGAGATTCTCTCGATAGTCTGAAACAGAAGATCGAAGCCGGTGTCAGGAACCTGGTCGGAGACGAAAAGGATATCATGCCCTACATCGGGAGCCTCTATGCTATTTCCTGCCCTGAGATTGAGGGAGTCAGCCCTGAGTTCTGGAAGATGAAGTTTCATGCGGGAGTTCAGGCAATCCTCTCTGCCCTCGCCAGGAGAAGCCCAGCGGTCATCTGCCTTGAGGATCTCCACTGGACGGATCCCTCTTCCATAGAACTTCTTCGTTTAATCCTGAAAGACTTCCGTCTTCCTGCCCTGTTCCTCTGTGCCTACAGACCCCCATTTAATCTCTTCACCGCCCATCAGCTTGCCGGCCTGGGTCATGTATACCAAGAGATCAGACTCCAGGATCTTTCTTCCTCTGAAGCCCAGACCATGGTGGAATCTCTTCTCAGAGCGGATCATATTCCCTCAGAACTCCAGAGTTTCATCCAGACGAAGGTAGAGGGAAATCCCTTTTATCTTGAAGAGGTCATCAATACCCTTATTGAATCAGAGACGCTCATCAAAGACAACGGCAACTGGAAACTCTCCAAATCCGTCCGTGAAGCAAATATCCCTTCCACAGTCCAAGGGGTCATCGCTGCCAGGTTGGATGGACTGGAACGAGATATGAAACGGATTATTCAGGAGGCCTCTGTCATCGGCAGGGCCTTCCTCTATGAGATTCTCAAAAGGGTGACAGAATTAAAAGATGTGATCGATAAATCTCTGAGCGGTCTGGAACGGCTGGAGTTCATTCGGACCAGAACAATCCAACCCGATCTGGAGTATATTTTCAAGCATGCCCTGACGCAGGAGGTGGTCTACAACGGGCTCCTCAAGAAGGAACGTCAGGTTCTACACGAGCGCATCGGGCTCATCATGGAGCAGTTATTCCACGACCGTCTCCCGGAATTCTATGAGACCCTGGCTTTCCATTATAAACAGGGACAGTCCATTTCAAAAGCGGTGGACTACCTCATAAAGTGTGGTGAGAAGAGCCTTAACCGATATTCTCTCGATGAGGCTCATCGGTATTTCCAGGAAGCTTTTGATGTCCTCTCAAATAAGGAAAGCAGATCCAGAGAAGATGACAAACTGCTCATCGATCTGCTCTTCCAATGGCATATGGTCTATTATTACTATGGAGATTTCAAGGGAGTAACTGAACTTCTTCTTTCTCACAAAGGCTTGGCCGAATCCCTCGATGATAAAGCAACTCTCGGAAGATTCTATTCCTGCCTTGGTTTTGTCCTTCATGTACGGTTGAGGTTGAGAGAATCTTATGACTATCTCCGCCAGGCCATTCTCTTGGGGGAAGAGGCCAACGACAGGCAGGGCATCGGTTATGCTGCTTGTTGGATAAGCTGGACTTGCGCCTGTTTAGGCCTTATGGATCAAGGCATTGCGTTTGGGAAAAAGGCACAGGAGATGACCAGGATTTTTTCATTGGATCATAATCTATACTTCATTTCTCTCGCGGGTATTGGACTTAATTATTATTTCAAGGGTGAGGGAAGAAAGGTGTCTGAAATTGCAGAAGAACTTCTGGAGTATGGGCGCCAACACTCGAATATTCGTTCTATAATTCTCGGCCATAGCTGCATGGGGATGAGTGGTGGGGCAACGGGTAATGTTCACATGACAATTCAATCCGGTCAGATGGGCGCAAAGATTGCGTTAGATCGTTATTATAGATACTGGTCGAGCAATGTGATGGCTACGGGTTATGCTTTAACCGGTCAACTTGCAGAGGCACAACAAGCCTTTGAAGAAGTATCTTCTTTTTCCCATGAATATGGTTGCGATGTTTTAAAAGTACATTCAGACATATTTTTAGGGGCTATTTATGTTGCACAGGGGCATATGAGTCGAGGTCTCACTATGATTGAGGAAATAAGGGACCGCTGCAAGGAAATTGGGGGGGAAAATTTGTTTATACTGGCAGAGTATATTCTCGGGAGAATCTACAAGCAGATCTCCGAAGGTGCGGGACCCATCAGCCCACTCATAATCGTAAAAAACATTGGGTTCTTAGTGAAAAATGTTCCCTTCGCAGCCAAGAAGGCTGAAAGTCATTTCCAGAAGGCGATAGAGGTGGCGCAGGAGATCGGGGCAAAGGGTATTCTGGGACAGGTTAAACTTGATTTAGGGCTTCTTCATAAGATCAAAGGAAGAACCGATGAAGCCAGAAAATGCATCAACGACGCCATCCAGCTCTTCGAGGAATGCGAGGCGGATGTCTTCCTGAAACAGGCGAAGGATGCATTGGAAGCTTTGAATAAGTGATGTGTATTTCCAAAGCGTGTATTTAAATTGATATCGAAGACAGCTACTAAGTCAACATCATTGTAAATTATGCTATTTCATGTTAGACAATCAGTAATTTACATGCCATGTGAATGGCATACCGAGGTGACCAATGGCAGCAAAACTAAATGAAACAGAAGCGAATGCCTTGAAAGGATTCATCTACCGAGTCGTCCAGTTATTGGGGCAGGATTACCTTTATAGTATATTGTTTGGCTCCAAGGCAAGAGGCGAAGGACGGCCGAATTCCGACCTGGATGTGGCGCTTATTGTAACTAATTTTAATCACTTAATAAAAAGAGAGATTATAGACATTGCTTACGAAGAATTCCTGGAAACAGGCGTCGATATCTCACCTGTTGTTTTCACACGCGATGATTTTGAGAGACTAAGAGATGCAGGCAACCCGCTTTTTGATGAAATAGAGAGAGACAAGATGATGCTATGACTGAAAGCGTGATTACACAGGAAATTCAGAGAGGGGATGAATCGCTCAAGAGCGCCGAAGTACTGATGAAGGCCAATCTCTGCCTGGATGCCATGTCCCGTGTTTACTACGCCGTTCTTCACTATGCTCGTGCTTTACTCCTGCTCAAAGGGGTTGTACCGAAAAGCCATCAGGGCGTATTGCATCTCTTCAGTCTGCATTACGTGAAGTCAGGAGAAGTTTCTACAGAAACGGGTAAAACTTTAGCGCGGCTTCAGAAATTCCGTGAAGAGTCGGATTGCAATGTTGAAAGCCGATTTACCGAAGATGAAGTCGCAATGGAATTGTCAGATGTGAAAATTTTCAGAAAAATAACTCTTGATATTCTTAGAACAGCCGGAGTGAATTTACAGCCTATCAATAATTAAATAGTGTATCTATCCCCTCTAAGCGCGGATACAAAAAAGGACAACGCTAATTTCTCTATTTCTACAATAAGCAAGAGGTACACGGAGAGATTAATTGATGAAATGTCCGAAATGCCGGTTTGAGAATCCGGATAGAATCAAGTATTGCGGTGACTGTGGCACCAGACTTGAAAATCCTTGCCCCAAATGCAATTATATCAATCCCGCCCAGTTTAAATTCTGTGGAAGTTGCGGGCATAAATTAGAAGAGCCTTCCGTAAAAGAAAAGCCAATCTCTCCATCTGAAAGCGAACGGAAACACGTCACCGTCCTTTTCTCTGACATGTCAGGTTACACAGCTATGACGGAGAAGCTCGACCCCGAAGAAACAAAAGACATCATGGGAAAAATCTTCGGGGAGATATCCAAGGTGGTTGCGAAGTACGAAGGATTTATCGAGAAGTTCATCGGCGATGCGGTCATGGCCATTTTCGGTGCGCCGACCGCCCATGAAGATGACCCTGTGAGAGCGATCAAAGCCGCCAGGGAGATCCACGATGTTGTTTCTTCACTCAGCGCCCAGTTTGAAAAGAGAATAGGAAAAGCTCTCTGTATGCATACAGGGATCTGTACGGGCCTTGTGGTAACCGGTGAGGTGAACCTGGAAAAAGGAACGCATGGGGTATTGGGGGACACAATCAATACTGCCGCACGCCTTTCCGGATTGGCAAAGCCTGGTGAGATTGTTGTCAGTCCTGACACCTACCACCAGACAGAAGGATATTTTACCTTTGAGGCTCTTGAGCCAACCGCAGTAAAAGGCAAGACTGAACCAGTAAGACCCTACAAGGTTTTATCACCGAGAGAAGAACCTACAAAAACACATAGACTCTCCGGCATGCGGGCCGAACTGATAGGCCGTAAGGTGGAGATGACCCAGTTACAGGAGGCTGTAAAGAATCTTAAACAGGGCAAGGGGTCTATATTTTCCGTTGTGGGTGATGCGGGTACAGGGAAGAGCAGGCTCATCGAAGAGTTCAAAGCATCATTGAATCTTGATGAAGTGCAATGGCGTGAGGGCCATTGCTATGCTTATGCCCAGAACATCCCCTACTTTCCATTGATCGATCTTTTCAACAGAGCCTGGCAGATTGAAGAGGGTGATTCGTCTGAAACAGTTAGGAAAAAAGTAGAGTCAGGGATCAGGTATCTGCTGGGGAATGAGGAAGGCGTGATCCCGTATATAGGCACACTCTATTCATTAAGTTACCCCGAGACAGAAGGTATTGGCCCTGACTTATGGAAATCACGGCTCCACGCAGGCTTGCAATCGATCCTTTCCGCCCTCATAAGGCGAGGCCCCACACTAATCTGTCTTGAAGACCTTCATTGGGCAGATACCTCTTCTGTAGAGTTATTGCGTTTCATCCTGAAAGATTTTCAGCTTCCTGCAGTTTTTCTCTGTGCCTACAGGCCACCTTTCAGTTTATTTACAAGCCATCAGTTGGCTGGCCTGAGCAAGGTATACAATGAAATCAGGCTCCAGGATCTTTCTACTTCTGAAGCGCAGACCATGGTAGAATCCCTCCTCAAGTCAGAGGTTATTCCCTCTGATCTCAGGAAATTCATCCAGACCAGGGTTGAAGGTAATCCCTTTTACTTGGAAGAGGCCATTAACAGCCTGATTGAATCAGAGACACTCATGCGGGATAACGGGAGTTGGAAACTGACGAAGCAGATCAGTGAGACAGTCATTCCTTCTACAGTTCAAGGGATCATTACTGCAAGGCTTGACAGACTGGAGCGGGAGACGAAGCGGATTCTTCAGGAGGCATCTGTTATAGGTAGAGCCTTCCTCTATGAGATATTAACGAGAATTACCGACCTCAAGGATGTAGTGGATAAATCCCTCAATGGCTTGGAAAGGCTTGATTTCATCAGGGCCAGAACTATTCAGCCCGACCTGGAATATATCTTCAAGCATGCCCTCACCCAGGAAGTAGTCTACAATGGTCTTCTCAAGAAGGAGCGCCAGGCCTTGCACGAACGCATAGGCCTTGTGATGGAACAATTATTCCATGACCGGCTCCCTGAATTATACGAAACACTTGCCTATCATTACGAGCAGGGACAATCCCTTTTTAAGGCTGTGGACTACCTTATAAAAGCAGGTGAAAAGAGCTACAAGAGATACGCCCTTGATGAATCCCATCTGTATTTTAAAAAAGCCTATGATCTAATATCCAATAAGTCTGATAAAACAAAGGAAGATGATAAGCCCCTGATCGACCTTATCATCAAGTGGGGCTATGCATATTACTATCGTGCCGATTTCATGGGTCTCATCAATCTCTTCAAGGCACATGAAGCACTGGTGGAATCTTATGCCAGTAAAGAACAGCTCGTGATGTTTTATGGCTGGCTTGGTCTCGCACTTTCACGGAGAGATATGCCTGTTGATGGTTATCACTATTTATGCAGGGCGCTGCAAATTGCAGAGGATATAAGTGATGTGAAAGGAGTCGGCCACAGCTGTGCACATCTTGCTTACGTCTGTACGGATTTGGGTATGCTTGATGAGGCGATCATTTTCGGAGGAAGGGCACAGGAGATAGCAAATCGCTTTGAATCAGAGCAACAGCTTTTCCGAATAGCTTATAGCAGTTCTGCCTATGCCCATTGGTGCAGAGGCGATGTTAGAAAGACTGCTGAACTTGGGCAGACCCTTTTAGATTACGGCAGGAAACATTCCAATATGTATTGTATCGCTTACTATTACATGGCTATGGGGTATAGTACATTGATAGCGGGTGACATTTCGTCAGCAATTGGTTTCTTAAAGCAAACTATTCAATTTTCACCTGATCCCATGGCATCCCATGCGGCAAAAATGCTGCTCAGTATGTGCCATCTTTCTATTGGCCAGATGAATGAGGCCAAAGAGGCCATTGATGAGGTCATCGATCATAGCAAGAGGTTTGGTTACGAATGGGTAGGAACACCTGCTATGGGATTGAAGGGGGCAGCTTTAATTGCGCAAGGAAATTTGAAGGAAGGTGTAGCTCTCTATGAAAATGTATTGCGATCATTTTTTGAGAGTAAAAGCCTGTGGCGTTATGCAGCAAGCCATAACCTTATAGGAAGAATCTACTCAAAGATTGCCCAGGGTGGTGGAGAGAAAAAGGATTTCTCTTTTCTGGTAAAGAACATTGGCTTTCTGATAAAGAACTTGCCTTTTGCACACAAGAAGGCTGAAGAGCATTTCACTATAGCGATCAAAACTGCACGAGAAATCGGGGCAAAAAGTATTCTCGGACAAGCGTATCTTGAGTTAGGTCAACTGCATAAGGCCAAAGGCAAGACCGAGAACGCCCGTGAGTGCATCACCAATGCTATTGATGCATTTGAAAAGTGCGAGGCCGATGTGTTCCTGAAACAGGCAAAGGAAGCGTTGGCGTCCCTATAGGGGTATTTTTTGTCGTGGTGATTTCAGTTTGCTTTTCTGCTGATTTCAGATATACTGAATTCAGAATTTATTTATGGAGGAATAAAAATATCCCATGAAGGCAATCAGCACAGAAATTAAATCCCGGGGGCAGTTGACAATACCCAAAAAGATCAGGGACATGATCCACCTTGAAGAGGGGCAGGCCGTTTCCATTCTTCCGGTTGGTGATTCTGTTGTTATTACTCCCAGAAGGCTTGAACTTGACGAAGCGAGAAGACAGATTCGTAGAATTCTCCAACAGTCTAATTGTTCTATCGAAGATCTGCTGGCCGGGCTGAAAGAGGAAAGAACCACCCTTTATAAGGACGTCTATGGCGAAAAAGACGGTTAAAATCTTCCTCGATTCGAATGTCATTCTGTCCGGCTTGCTTTCAGAAAGAGGCGCTCCGCGGATTATCCTCGACCTTTTATCTCTCCGCCTTCCCTTCATCACCGCTGCAACCGGTCAATACAATCTGATGGAGATCGAGCGCACTATTGCGAAGAAGCTTCCTAACATCATGGACATTTATAGAGAATACTTTCCTAAAATTTATCTTACGGTCATACCGACACCAAAGAAAAAAGATTTAAAAAAATGTCAGGGAATGATTAGTGACAAAGATTTACCAGTCCTGGTTTCAGCCATAAACTTTGGTGCGGATTTCCTCGTCACCGGCGATAAGAAGGATTTTGCAAAGCTTGTCGGTGACAATCGTTTATCCTTCAAAATCGTCAGCCCTTCAGAGCTGCTTGATGTAATAATGACATTTCTGGAACAGGTTCATGCTTGAAGTATTGGAAGAAGCGGTAATAGATTGTTGAGGGCCATGAGAAATGAAATGTCCGCAATGCCAGTTTGAGAATCCGGATGGAATCAAGTATTGCGGTGACTGTGGCACTAGAATTGAAAATTCTTGTCCAAAGTGCAATTATATCAATCCCCCCCAATTTAAATTCTGCGGTGACTGCGGCCACAACCTTACCCTTCCCTCCGAGCCCACCCGCAGGGAGCTCTCCTTTGACGAGAAGATTGCCAAGCTCCAGAAATACCTTCCTTCGGGAATCACCGAGAAGATCCTCTCCCAGCGTGACAAGATTGAAGGGGAGAAAAGACAGGTCACCGTCATGTTCTGTGACATGAAAGGCTTCACGCCTCTCTCTGAGAAACTTGGCCCCGAGGCCATGTATGCCATGATGGATGAGGTGTATGAGATCCTCATTCACAAGGTCCATGATTATGAAGGAACTGTCAATGAAATGACTGGTGACGGTGTCATGGCCTTATTCGGAGCTCCCATTGCCTTAGAGGATGCCCCACAAAGAGCCATACGCTCCGCCATGGCCATTCACCGGGAGATGACAAGGTTCAATGAAAAGCTGCGGAGTGACCATCAATCCTCTTTTGTCCCCCCTTTGGTAAAGGGGGGATGGGGGGATTTTCCTGCTTTAAAGATGCGTATCGGTATCCATACCGGCCCTGTGGTTGTAGGCACCCTTGGAAATGATCTCCGTGTTGAGTTCAAGGCAGTAGGTGATACAGTGAACCTCGCTGCCCGGATGGAGGGATTGGCCGAACCCGGAACCACCTATGTCTCAGATGATACCTTCAAGCTTACGGAAGGCCTCTTCCGCTTTGAGGCTCTGGGTGACAAAGAAATCAAGGGCAAGGAAAAATCCCTTAAAGTCTACCGGGTCATTGCTCCCAGTACAAGGAGGACGCGGTTTGATGTGAGTGCTGAGCGAGGGTTAACTCCCTTAGTGGGTAGGGAAAGAGAACTGGAACTGCTGTTGGATGGCTTTGAAAGATCGAGGGAAGGGAGAGGCCAGGCAATTTCGATTGTGTCCGAAGCGGGTATCGGTAAGTCCAGGCTCCTCTATGAGTTCAGGAAGGCCGTGACCAATGAATATGTTACCTTCCTTGAAGGGAAGTGTCTCTCCTACAGCAGGAATGTCGCCTATCACCCTGTGGTGGACCTCTTGAAGGCCAACTTTGAAATCCAGGATAACGATAACGACAAAGAGATCAGAGAAAAGATCAACAAAGGCCTTCAAATATTGAAGGTGGACGAAACTTCCACCATGCCATATTTTCTGGAGCTTCTATCTGTTAAAGATAATGGTATCGAAAATATCTTCATGAGTCCGGAAGCCCGTAGAGAAAAAACACATGAAGCTCTCAAGAAAATCGTCCTCAAGGGCTCAGAAAACCGCCCTTTGATTATGGCTATTGAAGATCTTCACTGGGTGGACCGCAATTCTGAGGATGCCCTGAAAGAAATATTGTACAATATTTCTGGTTCTCGGGTTCTTCTGATCTTTACTTACCGGCCCGAATTTGTTCACACATGGGGCAGTCGTTCCTACCATAGTCAGTTAACCCTTAACAGACTCTCCAGCCGTGAGTCCTTGGACGTGGCAAGCCACATACTTGGCACCCCTAACATTGATAGAAACCTTGAAGAGTTTATACTGAGCAAAACTGAAGGTATTCCTTTCTTCATTGAGGCATTTATCAAATCTATTATTGACCTCGGAGCCATTGAGAAAATCGACGGGACTTATCATTTATCAAGAGATATCAAAACACTCTCAATTCCTTCCACGATCTATGATGTTATCATGTCAAAAATAGACAAACTTCCAGAAGCAGCGAGAGACGTTCTCCGTACTGGTTCCGTTATCGAAAGGGAGTTCAGTCATGAGCTGTTAAAAAAGATAACAGGGCTTCCCGACCAAGAACTCTTGTGTCAGCTTTCAACTCTCAAGGATTCTGAACTTCTCTATGAGAGAGGGGTGTACCCGCAATCGACCTATATCTTCAAACACGCTCTGACCCGTGAAGTAGCTTATGAATCGATTTTGTCTAAGAGAAAAAGGAATCTCCATGAAAAAATTGGAAATGCTATTGAAGATTTATACAACAACCATATTGCTGATTATTACGAGATATTGTCTGAACACTATTCTATGAGTGAGAATTATCTAAAAAGCGCCGAGTATTCAAGGTTGGCTGGTAAGAAGGCTGAAAAGATAGCTTCTCTTAATGGCGCAATTACACATTTCAATAAGAGAGTATCATCTCTTGAAAAATTACCTCGGACAGACGATGTAGAAAAACATATTGTTGATGCGAGGACGGCTCTTGGTCTTTACCTGATTCAAATTTTTTATTTCGTAGAAGCAAAAGAAACGGTAGACCCGATTATAGAGAGGGTCTTTCGAAGCGTTAATAAGAAGAGGATTTCTCAGATACATACCATATTAGGGAGTTATAGTCAGTGGTTTGAAGAGGATTATACGAAAGCATTTGAACATCTGGATATTGCCTTAAGGATCTCAACAGAGACAGGAAATATCGTTGCTCAGTTTTTTGCAAATCAATGGTTGGGATATGCTTATTCTTACTGTTGTGAATTTGAGAAAGCCCAACATTACTTCCAGAAAGCGCTCGATATAAATGTATCCGTAAATAATATTTGGGGGACTTCAATTGTAAAATCTTGTTTAAGCCAACAAGTCTATCACTATCAAGGTAGGGTTAAAACAGGTTACGAAAACAGCGAGGACGCCCTTAGGATAGCTGAAGAGA
>Ga0209253_10005706_pt1 | contig 10797 bp, 8 predicted proteins | sample FrelakmetBRP12BR_FD_187145 | JGI IMG/M metagenome (GOLD analysis project Ga0209253, IMG submission 187145) | Freshwater lake sediment microbial communities from the University of Notre Dame, USA, for methane emissions studies - BRP12 BR (SPAdes)... | ecosystem: Environmental > Aquatic >... | reverse complement strand
GCCAGCTTACACTTCCCCTCAATGATAGCGGAAACCGCCCTTTCATTGAGAACATCGTCCCGAAGTTTTCCTGTTTTCTTGTTTGACATAAATTGGGTGACCGGATTCTCCTCTGCAAACCCGTACCCTAAGGGAGATAAGGCCATCGCCACCACTTCAACATCCCTGAAGTAGGCCCCTACGCCTGGCCTCCCCAGTTCAATGCCAACGCCGACCTCCCCGGGACGAAATCGCCCTGAGACGTCATTGGTCTTCATCTCCTCGGTTCCGCGACCCGGAACCTGAGATCCTTTGTACTCCGTCAGAGGATTGCTCAAGATCGCCCGAACCTCTCGAGGCCAAGGCTCCGCGGGTTGATAGAGGGCATTGACAGGACATATCTTTGCACGATAACACATCCCACAATCGGTGCACTTATCCTGGTCAATCTCAATATATACCCTTCCCGGAATCTTCTCGTGCCGGCGAAGAGTCTGTATCCTCCCCATGGGACAATAGGGGAAACATCTTTTGCATCCCATGCATCGATCATCTCGAACCTTCATAAAACCTCCTTTCCAGCATCGGACTCTAAAAATTCATCAACCATCAAGGGTTCTCATTCAAACCCATTTAAGCTTTTTCAAAGAGGAATTGCTCGGCATCCACTTTGGCCTCCTGAATGTGGTCCCGCATCGTCCGCTCGCACAGATCCGGATCTCTCAATCTCAAGGCCAACAAAATCTTTCGATGGCCATCAATGGCCCTTTTCCCTCCATCTGGGTACCGGAGTGTATCCCTTCGATACCGCAACACATATTTCCTAATATTCACCAGTAGCCGATGAAGCCGCTTTTTTTCGACGACCATTCCATGGAGCACGTCATGAAATTTCGTATTCCATTTAAAAACCTCTTCAATTCGTCTCTTTTTCAAAGCCTCTTCCGCCTTTTCGATGAATCCGTTCAGGTGCTCAAGGTCTTGATCAGAGATCTTCCCTGAAATGATTTTCAAGGCATGTCCTTCCAGAATGGCCCGAAGTTCAAACAACTCTTCCACTTCATCCTTTGTGTCTCCGGAAACAACAAACCCCCTCGTCTCAAGAGCTTTGATCCACCCCTCTGATTCCAGCTTATGGAGGGCTTCCCTCACCGGGGTGCGACTGACCCCTAACCTTCTCGCCAGATGCTCTTCGGTAAGCCTCTCGCCCGGGTTGAAACGGCCGGAGAGAACGGACGATTTTAAAAATTCGTAAGTCATTTCTCTGACGGGAATAGAATTTTTTTGAGAGGTCTTACGGAAGGGAATTTTTTCCAAAGTTGTATCCAATTTATGATTTGCTTCCAGAATGGCCAAATACTAAAATTTTTCTCTTAGGATGTCAAGAAATTCTTATAGATAATATTACCTATAAATTACAAATAGTTATATTCCTCTTCCAAACCTGACGTGTTCGAAGTCCAAAAAAATGACCTTCTTCTTAGATCTGAAAAAGCATCATTTTTGGATACAATTCTTTCCTTGTCTTTGAAACGAGCCTGTGTTAGAAATAAAATTAAAAACATTCTTAAGGACATCAAAATGGAGATTGATAAGAAGAAATGTGTAGGATGTGGCAACTGCCATGCCGTGTGCACCATGGGGGTCATCTATCTGGACGAAGACGGAAAGTCCGTCGTCAATCAGGATGAGTGCGTGGAGTGTTATACCTGCTATCGTGTGTTAAGGAATGAAGGATACCTCCCTTGGTTCGTCCGTGCCATTCTTAAAATCCTCTCCCTGTTTCGATTGGGTTATTTGGCTGAGGTCGATGTCTGTCCCACAGGCGCCCTCACCCCGGCGGAATTGAATTGGCCGAGAAGCATAAGGGCCCAGTTCAGCGACCCCACCACCGTCCATCCAGGCACAGGAGTCATGGGTCGAGGGACAGATGAGATTAAGACCAATGATGTTACAGGAAGACTTCGTAAGGGAGATGCGGGATTAGTAATTGAAATGGGCAGGCCCGGGATCGGCGCCTATTTTCGCGATATTGAAAAAGTGGCGACGGCCCTGGCTAAGCTGAAACCTCACTTTGAAAAAGATAACCCGGTGACCCAGTTGATGGTCGATACGGAGACAGGAAAGATGAGAGAAGACGTTCTCAATGAAAAAGTGCTTTCTGCTATCATTGAGGTCAAGACGAAGCTCGAGAGGATTCCGGAGTTCCTCCAAACTCTGGAAAAGATTCAAAAGGAGATTGATACAGTGATCAGCGTGGGTGTCGCATCTAAATGCTTCCCGGATGGAACGATCCCTCATGAGGAATGGGTCCAGAAGGCAGGCTACAAATTTTCAGCGAATGGAAAGACTAACATTGGATTAGGACGCCCCCTCTTTAAGGAGAATTAACGTATGACGAATACACTGCACCGGCAGGGAAACAGGGAGAGTCTGAAGAAGGACTATGTCATCTTTGCTCATACGTCCAAAGGAATCACGCGCGAGGGGTCTGCTCCCAAACTTCAGGAATTCTTGCGGATCTGCCTGAAATATCGCCCTGTCAATATGGGTGACAGCAAGCAGGGAAACATGCTTCAGGACGATATCCATATCGACCGATTGATTTCGAATCAACAGGATGGGGCAGGAGCCACCGCTGTCTTTACCGACCTCGACACGCTCCAGAAAGTAGTGGAGGAACTGATCCGTGCTGATCTGGGAATCTCCATGAACATCAGCGGACTGATGGATGAGGTCCAGACCTGTTGCAGGCGGGCGGGAATTGAGAGGCACAGCGTCGAACACTCCCTTGGCTTTTGGGGAGCGAAAGACCGTCTGCCCGAAAGAGAGATCTTGGAATTTAACACCCTGTGCGGCCACGGCATGGTCTCTTTCAACCTCATCCGGAAAATGATTGAATATGTAAAACTTCGGCGCCTCACCCCAAAGAAGGCCGCGGGGATCATGGCCAAATGTTGCGAATGCGGCGTCTTCAATCCTGCGCGTGCTGAGATGTTGTTGGAAAAAGTGAAAAAAGGCGAAAAGTTCGCCAGGGGATGAACTCCCTTCCCAAATGCTTTTACCTCTTCTTCTCCGGACAAAGAAATGGAAACCTTAAAGCGAGATCTCCAAAGGTTGATCGAGGGAGAGGTCTTTTTTGATGAACTGACCCGCACCATTTACAGCAGTGCTGCCTCCATCTACCGGGTGAAGCCTTTCGGTATTGTAAAACCCAAACATCAAACAGATGTGATTCGGTTAGTGAGGGTTGCAGCCGAGAAGGGAATCCCGCTCATTCCGAGAGGGGGAGGGACGAGTCGCACGGGGAATGAATTAGGGGAAGGGATCCTCGTCGACTTTACGAAGTATATGAACAGGATCCTGGAATTCGAGCCCAAGGAAGGATGGGTTCGAGTTCAACCCGGGATGATCCTCGATTCCCTGAACAAGTTTCTAAAACCTCACAAGCTTTTCTTTCCCATCGATCCTTCGACGAAGGAATATTGTACACTGGGTGGAATGATCGCCAATAATTCGAGTGGTCCCCATGCGGTTAAATATGGCGCTACCCGCGATTATGTTCTTTCATTAGAAGTGGTCCTGTCTGATGGCGAAGTGATGACCACGAGCCCTGTCTCCCCGGAAAGAGGAGAATCGAAAGATTCGGAAACCCTCGAGGAGAAAATCTATAGGGCCATGCCTGGTCTGCTCCAACAGTATCGCAAACCTATGGAGGAGGAAAAGCCTTTCACCCTGAAAAATTCTTCAGGTTATGATCTCTGGCGACTGCAGGGGAATGCATCCCTAGACCTTACCTCCCTTTTCGTGGGATCTGAGGGAACCCTGGGAATCATCACCGGGGCAAAGCTCCGTCTCGTCCCCCTCCCTGGAAGGGCACGGGGAGGTCTCATCTATTTTGACAATCTGAATCATGTGGGCCCGGCCACACAGAAACTCCTTGAGCTCTCTCCTTCCATGCTTGAGATTATTGAACGGCAGATCATCGACCTTGCCCGAAAACAGAAGGCAGAGATGAGGCCGTATCTTCCTGAGGGGACTGAGGCCCTCCTCTTTGTTGAATTCGAGGAAGAGGATGGAGAAGGGCCTCCGCATAAGTTCATCGAAGCCGAGAGGCTTCTCGTCCAGCAGGAAAAATTGGCCACATCGGTAAAGGTGGCCAGGAATGAAGAAGAGACGGCCATGTTTGAAAAGGTCAGAAGCATCTCCGGTCCCATTCTCAATAAGGCAAAAGGACCTAAAAGACCGTTGGCCTTCATTGAGGATGCAGCCGTTCATCCGAGCCTTCTCTCCCAATATATCATGGGCCTGAGGGAAATTTTTAGAAAGGCCGAGGTGGAAGCAAGCATCTATGGCCACGCCGGCGATGGGAACCTTCATCTCATGGTCTTTTTAGACCTTCGGAAAGATTCCGAAGTGAAAAAGATGTTGGAGCTGACCGATGCCTGTTACGATCTGGTTCTTTCGTTAAAGGGTACGATCAGTGGAGAGCACGGGGACGGCCGCCTGAGAACCTACTATCTCAGAAAACAGTACCCGAATCTCTATCCGGCCATGGTGGAAATAAAGAATCTTTTCGACCCTAAGAACATTTTCAATCCAGGCTGTATTGTTGGAGGTGAAAAGAACCCTCTCAATCAGCACCTCAAATATGAGTCTCAGGACCAGGGGAGAATGACAGGAACCTTTTTTGACAAGGAAATTGTGAGAACAGCCATTGAAACGTGCTCTGGCTGCGGGAAATGCCGTTCCTACTGTCCCGTTGCACAGAAGGTCTTAGAGGAATGGGCGATGGGACGGGCCAAAGCGACTCTCCTAAGAGAATTCGCATCGGGCGCTCTCGATCCAAAATTCTTCGACTCTCACCAATTTAAGGAGGTGATGGATTCTTGCGTCAACTGCAAGAGGTGTTTGACCGAATGTCCCTCCGGCGTCGACATCCCCTGGCTTGCATTGAGCGGTCGCGCCCACTACCTTGAAAAACATGGAGAACCTCTGAGCAACCGCTTCTTCACTGACACCCGCGCCTTATGTAAAAAGGGAAGCGCTCTTGCTCCTCTGGTGAACCTCGCCAACTCTCTCGCTCCCATCCGGAGAGGGCTAGAGGCCGCCCTGGGACTCGACCGGCGTCGTCACCTGCCTCCCTTTCGTCGCCGGACGTTGAAGAAAATGCTGAAGGAACGACCACTTTTTCACGCAGATAAAAAAATCGTCTACTTCGTCAGCTGTTATTCCAACTTCAATGAGCCGGAGGGCGATGGACTGGCAACAGTGGAGGTTCTTGAGCGAAATGGGTTCGAGGTCCTTCTCCCCGACTTTCAATGTTGCGGGATTGCCCGCATCAACTCCGGCGCCATCCATAAGGTCATGGAGGATGTTCAAACGAATCTGGAAAGGATGGCGTCTTTCGTCGACCAAGGGCTCAGCATCGTTTTCAGCGAACCGAGTTGTGCCCTGGCAGTCAAGATGGAGTACTCGAACATTTTGGATTCGAAAAGGGCCCATCAAGTCGCAGAAAAATGTTATGATATCCATCAATTCCTGATGACGCTTTATAAAAAAGGAGAACTCCATCTGAACCTGGGAGAGATGAATCTGACGGTGGGGTATCACAACCCCTGTCATCTTCGTGCTTTAGGGGTCGTTAAGGAACCTGTTGAATTATTGCGTTTGATTCCGGGGATAAAGGTCAAGGAATTTTCCGACGGTTGCTGCGGTCTGGTGGGCACTTTTGGAATGAAGCGAAAAAATTTCGACCTCTCCATGGCGATCGGAGAGAGATTGTTTAAAGAGATTGATGATTCTGCCGTCGATCAGGTCTCCACCAGTTGCGGGGCCTGCAAGTTGCAGATCATACAGGGAACCCGGAGAGAGGCTGTCCACCCGGTGTCTTTGCTGGCCTTGGCTTATCAGAAGGGAATCCGAACTCCTTCACGCTAAAAAATAGTCCTCTTCCTCGCTTCAAATTCATATAAAAAGATTCTAAAAATATATTGACAAAGTGGAATCTTTTCTTGTAAGAATAAATGGTCTGACCTTTATACCAATTTAATGACTGCCTGGAGAAAAGTTTCTCTATGAATATTGAACTTGAGCTAAAGGTAACCGAAGCCCTGGCTGAAGATGTAGGCAAAGGTCTGGCCCGCCTTGACCCAGAGGATATCAAGGCCCTGAATGGTGTCTTGGGCGACGTGATTGAGATCAGTGGGGCAAAAGATACGGTTGCCAGGATCACGGGAACGCTTCCCGAGCACCGCGGGAAAAAGGTGATCCAGATTGATGGGATCACTCGCAGCAATGCCCAGTCCAATTTAGGGGAAGTCGTCCGGATCAAAAAAGCTTCTCGCAAAACAGCCGTGACGATCATCGTCACGCCTCTTGATTTTTCAACCGTCTTGCCCGACGAAAGTGAACTCGATCAGTTTGCGAGGGTCCTCCAGGGATTGGCCGTCGTCGCAGGCGACAAGATCAACATCCCTTTCCTGGCAGGAAAGGACCGGTTCTTCCAAGTGGAAGCAACGTCCCCCCTAGGTGGAGTGATCATCAATCAGAAGACCAAGTTTGTTCTAAAAAAACCCGATTTTTCTCTGGAAGCACCTTCCCATGTCTCCTACGAGGATATCGGAGGTCTTGAGCGTGAACTCAGGCTCGTTCGGGAGATGGTCGAGCTTCCCCTGCGGTACGCAGAGGTCTTTGAAAAATTGGGGATTGAGGCGCCCAAAGGGGTGCTTCTCTACGGACCTCCGGGCACCGGCAAGACCCTGATCGCCCGTGCCATTGCCGGCGAAACGAAACTCCATTTTTTCCGGGTGAATGGCCCGGAAATCATTCACAAGTTTTATGGGGAAAGTGAAGCCAGATTGCGTGAGATCTTCGAAGAGGCAGCCCGCGAAGCGCCCAGCATCATTTTCATCGACGAGATCGACGCCATCTCTCCCAAACGTGCGGAGGTTTTAGGGGATGTTGAGAAGAGGGTCGTTGCCCAGCTCCTCGCTCTGATGGATGGGATGGTTTCCCGAGGCCAAGTGATTGTCATTGGTGCAACCAATATTCCTGAGGTCATCGACCCGGCGCTCAGGCGGCCGGGCCGTTTTGACCGCGAGATCGTGCTTCCTGTTCCCAACATCGAGGGACGCAAATCGATCCTCAAGATTCACAGCCGCCGGATGCCCCTGGCTTCTGATGTCGATCTGGACCGTCTTGGTCAAATCACCCACGCCTTTGTAGGAGCCGATTTGGAGGCTTTGTGCAAGGAAGCTGGAATGGTGGCCCTCAGGCGATACCTTTCTCTGGAGGGAGAAAATCATCTCGCATCTATTCTCGGGACCCCGGACCAACTGCAGATCACGATGGAGGATTTCTTAACAGCCCTTCGTGAGATTGAACCTACGGCGATCCGCGAGTTTTTTACCGAAAGGTCCACGGTCCGGTGGCATCAGGTGGGTGGCTTAGACCCCATTAAGGAAGCCCTGATGTCCATTGTGGACTGGCCCACGAAGTACCCGGAGCTGTTTGCATCAGGCAAGGTCTCGCCTCCCAGAGGGATTCTTTTTACCGGGCCCTCGGGGACCGGGAAGACCTTGATGGCAAAGGCCCTGGCCGGGGAGACTGGCCTAAATTTCATCTCGATCGGGGGCCCCATGATCTTCTCAAAATGGCTGGGGGAGTCAGAAAAGGCACTCCACAACCTCTTCAAGAAAGCCAAACAATCCGCACCCTGTATCCTCTTTTTTGACGAAATAGATGCCCTCATCATGGCCCGCGGCTTTGTGACGGATAGCGGTGCTGTGGAACGGATCGCCAGCCAGTTTTTTAATGAACTCGATGGCCTCACCGATCTTTCCCAGGTGATTGTCCTTGGAGCGACGAACCGGGAGGATTTGCTGGATCCAGCCCTGACGCGAACGGGACGGCTCGATTACATTCTGAAGTTTTCTGTCCCGGATGAGAAGGATCGGCTGGAGATCTTTCAGGTGCATACTCGAGAGAAGCCATTAGGAAGCGACGTGGACCTGGTGGAGTTGGCGAAGTCGACAGAAGGCATGGTCGGTTCTCAAATTGCTTCGATCTGCAGAAATGCAGCCCTGATGGCTATTACGGAGATGATTCACCTTCCGGAGAAAAAATCGTCCTCCAGACTGTTGATCCGTTCAACCCACTTCAAAGAGGCCATTCGGATCGTCCGAACAAGTGAGGGGAATGCCCGATGTTAAAGGCGATAGAAAAGAAACGGGCGTACGAAGATATTGTGAAGCAGATCCGGACACTGATCGAGAAAGGGAAACTGAAGCGAGGAGATCAGCTCCCGGTGGAGAGAGAATTATCCGAGACCTTTAAGGTCTCCCGGGCCACCGTTCGAGAAGCAATCTTCAATCTGGAAGTCATGAGGCTGGTGCAGAGGCGCCAAGGAGATGGGACGTATGTGATTGCCTCCAGCGAAGAAACCCTCGTTCAGCCGTTGGCCGCCGCCCTGTTTCACGAAAGAGACGATATCATCGATATCTTCTCAATCCGCAAGATGATCGAACCAGAAGTGGCCCAACTGGCCTCTGCCAATGCAACACCGGAGGAGATCGCCGAGTTAGAGGAACTGCTCAAGGAACAGGAAGAGGAAATTGCTGGGGGGAAAACCCCCATCCAGGCCGACACTGATTTCCACCATCTTCTAGCTCGCATGTCTCGGAATCGAGTCCTGGAGCGGCTTCTTCTCGCCCTGGTTGACCTTTTGAGAAGAACCCGAGAAAATTATCTCCAGACGAGCGAGAGAATGGAAAGATCGCTTCGTGGGCATCGTGAGATATTGAAGGCAATTAAGAATGGCCAGGGGAGAGTTGCGCGGGCGGCTATGCGACGGCACCTCGAGGATGTGGAGAATGCCGTGTTCGACAAAAGGAAAGGAGGTGGGAAGAAGACCCCGTCTTGACCTGGGAAAACGAATTGTGGTGAAACGCATGAAGGTTAGATCCATAAGGTGATTAAATTAATGAAGGAGGTATCTGTGTATGGCGAAAGTGACTGAGATCACAGTGTGGACGCGTGGGGTTGTCATGGACAAAGAGGCCCGGGACGTTGCCAATGCTTTTGCGCAAGCAGCTAAGATGGAGGGTAAATTCGTCCAGGCCTTCGACAATTATGAGGATCTCCCTGACCGCGTGCTGGTGACGACCCGCAAGTATGTTCGGATCAGCGATGGAGAGATCCAGATGAAATATCTTTATGTAAATGAGCATCCAGACGTGGTCGTGATTGTGGAGCCGACCATCGTCAAGGGGATCAATATATTGCGAGGGATGCCTGAGGGAGGCCTCTTGATCATCAACACGAACCGCTCCCTTGACTATATGCTTCAATTCATTCCAAACGCCGACATTTTGGGTGCAGTCGCGGCGGTCGATGCGGACGGCATTTCTGGAATCCGGACCGTTGACTTTTCCGGGTCAGAGGGCGGCGTCGATGCTTCGGGCATTGGAGCTGGAATCGCTTCCCCTATTCTGGGTGCCATGGCCAAGGTGACGGGTATGGCGAAAAAGGAGAACCTCGCTAAGATCATCAGTGACGTGGCAGCTCTGGAGCGAGGCTATCAGGAGGTAAAGATCAAAAAATTTCGTAAATCCCGTTCAGCCTACTTCTGGGGAAATTAGACCCAGACGCTATGAGCTGAGAACAATGAACCCATGGTTATGAGTGATATACAAGGAGGCAAAACGTGAAAGTGAAAACACAAAAAACAAAGAAGGCAAAGGCCAAACGTCCAAAAGTGACGACCAAAGGCGGTAAGGCGGGGATTCAAAAACAAGCGACAAGGAAGACCGTGATGCCTGAGGACATGTTCGGGACGATCAGTGTTCCAGAAGATAGAGCGGTCCCCTTTGGGGCCATTACGCCTGCCCCGATAAAGCAGCAAGATCTTTTTATGACCTCAAATTGGCGGATTGTACGTCCGGTGATCGATCATGAGAAGTGTACCCGATGCTTTACGTGTTATATTTCCTGTCCTGACTCCTGTTGGTCGTTCAATGAACAGCAGGAGAAGATGGAATGGAATTGGAAGTTTTGCAAAGGTTGTCAGATTTGTATCAATGAATGTCCTGCGGATGCCCTGAAAGCGGTTCCGGAGCTCGATTTTGAGGACGGGGTTGTTCGTTTGGAGAAACCCTTTTAAGAAGGAGGAAAGATCATGGCCCAAGAAAAGTTGCTCAGCGGCTGCGCAGCAGCAGCCCAGGGCGCAAAATTTGCAGAAGTGGAAGTCATCTGTTCATACCCGATACGCCCCTATACGGCGATCATGATGGAATTAGCCAGAATGGTTGCCAACGGGGAATTGGATGCGGAGTTCATTCATGGCGAAGGAGAACACGCGCAGGTATCGGTTGTTTTGGGGGCTTCGGCCGCTGGTGCCCGAGCCTACACAGGGAGTTCCGGAGTAGGTGTCACGTACGCCTTTGAGGTTTACAGCCCGGCCGCCGGAGGCCGCTATCCTTTGCAGATGGCCATCGCCGACAGAACTCTGGACCCGCCAGGAGACTTCGGCTCAGAGCATACCGATGCGATGTCCGCGAGGGATCAGGGATGGTTGATGGGTTGGGCCGCAACCCCACAGGAAGTCTTTGATAACACATTAATCAACTACCGCGTGGGAGAAGATCCTCGGATCATGCTGCCCCAGTTTGTCTGTCAGGATGGTTACTTCCTGTCACATATCCCGGACAAGGTCATCCTGCCAGACGTGTCACAGGTCAGGGAGTTTTTACCCCCCTATAAAGCGCCTCACCCTCTCAGTCCTGTTTGTCCGGTATCGCACGGTCCTCAGATCCGGCC
>Ga0209253_10005705_pt1 | contig 10798 bp, 6 predicted proteins | sample FrelakmetBRP12BR_FD_187145 | JGI IMG/M metagenome (GOLD analysis project Ga0209253, IMG submission 187145) | Freshwater lake sediment microbial communities from the University of Notre Dame, USA, for methane emissions studies - BRP12 BR (SPAdes)... | ecosystem: Environmental > Aquatic >... | reverse complement strand
GAAAATGGCTGGATATTTGCGGATTGTTTTCACCTGCAACTAAAATTGATGAGCTGGTTGATTCAGTCAAAACTGGCAAAATAAGGTCGGTTAATGAATTAAGTGATAAGCTCGCTGCAATTTATAACAACTACGATAAATATGCCTGGAGATGGTGTTCCAGCCTCATCTGTCAGCAAGCCGGCGATAAACCCGAAAATCTCCCGGTCGAAAGCTTGATTCAGATTATATCGGACTGGAAAGTAAATGCCATTAAGCTGAATAACATGATCCTGAAGGATGCTGAGAAAGAATTTGACCCCGGCAGCAAATTTGGATTTGGCATAGATGGAGATCTTGAAACCAGGGACAATGATTTTCAGGCTGTCCGCGGATCATATGACAATAATAAATTTGTAATCAGCCTGCAAAAAGAATCGAAAGAAATTGAAGAGAAAGCAGACAGGTTGATTGTTATTCTCAAAAGCTGCAAATGAGATAATAAAGAAGATCCTGCAGCTGCCAGATATGTCCTCGAAGAAATGATACGTGAATCAGGAGTAAAAATGTTGTATCATACCCGATGGAAAACGTCCTGAAGAACGATTCGGGAAATTCAGAAAAGCAGTTTAATTAAATTGACGCGTGATTTTTTAAAATATTCCTTTGTCGAAGGATGGCAGGAGAAAATTATCACCTGCCTGTTTTCTCCGAACTCCTGAAGAATATCAGCAGTTTTTTGAGCTCTCTTCGGGTCAAAATTCACAAGTATGTCATCCACGACTACGGGCAAAGGTTCAGCATTAGTTTCATACTCTTCGATAAATCCTAGCCGTAAACTTACAAGCAGCTGTTCCCTTGTTGCTCTGCTAAGCTGATCAATGGTTTTCGATGCTTCACGCGAGTCAAAAACAGTAATTTCACGCTTTTCCAATGCTACGTGGATCCTTTCGTACCGCCCTCCGGTTATCTTTTTAAAATACCTGCCGGAACTCTGTATGATAACCGGTTGCTTTTCCTTCTCATATTTTTCCCTTACCTCCGTCAATATCTTCAGGGCAATTTTACCTGTCATCCACTCTTTGTATGCGTCAGCCAGCCTTTGCCTCTCAGTTTCGAGCCCGGTCATTTTTTCAGCCATTTCCGACTCCCCCTCAATCTGTTCTATCTTGCTTTTCTTCTCTCCCAGCTCAGTGTTTTTGGAATTCAATACCCTGGTTGTTAACTCTATACCTGCTTCCAGATCCGCAACATACTCCCTTAAAGCGGCCTGTTCATTCGTTTTAAGAAAATCGATTACATCATCAGCCATATTTATGCCTGCAATCGTTTCGATGGTATTAACGGCGGTTCTCCTTTTTTGAATCAACTCCAGAACATTGCTGTTAACCTCATATTTCTTCCTGAAATCATCCATGTCCCCTGCATTTACAGATTTTAGCAAATCTGAAACTAACTGATTATTGCGGGTGAGATTGTTCCGGTTTCTTTCAAGTTCCTTTTTCTTCCGTGATAAAGAATCTTCAAGCTCCTTCTGTCTTTTCGATTGCGATTCAGCGAAATCGAATTCGTCTGCAATCTGAATTATTAGGGTTTCAATACCGGAATCAGCATCTTTGTTCCTGAGCAGATAACCAATCGATTTTGCAGAGTTTTCAAAATCTTTTATAAATGGATCTCTCATTTCTTTTTGTTTCCTGTCCAGATCATCCCGCTCATCCATGTCTTTTTTGAGCTGAATTACTGTATTGAGTATATCAAACACTGAGTCAGCTGATAAAGTCCTTTCCAGGTTCAATTCCTTCACCAGGTAATTCCCATAGCTTTCCTGCAATTCTTTTTCCCTGTTTCCGGCCTCAGACAATTCTTCGTCAATTTTAATGACCGGATCCTCTTTTATGAGATACCTGCGCCCGAAGAAGATCAGCAATGCAATTGCTGCGCATATTATAGCAGGAACATACAGGGAATAGTAGAATGCGGGGACGGAAGCCAGCAGAAATACAAGTGAAATCAATATTAATGCATTTCCCGGATTGATACGGCTGGCGTTTGCCAGCATACCTTCCTTTCTGCCTTTAAGTTCAATTTTTTCATTTTTTATTTTGTCGAGATCTTCCTTAAAGGTTTTTATCCTGTCCTGATGAGTTAAAAGATTTGAAAAATCAATGATATTTTGCCGGGTCCAGTCAGGATTAATGGCCTTAAGCTTTTTAAGGATGATGCTGTCAAGATCAATTATCTCCTCTCTGTCCTCTGATCTGTCTGATATTGTCTGCTTATATTTTTCAAGGTTAGTCTTAAGGTAATTGACTTTTGCCTTTTCAGCCAGGATTTCGCTGTTGAATGAAATAGATTTCAATTCTTTTTCAATCTCCTCGATTCCCTGATCCCCGGTGCTTCCCTTCAACAATTCATCAATCCTGTCATTCAGGCTTTTTTCCTCCTTCTCCAGTTCCTTTAATTTTTCCGGACCCGCTTTTGGATAATCCTGAGGTTCAGGCAATCCTGCCAGTTCTTCATCGGTTTTGACCACTGAAACGAAGCTCTCATAGCATTTCAGGTAATCATCCAGCTTCCCTTTCCTGTTTCTGTCCTCTTTAAGCTTATTTTCAAGATCAGTTATCTCCTTTTTGAGATCCCGGATCGCGGCAGTCAGTTCCTGGTATTTCGGCAAATTCTCCTGTATCAGCTTTATCTCAGCCTTTTTGTCCTGGATTGACTTATAAATAACTGGTATTATTTGTTTACTGCCTCTCTGGCTGTAGATCTGATCGGTGTTGCCCTGAATGTCATTTATTATTTCACCAATTGATATATTGCCCATTCCTGAACCGATACTGAAGATCTTGTCTTCGACTCCCGAGACTGACAGCGAATTAATCCCCAACAGCTCATCAAGAGAAAAAGCGAAGACATTTTCATAAATATCCTTTGTGGCGTTTCCCAGGAACTGGAGCCACTGGGTCTCATTGCCTGAAGTATTCCCATCATAAAACAGGGCAATCTTATCATCTCCTTTTCGTTCAAAAACTACTTCCTTGTTTGTTGATAATATTGCCTTTATCCTGCCTCCGTGACTGCCTCCGTACACTGGAGGCATTCTTTGATCCTTAAACCGGGGATAACCGAATAAAGTATATTTGAAGAATTTCAGCAAGGTTGATTTTCCTGCTTCATTTTCTCCGAGAAGAATATTAATGCCCTTATCCAGGTTTTTAATTCTGAAACCGCTGAATATTCCGAATCCGTCAATATATATTTCCCTGATGATCATTCTTCATTTGTTAACTTATCCAGCAGGATCATTCTTGCCTTTTCAAGTATCGCCTTTTTAGTATTCTCCGTGAAATCTCCGGCTTCTTTTCTGGCCTGGGCGTTGACAAAATCCTCTTCGGCATTGTTAATCAGTTCCGTAAGTTTTTTATCATCTTCAAGATATGTATCACAATTTTTCAGGATCTCGGCTGAAAAACCGGTTCCTTTTTTAATTTTCTCAATGTCGATGTCAGGCCGGGTACTAACATATACCTGATCGATCCACCTGAAATATTGCTGATTAAGCTGCCCGCCATTGAGGAATTCCACAAGTTCATCAATTTCGGCCTTAACATTTATTGATTTATGCAAGCCAGTCCTTCCAGTAAGGTTAATCCTTAAAATGTAGTTGACGTATTCATTGTAGTTTTCCACCTTTTCGAGTGCTTCATTTATTTTGTCCTGCAGGGATTCTATTTTACTGACAGCGGACATATCGATTTCCAGATTCTCGAAACGAATAACCTGCGAGGGGATGAACTCAACAACCGGATCGTGGCTTTCACTGATCTCAACCAGGTAACAGCCCTTTTCTCCCTGTTCTCCAAAATCCCTGCCCTGTGGATTGCCCGGATATAATATCGCCGGGTTTGAAGCCGAGATGACCTTCTTTTTATGAATATGTCCCAGTGCCCAGTAATCGAATCCCTTTCCGGCTACATCCTCCCTGGAAAAAGGAGCATAGTTTTCATGCGGACCGGGAGTGCCAATAGTTCCGTGAAGCAAGGCTATAGAAATAGGAGCCGGATCCGGAGCCAGTCGAAATTCAGTCGCAAGATTCCTGCTGACTGCTTTTTCATTGAAGCTAATGCCGTGTATATCGGCAATTGCAGCATCTCCTTTTTTAAATGTATGGAATTGAACCCCGGAGGAATCGAAACGGTGTACATTTTCAGGCAAATCAACGCTATCCAGCCATGATTTCAGGTGATCATGATTCCCGCAGGTAAAATAAACAGGTATCCCTTTACCAGACAATGACTTAAGTTCAGTGACAAATCTTAGTTGTGCCGTCAGGCTTTTGTTTTCGCTGTCAAATATATCACCCGAAATAATCAGGAAATCAACTCTTCTATCTGAACAGAGATCAATTATATTCTTAAAGCTCTTAAAGGTTGCATCCTTTAGTTTTTTTGACAGATCTGAATTCCACCTGCTTAAGCCTTTAAACGGAGTATCAAGATGCAGATCTGCTGTATGTATAAATCTGACTTTCGGCATTCGTATTCCATAAAAATATTGACCCGACCTAAATTAAGTAAAATCTGCTGAACCGTGAGTAAAAATTAATTTCTTCCAAATAAAAATCCTGATAAATAAAAACAATAACTCCTCAATGAATTTGAGGAGTAAAAAAAATAAACACAACTTGCACCGGAGTTTCACAAAGCATCCACAGAGTAAAACGCCTATGTTATTTTTCATGTAATTACAATGTAATTACATTACTTTCAGACCTCAGCCCTGTGACCTCCGCCTTTTTCAATGAAATTCCCATCATAATCCGTTGCCGGATCTTCACTGGAAAGATCAATAATCCTTTGATAGCCGGTATCTCCGTTCTTATGGGTCGAGGAGCCTCCATTGTAGCACCGGGGAATGCCCCATGTGCCATTATTGGTTTTCCGGGCAATATCCGGATCTTTGTGATAATGCCCGAATAGCAGCATATCGATTTTGTTTTCAATGATCTTTTTTAACTCGTCGCTGTCTTTTAATTGCATCCAAAGCTTAAAATCAAACGGGTGATGGTGCAGGTAAACAACCTTCCTGCGGCCGGCAACCTCCGGCCTCTTCAATATTCTTTTTAAACGCCTTAACTGTGCAAGCCCTAATTCACCCTCAGAGAGGAAACGGTCGATCCGGTGCAGTTCCTCGGCTGTTGAATCGAGACCGATAAATGCAATTTCATCAATTATATCGAGCTTTGGATAAGAGATTCTCCGGGATCCATAATATTTTTTCTTGAATAAGCCGACAAATTTCTCATTTCCCAGGACGCCGGTACCATAGTCGTGGTTGCCCGGAACAACCAGCACCCTGTATCCGAGTTCTTCAAGCCGGTTTATGGCGTCAACAGCTTCATCCGTTTGTTCTGCATGATTGGCATTATCAGCAATATCGCCTGTAATAAGAATGATATAGTTGTATGCCGGCTGTTTAAGAAAGGCGATGTTGTCAATAATAGTGCGAAATCTTCTGCCGCACTCTTTATGCCCGACATGCAGGTCAGATAAATGAATAATTCTTTTCACGATTCAGTGTATAATTTTTATCGGGGGAAACCGGTATAATAATATTATTCAGGATATTCGTAGACACGCCATGCATAGCGTGTCTACTGCTTTTCGCTGTTTTTTATCAGCAGGTAATAAAATACTATACCCTGCCTGAAGTCTTCTATTTTATTCCTTTCATTCAAGCCGTGAATTCTTGCCATATCTCCGGAGGTGACCACAATCGGAGCAAAATTGTATATATTTTTACTAACACCGATATACTTCCTGCTATCCGATGCAGCAAGCATCATTGTTGGTGCAACCAGCGCTTCAGGGTACACCTGCCTGATGGTTTTATGGATAGTTTCAAAACCAGGAACATCAACCGGAGAGACAGGAGACGGTTCTTTATGTCCGTCAAGTTCAAGAAGCCTCACCCTGTCGTCGGAAATCACACCTTTGAGATGTTCCATCACATCAGATGATGTCTCTCCCGGCAATATCCTGAAATTAACCACTGCTTCAGCCTTCGCAGGAATAACATTATCCATTATTCCTGCATTTATTACTGTCGGCACAGTAGTCGTTCTTACAAGGGCATTTGAGTTTACGCCTCCCTGATAAATTTTCAGGATAATCCCTTTAAAAAGCCATTTATTTGCAAAAATAGCTTTTGCATAAAATGGCATTTCCGGACCAATATACCTTATAAAATCATTTACCGGTTCAGATATTCTGGCTTTCATCTGATGGTTTATAATGTTATTAAGAGCCTTATTAAGCACTGTTATTGAAGTCTCCTTTTCCGGGTACGCAGAATGACCTCCTTCCATTTCAACTGTCATCCTTACTGATAAATATCCTTTTTCTGAAGTTCCGATCAAAGCAACAGGTTTGTTTATCATTGGCACCATTCCCTGAGTTACAGCATATCCCTCATCAATAACAAATTCTGCGTCTGCTCCTCTTTCTTTAAGGGCTGCAGCAATAGTGGATGCTCCCTCCAAACTGCCAGTTAATTCTTCATTGTGACCAAATGCCAGGTAAATTGTTCTTTCAGGCTGGTAATTTTCAGTAAGAAGTCTCTCAACAGCCTCCATGATTGAAATCAATGCATTTTTATCATCGAGAGTTCCTCTTCCCCAGATAAAAGTGCCATCATTTTCTCCCGAGAATGGCGGTTTTGTCCACGATTCTGTTTCGCCTGGAGGTACAACATCCATATGTGCCGTCAGGATAACCGGTTTCAATTTTGTGTTTTTCCCTTCCCATGTATATAAAAGACTAAATCCGGAAAATGTCTCCTTCTTCAATTTTGAATGTACCAATGGATATGCCTTCAGGAGAAAATTATGAAATCCTTCAAAAGCAACCGTATCAATGGGAGAACCAACCGTATATGAAATTGTGGGAAATGTGACTGCTTCAGATAAATGTGCAACACTTTCATTACCAAAAACAGGGAGCAAAGTCGTTTCGGTTTCTATTTGCCTCGACTTGAATGCAATTGTCTTAATGACAATGACCATTATTAAGAGGCAGAGAATTATTACCAAAAACCGTAAATATTTTTTCATCCTTTGATGACTTTAATCAGGGAAATGGTTGAATATTAATCAATTCATTAAAGATATGAATTATTCAGACAAGTCTGGATTCATCATATTTATTCATCTGCAACGGAGCAGTCCAATAAGTGGAACAACAATCACATAATTCACGTGCAAGCGTCCAAAAATTAAACGGTTATGGTGAATGTCACTGCCTGACCTCCTTTCATGCCGGGATTAATGAACTTAAGCTTGATACGCGTTACACCCTCAGGCCAGTAACGTTTCAGCGAACGGTCAGTAACCTCAATGAATTCAATCTCGGGTTTCACAACCCTGGAGTTATACGACATATTCAGGGCAAATCCGTCTCCTTCAAATTTCAGAAGTCCGGGTTTTACCTGAGTTACTTTGCAACAGGTGATCAGGTTTGAGCTGGTGGTCGCATTAGTTGACTCGTTTAGTTCATATTTATCGCTGATCATAAAACTTTTTCCCCTGTTGAGGGTATAGGTCCGGACCCAGCTTTTAACCTTAGCTGATTCCGGGTAAGCTCCTGCTATCTCTGTTGTGAAGGTTGCTGATTTAGCACTGGCTGTAAATGAAGAATTTTTTGCTTTGAAATTTTCACCCTGCATCTGGTCAGTTCCGTTGATCGCAGGAAGGTTGTGGTATCCCGATTGCATTGTCCATATCTCATAACGTCTTGAGCTGAAAGTTTTTGCAACATATTCTTCCCGGCCAAGATCGATCAGGCATGGTTTCCCGTTGAAATACATCAGGCATGTGCCCACATCGTTGTGGTTATGGCTCTCTGCATTAAATCCGCCTTTTGCGCCAAAAAAGAATCCTGAAAAGCTTCCTTCCCGGTCACGTGCTCCTGCAACTTCAGTATCCGGAAACCAGAAATCGGCAACCAGGGCTTCCTGTGCTTCAGCAGTACGGATCTCATTGATCAGGCCAAGATTCCTTATCTGGTCGAAGATCCTTCCTCCCAAAGCATCTTCTCCCCAATTTCCAAGCCCGGCAAGATATGCCCCGAATTTCTGCATTACCGGGTCACCGATCGCCTTCCCATACCTGTAAACAATTGATGCATTGCCACCCGTAGTTGCATCTGCATCAGCAAAATTCAAAAAGTATGGTGCATGAATATTTGCCTTATAAAAGTACTTCCCCATGTTCCTGATGAGCGGATCATCAAAAACGTCAAACCTGCCGCCGGTTAAATTCTTCATTATCTCGAGGCTCTCATACAAAAGAGCGCCGGCAGCACCCCAATAGGACGGTCCCTCATCACAGCCTCCGTCATCCGAATATCCATTCAGGAATTTATCGAGGGAGTTGAGTATCTTAGTGACCTCTGCCACTTTTTTGACCGGATCTGTCTCTATCATCAGGTAGCTGGTCAGCATATTATAATTAACCCATGGATTCCAATTATTCGGGCGTCCGCCTTTAAATCCCATATAGCCCCAGTCATCCCTGGCAAAATACGGAGCGAGAGCCTTACCGGTTATTTCCTGTTTCAGTCTTGATGAAATAAGAGGATGCACCTTGTCAAATTCTTCTTTAAACAGGTACCAGGTCATCGACAGGTTGCTGGTAACCTCTCCTACTCCTAGATCGACATAAGGCTCATTAATGTCAGGAAGCCCGGAACCGGATTTCTGAGCACCCAGATGTGCCGACCATCCCCACCATGTCTGCTCACAGTAATACCATACAGCATTAATTATCTGATCCATAAAACGCCTCTTGCCTTCCACAAGTTCCCCCATTACAAGTGAAATGAGAGCATTGCTGCAGGCTGAATATACACTCTGGCGACGATCGCCGGAGCGCACAAATTCAAGATAATCGGTTGCCTTAACAACTGGCCAGTTATAATCGAGATAACCTTCAGCTCTTTTAATGTACTCCTGCCTGATATTGGAAGGCAGACCTTCCCAGAATTGCCTCGCTTTGTAACCTGGAAGCCTGTTCCACGAATTGTCGGTGATCATGTCTTTTGACAGATCAATGGTTTTTGCTTCATTTGCGAGTATGTTTCGCTCCCTCGGCTTCAATTCGGCCTTTGCAGGCTGATATCCGGGAAGGAGGACCATTGCCAGAATGGCAATAAATAATTTCTTAAGGCTTTTGGTTGTTGTTTTCATTTGTAAAGATAAATCCACTGCAGCGATTTACCCGTTAAGGGTCCAACCGTCACGATATGTACGGCGAAGAAGAGCATTTCCTTCCTCACTGTTGGTGATACGGCCATTAATGCCATCATATTCAATTTTTTTACCAACCCGGTAAGCAATAAGACCAAGCAACAGATTTTCGATCATATTACCTCCATACTCAAAATCGCATGAGGTCTTCAGATCACCTTTGCAGGCATTGATCCACTCCTGCTGAAATCCTCCCATATCAGGGATCTGTTTTTCTTTTGGACGAGGTTGATAATAAGTCAGGTCCGCTTCATTTCCGGTAGGGACCAGTGTCCGCATTCCAAAACCTGTAATAAGCAGACCCCGGCTGCCTTTGAATAAGACACCATGTCCGATTGTATTGAGATCAATGAAATTTAAGTTGTGTTCAGGAAACACACGTCCCTGGTACCAGCCTACCTTAATGGCGGGACGCCAGTCGTTGGCAGGGAACTCCGATATAGCCGCCATTTTTACTGGTGTCACATCGGGATTAAATGGATCACCTGTTGCTTCCACAGAGGTTGGAAACACGGCATCGATTGCATTCCAGGCCAAATCCATGGTGTGAGATCCCATATCACCTATCTGTCCGACTCCAAAGTCCCAGTACATATTCCAATTCAGGCAGTTTGTACCAGGTTTGGCCTGGTGGTTAGCGAAGTATTCGGGATTGTAAGGATGAAATGGTGCCGGACCGAGCCACAGGTCATAATGGAATGTCTTGGGCGGAGTACCCAGGAGCGGCAAATAACCAGGTTTTGGAATCTGGCGATTGCCAAATGCATATGCGCCTTCCAGAGTACCGATCGCTCCATCGCGGATCAGCTCCCGGACACGATTGAAATTAGGATTGGAATGACGCTGAGTACCATGCTGTGTTGCCACCTTATTCTTGTTTTTAAGATAGTTTGCCCTGACCGTCCTGGCTTCCTCTACAGTAATCCCCAACGGCTTTTCACAGAAAACATGAAGTCCGCGATTGATAGCCCAGTTAGCGACAAAGGCGTGGGTAAAATCGGTCGTACAGCAAATCACCGCATTCAGATCTTTCTGGTCGAGACACTTGCGCCAGTCGGTGTAGAGCCTGGCATTTGGGAATTCCTTGGCTGCCAGGGCAAGTGCGTTTTCATCAACATCACACAAAGCAACGATATTTTCTTTGCTGATTGCCTGCCAGTGTTGCTGGCCTCTGCCATACGCACCGATCAAAGCGATATTAAGCTTGTTTATCTGGGAATTCCTTCCGTTAAGAACTCCGCCAGGTAAAATAATAAGGCCGGTTCCAGCCATTGCAGTGGTTTTTAAAAAATCACGTCGTTGAAGAGTTTTTGTTTTCATTTATTGGGGTATTAATGGTATTAAAAATATCTGACAGGTTGTGGTCGTTTAAGTTACGAATAAATTCTATAAGTAAAATTAATCTATCCTTGCGGCAAAGTCAAGTTATGACCAGACTAACATTCTTTTAATAAATATTCATAATTTTGAATGTTAGAATAGATCTGCATCTGATGTATGCCCTTAAAATTCT
>Ga0209253_10005704_pt1 | contig 10799 bp, 11 predicted proteins | sample FrelakmetBRP12BR_FD_187145 | JGI IMG/M metagenome (GOLD analysis project Ga0209253, IMG submission 187145) | Freshwater lake sediment microbial communities from the University of Notre Dame, USA, for methane emissions studies - BRP12 BR (SPAdes)... | ecosystem: Environmental > Aquatic >... | reverse complement strand
CGACTGCCAATTGGTCGTGACCGAGGACCGCTTCGAGCACCAGCTCGCCGAGGCGCTCGACGCCCCGGAGGCGCCGGATCGACTGCAGGTCCTGGTGGCCGAGTCGTCGCTCGGGACCGCGCTCGCCGCCCAGCGCGCCACCGACCCCGGCGTCGCGGTCGGCGACGACGACCTGGCGCTGCTCCTCTTCACCTCCGGCACCACCGCCGGCCCCAAGGCCGTCCGCCGCGGCCACGGCCGGCTGACCCTCATGGCGCACGGCGCCGTCTTCACCATGTGCCACGCCACGTCCGACGACGCCGTGTACTGCGTCATGCCGCTCTTCCACGCCAACGCGCAGATCCTCGGGCTGGGCGTCGCCCTCGCCGCGGGCTGCCGCCTCGTACTCTGCCGTCGCTTCTCCGCGTCCGGCTTCCTACCCGACATCCGGCGCCATCGGGCAACCTCGGGAGCAGACCGTGGCGCTGGATGTCCGGTAGAGCCGCAGCATCTTTTCAGGCAAGGCGCGCGTTTTGCGGCCGTGACCCGCCGGGTCGGCCTGCTCGGTGTTTATCTGAAGTCCATCTGCAGCCGGCTCTTCCGCTGCGGGCTATGGGAACCCGCCGCGTACCTACGGGAAATCCTGACAGGCGGCGCGTGCGGTCCAGGCCATGTCGCTGGTGATCAGCCGACGCTCACCGAGCGCGAGCCCGCGTTGACCGCTGGTCGCTTCGAAGCCTCCCCGATCGCCCGCGTCAGCAGTTGCCGCCACTCTTCGCGCGGCGCCTCGTACAGCCGCGTGATGAGCGATGGCGGCAGATCCCGGTAGCGGCGTCGATCCGGGCTGTAGGTGCTCTCGCGAAAGCCGCGGTCTTGCAGCCATTCCCATAGCTCATGGCCGAGGCCCGCCTGCATCACCATCCGTAGGTCCTGCCGGCAGACCCATGCGCCGATCCTTGGCATCGGCCCCCGTGGGGCCCAGCCTCGCTGCACGCGTACCTTGAACAGGTTGCGAATTCCGTCATACGCGCCCATTCACTCACCCCGTATCGTGACTTGCCGACGCCGCGCTGCCGAGCGGCGATACACAGCGTGAGGCTATTCCTTCCGGACGATGCCGGCGCCCGCCCGAATGGCCTAGATGACCCGCCGGACTTGCAGCCTCGATTCGCCGCAGCCAGTGGTCAGCATCGGCCGCACTTCAGCTCCGCTTCGGCGGGCTTCTCGTCTGCATCGGTCGATTGGCGCGCGTCGATGCCATCGAGCCGGGCCTTGCGTTGGCACTTATCGGCGGCGTGCACGGTCAGCGGTCGCCGCACGCGCTTGCGACGAGGTGCTCAACCGCCGACCCGAAAAGTCTCAGCCGCGGACGCGGAAGCCTTCGCATGCAACGATTCGATGGCGGAGGCGGTGAGATTCGAACTCACGAAGGGTTGCCCCTTGCCGGTTTTCAAGACCGGTGCCTTAAGCCGCTCGGCCACACCTCCCGAGCCGCGAGCATAAACGCCCCGCTGGTACCGGTTCCGGCTCAGCGCCCACGGGTGTGCTCGAGGGCCTGTCCTTGGGGCACTCCGAACGTCTACCGCCCTTGCATCAAGCGCTGCGCCTCTTCGATCGCCCGGGAGAGATAGACGTCGTAGAAGCCTGAGTCGTTGATGCCCACGAGTGGCCTGCCGAGCCGCGCCAGGTTGGCGTCGACAAGCTGCACCACCGGCGCAACGCGGATCTTGAAGCGGACAGCCAGGTCGACTTCGGTCAGGGCTGCGCCATCGAGCGCGGCGAAGCCGCGCGTGCTGGTGATGTCGACTTCGCGGATCAGCAGCCTGACGGCGTCTTCTGTCAGACGCGGCGCGAGGTAGTTGCGCCGGACCTCCAGGCAGTACGGACAACCCGGCGTGCTGAAGAACAGCAGCAGCGGGATGCGCTCCCGGCGCATCTGCGCAACGAGCGGACGCAGGTCGTCGATGCGCGGAAGCGTCGGATGTTCACCTTGCTCGCCCAGCGCGCGCCCCACAGGGACGGCAAGCGCACCGCAAGCGAGTGCGCCGGTCCATCTCAGCAGCGCCCGGCGATCGACGCCCGCCATGGTCCCTTCTAGGCGAGGCCCGGATTGCCCGTCATGCCCCTGACCGTAGGCAGGTTCAGCCGGCGCGGCTTCAGGACCTTCTGCTCGCGCAGGTACTTCGCCACCACGTCCCAGATCGGCTCGCCGGTGACGTTCTCCTGCACCGAGGCCCAGCCGGCAACCTTGTAGTTGCGGCTCGGCTCGATCGGCTTGCCGTCAAGGGTCATCTCGCTGATGCGCTTGCCCATCGAGGCGTTCGGATCGATCGAGTAGGACAGACCGCCGACGCGCACCATGTCGCCACCCTGCTGCAGGTACGGATCGGGATTGAACAGGTTGTCGGCGACGTCTTCGAGAATGGTCTTGATCATTTCGCCGGACAGTTCGTTGACGGTCGTCGCCGGATAGGTGATCGCCGTCTGGTCGAGCACGTGCTCCATCAGGATGTCCTGCCCGGGCAGCAGCGACGTGCCCCAGCGGAAACCGGGCGAGAACGCGATGTCGGCGCCCTTCACCGCAATCAGCGCGTCGCAGATGAGCTGGTCGAAGGTGCCGTTGAAGTTGCCGCGGCGATACAGCAGCCCCTCGGTGACCGCGAGCTTCTCGGCAAGCTTCGCCTCATGCGGTGCGCGAACCCTCTTGATGTACGCGGCCATCTCGGGATCGGCGGGCAGCAGGTTGGCGAAGACCGGCAGCAACGTGTAGCGAAAGTCGGCGACCCTGCCGCTCTTGACGTCGAAGTCGAGCACGGCGAGGAATTTGCCGTTGCTGCCGGCGTTGGTGACCAGCGTCTGGCCGCCCGCGTTCCTGACGATCGAAGGCGCCGGCACGCCGTCGTGCGTGTGCCCGCCCAGAATCGCGTCGATGCCGCGCACCCGGCTGGCCATCTTCAGATCCACGTCCATGCCGTTGTGCGAAAGCACGACCACGACCTGCGCGCCCTTGCCGCGCGCCTCGTCGACCCACTTCTGCATGCTGTCGTCGCGCACGCCGAAGCTCCAGTCGGCCATCAGGTGGCGAGGGTTGGCGATCGGCGTGTATGGGAAAGCCTGGCCGATGATGGCGACCCGCACACCATTCATCTCCCTGAGCGTGTACGGCGGGAAGACCTGGTCCTCGAAGTCGGTCGTGCGCACGTTCTGCGCGACGAAGTCGATCCTGCCCTTGAAGTCGTTGTCGACGATCTCGCGCACGCGCTTCATGCCGAGCGTCATTTCCCAGTGCGCCGTCATCACGTCCACGCCGAGCAGCTTGCAGGCGTCGACCATGTCCTGCCCGTTGGTCCAAAGCGCCGTGCCCGAGCCCTGCCAGGTATCGCCGCCGTCGAGCAGCAGCGCTCCGGGCCGGCTCGCCTTCATCCTCTTCACCAGCGTGGCCAGGTGCGCGAATCCGCCGACCTTGCCGTAGGTGCGCGCCGCCGCCTCGAAGTCGAGGAAGGTGAAGGCATGCGCTCGGACCGACTTCGGCGCGATCCCGAAGTGGCGCAGCAGGTGTTCGCCGACCAGATGCGGCGGCTTGCCGGCGGCGCCGGCCACCCCGATGTTGACGCTCGGTTCGCGGAAGTACACCGGCAGCAGCTGCGCATGGCAGTCGGTGAAGTGCAGCAGGTGCACGTTGCCGAAGCGCGGCAGCTCATACAGCTTCGCCGCATCGTCGCCGGCGGCCAGCGCCTGGCGCGAGGCCAGCGGAAAGCCGGCCGCCGCGGCCACCGCCAGCACCTGCAGAAACTCACGACGATGCATCGACATCGAACTCGGTCTCCCTTGCGGCCCTACTTCCTGGCGGCGAAGCGGGCCAGTCCGAGGATGTCTTCCTCGAACAGTTCGCCCGCCTCGTGAAAGACGATGCGCCCGGCCGGATCGACGACATAGACCACCGGCAGACCCTTGCGCTTCGGGAACCACTGCGCCGACTGCGCTCCTGCCATCGCGGCGGCGAAGGTGTAGCCGTGCTGCTTCAGGTAAGTGGCGACCTCGCTGGCCGACTTGTCGATGCTGAAGGTCAGCACCGTCAGGTCCTTGCCGCCGTACCGCTCGTGCAGCTGCTGCACGTACGGGTTCTGCTTCTTGCAAAATGGGCACCACGTGGCCCAGAACTCGACGACGACGGTGCGCCCAGTCAGCTCGCCCGCGCGCAGCGTGCGCCCATCGTGAAGGCGCACGTCGGCCCAGCGCACCCGGTCGCCGACTTCGGCCGCGGCGCGGCCCACCGGCAGCAGCGTGGTCAGCGCGAGGGCCAGGATCGCCAGCAGCCTGGGCATCACAGCGCCGGGCGCTCTGCAGAAAAAAGGGCGGCGTACCCGCCGCCCCTGTCTGGCGTCGCCACCATGCTCAATTGTTGACCGGAGACTGCGGATCGAGCAGCAGCGCCATCAGGTGCCTGATCTGGTCCTCGGTCAGGATCCCGGCGTCGCCGAAGCGCGGCATCGACGAGCAGGCATTGAACGAGTGGGTGTTCCAGATCTTGGCCCACGTGTACTTCTTGATGTCTTCCGAGTAGCCGCGCAGCTTGCCGTAGCTGTTCAGCGACGGGCCGATGTTGCCGTACGAAATCTCGGACTTGGTCAACTGGTGGCAGGCGTAGCAGTTGCCGCCGGCCGGCGCGCCGGGCGCGTCGCTCCATTGCATACCCACGCCGGTCTGCGCGATGCGCTCGCCCTGTTTGTGATCGCCGAGCCACTTGCCGTCGGCCGGATATTTCACTGTCGCCAGCGCCGCCTTTTCCAGCCGCTCGCGCAGGTCTTTGGGCGGATTGTTGCCGGTGTCGGTGCATGCCGTCTGAAGGTCGCTCTGGTTGAGCCGGTCGACCTTGGCGATACCGCGGTCCTTGAAACTGGACTTGATCACGGCCATCGTTTCCTGCTCGGTCGGCGGCGTGTACATGATCGAAGCACAACCGGCGAGCACGGCCGCCGCGGCGGCGGCGATGAGAGTTCTCGGATTCATGAGCGTCCTCCCGGTCAGCGCTTGATCGCGGGCGAGTCCATCTTGCCGCCGGCGGCCTTCACCCCGAGGAAGGTGATCAGGTCGACCGTCCCCTGCGAGATGAAGATCGGCTCCGGGAAACGCTGCTGGCGGAAGCAGTCATTGATCCGCCACTGCATCGTGCGCAGCGCGCCCTGAGAAACACGGTACGCGGGCCAGGTTGCGAACGCGCGCTGTGCCGGCTCGGGCTTCTCGAAGTTCGGCAGATCCTGCAACCGGATGCGCTGGTTGTCGACGCCGTGGCAGGTCGAGCAGGCGAAGTCGTACGGGCCGGCACGCATGTAGAACAGGCGCTTGCCGCGGTCGAAGGCAGCGCGCTCCTTCGCGTGTCCCTGCGGCACGGCAATCGTCGCGCCGCGCGACTGATCGACCACGTAGGCTGTGATCGCCTCGATGTCGGTCTGTCGCTGGCCAGCGCCGGAAAACGGGCTCTTGACCGCGTCGGCACGCTCGAAGCCCTGCAGCGTCACCATGCAATGGACCAGCCGCGCCTCGAAATCCATGACCTGGTCGGTGTCAGCGAAGTAGCGCGGTAACTGGGCATAGGCGCCCTTGACCATGCCGGGGCCCAGCCCGATGTCGCACTTCTCGAGCGACGCCTTCTTCGGTCCGCGCGGCGTCTTCCAGAGTTCCTCGCCTCGCATCGCCACCAGTTCGGCCGGGTTGCCTTCGAGCAGCGCCTGACGGTAGCGCTCGATTTCCTGCTGCGTCTTGTCGTCGCTCTGCGCGGCGGCACCGCTCGGGCCGAACGCGGCACCGGCGCAGGCCACGGCGAGCGCGATGCTCCGCAGCCAGGACAGCGTTCGTTTGCTCAGCATGAGTCCTCCTTGTGGACTGGCGGGAAGTACCGGGGGCCGAGTGTTTACCTGACCGCTATCGCGCCACTCGCTGCGCCCTTGCCACTCACGGCGCCCAGGCGCCGTCTGCTGCAACCGTGCTTCCGGAGCGCGGCGACGGAGACGCTTCTGCGGCGTCCGCCGTCGACCTCCCCGTCCTCGTGAGCCGCGTGTACAGCGAACGAGAACGATGCATTGCTAGTTGATCAAGGCCTTGTCAGTCCTGGAGTCGCCCTTGTTATCGGTCCAGGTCACGGTGATCTCATCGCCTTTCTTGCCGCCGGCGAAGCTGAACTGCAGGAACGGGTTCTTGGCGATCGCCGGGCCCCATTCCGCAGAGAGCACGACCTTGCCCGCATGGGACACGGTGACGTTCGAGATGAAATGAGCCGGCACGACCTTGCCCGATGAGTCCTTGCGGGTGCCGGTTTCCATTTCGTGCGCCATCAGCACGCGCACTTCGGTCGAGTCGCCTTTCGAGGTGGCGCGGATGCGCATCGGATCGGCCATCGTCTGCTCCTTGAATGTCTTGTCTGGGTCGAGAGCGATCCGAACTCAGCCGCCGCAGCCGCCAATCGTGACCTTCACTTCCTTGCTCGCCATGAAGAAGCGGTTGTTGGCCTTGACCAGGCCAATGATGTTGGAGCTTTCACCCATCTTGATCCGCGTCGACACGTTGGCCTCGGTGCCGGCCGGGATGTTGAAGCCCGCCGCCAGCATGCTCGGATTCTTCTCGACCAGGATGTAGACGGCCTGGGTGCCGGGCACCTTGCTCGTGACGCCGACAGGGACCACGGCGCCGTTCTCGGCGATGTCGGGCCCGGTGATCGTGATGTCCTTGCTTTCGGCCACCGCGCCACCGCCGAGCGCCTTCACCGTATCGGCGAGGTTCTTCGTTTCGAACGCCACCTTGTTCCATGCAGCCTGCTGCGCCCGTGCCTGTTCGGCACTGAGCAGGCCTGCTGCCGCCAGCGCGCTGACCAGGCCAGTGAACTGCAGGAATTCGCGTCGGTCTCCGTTCATCCGTGTCTCCTCGAACCTGTTGTCCGCGTTGGCAAACTCAGAAAGGACGGCGAATGATAGGTGTCAAGAAAGGCTTTTCTACCTCTCCCAAAGGGTTATAGGGCCCATACCCAACCAACTGCAGGCCTCGCGCATCCCGCGGCGCACAACGTGCGCATGACAGCGCGCTGCCCACCAACTCAGATGTAAAGGCAGACGTCGGTGTCGCCGGCGAAGCCGAGGAAAGTGGCCGCGCCGCCGAACTCGGCCTGCGGGATGAAGTCGCTCTTGTCGAACTCAAACAGGTCGACCGTCATCTGGCAGGCGATGAACTTGACGTCGGCCTCGATGCAGATGTTGCGCAGGTCTTCGAGGGAAGCCACACCCTTGGACTTCATCTTGTTCTTCATCATCATCGTGGCCATCGACTCCATGCCGGGCAGGACCTGCACCAGCACCGGCATCGGCACCGGCATCGGCATCGCCGGGTTGGCGAGCGGGCTGATCTTGATGCCCGAGAGGTCCTTGCGCAGCAGCTGCAGCCCGTAGAAGGTGAAGAAGACCTGCACCTCCCAGCCGAGCGAGGCCGCCGTCGAGGCGAGGATGAATGGAGGGTAGGCCCAGTCGAGCGTGCCCTTGGTGGCGATCAATGCCATTTTCTTGGTGGTCATCTGTGCTCCCTGTTCCGAGGCCAGGCGCTGCCTCCCGGCGGCGCAACGTGATGCACAGGCAGCGCCGAATGCGCTGCCCGCATGCGATGGCTAGCGCCGCTTCAGATAGAAGACATACAGGCCGCCGTCCTGCGTCGAGGACAGCAGTTCGTTGCCGGTCTGCTCGGAAAACGCCTTCATGTCGGCCAGCGAACCGGAATCGGTCGCCGTCACCTTCAGCACCTGGCCAGTCGCCAGTTCGTTCAGCGCCTTGCGCGTCTTGACGATCGGCAGCGGGCAGGCGAGCCCGCGCGCATCGAGTTCCTTGTCGAAATTCACGTCTTGTCTCCCTCAGGCGTGCCCGGCCCTACGCGGCCGAGCGGTGGGCGGAGAGTCTACCGACTCACCCCCGCAATGACGCAGCGACATGCACTGCTGCGAAGGCGTGGCAACCCCTACCCTCATGGGTAATTCAGCCCACTGGCGACGGCTCGCACAATGGCCGCGCTCCTTGCGCCGGCCGGGCAAGTTCGGCTCGCACGAGGCCGCCCCCTGCGCCGATGGCATGCCCCCTGCACCGATGACCCAGCACACGACCCCCGCCCGGCGCATCCCGATCCACGCCGCTCCTGCCGACGACGGCTGCAGCGGCAGCGAGTCGTTCGCGCTCATGGTGCTTGGCGATTCGATGGCGCCGGAATTCGCCCACGGCGACATCGTCGTCATCGAGCCCGACGGCCTGGCCGCCGACGGTTCGTTCGTGCTGGCCCTGTGCGGCGACGAGTGGATCTTCCGGCAACTGCGCCGGCGTGGTGACGGCTGGCACCTGCAGGCGCTCAACCCCGCCTATGCAGGGGTCGACCTGCCGGACCTCTCGGCGGTGCACGGCGTGATCATCCAGAAGAGCCGGCCGGGGCGGCGACGTGCCAGCAAGCGCTACGTTGACTGAGCCCATGGAGCCGCCGCAAGGGCGCAGGCTTGACGCGGAAGGGTCAAGGTCGCCTGCTCTGTCGGCGCAGGCCCTCGCCGCCGACGGACTGACGGCGCTCGTTGCCGCCGTGCAGCGCAACTGCGATCTCGCCGACGCCCATCACGCCGATGGCAAGTCGCTGTGCACCTACCTGCTCGGCATGCGTGAGTACTTCCGCTGGGAAACGCGCCTGCCGCTCGGCAAGGCGCCGGAGCGCGCGGCGCTGTCGTGCTGGATTGCGCAGCGGGAGGCTCACTGGGAGTTGTTGCGCGAAAACGGCAGCGCGCGATTCGCGCCCCTGCCGCTTGCCGACGGCATCGATCCGTTCGACGACGAGCGCGTCAATCGGTACCTCGCCAGCCAGGGCATCGTCTATGGCGCGGGCATCGGGTTGTTCGGGGCACCGCTGTTCTTCCTTGCCGAGCGCGAGTCCGATCAACTACGCGACGGCGCGCGGGTCATCGTCGCCGGCACCGAACTGGCGCGCGGCGTCGTCGCCCCTCCTGCGGCCAGCCGCGGCGACACGGTGATCATCCGCCGCGACGCGCTGCGCCGCTGGCTTTCGACCCGCATCGAGGGCGCGCAGCGTGGCCCCGCGGACAACGCCTTCGGCACCGCGCTGCGCGCCTATGGCGACCCGGCCGATGCGGCAACCGTCGAGCGCATGGCGCACGGCGAGACCGAGACGCTGGTCCTGCACGAGCTCGGCGAACTGCGGGCAGCCGCGCTGCTCGGCGAGGAATGGGAAACCATGCTGGCCGGGATCGACGATCGCCGCACCGAGCTGCTGGTGCGCGCGGTGCGCGACCTGCTGGCAGATTGCCTGGTGACCTTGCCGGCGCTCACCGAGCGGCAGGCCGCGGCGTCCCTGCAATTCTGGCGCGCCAACTTCGACGGCCTGCGCCGCGTGCTGGCGCCGGACCTCGCCACCGCGTTCGGCGCGCCGCTGTCGCGCATCGACCTGGCCGCGCTCGATCGCGCCACGCGAGTCGGCCGCAAGACCTGGCGTGCGGTGGCTGATCACCTATTGACGGAGTGGCGCCGCGGCGGCAACGCCGCTTTGCAGGCTCGCGCCGCGGCACTGTCGGCAGCCGCCTGACCGGGCGGCAAGCGCCGCTGCCGGATTACGGCGACTGCGGCTTTGCCGGCACCTGGTCGGCGTCGATCTCGTACCAGTTCAGCGTGTCGCGCAGCCTGACGACATCGCCGACGATGACGAGCGTCGGCGGTCGCAGCCCGGAGCCTTCGACCCGCTCGGCCAGGTCGGCGAGCGTGCCGGTGATCACGCGCTGCTGCGGCATCGTCGCCTGCTGCACGACGGCCGCCGGCATGTCCGGCGGCATGCCGTGCTCGATCAGTTGCTCGCACAGCTTCTGCAGTCCGAGCAGGCCCATGTAGACGACCACCGTCTGCCGCGGCCGCGCCAGGCCGTGCCAGTCGAGGTCCATCGTGCCGTCCTTCAGGTGCCCGGTCACCAGCACGCAGGACTGTGCGTAGTCGCGATGCGTCAGCGGGATGCCCGCGTAGGCGGCCACGCCGCAGGCCGCGGTGATGCCCGGCACGACGCGGAAGCGCACGCCGGAGGCGGCCAGCGTCTCGATCTCCTCGCCGCCGCGGCCGAACACATAGGGATCGCCGCCCTTCAGCCGCAGCACGCGCTTGCCTTCGCGCGCCAGCTTGACCAGCAGCGCGTTGATCTCCTCCTGCCGCATCGTGTGGTTGGCGCGCTGCTTGCCGACGTAGATGCGCTCGGCATCGCGCCGGCACAGATCGATGATGTCCGGCGAAACGAGGTTGTCGTACAGCACCACGTCGGCCTGCTGCATCAGGCGCAGCGCGGCAAAGGTCAGCAGGTCGGGATTGCCCGGCCCGGCGCCCACCAGATACACCTCGCCCGGCTGCGGGCCACGGTGCGCCGAGTCGTCGATCGCCTGCGCCAGGGCGTGCTCGGCCTGCGGCAGCCGGCCGGAAAACACCAGTTCGGCGATCGGCCCCTGCAGCACGTGCTCCCAGAACGGCCGCCGCGCCGGCTGCGGCAGCGCGCTCTTCACGCGATCGCGAAAGCGCTGCGCGAGCTTCGCCAGGTCGCCGTAGGCGGCCGGGATAAGCGTCTCCAGCCGCGCGCGAAGCAGCCGGGCCAGCACCGGTGTGGAACCTCCGGTGGACACCGCAATCACCACCGGCGAGCGATCGACGATCGCCGGCAGGATGAACGAACACAGTTCCGGGTCGTCGACCACGTTGACCGGGATCCGCCGCACCTGCGCCAGCCACGAGACCTCGGCGTTGACGGCGCGGTCGTCGGTGGCGGCG
>Ga0209253_10005703_pt1 | contig 10799 bp, 8 predicted proteins | sample FrelakmetBRP12BR_FD_187145 | JGI IMG/M metagenome (GOLD analysis project Ga0209253, IMG submission 187145) | Freshwater lake sediment microbial communities from the University of Notre Dame, USA, for methane emissions studies - BRP12 BR (SPAdes)... | ecosystem: Environmental > Aquatic >... | reverse complement strand
TCTGAGTCGCTCAAAACCGATTTTCTGTCGAACATCCGAAACGAGATCAACAATCCCCTGACCTCCATCATGGGACTGACAAGGCAGATCATCGACAAACAAGCCGATGCTGAAAGCGCCCGCGAGATCGCCGGCATGATCAGCCATGAGGCTTTCGATCTTGACTTCCAGCTCAGGAACATTTTTACGGCTGCCGAACTTGAGGCGGGAGAAACGACTCCCAGCGTGGCCCTGGTGGACGTTGCCGCTCTTGTCCGGAATCAGATCGCGGCATTCGGTCATAAGGCCGCTGAGAAAAAGGTTTCCCTAGACTTTCAGTGCCTCTGTCCGGATGGTGTCGGCATCACGTTCAAGACGGATCCGGAGTGGCTTCAGAAGGTCATATCCAACCTTCTCGCCAATGCCATCGAGTTCTGCCACGAGGGGAAGAGCGTGACCCTCCGCGTATGGCAGGAGAGTGTCCGCTTGAACTTTGCCATCGCCGATGAAGGCCCTGGGATCCCCGAGGTGGACCGCAAGAAGGTGTTTGACCGTTTCGTCCAGCTGGACACCGGGGTTCGCAAGCGCCACAAGGGGCACGGTCTTGGCCTGAGTATTGCGAAAGCGCTGGTGGAGATGTTGAACGGGAGCATTGTGCTGGCCGGCAATACGGGCAACGGGTGCGTGTTCACCGTGTCCCTTGCCGAGATGGAAACAGGACGTCCTGTCGATGTAACATCGGGGGAGGGGAACGAGTTCATATTCGGGGATGGGACGAAGTTTTAACCGTGGTTTCGCCGCAATCCTTCGTGATCGCGGCGCCGTAGGGAAATTCTGCAATGCTTTATAATCCAGACGAAAACAGCCATTACCTTCTTGCCGGCAGCATCTTCGTACATGAGGAGCGGCATTTCGTCACGACCGTTCTCGGCTCCTGCGTATCGGTCTGTCTATGGGACTGCGTTCTGAGCCGGGGCGGCATCAATCATTTCATGCTTCCTTTTTGGAACGGTGAGGGGCTGGCGTCGCCGAAATATGGTAACATCGCCATCGCGAAGCTGATCGAAAAGCTGCTGCAGCTTGGCTCGGGTAAACGCAACCTTCGCGCAAAGGTCTTCGGCGGGGGTCTTGTCCTGAACGTCACAAATCCGTTCATGAACATCGGCGAGCGCAATGTCCAGCTCGCGGAGGACATGCTTCGCAGCGAGAGCATTCCGATCATCAGCGCCGACACCGGTGGCAAGGTCGGCCGCAAGCTTATCTTCAACACCGAGACCGGATCGGTCTTTTTGAAGAAACTGACAAAACAGATCGATGATGTCAGACATTAAATTCAGGAGCGCTCGCTAACCCCGTAGCATGCTGCGGGGTTGGCGAGCGACTAGAATAACGATACTATCCATGAGGATCGAAGATACCTTGCAGCTTGCTGCAGGGAGCTTCAGCCCTCTTTTTTTTCGCTTGTTACCGCTTTTCCGTCCTCCTTAGGCGCTGTTGTCCCTTCCCCGGGATTCGGCTGGGCATCTGCCGAGAAACGCACTGTATATTCAGGTAAATTAATTGACTTTTTCTTTTCTGCCGTGCTATTATCACTGCGCTAATAAGCACAGGGGAAAGCAATGGCCGGAGAGAAAATCCTCAACATAGACGATAGCCCCACAGTCCAGCGGCTGATCGAGATGATCCTTTCGTCGCAGGGGTATCAGGTCGTTCTTGCATCCGATGGGGAAGAGGGGATTATCAAGGCGAAATCGGAGAGGCCCGCGCTCATTCTGGTCGACTTCGTAATGCCGAAGATGAACGGCTACCAGGTCTGCAAGACCCTGAAAGAGGATCCGGAGTTCAGGGACACGCCGATAATTCTTGTTACGTCAAAAGGTGATAAGGTCGGCAGCAAGTTCGTCGATGTTCTGGGTATCAGCGAATATTTCACCAAGCCCTTCCAGCCGGAGGAGCTCCTTTCCAAGATACGCGAGGTCCTTGATAAAAAGGCCCAGGAGGCAGCGGAGGCAAAGGCAGTCGCTGCGAAGTCCAGGGCCGCACCCGCGACGACTCCGGTCCGCGGTGCCGCGGCATCGGTGCCTGAAGGCCTCGAGGCCATGATCACCATGATCGTAAAGCGCATCCTTGATGATTTCGTGCGGAACACCCTCCCTGCACTCATCGGCAAGGCGCAGGGAGGCGGTAGGGGCGGGGGCAGCGCAGCCATTCAGGGGAACCTGGCGGCCTTCCGTATTGTTGAGCTCATGCAGATGCTCGCTCTTCAACGTCAAAGCGGCAGACTTGTCATCACCCGCCGCGAGGGCGAGGCGGAGATCTACTTCAGGGACGGAGTGATCGTTTTTTCCGGATCTACCATGAACGGAGACAGCGGCGGCGTCGAAGGTCTGCTCAAGAAGTCGTGTCATGTCGGCGAGGACGGGTTTCAACATGCACGTCGAATTGCCGAGATGACCGGCCAGCCTCTTGATGGCGTCCTTGCCCAGGAGAAGATCCTGGATCAGAAGACATTCGGGGCCTGCCTTAAGCGTCATACGGAATCCGTGGTCTTCAAAGCAATGGATTGGCAGGACGGAAATTTCTTTTTCGATAACACTCTCGGCCCGGTCTTCGCCAATCCCGTAGCGCTCAGAGTGGACGATCTGATCCTTGAAGGGACCCGAAGGTCAGACGAATGGGTGCTGATCCAGCAGAAGATCCCTAATTTTTCAATTGTATTTGAGCCACTTATCGGAAACGCCGAGGAACTCACGCGGCGGGGCTTAAGCGATATGGATCTCAAGGTGTTCGCGTTGGTGGACGGCAGAAGCTCAGTCCATGACATCATTGAAAGAGCCATGCTCTCCGATTTTGATGTGGCAAAAAGCATGTTCATCCTGTTTTCGGTAAACTTGATCCGAAAAAAAAAATAGCCTGAGGATGACCGCAACTCTGTGATAAAACGAAAGAAAACTTGACAGCACCAACAAATTATGTTATCTTTTCTCAGCACTGCGTGACACAAATAAGGAGAGGAAAATGGCCAAGATACTGGTAGCAGATGACAGCCTGGCGGAGTTGCAGATCATCCAGCAGACGTTGCAGTCAACAGGGCATTCCATCGTGACCGTAATGGATGGCGAGGCGGCCGAGGCGAAGGCGAAGTCTGAGAAGTTCGATCTAATCATCCTGGATGTGATCATGCCCAAGAAGAACGGGTTTCAGGTCTGCCGTGAGATCAAAACCTACGAACAGACCAAGAACGTCCCGATCATCATGGTGACTTCAAAAGACCAGGAAAGCGACAAGTTCTGGGGCATGAAGCAAGGTGCTGATGAATATCTTACCAAGCCCTTCAAGCCCGAAGACCTGCTCAAGACCGTGAAGAAATACATCTAAATTACTATTCTGGAGGAGGGCCTGGTTGGCCGATATCAACACGGAAGTCACCGCCGAGTGGGTGCAGCATTCAACCGCGGAAGAGGAGGTTCGCATTTGCCTCTTCAGCATAAGCGGGGACACCTATGCCGTGACGGTCGATCTCTTGGCCGAGATCATCATCCCCCAGAAGGTCTTTCCCGTACCCACGACGCCGTCCCATGTAATCGGCATTATAAACCTGCGGGGAAATATCGTTCCGATCGTGGATATCCGCCCCGCGTTGTCCCTGCCTTCGACCACCGGCCTCAACCAGGTCGCCATTATCCGGCATGAACAGATGACCCTCGGAATAGTTGTGGATTCCGTTGCTGATGTGATCTCGGTGCCCGCGAGCAGCATCCTGCCGCTTCCTGCGGAGATTGCGGTGCAGGCATCGGACACCAAGAGCCGGAGCCGGTATCTGAAGGCGATCGTACAGCGGCAGAACGGCGTTGCGGCCTTATTGAATGTTGACCTTCTGCTGGAGGCGATACGACTATCATAACATGCGGTCTCGTGCGGCCGCGTGAAGCTATTATCTGTGTAAAGGAGTTCCTCCATGAAAAGCGATGATGCCGTTCAGAAAGTTCCTTTATTCCGCCATATCAGCATCAGAACCAAGGTCGTTTTCATGATTTTGGCCATGTCCACCGTGTTCGGGTCGGGCATCCTCGGCTTCATCTACTATCAGCTTCAGAATACGCTTCGCGACGAAGCCCTGAACAAGACCCTGATCCTGGCAGATGGCCTGAGCGTCAAAGCAGCAGAGCCGGTCCAGGTCGAGGACCTGAACGCCCTCCAATTCATCCTGGGCGAGGCCATCGGTCAGGCCGACGTGGCATACGCGTTCATTCGCGATTCCCGCGGCCGGGTCCTCTCCTCATCGTTCGAGGGCAATGCGGTCCCGTCGGAGCTCCTGAACATCAACCAGCTTCAGCCCAATGTCCCCTTCGGCACAGAGAACGCAAACTTATTTCTTAAGGACACGGTGATCGAGGTAACGGACATCGCCTCTCCCGTTGGCGGCGGCGCCTTGGGCAGTATTCACATCGGCCTCAATATTACCCAGATCAAGCTGAACATCCGGAATATCCTTTTGAACATCCTGTACGTCGGCGCCGGAAGCCTCCTGGTCCTGGCCATATTCACGATCGTTATCGTCGCCATGATCATCGCGCCGGTGAAAGACCTCATGGAGGTGTCCGAGGCCCTCGGGCGCGGCGATCTTTCGAAAAAAGCTAAGGTGAGATCCAGCGACGAGCTCGGCCAGCTGGGAACAACGCTTAATACAACCATCGACCGGCTTCAGGGTCTGGTCCAGACCGAATCCGACCGGGACAAGATGCAGCACCAGGTTATGGACCTCCTTTCCATTGTGAGCGGCGCCGCGGAAGGAGACCTGACAGTCAAGGCGGAAGTGACCTCCGACGCACTGGGATCGGTGGCGGACGCGTTCAACCTCATGATCAACGGTCTTACGACGCTCGTCTCACAGGCGAGCGATGTGGCAAGTAAGATCCAAAATTCCACCAGCGACATCCTGAAGGCGTCCGAGCGCATGCGACGGGGCGCCGAGCAGCAGACGGCCCAGATCCAGGGAGCATCAGGCGCGGTGAACGAGATGTCCCATACGATCCAGCGCATGGCGGAGAACGCGGAGGCTGCCACCCAGGCATCGCTCCGGGCCACCCAGGCCGCCGTGAAGGGCGGCACTTCAGTGGCCGAGACGATCAAGGGTATGCAGCGGATCCGCGCTGCGGTGCAGACCACCGGAAAGAAGATCAAGGGTCTTGGTGAGCGATCCCTTGAGATCGGCGCCATCATCGAGGTGATCAACGAGATCGCCACCCAGACGAACTTGTTGGCCTTGAACGCCGCGATCGAAGCGGCCCGCGCTGGAGAACAGGGCAGGGGCTTTGCCGTGGTTGCCGATGAAGTCCGGAAGCTGGCAGAACGCGCAGCCCGCGCGACCAAGGACATCACCAGCCTCATCAAGGGCATTCAGGTGGAGACCAGCGAGGCCGTGACAGTCATGGAAGAAGGAACCCGCGAAGTGGAGGAAGGGACGAAGCTTGCCGACCAGGCGGGCGCCGCCCTCCGCGAGATCGAACAGATCGTTAAGCAGACATCCGGCCTTGTGACGGACATCACCAATTCCGCCGTGAATCAGGTGAAGGTCTCGGAGGGCATCGTGACCTCCATGGACAGCATTTCCAAACTTACTCAGGAAACCACGGTCGGCGTTCGCGACACTGTCGAGACCATTAGTAAACTGGCTGAACTTTCGACAAGACTCACCGTGGCGATCGGCCGGTTCAAACTTGACAAGGAGCAGCCGCAGCCGGCCGCTGAGGTAGAACTTCCCGTCATGGAGGGCAACTATCCACAGCTTGCCGAGGAAGTGACCACCAGCGATGAGGAGATCAAACTGGGCTTCGTTGAATAGACCCTATGGCAGGCTACCTCGACAAATCCGGCATAATTGAATTCTTCCTGATTGAGGCCAGTGAGCATATTCAGAACCTCAACGCGGGATTGCTCGCCCTCGAAAAGGATCCGACGAACCGCGAGGTCATCGACGAGCTTTTCCGTGCGGCGCACACGCTCAAAGGGTCAGCTGCCATGATGGGCTTTCAGGGGATCAGCGATGTGGGGCATAAGTCCGAGGACATGCTCGGGCTCTTCCGCTCGGGGTCCATTCCCATCACCCGTGAAACGCTGAATTTTCTCTTTGACAGCGTCGACGCCGTGAAGCTCATGGTTGATGGGATTGCGTCGAAGAAACCTGAAGATCCGCTTATCATCGAGAATATAACCCAGTCCTTCACGAGCCTTGTCGATACCCTCCGCGGCCGAGCCGCCCCATCACAATCGGCATCGGAAGCAGCACCTGCAGAGAAGTCCACACCTGCCGCCGTTCCGCCGTCCCCTTCCGTACCCGCAGCTGCGCCGCCCGCTGTCAAGGCGCTGGAGAAGCCCGCATCCCTTCCTTCGAAAGAAGAGCTTGACCTCGCGTGGGAGAAGGCATTCGCCGAGGAAGCGGGCGAGTCCCCCAGGCAAGAAAAAACAGCCACGCAAAAGATGCCGGTGTCTGCCTCGAAAAAGGCGACGCCTTTGGTTCCGCCGAAACCGGCGATCATGGCCCCCTCGCCGGTAGCACCACCGCTCCCGATATCACCGAGGCCGTCAGCGGCACAAGCGGCCGCTGATGCCGCGGCAATTGAAGCGGCCGCAGATGCGACGCTTCAGCAGGAGATCGAAGATGCCAAGCGGGCGGGTGTCGTGGAGAAGCGCGGCGTCGGCCGGCGTGCCGCGGACGCCCCCGATATCGAGAAACAGTTCATCCGGGTCAATATCGAGCGGCTCGATAACCTCATGAACCTTGTTGGCGAGATGGTGGTGAACCGCAACAAGCTCACCCGCCAGGTGGACCTCATTAAATCCCTTCGTGATGAACTTACGTTCAGCCAGAACCGTCTGCTCTACGAGATCCGAAAATTTGAAGAGAAGTATGAATACACAATGAATTTCCAGGCGCCGGTGTCTGCGGTCCCGGAGCAGCGTCCGGCCGAGCAGTCGGGAGATTTTTTTGAGCTGGAATTTGACCGGTATGACGATTTTAATCTGCTTTCACGCAAGCTGACGGAGATCACGAACGATACCAACGAGATTATGATGGAGTTTTCCGGTTTCTTTGACTCCTTCGAGCTTGATACTTCCCGAATCTCCACCATCACGTCCAACCTCCAGAACGAGATCACCATGGCGCGCATGGTGGAGATGGACCGCCTGTTCCAGCTGTTCCAACGGCCGGTGCGTGACATGGCCCAGTCTGAGAACAAGAAGATCAATATGGTGGTGACGGGCGGGGACACCAAGATAGACAAGACCATATTCGAGATCATCTCCGATCCTCTGATGCACATGGTTCGGAACGCCATCTCCCACGGTATCGAAGGCCCTGAGGAGCGCACGCGGAATGGGAAGGACCCGAGCGGGACGCTTATCCTTTCTGCGCGGCACGACGGGAGCAGTATTGTGCTCCAGATCGAGGATGACGGCCGCGGTATGGACCCGGAGCAACTGCGGCGCTCAGCGGTGGAAAAAAGGTTCATAACGCAGAATGAAGCAAAGTCGATGTCTGATGCCGATGCGCTGAATCTTATTTTCCGCGCAGGTTTTTCCACGGCCGCCACGGTTGGTAAGGTATCGGGTCGGGGCGTTGGCATGGACGTCGTGACGACCCAACTCGGGAAGATCAACGGACGCATTGAGATCAAGACTGAAAAAAATGTCGGAACCCGTTTTATCATTAGGCTGCCGCTCACGTTGGCCATTGCCCAGGCATTGATCGTCAAGGTGAAGGACCAGGAGGTTGCCATTCCGATGAACCTCGTGGAGGAAACCACGCGATTCTCCGACAAGGACATCCAGCGGGCTGCCGGCGAGGAGATGGTGAACCTCCGCGGGTCCCTCATGCGCCTTTTGCGTCTGAACACCCTTCTTGCAGCAGGCAAGCTCCCAAAGAAGGGTGAGGATTATCGCTATCCCACCCTGATCCTCGTCCTTGCAGAAAAGCGGGTCGCCCTCATGGTGGAGGATATTGCCGGCCGGGAAGAAATCGTGGTGAAGTCTCTTGGAGAGTACCTGAAGAACGTGCGGATGTTCTCCGGGGCAACGATTTCCGGCGAAGGAGACGTTCGTCTTATCTTGAATGTTGCGCACCTTTTTGGTGAGGAGACTATCAGCACCAAGACGAGTTATATCGTCGGGCGGGAATCAGCCGCCGCCGACACGGCACGGCGCAAGCCGCGCATCCTGGTGGTTGACGACTCCATCAGCATACGAAAGTACGTTCAGCGCTTCCTCGATCGAAGCGGATATGAAGTGGAGACCGCGACCGACGGCATGAACGCACTTGAGGTGATGGGCAAGACGAAGGTTGATGCGGTGGTCACGGACCTCGAGATGCCGGTCATGCATGGTTATGATCTCATGGCAGAAATGAAGCGCAACCCCGTGTTCATGAACATTCCTATTATCGTGCTTACCTCGCGAGCAGGTGAAAAGCATAGGCAGAAGGCTATAGAAATGGGGGCACAGGACTATCTCGTGAAACCCTTTGAAGAACAGGAAATGATCGAGGCGCTGAAAAAGCTCCTGAGCAGCGCTGCCGTGGCGTCACGTGCATAGTCACCGGGCATCCTTATGGACGATAAAACGCGATTCCTCATAGTCTTGCTCGATGGTGAAAGCTTTGCCATTCCGATCACAAGCCTCCTGGAGATCACCGTTTCGAGGAGTATCCAGAGGGACCAGAAACTATCGGAGATATTTGAAGGGAAATTTGATTACCGGGGGAAAATGATACCGGTGATAAATTTAAAAAAAATTCTGAAACTACCGGGGAATCCCGGCGGCGGTCTCATCGTCGTGAAAAGCAGCAAGGGTGTTCTGGGCCTGTTGGTTGACACGGCAAAAGAGCTTCTGGAGACAACGCAGAAGCCCGTTCCCATGCCGCGGGGCGTGCTGAATCCCAGCCTGAATTACTATGCGGGTATCCTGCGGAACCGGGAGGACCTGGTTGTCCTCCTGAACGAGGACGGGTTGTTGCCATGATGAACAACTATCTGTTGTTTCGGATCGCGGAGCGGCTACTCGGTGTCAAGTTGCAGGGGGCCATCGAGATCCTGCCATGGCGTCGTTCACGCCCTGTACCACTGGCCTATTCTTATATCGAAGGTGTTATGGAATATCGAGGGGCAATCTATCCCGTGGTCCATCTTGCCCAGGTATTAGGACTTTCCCGGAAGGAGCCTGCCGGGTTCACCGCACCTGCACCGGTGAGCGAGGAACTGCGAAAAGGACAGAGCATTATTCTGCTTGAGGAAGGCGGCAAGCCATACGGCATTACCGTGGATAGCGTCGTGAAGATGGCGCGTTTTGAGGACCCGAAGGATCCGCCAGCCGAAAGCAAGGGCATCGATATGAGGCTGGTCAAAGGAATACAATTCGACGATGACCAGGAAATCACACTACTGAACTTCGAAAGGTTGTTCCATGCCGGTTAAAATTTTACTTGCAGATAAAAGCATCACGATCCAAAAAGTGGTTGAGATGCTGTTCTCGGGAAAAGAGTATGAGGTGGTGTGTGTCAGCGACGGGGACACGGCCATGGGAGAGGCGTCTCGCATCGTACCTGACGTTATCCTTGCCGATGTGGATCTGCCTCGCATCGATGGCTACCGTTTCGCGGGTCGCCTGAAGGAAACCCCTGCCCTCGCAAAGGTTCCTGTCATCCTGATGCTTTCCCGGGACGACGTGTATGATGCCGGCAAGGGCATGCAGGCGGGTATCGTGGACAATATCGCCAAGCCGTTCGAGTCCCAGGACCTTATCGGCAAGGTGAAGAAAGCACTTACCGGAGCACCGGTCGCTTTACCACCATCTCCCACAACTGCTGCGGCAGTCCAGAAGACGGCACCGGTTTCGCCTCCTTCGCCTAAGCCAGCTGCGGTACCATCGCCTCCTGCTCGGCCTCCGATGCCTAAAGCGCAGCAAGCGGTGCCGTCAAACATATTCGATATTATTCAGGAAGCGCCGACGCAGCCTGCGGCACGAGCAACACAGGCAGCACCTGCTCCTCAAAAAGAGGAGAAGGTCGAGGAGGAGACATTCGAGGTCGAGCCGGAGTTTGAGGTCGAGCCGGAGGTAGAATCTGAACAGACCGTACCGTCTGAGCGGCCGCAGCAAACATCTCCTGGATCAAGGGCTACTGATGCTGAGGATGCTGAGTGGGCCAGGCTGGCGGAAGAGACCGAAACTGAAACGAAACCGGAACCGGAACCAGAGCGTACTCCCTTACCCGTTGCCGATGTTTCTGATCCTTTCGACACGGACCAGTTGTTCGGTCGGGAACTATCACCTGCCGAAGAGTACAAAGGAGCATTCGCAACGAGAGAGACACAGCCGACTGAAATGCCTTCGTTCGAATTTGGAGTGCCACTGTCAGCGGAAGAGGAGGGAGCTCTGCCGCTCGGTCAAAAGGCGATGGATGAAATGCGAGAAGGGCTCGGACTTGCCGGGGAAGCGGAAGGTGCCTCCGTCAGGCATCCTGATATTGTGAGCTTTGAATCCCTCGACATGGCATCGAGGGCCTCCCATGAAGATTACGTCTATACACCGTCCATAGTAACGGTACCGTCGGCGCCTGCAGCACAGACGACGGCTCCGAGCGAGCCGGGACAGCCCGTCAACGCGCTGACCCGGGCATCAGAAGTATCGGACGATATGCTCAAGGGCGTTGCCTGGGAAGCCATTGAGAAAGCCGCGCGGGAGATCCTGGAGCGGGTGGCGTGGGAGGTCATACCTGATCTGGCCGAACGTCTGATCAGGGAAGAGATCGAGCGGCTCAAAGCGGA
>Ga0209253_10005702_pt1 | contig 10801 bp, 8 predicted proteins | sample FrelakmetBRP12BR_FD_187145 | JGI IMG/M metagenome (GOLD analysis project Ga0209253, IMG submission 187145) | Freshwater lake sediment microbial communities from the University of Notre Dame, USA, for methane emissions studies - BRP12 BR (SPAdes)... | ecosystem: Environmental > Aquatic >... | reverse complement strand
GTATCGGTGCGAAAGCATGGCCGCTGCAATGATGGCAGAATCTTTTATCTTTACCCCATGATGAACTTCGTAGCGTTCTTTCAGACCTCTCAAAATGGCGATGGTATCTTCTACCGTGGGTTGGCTGACATAAATCGGTTGAAATCGTCGTTCCAAGGCAGCATCCTTTTCCACATACTTCCGATATTCATTGAGGGTGGTGGCACCGACACATCGTAACTCCCCTCTGGCCAACGCGGGTTTCAACATATTGGAGGCGTCGATGGCGCCCTCTGCGGCGCCGGCTCCCACCAAGGTATGCAGTTCGTCGATGAAGAGAATGATATTGCCTGCGGCATTCGAAATCTCTTTTAAAACGGCTTTCAACCTCTCTTCAAACTCGCCTCTGAATTTGGCACCTGCGATCAGGGCTCCCAGGTCCAGAGCTACCAATTTTTTATTTTTTAAGGTCTCAGGGACATCTCCTTTAATAATTCTCTGAGCCAAACCCTCCACAATCGCTGTCTTTCCAACACCTGGCTCCCCGATCAACACAGGGTTATTCTTTGTCCTCCGAGAGAGAACCTGAATCACCCTTCGGATTTCATCATCCCTGCCGATCACTGGATCGAGCTTTCCTTTCCTTGCCTCTTCGGTGAGGTCTCTGCTAAAGCGTTTTAAAGCCTGGTACTTCTCTTCTGGGTTCTGATCTGTCACACGATGAGGACCACGAATCTCCTGTAGCACCCTGAAAATAGCATCTTTGGTCACTCCATTTCTCTGGAGGATCTGAAAGGAGGCTCCTTGTTTCTCATCCGCCATCGCGATCAGGAGGTGTTCTGTAGAGAGATATTCATCTGTCAATCTCTCGGCTTCCTTCCCAGCCATGTTGAAAATTTCATTCAGTCGACTGGATAGATAAACCTGTCCTGCTCCTCTGCCTGTTACCTGAGGAATCCGGTTCAATTCATTCTCTAATTGAGAAACGATGATCTCTGGATTAGCCCCTAATTTTTGGAGAATGGGAATGACAATTCCCTCTTTCTGCCCAAGGAGGGCTAATAAAAGGTGTTCCACATCGATCTGTTGATGATGCTTTTTTTCTGCAATGGATTTGGCTTCTTGTAAAGCCTCTTGAGCTTTCAGCGTGAATTTATCAATATTCATTTACTTCATTCCCCCTATTTGTTTTCCCTAAAGATAATCATCTTTTTGAGCTTTTGCAAACAGATTTGTGGAGAAAGGGGCATTCCAAATCCCCCCCCTTGCCTACCGGCAGGCAGGCAACCCCCTTTACTAAAGTGGGGAAAGGGGGGATTATTCCTTAAGAGCTTCTGCTAAATGAACCAAATCTTGAATCGTGAGGGTTTCAGGTCTTTTTTGAGGGTCGATCCCAATTTTCTTCATCCTTGATTCGATCGATTGGGGGAAAGGAAGTCTTGAATGCTTCAGTGCATTCATAAGAGTCTTTCGACGATATCCAAAACACCCTTTGACAATTTTTTTAAACCATTCTTCATCTCCTAATTTCACCACCGGCTTTTCTTTAAAACTCATATGAACCACAGCCGATTCCACTTTGGGTGGAGGGAAGAAGGCAGAGGGTTTGATGAAGAAACGGATCGAGACATCTAAAAAAATTTGTACGAAGATGGACAATGGACCATATTCTTTCCCACCTGGAGGAGCAACCATCCTCTCAGCCACTTCTTTCTGGAGCATTAATGTGAAGGTCGAGAAGGCCTCCTTAAATTCGATAAAACGAAAAATAAGGGGAGTTGAAATTTGATAAGGAAGATTGGCTACTACCTTGATCGGATGTCCTTCTTTTCTAAGAAACGGGCTGAAGTCCATCTTTAAAATATCTCTTTGGACCACCTCCACATTTGAAACGTTTCTCACCTTTTGTTTCAGTATATCCACTAATTTCGAATCGATCTCAACAGCAATGACCTTTTTGGCATGCTGAGCGAGGGCAAGGGTCATCTCTCCCAGACCTGGACCCACCTCAAGGACCAAATCCCCCCTTTCAACCTGAGCAGTCCGGATGACTTTATTTAAGATATTTGAATCAACAAGGAAGTGCTGACCCAGTCTTTTCTTGGGGAATAAACCATATTCAGCTAATTCTCTTCGGATCGAAGTCATAGACCATATTAAAGGGTACATGATAATGCAACCCTAAAGGGTTGCCCTACACTTCAAATAGAAATCAGAGCGGTAAATTTGAAAACGCATTGAGTGACAGTGGTGATCGAATCCCTCGCTTCAAATATTCATAACCGACCACCCCCACCATCGCAGCATTGTCTGTGCAAAACGAGGCGGAAGGAAGATAGACTTTCAATTCCTGTTGGAGGGCTTCCTCTTTCATCCTCTCCCGAAGGCGATGATTGGCTGCCACTCCCCCTGAAAGAACGATCCTTTTTAATCCCTGTTGTTGCGCGGCTTGAAGGGTCTTCCTCAACAACACCTCGACCACTGCCTCTTGAAAACTGGAGACGATATCCTTGATGAGATCTTCTGGATAACCTCCTGAAGGCTCAGGATGAGCCTTCACATAATTGACGACCGCGGTCTTCAGTCCACTGAAACTGAAATCTAAGGAGTTTTTTAGGAGAACCGGCCGCGGGAATCGAACGGCATTTGGATTTCCTGTTTTTGAGAGTTCATCAATGATCGGTCCCCCTGGATATCCCAGACCTAAAAGTTTGGCCACTTTGTCAAAGGCCTCTCCAGCGGCATCATCTCGAGTCTGTCCCAATCGCTTGTATTTTCCAAATCCATCCATGCGAAAGAGAGAGGTATGACCTCCGGAAACAACCAAACCGATGAAAGGAAATTTAGGAGGTTTTCTCTCAAGAAAAATGGCGGAGAGATGGGCTTCAATGTGATTGACTCCAATGAAAGGTAATCCCGCAGCAAAGGCTATGGATTTAGCAAAAGAGAGTCCAACCAAAAGGGAGCCCACCAATCCCGGTCCCTGGGTAACGGCAATGCCATCAATTTCTTTCAATGTCACCTTAGCTATTTCTAAGGCTTCCGTCACAATGGGGACAATGGACTCGATATGTTTTCTTGAAGCCAGTTCCGGGACAACCCCTCCGTATTTTTGATGGACTGAAATCTGAGAAGAAACGATATTGGAGAGAATCTTCCTCCCATCCAAAATTACAGCGGCTCCCGTATCATCACAAGAGGTTTCAATGGCTAAAACTCGCATTAATCTTCTCTGCCCCTTACATACTTTCTCAGGTTGAAAAGATACCCTAAAAAGAGAATGGATGCAAAAGAAAAGATAGAGAAATTTCCTCCAAACACCTTAAAAACAAAAAAGGCTTGACGGGATGGGATTGGCACTTTATTCTATTTTTATAATGGTTTTTTGCCTTCAAAGAATAGAAGCCCTTCGCTAATAGAAAGTGGTTTATGAATTCCACTAAATTCTCAATTATTGTACCGGTGTTTCACGAAGGAGAACAGGTCAACGAACTGATCGGGCATCTCCAACATTTAGAGCCTGAAAAAAATCTTGAGATCATCGTTGTGGATGGCGCTCCGGAAAAGGATACCTTGAGGGCGATTGATAATAACCATGTTGTTAAAATTTCCACTGAAAAGGGACGAGCAAAACAGATGAATGCCGGGGCTTCGATTGCCTCAGGAGATATTCTAATCTTTCTCCATGTGGACATAGAACTCCCTATCCATGCCCTTCGAAAGATCCAATCCTTAACAGAACGAAGAGAGTATGTGGGAGGGGCCTTTGATCTGGGTATAAAATCGGATAAATTTGTTTTCAGAGTGATTGAGGTTTTCGCCTCTCTGCGTTCCCGTTTGAATAAAATCCCCTTCGGAGATCAGGCAATCTTTATCCGAAGGGAATATTTCAATACGATGGGTGGCTACAAAGAGATCCCTTTAATGGAAGATGTGGAATTGATGAGACGCATCAAAAAATCTGGGGATAAGATAAGGATTTTCTATGACCGGGTGATGACTTCTCCCAGGAGGTGGGAGAAGGAGGGAGTGATTTATTGCACCCTTAGAAACTGGATATTACAAACTCTTTATTTTATGGGCGTCTCACCGGATAAGCTGATTCATTTTTATAAAAATGATTATGAAAGAAAAAGAATCGAGGTTTAAAGGGAAAACTTCATGGTCGGGAAGAATGAATTATTGATAAGATTAGGATTTTTCTTTGGCATTCTTGTCATCATGTTCTTCTGGGAACTCTTCGCCCCCAGACGTCCTTTAGCCACTTCAAAGGTCACTCGATGGTTCAGCAATCTCGGTCTCGTTCTCATAGACTCCATCGCCGTGCGCTTGATCTTTCCAACTGCCTTAGTAGGGTTTTCCCTCCTGGCTCAGCAGCGAATGTGGGGTCTATTCAATCAATTTGACATATCCACTCTGTTAAAAATCGTTTTCAGTGTGTTGATTTTTGACCTGGTCATTTATCTCCAACACATTATGTTTCATGTCGTCCCTTTATTCTGGCGACTCCATATGGTTCACCACACCGACATGGATTTTGATGTCACCACTGGAGTTCGTTTCCACCCGATCGAAATTATTCTTTCAATGGGAATTAAAATGATTGTCGTCGTCCTGATTGGACCACCTCCCATAGCGGTTGTGATCTTTGAGGTCCTACTCAATGGAACTTCTATGTTTAATCATGGGAATGTCCGCTATTCTCAAAACATTGATTCTATCCTTCGCCTGCTGGTGGTAACCCCAGAGATGCATCGTGTTCATCACTCAACCATACGTTGGGAGTCAAACAGCAACCTCGGCTTCAATTTTCCATGGTGGGATAGACTCTTTGGAACCTATCGTCCTCAACCTGCAAAAGGACACTTAGAGATGACCATCGGCCTGGACCAGTATAAGGAGCAGAAAAAATTAACTTTGCCTTGGCTGCTTATCTTGCCTTTTATCGGAAAGCTGGGGAAATATCCCATGACCAGAAGTCCGGGGGTGGAGTGAGGGAGGCGCAGACAGATATACTTCAAAAACTTTACCAAGCGGAGATTATAGAGTTTTATTACATTGGTTTGTTGCCATAGATGGGATGTTTTGGATAGGAATCTGAGACTTAGTATAGAAAATGTTAGAGGTGCCGCTGTAAAGTTTTTTCCAGCATACCTGTCTGCTTTATGTTGAGATACAAAATAAAGGTGAAAAGCCTATGTGGCGACCCATTTTGTTGATCGCTTTCATCGTTGCCATCTTCATCCTGGCCTTTGTTTTTGGTGCGGGTGAGAAACTGGGTGCCCTCAGGGAATGGATTCAATCCCTCGGGGCTTTAGGGCCTGCTGCCTTTGTGGGTCTCTATGTTTTGGGAGTGGTGGCAGGAATTCCTGGTTCAGCACTTACCGTTGCCGCGGGAGGTTTATTTGGATCGTTGTTAGGGGTCATCCTTGTGAGCCTTGCATCCACGATCGGGGCAAGCTTTTCTTTCTTAATCGCCAGATACTTTGCCCGGGATGCTATCGCCGGTTGGCTCTCTAAAAGGGAAAAAATCAAGAAACTGGATAGCATGACCGAAGAGCATGGGGTGATGATGGTAGCCGTCCTGCGTCTTATCCCAATCTTTCCGTTTAATCTTCTCAATTATGGATTTGGCCTGACGAGAATTCCCTTCTGGACCTATGTGTTCTGGTCCTGGCTCTGTATGCTGCCCGGAACAGTTCTTTATGTCGTGGGTGTAGATGCCGTGATTCAATTGATCATCCAAAGAAAGGTGCCGTGGATACTCTTTGGAGTGGTCGCTGGCGTCGGAGTGTTGTTGGCAGTGCTGGTAAAGTTTGCACGTGGCAAAATAAAAGAGAAAGGACAGGGAGTTTAGGAACGATGGAACAAAATATACGATTGGAAGATCATAAACTTGAAAAGGGGAAAATTGAAATCATCCAGATCAATCTCGGAAACAGGTGCAATCAAACATGTTATCATTGCCATATCGGAGGATCACCTTCAGGAAAGAGGAACATGGATCGATCCACTGCTCAGAAAATACTTAAGGCCCTCATAAAATTAAACATCCAGAACATCGAATTCACGGGAGGAGCCCCGGAGTTGAATCCGAACCTAAGGATTTTTATCGAAGAGCTTTCAAGGTATGATAAGAAGTTAACCGTCCGGACGAATCTGACTGTTTTAGAACTTCCTGAACATTCTTTTTGTTTGGATCTTTTTAAAGACTATAGGGTGCGTGTGGTCGCCTCCTTACCATCGATCTTTGAAGAGGTCACCGATCGACAAAGGGGAAAAGGTGTCTTTCACTCAACCATCCATATCCTGAAAAGGCTAAATGAGATGGGATACGGAACAAATGGACTGCTATTAGATCTCGCTTATAATCCCGTAGGTGACGACTTACCTCCGGATCAGGCACCGCTTGAAAATGAGTATAAGGAATTCTTAAAAAGACAATACGGCATTTCCTTCAACAACCTCATTACCTTGGTAAACTGTCCAATAACGAGATTTAAGGACTTTCTCATTCATCAGGGAAGATACCAAGATTACATGAAACTTTTAAAAGCAAATTATAATTCAAGGACCCTGGATCGGGTGATGTGCAGAAGACTCCTATCTATCGGTGACAGAGGAAATGTTTTTGACTGTGATTTTAACTTAGCGGTAGGCCTGAGAATCCATGGCTATGAAGGTACTAAATTCTGGGATGTCCGCTTCGACCATTTTCAACCTGAAATTAAACTCAGAGAACACTGCTACGCATGTACAGTCAATCAAGGTAGCCACTGAAGCCCTACCACGGGGAATCGGTGATTCCTTTATATCTTAAGAGTGTTCAGTGTAACGTGTAGCATTTACGGATGATTCGTTCGATTAGGAGTTTTCTTTTGGATGATCGGTGCCTGCTCTTTTTCATAAAAAACCCAGAAAAAGGCCGAGTCAAAACAAGGCTGGCTTCTGCGATCGGTGATGAGATGGCAGTGAAGCTTTACAGGCGCTTTCTGTTTGAAATGCTATTCACCTTGAACAAAGGAACTTTTCTTTTCTACCTGTGTTTCTATCCGGGGGATTCCTTAACAGACCTCAAACATTGGTTAGGAGACCATTACCTTTACACACCTCAATATGGAGAAAATCTTGGTGAAAGAATGAAGAACGGTTTCACGGAAGCTTTTGCCTTGGGTTTTAAGAGAGTCGTTCTCATCGGAAGTGACATCCCTGCTCTGCCCTTGGAGTTTATTGAAGAGGCGTTTACTTCTCTTAAAGAGAAAGATGCAGTGATCGGTCCATCCTTGGATGGTGGATATTACCTCATAGGTTTTAAGGATAAGACCTTCTCATCTCAGACTTTCAAGGGAATTCCCTGGAGTACGGAGAGGGTTTTTGAACAAACCACGAAGATTTTAAAGCGGGAAGGACTGACGGTTCACGTCCTCAAACCTTTGAGAGACATTGATACGATTGAGGATCTGAGAAATTTCTCCAAGGGCCTGCGAACCTCTTACGGGAATGATGACCTATGAAGATGCGATGCCGATTTTCTCTTCTTTAATCATTCGCTCTCCCACCCATATTTTCCTATCAGTTTGACAAATCGACAACCACCCAAGTCCTCCCTTTTTACCCCTTCCTCGGTCTTGATCACCCGGAACAAATCTTGGACAAATGCGTCCCCCACAGGAATGACCAGCCTTCCGCCTATCGTCAATTGATCGATCAGGGGCTGCGGGATATCCGGAGACCCTGCCGTGACGAGAATAGCATCGAATGGGCCCTCCTCCATCCATCCGAAGGTTCCATCAAAGATTTTAATTTCAACATTGAAATACCCCAATTCATAAAGCAATTTCCTGGCTCGAATGGCCAAAGGCCGAATCCTTTCGATCGAGAATACTTTCTCAGACAATTCAGCCAAGATGGCTGTCTGGTATCCAGAGCCTGTACCAATCTCTAAAACCTTCTCTTTACCGGTTAACAGTAACGCCTCCGTCATTAATGCAACCATATAGGGTTGAGAAATGGTCTGTTTTTCTCCAATGGGCAGAGGGTGGTCACTGTAGGCTTGGCTTTGGAGGGCTTCTTCTACGAAGAGGTGGCGAGGAATTTTTTTCATTGCAGAAATCAGCTTGGCGTCTTTGATCCCTCTAGAGGCAATCTGCTCCTCCACCATCTTCAATCTTGCCTTTGGGAAATCAATCATCCTTCTCAGAACCCCACATTCGGATTGCAGATTGCGGATTTGAAAAGAATCTTTCATTCATCCTTTTCAGCCTTCTTTTTCAATTCGTCCAAAATATTCAAAGCTTCGAGAGGGGTTAATTGATCGGTCTTGACCTTCTTTAGCTCAGACCGGATGGGATCGGGTATTGAAAACAGGGAAGGCTGCAAAGGAGGTTGGGGTTTTGACGTCTGCATTTTTGTTGTTGCAATTTTCGGCATCCCCATTGCGTCCAACTCACCTTTCTCCAGGTTGGAAAGGATTTCTTTTGCTCGATCGATCACTTTTTGCGGAAGTCCTGCCAGTCTTGCGACCTGAATACCATAGCTTCGATTGGTTCCTCCCTCTACAATTTTTCTGAGGAAAATGATCTCCCCAGCCCACTCCTTCACGGCCACATTGTAATTTTTCACTCTTTCTTTGGTGAGCGCCAATTCCGTCAATTCATGGTAGTGGGTCGCAAAGAGAGTCTTCGGTTTAAGCGAGGCGTGGTCATGCAGATATTCCGCCACTGCCCAGGCAATGCTCAATCCATCAAATGTACTTGTTCCTCTTCCGATCTCATCTAAAACGACAAGACTTCTTGAGGTGGCCTGGTTTAAAATGCGGGCCGTCTCCATCATCTCCACCATAAAAGTACTTTGTCCCCTCATGATATTGTCGAGAGCTCCAATACGTGTGAAGATTCGATCCACCATTCCAATCGTTGCTTCGCTTGCTGGGACAAAACATCCCATCTGGGCCATCAAAATGATAAGGGCCACTTGTCTTAAATAAGTCGATTTCCCTGCCATATTGGGTCCAGTGATGATGAGAAGTTGATGCCCTTGAGTATTCATTTGAGTGTCGTTTGGAACAAATCTTTCTGAAAGTCCCATCCTCTCCAGGACAGGATGCCTTCCATCGCGGATGAGTATTTCATCCCCTTCATCCACAACGGGCCGGATATAATGATACCGATCAGCGATCTCCGCCATGGAACCCAAAATATCTATGACCGCAATGGCCGAAGCCGTTTTTTGAATCCTTGCTGTTTCATCTGAGACTTTTTTCCGGATATCTTCAAAGAGCCGGTACTCCAGCTGACAGATTGCTTCTTCTGCTCCCAATACTCTGGTTTCGAATTCCTTGAGTTCTGGGGTGATAAACCGTTCTGCATTCACCAAGGTCTGTTTTCTGATATAATGTTCTGGGACGAGGTGAAGATTGCTCTTAGTCACCTCAATATAATATCCGAAGACTTGGTTATATCGAACTTTCAAAGAAAAAATCCCTGTCTTTTTCTTCTCCTCTGCTTCCAATTGGAGAATCCAACCTTTCCCCTCTCGACCAATCTCTCTTAATCCATCCAATTCCTTATTATAATTGGGTTTGATGATCCCTCCCTCTCGGATCGTTAAAGGTGGGTGATCCACAATGGAGGATTCGAGAAGTTGACCAAGATCATCAAAATTCTCTATTTCTGAGGCAAACTCTCTTATGATCGGAGCGGAAAAAGGTTGGAGATTTGATTTGAGAATCGGCAAGGTCTGAAGTGAATTTTTTAATCCAACGAGATCTCGAGCATTGGCATGTCCGAGGAAGATCCGCGAAGCCAATCTTTCAATGTCCTGAATTCCTCTTAAAGACTCCTTCAGTTGTTTCCTTTCAATCTTTTTCTCTTTTAGCTCAGAGACCCCTTCCAAGCGTTGTTCAATCTCGCTTGCATCCAACAGAGGATAATTTAACCACTGTTTTAATGTTCGGCTTCCCATCAGGGTGATCGTTTCATCTAATACCCAGAAGAGAGACCCCTTCTTCCCTTGCTCAAAGAGGGATTGGGTCAGCTCTAAATTTCTCTTCGTCACCTCGTCGATGACCATAAAATCCTGGACTTGATAATAAGAAAGGGGTCGGATATGTGAGATCGGCTTTTTCTGATTCTCTTCTGCATAGTGAAGGACCATGGCTACCGCTTGAGCAGCTAAAGGTGCCTTTTGCAGAATCGCATTCCGTTCCTTCTCATTGAAAGAAGGGATGGCATCTATTTGGAGGTCGTCTAAATAAGTAATTAAACCATTTTCAAAATTCTTTTTAAATTCTTCAAAGCAGGGATGTTCCTGAAATCTCTTAAGTGCTAAAATTTCTTTAGGTTCATTTCGCAAGGCTTCACTGATAAAGGGTTCAAAACCTGGAATTTGACAGGCCTTTAATTCACCTGTAGAAATGTCTAAAAAGGCAATTCCAAAAACCTCCCCCTCTGGGCAGAATCCCATTAAGTAACTGTTTTCTCCGGTCCCCAGTTGGATCGAATTCGTTGCCAGACCTGGAGTGAAAACCCTGACCACTTCTCTCTTCACAATCCCTTTCGCAAACTTTGGGTCTTCCACCTGATCGCAGAGGGCAACCTTATATCCTTTCTGTAATAATTTGGAGATATAGGTTTCAACAGCAAAATAAGGAACACCGCAAAGAGGGACACTATCCTTTTGACCCTTATTCCTCGAGGTTAACGCAATGTCCAGCTCCCGAGATGCTACGTGGGCATCCTCAAAGAACATCTCGTAGAAGTCTCCCATCCGAAAGAAAAGAATGGCATCTGGATATTGACTTTTAATCTGGAGATATTGCTTG
>Ga0209253_10005701_pt1 | contig 10801 bp, 11 predicted proteins | sample FrelakmetBRP12BR_FD_187145 | JGI IMG/M metagenome (GOLD analysis project Ga0209253, IMG submission 187145) | Freshwater lake sediment microbial communities from the University of Notre Dame, USA, for methane emissions studies - BRP12 BR (SPAdes)... | ecosystem: Environmental > Aquatic >... | reverse complement strand
GCGCGGCGACCCTGAGCGTGCGGTACGCGAACTGCTCGCGGCCGGTCGCAAGGCGTTGCCGTGAGGTTGTGGGTGAAAATCTGCGGATTGCGGACGGCGGACGCGATCGCGGTGGCCGCGACTGCCGGGGCGCAGGCGGTCGGATTCGTGTTTCACGAGGCCTCGCCGCGCAACGTGAGCCTCGAGGACGCTGCGGCACTGCAGCGCGTAGTGCCGTCGGGCGTCGAGCGTGTTGCCGTCTTCCTGCATCCTGCGCAGGCGCTGGTCGATGCCGTGCTCGAAGCCGTGCGACCGGACTGGGTGCAGACGGACGTTGCGGATCTCGCGAGGCTGCGCCTGCCTGCCTCGCAGCGCGTGTTGCCCGTCGTGCGCGATGCGGCGTCGGTTGCTGCGTTGCCTGCGCGCATCCTGTTCGAGGGTGCGCACAGCGGCTCGGGCGCAACGGCGGATTGGGAGATGGCCGCGCGACTCGCAGGGCGAGCTGAGCTGGTGCTGGCCGGCGGCCTCGAACCGTCGAATGTCGCCGAGGCGATCGCGCGGGTGCGGCCGTTCGGCCTGGATGTGAGTTCGGGTGTGGAGAGCAGCCGTGGCGTGAAGGACCCGGTGCGGATCCGTGAATTTGTCGCGGCGGCGCGGGCGGCTCACGCCCGGCTCGCCGGTTGAGCGATCGCGACGTCGATCGAGGAGAAATCGAGATGAGAACCGGGGCCCTGAAGATCGATCGCGATGCGCTGCTCGCGCAAACTTTGCGTGGCGAGTTTCCCGATGCCCGTGGCCGCTTCGGCCCGTTCGGCGGACGCTACGTCCCTGAAACGCTGGTGCCTGCGCTGGATCGCCTCGAGCAAGGCGTGCGCGACATCCTGCCCGATCCGGCGTTCCGCGCGGAACTCGAGTCGCAGCTGCGCACGTGGGTCGGGCGTCCGACGCCACTGTCGTTCGCTGGCGAACTGTCGCGCCGCTGGGGCGCCGAAGTGTGGCTGAAGCGCGAAGACCTCGCGCACACCGGCGCGCACAAGATCAACAACGCGATCGGCCAGGCGCTGCTCGCGAAGCGCCTCGGCGCGAAGCGCATCGTCGCGGAAACCGGCGCGGGCCAGCACGGCGTGGCGTCTGCAGCGGCGTGCGCGCGCCTCGGCATGCCCTGCGTCGTCTACATGGGTTCGATCGACATGGAACGGCAGGCGCCGAACGTCGGGCGCATGAAACTGCTCGGCGCGGAAGTCGTGCCCGTGACCGGCGGCGACAAGACGCTGCGCGCGGCGATCGACGAAGCGCTGCGCGACTGGGTGTCGGATCCGAACGGCACGTACTACCTGCTGGGGTCCGCGGTGGGTCCGCATCCGTATCCTTACCTGGTGCGCGAGTTCCAGTCCGTCATCGGCGTCGAGGCGCGCGCGCAGATGCTCGCGCAGGCCGGCGCGCTGCCCGATGTGGCCGTCGCCTGCGTCGGCGGCGGCTCGAATGCCATCGGGCTCTTCCATCCGTTCGTCGGCGACGCGAGCGTCAAGCTGCTCGGCTTCGAGGCGGGCGGCACCGGCACGGGCCTCGGGCAGAACGCGGCTTCGATCGCGTACGGTACTCCGGGCGTGCTGCAGGGCTGTTTCTCGCTGCTGCTGCAGGACGAGCACGGCCAGATCCAGGAAACGCACTCGGTGTCGGCGGGCCTCGACTATCCCGGCGTCGGACCGGAGCACGCGCTGCTCGCAAGCATCGGTCGCGTCGAGTACAAGGCCGCGGAGGACGACGAGTCGCTCGAAGCACTGGCCGAGTGCTGCCAGGCCGAGGGCATCCTGCCGGCGATCGAGTCGGCGCACGCGTTTGCCGGAGCCAGGCGCTACGCGAAGGAACACCCGGGCAGCCGGATCCTCATCGGCCTGTCGGGCCGTGGCGACAAGGACATGCCGACGCTGCAGCGCACGCTGCTGAAGGGGAAGCTGTGATGACGAAGCCCCGTGACACCATCAGCGCGGCTATTCGCGCCGCCTCGGCCCAGGGCCGGCCGGCCGTCGTCGGATTCATGACGGCAGGCTTCCCGGACCGTGCGAACTTCCGCGCCGATCTCACCGCGATTGCAGGCGAGGCCGACGTCGTCGAAATCGGAATCCCCTTCACCGACCCGATGGCGGACGGGATGACGATCCAGCGCGCCAGCTACGCATCGCTGCAGGGCGGCTTCACGCTGCCATGGCTGCTCGAGGAATTGAGCGCAATGCAGCCGCGGCCGAAGGCGCCGTTGCTGATGATGAGCTACCTCAATCCGCTGCTCGCGTACGGATTCGACAAGTTGCCGGAAGCGGCGGCCAAGGCGGGGGTGTCGGGCTTCATCATTCCCGACCTTCCGTTCGAGGAGAGCGCCGACATGCGGGCGGCGCTCGATCGAGTGGGCGTCGCGCTCGTGCAGATGGTCACGCCGGTGACGCCCGCGCCGCGCATCAGGATGCTGTGCGAGGCGAGCCAGGGGTTCGTGTACGCGGTGACGATGACCGGGACGACCGGCAAGGCCGTCGCCGTGCCGCAGGACGTGCTCGATTACCTCGACGCCGTGCGGAAGGTGTCCCCGATTCCCGTCTGCGCGGGCTTCGGCATTCGCAGCGCCGAGCAGGTCCGGCTCATGACGGGACACGTGGACGGTGTCGTCGTCGGCTCGGCGCTGGTCGAAGTGCTCGAGCGGCGCGAAGACCCGGCCGCGTTCATTCGCAGCCTGCGCGGCTGACCCATGAGCGCTGCGCTGCCCGACGACGTGTCACCCGCGGAGTGGCGCGGTCCCGAGGCTCGCGCCGACGCGCGGGTCGAGCTGGCCGGCGTGCGCACGGGACTTGCGCTCGAGCGGACACGCATGAGCTCCGACCGCACGCTGATGGCGATCATGCGCACGGCACTGTCGATGATTGGCTTCGGGATCGCGATGTTCGAATTCGTCGATTACCTGCGCAACCAGTTCGGCCTGCTCGATGCGCTGCCCCGGGCCGCGGGCCGCAACGTGGGCATCGGCCTGACCGCGCTCGGCATCGGCGTGCTGGCGCTCGGCATCGTGTCGCACTTCGCCTTCCTGCGGCGGCTGGCGGCTCAACGGCGCGATCTGCAGGGCCGCGGTCTCGTGCCGCCGGCGCTGGACCTGCCGGGCTCGCTGATCCTGACGCTGGCATTCCTGCTGCTGATCGGCGGCATTGCCGCCATCCTGCGCATGGCGTGGCGCATCGGCTTGCTGGGCTGATCGGCCGTGGGTTCGCTTTCGCTTTGCGTGTTTTGCGGCTCTGCGCCCGGCACGCGCCCTGAATTTGCCGAGGCGGCGCGGGTCGTCGGCGGCGAAATCGGGCGTCGCGGCTGGACGCTGGTGTACGGCGGCGGTCGCGTCGGGCTGATGGGCATTCTCGCCGAAGCGGCGATCCAATCCGGCGCACGCGTGCACGGCGTCATTCCGCGATTCCTGTACGAGAAGGAGGTCGGCCACGACGGCCTGGCGTCGCTCGAGATCGTCGACGACTTCGCCGTGCGCAAGGAGCGCATGGGCGAACTTTCCGATGCCTTTCTATCGCTGCCGGGCGGCGTAGGCACGATGGACGAAATGTTCGAGGCCTGGAGCTGGTCGCTCGCCGGCCTCCAGGACAAGCCGAACGGCCTGCTCAATACCGCCGGCTACTACGATGACCTGATCAGGTTCCTCGATCGAGCGGTGACCGACGGTTTGTTGCGCTCGGCGGCACGCGAGCTGCTGACGGTCTCGTCGGACCCGATCGCGCTGCTCGACGCTCTCGGCCGAGCCGGGCGCTGATCGGGCGATTGTTCAGGGCGCGGCGGCGCGCCCCGCCAGGACTCCGTCAGCGCCGACGTCGACGGTGACGACCGTGTCGTCCACGATCACCTGCTGCGTCCGCTTCGCCACGGTGACGTTCATCGAGATCCGGTTCGGCATGCTGTTCGCATCGGGCAGGCGTGCCGCGTCGGCGTCCGTGTCTGCGGGCGGGGAGGCCTCGCGGGCGCGGACGTTGCCCACAGAGTTCTTGGCCGTGTCGTGCTTCGTCATGGCGGCACCCTGGGCGATGGCCGACCCGGCCGCGTGCAGCCCGGCATTCACTTTCTCCCCGAACGTCGCACCCTGCGTCTGTTTCGCCACGGTCGTCGAGGTGACCGCGAGCCGGTAGGTGCCCGGCGCGAGCCCGACCGCGCGGAAGCTGCCGTCGGCGGCGATGGGTGTCCCGATGACTTGGCCGCCCGCGGCAGGGGCGATCGCCACGGACTTTGCGCTGATGACCGCGCCGCCCGGCAACGCACCGCCGACAAGTGCGGCTCCTGCGGAGGATGCGCTGGCTGCATCGTCGGCCAGAGCGGGCGCGATGGGAGACAAGCCAATGAACGCGGCGGCCAAAGCGGCGGCGACGGCTGAAGGACGCAAGTGAGTCTGGTTCATGGGGCCACGTTTAGGGCACGCGCGGCGCCGGGCACAAGGACAGGGCACGATCACGGGCACGGACCGAGACCGGCATCACATCCCGGGCTCAGCGGCGTGCGGTCCTCAGCACGCGCCAGATCTCCGCAACCCCCTCGACGTCGTGGTTCTGCCTGCCGCTGGTGAACACCGTGCGGCTCGGTTCGGCATGTCCGCCACCGTCGACGCGGAAGAATGCGACTCGCGTGCCGTCGCGACATGAGCCCCAGTCCTGCCGGACGACCGTCGAGCCGTCGGCCGGATCGAGATCGGGCAGGTTCTCGACTGCCGGGGTCGTCGGGCCGGTGCAGCCATCGACGCCGAGCCAGTAGTTCAGCGTCTCCTGCGCCGATCGCACCGTGCCTCGCTCCGCGCTGCCCGCGACCGGGCCGCCGAGGTAGGGCATCAACGTATCGGCGGTGCCGTTCATGATGACCACAGTGAGCGGCCGCGGAGCACCGTGGCACGACGCAAGCGGATCGACGGGAAGATTGGCAATCACCGCGCCGACGCCCGCAATGCGTGCGGACAATTCCTGCGCGATGCGGTACGTCATCATGCCGCCGTTCGATGCGCCGGTGACGTAGATGCGGCTCGCGTCGACGGCATGCTCCGACGCGACCTTGGTGATCAAGGCATCGATGAAACCGACGTCGTCCGCGGCGCCGACGATCGTGGAGTCCGACCGGCAGTCATGCCAGTTGTTGTCCAAGCCATCGGGATAGACGACGACGAACTTGTCGAGGTCGGCGACGTCCCGCCAGACGCTGGAGGCGCGCGTCGCGCCCGCCGCAACGGCGGCACTCTCCGTGCCGCCGTGCAGCACGATGACGAGCGGAACGGCGGCTGCGGGCAGGCCCTGTGGCACGTACTCCAGGTAAGTGCGTTGCACAGAGTCGTGCAGCAGCGACTTTCCAGAGAGGACGCCCGGCGGTGGCGCCGCCACCGTCAGGATGGCGGTCGTGCTCACGGTCGTGCCCGCCGGATTGGTCACGGCCACGGAGAAGGCTGCGCCATTGTCCGCGGGCACCGTCGGACCTGTCGTGTAGCCGCTGCCGGTCGCTCCCGGGAGGGCGACACCGCTGCGGCGCCATTGATAGCTGAGCGGCGCGGTTCCAGTAGCGCTCACCGAGAAAGTCGCGCCGGCGGGCGCCGTGACGCTCTGGCTGGCCGGTTGGGTGGTGATCGTGGGTACCGTCGCGGGTGTCGATCCCGGCCCGCCGCCGCTCCCGCCGCATCCGGTACCCAACAGCACGAGCGCGCAGAGCGCGGCGACTTGCCTGGAGATCATGTGCGTGCAACGCACTCGAAGGCTCCGCGTTGACTGTGCGCAGCGCAGGCCCGGGCCGCCCGCACCCTACGTGGTTTCGACGGTCGCGCGGATGCGGTCGATCACGAGCGCCCGCATCGTCTGCAGGGGGTTCTTTTCCCACGTGAACACCGGCGGTGTTCTCCGCAGCATCGACCAATTCTGCTTCTTCAAGACCTGCTCGAGATAGGCCAGGTGGCCTTCGATGGCTTCCATGTACGGATTGCGCCCGCCGTACAGCGCTTCGACGTAGCGATACGCGCCGCCGAACTCGCCGTCGAGACGGGTACGCATCGTGTCGGCGAAGAACTGCGGCGTCTGGCGCAGCACGTCGAGGCCCGAGCCGTAGACGACTTTCAGGTCGCCCGCATCGGAGCGCGAGATCGCGACGCCGCCGAGCACGAATTCGGGATACAGGCGGTCGCGGCACTTCTCGAGGTAACAGCGATCCGACATCTGCGCCATCATGTCGGCGGTGCCGAGCAGGTGGCCGACCTTGCGGTCGCGTGGTTCGTCGAGCCGGATCTGGTCGAACGGCACTTCGTAACCCGTGAAGTGGATGATCTGCGTCGCCACCGGCACCCACTCGGCCATGTCGATGGTCGGGAGGTAGCGCTCCAGGAAGTGCGCGCCGCGGCTGACATGCGTGCGGGTGAATTCGGCGCCGTTGCGATGCTGGGTGTCGTCCGTCTGCCGGATGTAGCCGGCGTCGTGGAACAGGGCGGTGACGAGGCCCATCAGCGCGCGATCGCCGCCGAGCCGCTGGTCCGTGGTGTGCGTGCGATCGTAACCCGCCAGCAGCCGCGCCATGGCGAGCGTGTCGTCCAGCGAATGCTGCATGTCGTGGTAGACGGTGTCGCAGCCGAAGTATCCGGGGAAGTGCCCGGAGTAGAGGCGTTCGAAATCGGCGAAGGCGGTGGCGAGGCGATCGATACGGGCGCCCGGCCAGGTCTGGTTGACGAGTTCCTCCACCGCGCGCCGTGTGGCCGCGACCGAGCTCACCTGCACGGTGTTGGTGACGTCGTAATCGCTGCGTCGGAACTGCATCGAGATCAGGTCTTCGTTATCGGCGGGAACTTGCTCGTCGGAAGTCTACGCGCGGTTGCAGGGAACGCCAGAGTAAAGAAAACCGACACCCGTCGATCCGGCTCTCATATGTCAAAAGTCGCCACCACGGGAGCGTGATCCGACGGCCGTTCCAGCTTGCGCGGCGCCTTGTCGATGTGACACGTCGCGCATTTCCGCGCCAATTCAGCCGTCGCGAGGATGAGGTCGATTCTGAGACCTGCGTTGCGCCGGAAAGCCATCATGCGATAGTCCCACCACGAGTACTGCTTCTCCGGCTGCTCGAACAGCCGGAAGCAGTCCGCGAGGCCGAGCGACTGCAGGCCCTTGAGCGCAGCGCGTTCCGCCGGGCTGACGTGCACCGAGCCTTCCCAGGCCTTCGGGTCGTGCACGTCGCGATCCTCGGGGGCGATGTTGAAATCGCCGAGCAGCACGAGCTTCGAATGGCGCTTCATTTCCGTGTCGACGTACGCCCGCAGCGCCTCGAGCCAGCGCAGCTTGTAGTCGTACTTGTCGGAGCCGACGGACTGGCCGTTCGGGACGTACACGTCGATGACGCGCACGCCGCCGAGCGTCGCCGCCAGCACGCGCCTCTGCTCGTCCTCGAACCCCGGAATGCCCGCCACGGGCTCCTCGAGCGCCTGGCGCGCGAGAATGGCGACACCGTTGTAAGTCTTCTGGCCGTTGAACGCGACGTGCAGGCCGAGCGCCTCGATCTCCGCCTTCGGGAAATCCGGGTCGGGCAGCTTGGTCTCCTGCAGCGCGATCGCGTCGACGGGATTGGCGGCCAGCCAGTCGGTGAGGTGCGGCATGCGCACCCGCAGGGAGTTGACGTTCCAGGTAGCGATCTTCATGCCGGTTCGCTTACGCGGCGAGACCCATCTGCCGCAGCAGCGGCTCGATCTCCGGCTTGCGGCCGCGAAACTCGACGAACGCCTCCATCGCGTCGCGGCTGCCGCCCCGCTCGAGGATGGCGCGCAGGAAGCGCCGGGCGGTGGCGACGTCGAACACGCCCTTTTCCTCGAACGCGCCGAACGCGTCCGCGGAGAGCACTTCGGCCCACTTGTAGCTGTAGTACCCCGCGGCATAGCCGCCGGAGAACACGTGCTGGAAGCTGTGCGGGAAGCGGTTGAAGGACGGCGCCTTCACCACGGCCACTTCCTCGCGCACCTCGGCCAGGGTCTCGGCGATGCGGGCGGGGTGCCGCGGCGAGTACTCCGCGTGCAGGCGGAAATCGAAGAGGCCGAACTCGAGCTGGCGCACCGTCTGCATGCCGGCCTGGAAGGTGCGCGTCGCCTGCAGCTTGCGCAGGGTTTCCACCGGCAACGGTTCCCCCGTGTCCACGTGCGCCGAGATGAGCGGCAGCACTTCCTCGCGCCAGGCAAAGTTCTCCATGAACTGGCTCGGCAGTTCCACGGCGTCCCACGGCACGCCGTTGATGCCGCCGACGCTCGGGTAATCGACTCGCGTCAGCATGTGGTGCAGGCCGTGGCCGAACTCGTGGAACAGCGTCAGCACTTCGTAATGCGTGAGCAGGGTGGGCTTCTCGCCCGCGGGCGGCGTGAAATTGCACACGAGGTATGCGACGGGCAGCGCCGAGGATTGCCCGAGACGCATGCGGCCGACGCATTCGTCCATCCACGCGCCGCCGCGCTTCCTGGGCCGCGCGTAGAGGTCGAGGAAGAAACCGCCGCGCGGCGAACCGTCGCGCTCGCGGATTTCGAAGAACCGCACGTCGGGGTGGTAGGTTTCCGCCTCGGCGCGCGCCACGATCCGGATGCCGTACAGGCGCGAGGCGACGGTGAAGAGGCCCGCCAGCACGCGGGGCAGGGGGAAGTAAGGGCGAAGCTCCTCTTCGGACACCTGCAGCCGGTCGCGCTTGAGACGCTCCGAGTAGAAAGCGACGTCCCAGGCGTTGAGCGCGTGGCCGGCGAACGCCTCCAGTTCGCTGAACTCGCGCTGCGCCGCGGGGCGGCTTACGCGCGCCAGCTTGCGCAGGAAGTCGAGCACCTCGCCCGTCTCGTGGGCCATCTTCGTCGCGAGCGAGTACTCCGCGAAGCTTGCATACCCGACGAGCTGTGCGGCTTCGTGCCGCAGCTGCAGGATCTCCGCCATCAGCGCGGTGTTGTCCCATTGCCCGGCATGCGGGCCGGCATCGGAGGCGCGCGTGACCCAGGCGGTGTAGAAGTCGCGCCGCAGGCTCTCGTTCGTGGCGTGCGTCATGACGGCCTGGTAATTGGGTGCATCGAGGCTGAAGAGCCAGCCGGCCTTGTCCGCGCCCCTGGCCGCGGCCAGCGCCCGGTCGATGACGGCGGCCGGCAGTCCTTCGAGTTCGACCGGATCGATCACGTGGCGCGACCATGCGTTCGTCGCATCGAGCACGTTCTCGTCGAACTTCGATTGCGCGACGGCGAGTCGCTCCATCACGGCGCGGTAGCGATCCTTGCGGTCGGCAGGGAGCGCGACGCCCGCGAGCCGGAAATCGCGCAGGGCGTTTTCGACGAGCTTGCGCTGTTCGGGCTGCAGCAGACTGCCCTCGTCGTCGAGCACGCGCTGATAGGCCGCGCACAACTCGGCGTTCTGCCCGAGTTCCGTGTGGTAGGCGGTCAGCAGCGGCAGGCAGGCATTGTAGGCGGCCCGCAGCTCGTCGCTGTTCATGACACCGTTGAGGTGTCCGACCGGCGACCACGCCTGCGCGAGCCGATGATGCATGCGCTCGAGCGGCGCCACGATGCCGTTCCACCCGGACGCGCCGGAGGCGAGCAACGCCTGCAGCTGGCGGCGGTTCGAGTCGAGCAGCTCGCGGATCGCGGGTTCGGCATGGGCCGGCTCGATGGACTTGAACAGGGGCAGGGCGGCGTCGGTCAGCAGGGGATTGGCCATGGCGGCCATTCTAACGGCGCTCAGCCGATCGCGCTCTGGAGGAGCCAGCCGAATGCGTAGACGCCCGCGACGAAGCCGACGAAGGCGAAAATGGCGCGGCGACGGTACCGCTTGGCGAGGTCCCCGGGCGGCAGGGCCGCGATCAGGAACAGGCGCTCGCCGTCGGGCTGGGCCAGCACGTGCAGCACGTCCACGGCGGGCCGCTCCCGGGCTGCGGCCTCGGCCTCAAGGCGGGCCTCGGCCCGTGCCTTCTCCCACTCCTCGAGGTCGATGCGGCCGTCGCCGTCGGCGTCGAAGCGCGCGATCAGCCTGGCCTGGTCGTCCTTCCAGCCGAGCAGCAGCGCGTTCGCGGCTGCCTGCAGGTCTGCGCCGTCCTGCGGCCCGTGCGAACGGAAGTCCCCGAGCGCATAGAGGAGTTCGTGCTCGTAGATGCGCTCCTCGAAGTAACGGTAGTCCCGCGACCCGGACCGGCCGCTGCCCATCGGCTCCCTGGGCCAGGGCGTATCGCCGTACCAGGTGGTGGACTCGCTCGAGACGATCTCGGCGCCCTCGGGCTGCACGATGCATTCACCGGTGCCGTCGTCGAGACGGAACGGCTGCCCGGAATGACCGGACGCGACCGTTCGCCAGGTGTCGCTGCGGCTCTTGCCCGACTGCTCGCGCCGCGAAATGCGGTAGCGCCACCAGACGCTGGGCCGCTGGGTCAGCGGCGCCAGGTTCTGCGTGCCGGCGAGCGGCAGGCCGCGCCCCGTGAGTTCGACGTAACCCTGCGCGGCCGAGCGCACACGAGAGGTGGGCATGTCCTCGATCAGGCGCGCGATCCTGATCGAGCGCAGCGAGAGCGCCGCGCCGCCGAGCGCGGCGATGCCGATCGTCAGCGTCCAGAACCAGAAGTCGTCACCCAAACAGCTTGCCCACGTCCACGTCGCGCTTCTGTTCCTCGCTGAATTCCAGCAGCGAGGCCGGCTTGAACTCGAACATCCGCGCCACGAGCAGGTCCGGGAACGTCTGCTGGCGGATGTTGTTCAGGTTGACCGCCTCGTTGTACAGCTCGCGCCGGTCGGCGATTCCTTCCTCGAGTTCGGAGATGCGGCTGCGCAGGTGCGCGAAGCCCTGGT